>Ga0210410_10000717_pt1 | contig 34243 bp, 28 predicted proteins | sample IncBWC4MmetaG_FD_161058 | JGI IMG/M metagenome (GOLD analysis project Ga0210410, IMG submission 161058) | Forest soil microbial communities from Barre Woods Harvard Forest LTER site, Petersham, Massachusetts, United States - Inc-BW-C-4-M | ecosystem: Environmental > Terrestrial > Soil >...
GTTTTGGCAAAGGCCAGCGGATGAAAGAGCTTTCCCTCTTGCCCGGTAAGCGCAAACACCGGCACAAACGCGAGAATGATGATCGCCATCGAGAAGAACGTCGGTCGGCCAACCAGCTTCGTGGCCCGTAAGACTGTCTCAAAAACGCGTCCTCGATCATTCGTATCGACGCCTTCCAAATGTCGAAACGCATTTTCGGTGACCACGATGCCGGCATCCACCAATACGCCAATGGCGATGGCGATGCCCGCCAGCGACATCACATTCGACGTTACATGGGCGTAGTGCATCAGCAGGAAGGAACAGAGCACGGCGAGCGGCAGCGGAATCGTAACGACCAGGATGCTGCGGAAGTGCATGAGGAAAACGATGTGCGCGAGTGTGACCAGGATGATCTCTTCGAGCAATGCATGACGGAGGGTATCAACTGTGGCTTCGATCAACTGCGAGCGGTCATAAAAAGGAACGATATGCACGCCCGGGGGCAGCCCGGGCTCGAGTTCCTTGATCTTGTGTTTTACACGGTCGATGACTTCTTTCGTATTCTCGCCTGTCCGCGCCACGATCACTCCGCCAACCGCTTCGGAGCTGTTCTTGACCAGAGCGGCAGTACGGAATGCGTCGCCGATCTTGACGGTGCCCAGATCCTTCACGAAAACAGCCGTGCCGTTATGCGAACCGACCACGATATTGCGGATATCGTCAAGATTTTCGATCAGGCCAAGCCCGCGCACGATGGACCAGGAACCGTTCTCGGAGATGACATTACCGCCCACATTCGAGTTGCTGGCCATCACCGCGCGCATGACCGTGCTGAGAGGAACGCCGTAGGAACGCAGCAGGTTCGGATCGACATCAATCTGGTATTGCTGCACCGTGCCGCCGACGCTCGCTACTTCGGCAACTCCGGGGACCGAATTGAGTTGATAGCGGACATACCAGTCCTGCAGAGAGCGCAGATCGCGCAGATTCAGCCCGCCTCCCTCCACCGTGTACCAGAAGACGTGGCCCACCCCTGTCGCGTCCGGTCCGAGCGTCGCCACAACACCAGCCGGAAGCTGTTTGCTCACCAGGTTCAAGCGTTCCAACACGCGTGTGCGGGCGAAATAAAGGTCCACGTCGTCGTCGAAGATCACGAAAATCATCGAGAAGCCGAACGCTGACGAGGACCGCACCACCTTGACGCCCGGCAGTCCTTGCAGGCTGACCGTGAGCGGGTAGGTAATCTGGTCTTCTACCTCTTGCGGACTGCGGCCCTGCCAATCTGTGAAGACAATCACTTGGTTGTCGCTCAGATCGGGAATCGCGTCGATGGGGGCCTTCAACATCGCCCACAGACCCCAGCCCGCGATTCCAATCCAAAGCATGACCACCAGAAACTTGTTTCGCAGCGAAAGCTCGATAAGGCGATCGATCATGGTTGCTTCTCCCAACACTCACGCAAGAATTCGTGCGCGCCCGCAGACCGGGACACGGCAAACAACGTCAAATCTGTGCATGCAAATCCCACAGATCTGCTCCAATCAGGAGCAGTTCAAATAAAGACACCAGTGCGCAGTTCGAAGCAGGAATGAAGAGGAGCTAGATTCTCAGGGGAACGGAAGCGTCGAGCGTTTCAGCCGGAGGCGAGGGCGTCCGCGATAGCCAGGAAGCGAATTGGTTGGACTCTCTCGGCAAAGGAAGGGCCGGAACAAAATCTACGGCACTGATCGCCAATGAAGGAGCAGAGAACGAAAAAGTTGAAGAAGGCCGGAAATCATGCGGCGATTGTACGGCGGTTTTGCAGCAGGAATGAGACATCGGCATGCCTGACGCACCCCGTCCGCAATCCCCACCCATGTCCTTGCAACACTGCTTCTCATCAGCCGTAAGCGGCGCGTCCGGAATGGCGCACGCCATGATCGGCCCCCCCAAGAGGAGGACAACGAGCAACAACCGAAAATGGATAGCAAGTTTCATAAACTGAGCTTAACTACGATTCGCTCACCCAAGGATGCCCACGCACGTGGGATGCAATCACGCAACAAAAGTTTCAGACGAAAACTGGCTCCTATTCTAAGCATATCGGTGAAGTGAATTCCTCACAGAATTGGACAGCTGGCTGAAAATCCCGCGTTCCAGATACGCTCCAGTTTGCCGCAATCGCGCAAATATCAACCCCTTTCTTTTCAAGCAATTCCAAACTCTTTCGCGAAAACACCCGGGTGGGGGTACCTGTGAATTCCATGTTTGCGCCGTTTGCCGATCTTGCTACCGACCAGCTCACTTGCATGCGCTGCGAAGAGCGCAGAAGGATCACTTTGAGCTTGCAGTCAGTTTGCCGCAGCATTCGGGGCGCTGAGGTAGTTCGGAGGGATCCCAGCCGCCACCGAGCGCTTGGATGAGGCCCACTGCGTCTACCATGCGGCGGCCAAGAATATTAACCGCAGTGACTTCGTTGGAGAGAGCGGCGCTCTGAGCGGTAGTCACTTCGAGATAGCTGGTAACGCCGCCCTGATAGCGAGTGTTGGCGAGTTCCAGGTATTTCTGGGCGGCATCGACGGCTTTTTGCTGAACCTGAGCTTCGTGCTCGAGGATGCGTAATGCCGCCACGTTGTCCTCCACTTGTTGAAAACCGGTCAGTACGGTTTCGCGATAGTTGGCGACGGTTTGATCGTAAGCAGCAATGGCTTGATCCGAGGCAGCCCGGCGTCTGCCTACGTCGAAGACGGTAAACAGGGCAGACGGCCCAGCCGACCACAAAACGCTGGGGCCGGATAACAATGTCGTGATGGCACCGCTCTCAAATCCCCCTGTAGCCCCCAAGTTGACATTGGGATAGTAGGCAGCCTTGGCCACTCCGATCTGCGCGTTCGCGGCGGCCATTCGGCGTTCCGCAGCTGCGATGTCAGGGCGCCGTTCGAGCAATTCCGAGGGCAGGCCCACGGGAATCGCTGGAGGTGGCATCGTCAGGGGAAGAGGAGCGAGACTGAAAGACGCTGGAGGCTTGCCGATCAAAATTGCTACGGCATGCTCGAACTGCGCGCGCGCAACTCCAACATCGATGGCTTGCGCACGAGTTGTTTCCAGTTGAGTCTGGGCTTGCTGCACTTCCAAATCGGAGGCAATACCTCCGGCAAAGCGACTCTGGATCAAGGCCAAAGCCTGTTCGTACTGCGTTACGGTGGAATTCAGAAGCTGCTCTTCCGCATCAAGCATGCGGGCCTGGAAGTAGAACAAAGCCAGCTGCGCATGCATAGACAGGTTCACGGCTGCCAAGTCGGCGGCGCTGGCTTGCGCCTGATCGCGGTAGGACTCAACGGTGCGGCGTACCCGTCCCCAAAGGTCAACCTGGTAAGACAATTCGAAAGGGATTTGCAGGTCGGTGAAGGTAACGCCGCTGAATTGCGCGCTGTGGGGTTGCCGATTTGCGGAAAATTGGTTGCGGGTTGCTGACGGATTGACGGTGACCGTTGGGAAGTAGTCGGCGCGAAAGTAACGAAGGGTGGCGCGGGCCTGAGTGTATTGGGCCTCAGCGGCCTTCAGATTCTGGTTGGAGACGTTGACCTGAGCTTCCAGGGCATTGAGTTGAGGATCCTGAAAAATTTCCCACCAGTTGCCGCTGAGGCTCTGATCATTCGGCTGGGCAGGTTTCCAATCGCCCACCTCCTTATAAGTTGCCGGGACTTCAGCAGCGGGGCGGCGATAGTTCGGTCCAACTGTGCATCCACTCAACTGGAACGCAGCAATCGCGAGCAGAACCATCCGGCAACAGATTTGGAGCCGGCGCGCAATCCACATCAACTTTTGAGAGCGCATCACTTGATATCCCCCGGTAACGTTGCCTGAACAATTTGGACTGCCTGTCCCGAAACAATGGAATCGGGTGGGTTAATGATGACCTGATCGTCTGGCGTGAGGCCGGAGACGATTTCAATTCGATCCCCGAAATCGTGCCCAGGAGTCACGGCAGTGAGCACGACTTTCCCGTCCTTCACAACGCCGACACGTAAACCCTCCGAGCGGAATATCAGAGTGTTAACAGGAAGGATGAGGGTCGACTTATGCTCCGGAACTTTCAAGTGGACTTCGGCATAGGAGCCAGTGAGGAGCGTGCCTGAAGGATTGTCCACGTCTATTTCGATCAGCAACGTACGGGTTGTCACGTTGATGGAATCGGCGGTGCGAACGAGCGTTCCGCGAAAGGTGCGAGCCGGAAACTCGGCCAAACTGAGATCCCCTGTCATGCCGACCTTAATCCCTTGTGAATATTCCTCAGGGACATTTACGTACACGCGTAGTTTTCCGGGTTGAGCGATGTGGAAGAGATCGGTTTTAACCGCGCTACTGCTGCCGGAGTTGATCAGGTCACCGATATCCGTGTTCCGAGCGGTAACGACGCCGTCGAAAGGAGCGTAAATCTTTTCGAATGACACCAGTGCCGTGTACTGGTCTACGGCTGCCTGGTCGGCCTCGACAATTGCGTTGTTGGCGTTGTAAGTACCGACGGCATTATCGACGTCCTGCTGGGATACCGCTTTGCTTTTCAAAAGCCCCTCATATCGAGCTTTGGTTATGGAAGCGAGCTCTAGATTTGCCTTTGCGGTGAGCAGGTTGCTGCGAGCCTGCTGGAGTTGTTGGTCGACTTCGGGAGTCTCGATCACCGCCAGCAGTTGACCTTGCTTGACATGCGCTCCAATGTCGACATACCACTTCCTTAAATAGCCGTTGGTCCGCGCATAGATCGGCGAAGTGATGAAGGGCTGTACATTCCCAGGGAGGATGATCTCCTGGGTAGGGGCAGTTTGCTTCGGCGAAACAACCGACACTGCGGTGAGCGCCACTTGCGCCGTTTCCGCCTTCAGCTTTGTGCGGGCCCTCACGCGGGACCAGATTCCCGATGCCAATAGGGCGGCCACCACGATGACAGTGATGGTCAGGACAAGCCACGATTTGCGAGCACCTTTTCTTGTTCCCGCATCACTACCGGGGAGTGGTGCTTGCCCGCTGAGTTGTTTCCGATCTTCAGTTTGAGACGACATAGAGACTCCAAATAGTGTTGTTTCTAACTCTGACTTCTTGCTTGTACTGGATGCCGGCGTGAACCTTGCAGAACGCTGAAAAATGCCGGGACAAAGAACAGCGTCGAAACCGTCGCGAAAAGCAGTCCACCGATAACGGCCCGGCCAAGGGGAGCATTTTGTTCTCCGCCATCACCCAGACCGAGGGCCATCGGCACCATGCCGATGATCATGGCCAAAGCGGTCATCAGCACCGGACGGAAACGCGTGAAGCCCGCCTCCAAGGCGGCGCTGATGGAGTCTTTTCCTTCCATCATTTTTTCCGTCGCGAAGCTCACGACCAGGATGCTGTTTGAGGTTGCAACGCCCATGCACATGATGGCCCCCATAAGTGCGGGCACGCTCAAAGTCGTGTGCGTTATGAATAAGAACCAGGCAATTCCCGCCAGTGCCGCGGGCAACGCGGAAATCATAATGAAAGGATCCAGCCAAGACTGAAAGTTGATGACGATCAGCAGGTACACGAGCACGATGGAGAACACCAGTCCGCTCAGAAGGCCGATGTAGGAGGCTTGCATCGTTTGAACCTGCCCGCGGACAACGACACGAGAACCGCGCGGTAATTGCTGGCGAGTGGCGTCAATGATTTTGTTGATGTCGCCAGCCACGCCACCGAGGTCGCGTCCAGTGACAGCGCCAAAGATGTCAATCACCGGGGCCACGTTGTAATGAGAGACCACCGCCATTCCTGTCCCTCGTTGCACGGATACCAGACTGGCCAAGAGCGACGGAGGAGCAGTTGGGTCCGTGCCGGTGATCGGAATGTTTTCCATATCCTGCAATGTGGCCGTGCGATATTGCGGAGTCTGCGTGGCGATCTGGTAGCTGACACGATTCTTTGGGTCTACCCAAAAGGTGGGCGAGGTTTGGAAGCTGCCACTCAGTGACACCAGAAGATTCTGAGCAATATCGTGAGCTGAAAATCCAAGCTCTTCTGCTTTCGTACGTTCGACCCTCATGCGCAGATAGGGCTCGTCAAAGGGCTGCTGAATCCGCAGATCCGCCGTTCCTGTGACGTATTTCAGTTTGCTGAGCAGCGCAGTTGCATAGCGCTGGTTTCCCTCGAGGTCGTTTCCCACGACTTGGACGTCGATCGGGGCCGGCAAGCCAAAGTTAAGAATCTGACTAACCATATCGGCTGGGAGAAAAGCGAATGTAACGCCCGGGAACTGCTTTGGGAGCGATAGACGAAGCCCGTGAATGTAATCGTCCGTTGGATGGTGATTGGCTGAGAGGGTCACAAGGATGTCGGCATCCGATGTGCCAACCGGGGCCGAATTGCTGTAAGAGAGGTTGATGCCGCTGTAAGGCAAACCTATGTTGTCGATCACGTTTTGGACTTCGGTTGCGGGAATCTGTTGTCGAATCGACTGCTCGACCTGATCGCAGAGGTTGGCGGTTTCTTCAATTCGCATTCCGGTGGGAGCGCGAAGATGAAGTTTGAAAGTGCCACTGTCGACGCTGGGGAAAAAGTCCCGGCCTAGCCAAGGGATAAGAATTGCCAGAGAGCCAAGGCAGGTGGCGAAGAACGCAACCAGGAAAGCACTTCGGTGATGGAGGCAAGTCTCCAGCAAGCCGCGGTACGTGAAACGAAACTTCTCGAAGGCCGCTTCAAAACCCTTCTGAAGCCGTACCAACGGATTGCGGCTAGAGGCATGTCCCTCGTTTTTCTCGCCCCGCAACAGGTACTTTGCCATCGTCGGAACGATGGTCCGCGAAAGGAAATACGAGGCCAACATGGCGAAAACGACTGCTTCAGCGAGCGGCACAAACAGGTACCGCGCAACACCGGAGAGCAGAAACATCGGAGCGAACACAATGCAGATGGAAAGCGTGGACACGAAGGCAGGTGTGGCAATCTGCGAGGCGCTTTCCAGGACGACGGCGTCCATGTCCTTGTCCGGCTCCGCCTCGCGGTTGCGATTGATGTTCTCAACCTCAACCGTTGCGTCGTCCACCAGGATGCCGACGGCCAGGGCGAGTCCGCCGAGGGTCATGATATTGATCGTTTCTCCGATCGCGCTCAGCACAATGATGGAAGTGAGGATTGCCAGGGGGATCGAGGTGGCGATGATGATGGTGCTTCGCCAACTGCCGAGAAAAGTGAGAATCATGAAGGCGGTCAGACACGCGGCAATAAGCGTTTCTCTGACAACTCCGCTGATGGCGCTACGAACAAAAATGGACTGATCAGCTAGAGGCGATATCTTCAGTTGGGGTGGAACAGTAGTTTGGATTTGAGGCAGAAGAGCCTTGATGCCAGCGATTACGTTCAGTGTTGAAGCATTGCCCGCCTTTTGTATCGTGAGCAATACAGAGCGCTGCCCATCGACGCGCACGATATTTGTCTGCGGGGGAAAACCGTCGCGCACCCAGGCAACGTCTTTGATGTAGATCGTGGTGCCGCTAATGGTCTTGATCGGGATCCGGTTTAGGTCCGCAATCGTCTGCGGCGCAGCGTTCGGAATGGAAACATCGTACTCCCTGGAGCCGATCTTGGAAGTTCCGGTCGGCAGAATTAGATTCTGAACGCTGATCGCGTTGACGACATCCAGGGCGGAGAGGCCTTTCGACTGCAATGCTGTCGTATTCAGATCGACCTGCACCTGGCGTTGTTTGCCGCCATAGGGATACGGCACAGATGCGCCAGGCACAGTGATGAGCTGGGTCCGAATGGAATTCAGGCCATAGTCGTTGAGTTCTTGTTCTGACAGGTTTTGTCCCGAGAGGGCCAACTGCAGGACCGGCACACTCGATGCGCTGTAGGCCAGAATGAGAGGCGGAGTCGATCCCGCAGGCAACTGCTTGAGCTGGGTCTGAGAAACCGCCGTAATCTGCGCGATACCCTGTTGAATGTTCGCAGTCGGCTGCAGGAAAACCTTGACAACGGCAATTCCATATAGCGACTGCGATTCGATGTGCTCGATGTTATCAACCGTGGTAGTAAGCGCTCTCTCCGTGATGCTCACGATGCGATCGCTGATGTCCTCGGGCACGAGGCCGTTGTAGTTCCAGATGATGCTAACAACGGGAATGTCGATGTTCGGAAAGATGTCCGTTGGCGTCCGAACAATCGCAAGCCCACCCATAATCAGGATCAGTATCGACATCACGACAAACGTATAAGGCCTGCTCAGCGCTAGTTTGACGATCCACATGATTCACCCCTCCGGCTTGGCCGGACTGCATCCCTCAAATCGACCTACGGCCTGTGTTTCGGAGTCTTGTCATCCAGGGTTGAAACCAATTGCTTGGCTGCTGGAGGCACCGCGACCCGTCGGGACAGAACAATATTGCTCGCAGGAATCTTCCTGCCGTACACGCGGCGGTTGTCGCCATTGTCCGGCCGGATTGTGGAGCCTTCGAGAGAGACACCGGCAAACAAGCCACGCGCTCGTGAGTAGCTCAAGATTTCGGCTCGCAAGGTCGCGTCCGTCTCGGCCGACGAATCGCGGCCGACGGGGCCAGCGGCCGCGGAAGCGTCGCCTCCCAGCTTGACCTTGCTGGCGAGAATGCCGCGCGCACCGCGTTCATTCATAACGAGCAAGACAAAATCCGTAGCTTCTCCACCGATCTGAAGGCCGAAGCTGCCGCCCTCAAGAGCCATCATCGTGGGAGCGCTCCACGGTCCCCGAAAGTCTTCACCCATGCGGCACGACATAGCGCCCCGCCCATAGCTTGCTCCAACGATGAACGCGGCCTTTAGGACAGAAGGAAAGACGACGACGCAATCTGCTTTGTCGAGCAGGTCCTGCGGAATGTCATCAGGAACGTCGAGAATCTCCTTCAAGACCGTTCCACAATTTTTTAATCGGTCGTCATCTTTGGTTTGGTCCGCTGCGTTGGCCACCTCAGCGAAGAATGGCGCAACTGCAAGTAGAGTGCAGCTCAGACAGGTCAATAACTTTCGCATGTGATTTCCCTCCAGTAATTTTCTTACTTCAGACCCTAGACGATGCAGGCTCGATGCCAGTACGAGGAGTGTGTGAGAGTTCCAGCAACCAGTTGAAAATGAAAGCCTTATGAGATTTGTCTGGAAATCAGGCAGCGGGACCTGAGGAGCAAAGAGTCCAGCGCATTGGATGATTGTCAGCGCGCTGACAACTTGTTCTGCGGAATGAAGGGCCACTTCCGAAAGAGAAGGAACAATTGAGAATGGGAGGCATCTGCCCCAGCTTGGGTCAGGCTGGTCTTAGAGCGCTCCTCTTGCAGTGTGTTTTACGAACTCGCAATCGCGGCGCCGTCGAAATTGAATTCGACGACCAGAGGGACAGCCACGCCAGTCTCCCCAAAAACCAGACGCTTTCGCAGAAGAGACCGGACAGAACACTCTCGCGAAAATCGTGCACCTTGGTCGGCATCAAAGGCTGACTGGTGGCAGTCACTTCGGATCAGCATCAAAAATGCTGGTACTAGCTGGAGAATTCAGTGATCAGATACTCAGATCTTATTTTTCTGTTTGTGAACTTGGCAACTTGTAGCCATCCGTGAGAGTCTTCAGGAAAGCAACCAGGGCATCCTCTTCCTGGTCCGTGAGTTTAAGGTCGCCGAGTTGCCTCTTGTTGAGATTGGTCGAGTCCTCGGGCGCTGGCCAGCAAGTGACCTTTTCGCGGGAATCACCTGCATCGCACCTGGGCAAAACGTCCCGTGTATTGTAAAAGTGCACGACCTCTTTCAGACTTTTGAAGTAACCGTTGTGCATGTAGGCTTTTACAAAGCTTGGCGTGGGACGCATGTCGACATTGCGCAAAGTAGGTACTTGGATTTTCCCTTCGAACTTCGGCGCGAGCTTAATCCACTCCGAATCAGGATTCAGTTGACCGCTATCGCTTTGCAGCGTCCGCAGGAAAGACCCGACTCCCTTATCGATGTACGCCGCCGCGGCGGGATTGGGACTGTAGCCGCGTGAGTCGGGCCGGCCCTCGTAGTAATATTGCAATCCCGGATTTCTGGGGACCCCAAGATTACTGGCGGTAAAGTCCGTAAAGAGGGGTTCTTCGCCGGGCCCGCCATCGCGGTGACACTCGTTGCATCGCGCCTTTCCGCGGAACAGCTCGTAGCCCAATTTTTCCTGCGGCGTAAATTGGTCCTTCCCTGCCTGCACGTAGTCATACTTCGACGTGAAGGGACTCACCTCCGGCGAGAACTCGTATGCGGAAATCGCCAGCCCAAACCCGTCGTAGATATGATCGGCGCGAGCTCGGTCTGCCGCAGTGAGATGGACCGGGTACTGATCATTCGTCGGTGGAGGCCCTGGAGTGGTGCAAACCTTTTCCACGTCGGCGGGCCAGTGAATGTTGAACGAATCCGGCCCCCACACGGTCTCAAAGAGCTTGCGATAAGGAGCCTGCGAAAGGCGGTACGCAACACAAGCCGAATCTGGCAAGCCCATCTCCACGGGATTCGTCGGCGGTCCCTGCGCTTGTTCGGCGCTGGGGTTCTGCAGGCGGTAGCCGCTCGCGCGCATGTCCCAAAAGTTGCCGCCAACAAAGTCACCCTGGAGTGCGTTGTAGTGCAGCACCGGCGCGAAAGGCGCGTACATGTAGCTCTGCGGCTTTCGGTTGCTGAAACGCGTTCTCACCGATCCTGGATACGACACGGTCGTCTCATTCAAAGATTGTATCGGCCCGGTGAATCCTGTCTCCGGCGTATGGCAGAAACTGCATGCTTCGTTCTGATGGACTGAAAGATGTTTGTCGAAGAGCATTAACTTCCCCAGGGTGTGCAACTGTCCCTGGCGATCGAGTGCGGTGTGTTCCATCTGACTCAGAGTGTCGGACTCAATCCGATCGATTTCGGCAACGACCCTGGCCACATCCTGATCGAACGAGGGAGGCATCTGACCGCCGAGGTTGTTCGGAGACTTTGCTTCGCCGGAAATGGCTGCGCCACCTTGCGGTTGGCTGGCCGCTGAGATCAAGAGCGCGCCGAAGGCGAGAAGACCGAATAACAACAAGGCGAGATTTCGATTACGCATGTGTTTCGTATCTCCTTCCATGAGCGTTCATTCCGTCTTGTGCCAAGTAGAATCCGGGTCGTAGACGGTCATCGCCTGCGCAAGCTTTGTCGTGTTGGGGCCAAGATCTTTCTCGTATATGGTTCCGGATTCGTCGATGATAAAAGTCATCACTCCCGACGAGCGGTAATCGACAGGGTACGCAACAAAGGCAAATCCCGCGCTCATCTTCCCATCGACGATGTAGTTTTTTGTTCCACCCGGTGCATGCCGTCCCTGGCTAGTGAGGATCCGGAACATATACCCGTCGAACGGGACATGCTCGCCAACTTGGTCCTCTGGAAGATTCTGGCGCGCGTAAGCGATTAGCGGGCTGATCGGGCTATCGAACTCGTCGCTCGCGCCGTGCCAGTACAGCCCATTGTGCCGGCCCTCATCGCTGACCAGTCTCTGGGCAAATTGCTTAGGGACGTCAGCCGGCGGGTGGACAAAATATTGTTTTTGCGCTTCGACCAACTCGCGGCATGCATCCATCGCGGCTAGTTCATTTTTGCCGATGCGCCGGAAGAGAATCTCGTCTTTGCCTGCGGGCGTGTCGAAATACCAGGAACCGTGATTATTCGCCAGGGGAATCGGAAACGGCCAGTTTTCGGCGCCGACGATTAGAGATACCGTTCCGTTCGCCTCTGTGGCGAACCGATGCATTTCCTGGTATTTGACGACGAAGCCGACGCGAGCATCCGAGTCTTCCTCCGGGTCGCCGGACGAGAGGACTTCCTTTGCGGCTGGTCCGAGGATGCTCAAGGGAGCTTGTTCGTCTTGTGCCTGCATGGCGTCAAAGAGTGCGCGACTGGCATCTTCGGCGGAGGCAAAGGTCCGCTGTCCTGGCTCCTGGGCGAACATTGGTGCGGAAGAACAGCCCAAGGTAAGTGCGAACAGAACGGACACTCCCAATCGAATCAAGTTCTTGCATTCAGATTGAACAAAAATCGAAATCCTGTGCAACATGGTATTCCTCTCCATTTTGAATTCCCGATAAGCTCTACCGGCTAGTACATGCGATTACCGATGATGTCCGCCACCGCCATGGAAACCGCCTCCATGGGAACCACCGCCAAAGCTCGACCGCCCGCGGGAGGAAAAACCTCGCGTATTGCCTCCGTGATCAAAACCACTGAACGCGCCGGAGCGTGTACCTGGTCGAGCGTGAAATGACGAGTGCCCGCTTGCATGAAGGGCATTGCCGTGGTTGAAATTGCCACGGTTAAAGTTGCCGTGGTTGAAATTGTTGTGGCTGAAGTTGTTGCGATTGATGATCGTTCGGCTGTGGGAGATGTACGTGTTGTGGTTATAAATCACTGACCGGCCATGCCAGTCATATCCCCAATGATGCCAGCCCCAGTCAAATCCTCCGAAGAAGCCGATTCCAAATCCAATTCCGAAGGAGATTGCAGGGCCCGCAAAAAAGATTCCGGGCACAGGATACCAGCCCGGGTAAGCGACGATGGGCGCACCGTACACGAGCCATGGATCGTAGGCAGGCACGTAGACCACCTCCGGGTTGACTGGTTCGATGGCGATGGTGCTGCCTTGCGTTGTTACCTTCTGCTGTTCGTTGCTGTTCAGCTTGTCGGCCTTGCGAGCCTGTTGGCGCATTGTTTGGACTGCCTGCGTCACATCCTGCTGTTGGTTGGCGTAGGCGTCACCAAGGGATGATGTCCACGAGAGGTTTTTGTCCATGTTTTCAAGGACCGAGGGAAATTGGGTGAGGGCTTTCACGCTCGGATCCCAGGGTTGTTTGTCGACTTCTTTTGCCAGCTCCTCACCCTTGAGCTTGGAATGACTTTGCATCCAGCGATCCGCCTCAACAATCTGCTCAGGATAAGTGGACGCGGCGAGGACCTGCGCAACGAGGGCATCCGGGTACAAGGCAATCGGCGCGACCAGTTGTTGAATCACTTTGGGAGAGAGTTGCGGGGCCGAAGCTGGCGCCTGTCCGTTGGATTGGCCGGAGGGGCTGGACTGCTCGGCTTGCGCATTGAATTGCACTAGCAGACTGCAGAGAAATAGGATTACAACCTGTTTGGATAGCTTCATGGCAAATTCTCCAGTACAAAAATTGAGATTCATCTCGTTGGTTCTAAACCGGTGTTCAAGGGGTTTTACGAGGCCTCCGTTGGCGACGCTGTGAACGCTCACTGGCCGCGAAGCGTGCCCGGCTCGATGTCATTACGGCGGGCCAAGTCTTCCAGGTCGTCGAACTTCGCCTGTGCTTCCTCCACCCGCTGCTGAAGAATCTCAATTCCGGCTTCGGGAGTAATGGCAAAGTCCTCGCCAACTAGATCTACGCCGCCCGTTGATTCCCTGAGACTTCGCGCGTCGTCAAGCGCCTGCTGGTATTCACGAAGCTGCGCCCGCCTGTATTCAAGTTCACCACGAAGCCGTGCTGCCTGCTCCGCATACCATTCGCGGTCTTGAATTTTCTCGTAGTGTCTTGGCGCAGATTCCGGAAGCGGCGTCTCTTCGTCAACTTGACCAACGACGGAAGTCAGGCCATGGTCGTGGAGTTTTGCGAGGTCATCGTTAGTCCAAACTCTAATCTTCTCGCTGCCCGTTCCTGCGTGCGGCCGATTGGCCGCACGCAAAGGAATGGCCGCCGATACGAACGTCAAACAAACGCAGACGAACAAGTGGCGAATCATCGTCGCGCCCCTTACTTCTTCGAAGCGCCTGGAGGGAAGTGCTTGAACATTTTGTCCACGCCCTTGTCCAGGTTCTTGATGTTCTTGTCGGAGTTGTTAGAGAGTGTGTCGCTCGACGTGCCTCTCCAGATCAACTGCTTGGTCTTGGCATCGAACAGATCTAGGACCAATGTGCCTACCTTATAGGTTTCTGTTGTGGTTGTGGCCTCGCCAAAACCTCCGCCCCCAAATCGTCTCCAACCCCAGCCGCCTCCAAACCCGTCATAGAAGGTATTCAAGGTCTGTTGATTGCGCGTGATTTCGATGGCTACGATGCAAACATCGCCACCGGATTCCACTTGGGTCCATCCTTTTGCTGCCAAGGCGGCATTGACCGCACTCTTGATCCGATCGACATCCAGGGCGTCCTTCGTTTTAACTTGTTCCCAAGAGTAGGTCTTGTATTGACCGAAGTTGGTGTTGCGATCGTAATCGGTCTTCACCTGCTGTGCTGACAACTTGCCTGCGAACAACAACATCATTCCCATCAAGACGAACACTGCTTTTCGCAATTTCATGGCTTCTCCTTTCAGATATTCCGAAATTTGACTTCCCGGGATAGAACCGCCCGCTCGTGCTCGGGTACTTGCTGATTGAGCGAACCGCTAGTTTCCCTGCTGTCCCCGTTGGTGTGCGGGCACGCGTGCCTGGGCTTCCGCGGCCTTTTGACTGACCCTCTTTTCGTAGCGCGACTTGAGCACCTCGCTGCCGCTCGAGCTGCCTTCCTCAAACAACTCAGCAAGGAAGTAACGGTTCCCATATTTGTTGAAGACTAATTCGCTCCTGTTCGGAGTCGAGTTGGCTTGTGCTTGCTGGACTTCAAAGAGAGCGGAAGTAGAGCCGTCCGTACTGCTAATCTCCATGACTTTCAGGTCAGAATTGTCCAGCACTTGAATCCGGTACTCGCCTGCTGGAAGTTTTGTGTTGCCCACATGGAACTGGAATGGGATGTTGACTTCGAGATCGCCAATGATCTGCGCTTTTGCCTTGCTCGCACCTATCGTCAGCGCAAGCGCCAAAGCGACGACCAACGAAACGAATTGATAACCTTTCGTCCTCTCTTGTGTTGCGTGGGCCTTCTCGATGGCCTTAATGAACATGTTGATTTCTCCTCGTCTCTGTCGTCACGAAGAGCTTCAATGCGTGTACGACACAACTGGAAAAGGCAATAGGCTTGCCAAACCTGTTGGTTGCGTAAGTGACTGAAAGTAGAGGACGACTATGAACAACAGCCCTGTGCTGGATGCCGGTCCGCTAAACAAGGCGTCCGCATGCTGACAGGCTCAGTTGAGTTATTCATTGTGCGCCAAACGGCTTCGAATTTGCATCGACAGGAGAAGTGAGCCCGAGTGCGTGTGATGGCTGGTGCCCGGACCTTGTTATTCGACGCCGGTTCGATTCCGGCAGGTCGCAACAATACTACGCGGGAACGAGATCCTTTTTAGTACGAGAGATGCCTAGTTTTTGCATCCGGAAGTAAAGCGTAGACCTCTTGATTCCCAAACGCGCAGCCGCCCCGTTGGGGCCGGAGACAACCCACCGGGTCTGCTCGAGAGTCTTGCGAATGTGGTCGCGCTCCGCGTCCTCCAGCGTAATTGGCCCAAGGGATTCCGTCTCGGCAGGACTCCTTAAGCTAGCAAGAGGGGGTTCCAACATTTTGCCCGAAGTGAGGATTACGGTCCGTTCAATGAAATTCTGCAGCTCGCGAATATTGCCCGGCCACTGGTAGGAGGTAAGAGCGGCCATCGTTTCTGGAGAAATGTGTTCGATTTGCTTACCCATCCGGCGGGCATAAATTTCCACAAAATGTTCCACCAGGGCCGGAATGTCTTCACGGCGCGCTCGCAGCGGTGGAAGCGGGATCGGAAATACACTCAAGCGATAGTAGAGGTCGCTGCGAAATTCGTTTCGCTTTACCATGTCCACCAAATTTCGGTGGGTCGCAGCGACAAGGCGAACGTCTACTTGGTGAGTCCGGCCGCTGCCCAAGCGCTCGAACTCCTGCTCCTGCAGGACACGCAGCAGCTTGGGCTGCAGCGGCAACGGAATGTCTCCTACCTCATCCAGGAAGAGCGTCCCCTTGTCGGCCAATTCGAAGCGACCGACCTTTTGCGCGATAGCGCCTGTAAAGGCGCCTTTCTCATGCCCAAAAAGCTCGCTTTCCAGTAGATCGAATGGAATGGCGGCGCAATTCAGTTTTATGAACGGTCGTCCGCAGCGCGAGCTGAGATTGTGAATGGCGCGCGCTATCAGCTCTTTGCCCGTGCCTGTTTCTCCCTGGACGAGAACGGTGGAGCTCGTAGGGGCAACGCGCTCGACCTGTTCAAGGACCGTTTCAAGGGCAGGACTGTTGCCAATGATCTGCTCAAATCTGCGGGGACTGCCGTCCTGGCCGGTGGATCCGAATCTTGCAACAGCTGCCACGGAAGACCTCCTTGCGCAACCTGATGCACACTTCGACTTGCGCGCTTAGCTTTCCAGAGCTGCCCGCACGCTCTCAATCAACGCTTCGTCATCGAACGGTTTGGCCATGAACTCGACGGCGCCTGCTCGCAACGCTTGCATCCGCATTTTTTCGTCGCCATGTGCGGTAACGAAGATGATTGGAATCCTGCAACGTTCGGCGTTCAGTTGCGCCTGTAGTTCGAGACCGGACATTCCTGGCATCCGGATATCGGCGATTAAACATCCGGCCTGGCGTTGCTGGCCGGATTTCAGGAATTCCTCGGCAGACGCAAACGCTTGCGCCGGCAAACCCACCGCTTTCAGCAGGCCCTGTAGCGCGCTGCGCATTAAATCATCATCGTCGACAATCGCAACCATTTTGGTCTTCTCCGGTTCGCCCATAGCGGAAATCTACCAGCACTGCCAAAAGCGGCGCAATTATACTTTGGTATGAGAGCCCGAATACCGCACCGAGCTAAGGGGCAACGACAATCTGGGTGAAGTTAAGAAAGCTACACTTGGGCCGGGAGGACTGCGAACCGGCAAGCAGTGTTGCATATGAGCGGCGCGTGGGAACTAAGCTACTTTTTGCCGGGTGGAAGCTCCAGTTTCGACGCCATTCTAACCAATCCCGCCAGCGAGTCGGCTTGCATCTTCCGCATCACGTGGCCGCGATGGATCTTCACGGTGATCTCGCTGATCCCGAGCTCAAAAGCTATCTGCTTATTGAGCATACCCGAAACCACCAGGCCCATGACCTCGCGCTCGCGCTCGCTCAGGGCCTCGTAGCGTTTTCGCAGCTCGGCAAGTCCGCTCTGCTGTTGGCTCCTCACACGGTCGCGATCCAAAGCCTGGTGGATCGCATTCAGCAAATCCTGATCTTCGAAAGGCTTGGTCAGAAACTCCACGGCGCCCGATTTCATGGCTTTCACCGTCATCGGAATATCCCCATGACCGGTGATGAAAATGATGGGAATGTGGACGCCCGCATCAGCCAACTGCCGCTGAAAGTCCAGACCGTTAACGCCAGGAAGACTCACGTCTAGGACAAGGCAGCTTGGCCCGTCCGGCCGCTTGCTACGTAAAAACTCTTCCGCCGCCCCGAAGGTCTCTGAACGTAAGCCCACCGACTTCAGCAGGCCTTTGATGGAGGCACGCACAGCCGCATCATCATCAATAATGAATACCCGAGGCGTGTCTGCGCCCGTCATTCAAGCGCCCCGGCTTTGGTAGACAGAGTAAAACAAAGGCTTGCGCCGCGCGGCGAATTGTCGACAGCCCACAACCGGCCACCATGCGATTCAACGATGGAGCGGCTGATGGACAGTCCCATCCCGGTCCCTTGAGGCTTTGTGGTAAAGAACGCCTTGAAGATCTGGTCCGCCTGCTGCGGGGGCAGCCCCACGCCGGTATCGCTGACGGACACCAGAATTCGATCGTCCTCCGCTTTCTGCGACTTGATGGCGAGCTCGCGCTCCCCATCCACTTCCTTCATTGCATCGATGCTGTTCACGATGAGGTTCATCAGGACCTGGTCTAATTGAACCCGATCTCCCATGAATTCGTGAAGATCCGTTGCCAGCTCCGTCCGGACTGCTATGTTGTATCGCGTTGCCTCGCTACCCAGGAGGACAATCATGTCTTGAATGACTTCGTTTACATCGACCAGCTCCCGTTGCGATGTACCCTTCTTGAAGAGCAGCCGGATGCGCTTGACGATTTCTGCCGCACGCGTTCCGTCCTTGACGATTCTCATGGCAGCCGCGCGTGCCTCCTCCACGTCTGGTTGATCGCGCGTAAGCCAGCGCAAGCACGTATTGGCGTTGGTAACGGCCGCGGCAATCGGTTGATTCACTTCATGCGCCAGGGAGGCGGTGAGTTCGCCCAGGGTGGTCACCCGGCTGACGCGTGCTAGATCCGCCTGCGCCTGGCGCAGAGCCTCCAGCGCCTCTTCCGCCTGCTTGCGCACGGTGACGTCCATCATGATACCCACGAATTGCACCACATCCCCGGAGGCGTTCAAAACAGGATGGCCAACGGTGTGAGTGTATTTGACAGTGCCATCCGGAAGAAGAATTCGGTGTTCCCCTTCGTAATCCGACTTTTCAGCGATGGCTCTAGCGGTTGTCTCTTGCCACTTGGCTCGATCCTCCGGATGCATGCGCTGCAGCCGTTTTTCCCAAGCCGACAGGCCCTCTTCCGGATCGAAACCATAGATGCGATACCATTCCTCGGAGAGATGCACGGCGTCTTTTCCCGCTACCCGCCAGGCCCAACTCCCCGTATGCGTGAGCTTCTGCGCTTCCGCCAGATAACTTTCGCTCCGCCGCAACGCTTCTTCCGCCTGCTTGGCCGCGGTGACGTCCATCACCGCTCCAACAAACTCGACCCCGCCCGATACATGGTTCAAGACATGAGCCACAACGTGGACGTGTTTCGCTGAACCATCCGGCATCAGCAAGCGATGTTCAAAATCAAAATCCTTTCCATCCTGTGCCGCCCGCTCGAAGGTTTGTTGCACGAGAGCCGCGTCTTCCGGGTGAACTCGTTGGAGAACAAGCTCAGCAGTCGGTTTCGTTGATCGGTCGTATTGAAAAATTCGAAAAGTTTCCTCCGACCAGATGATCTCGCCGGTGGAAAACCTCCAGCCAAAACTGCCCGTGTGGCTTAATCGCTGTGCTTCCGATAAATACGCCTCGCTCTGCTGCAGCTTCTCTTCCTGTACTTCCAAGGTCTGGGTGGCGAATCGCTTATCAGCCAAGGACGTCAGCAGAGCCAGTCCGAGGACGATAAAAGTGGCGGCGGCAATTCCGCCGGTGCCAAGCGTGGAGATGCTTACAGCATGAGACAGGTCGGCCGGCATGGGGGAAGGCATGAAACTGGCGGCGGCCATGCCGGTGTAGTGCATGACCGGGATCGCGGCGCCCATCACCACGGTTCCGGCTAACTTTTCCCAGCCGATCCCGGTTTGCTCATCTCGGAGGTGAAAGGTGATCCACAGCGCAGCGAGAGAAATCAGAACCGCGAACACGACGGACAGGACGACGAGAAAGGAATTAAACTGGCATATGGCAGGTAAACGCATGGCCGCCATGCCGATGTAATGCATGCTCGCAATACCCGCACCCATCAGGACACTTCCAGCGAGCGCTCGGAACCAACCCATTTTCTGCCGGCTCACCACGCCCAGCGCAACGACAGAAGCGAGAATGGCCGCAATCAGTGACAGCAGAACGGTCGGCCAATGGTAGGCCACAGGAACCGGTAGGATGAACGCCAGCATCCCAATGTAGTGCATGGACCAAATGCCAGTCCCCATCGCGCTGGCCCCGCCCAGCAGCCAGAGCACGCGAGCCCAACCGCCCGCAGCAGTTACGCGACCTGCGAGATCCAGAGCCGTGTACGACGCAAACATGGCGATCAACACCGAGAGTGTCACGAGTGCGTAGTTGTACGAGCCGATCAAATTCACGACAGCCATGTGATTTAATCCCGTTGCCACAGCGGAACAGTCACGCCCCGCTTCAATTAAGAATTAACCGTTGGGCTCATTCCTTTGCCTCGATTTTCGTGGGTAGAGCGAAATGAAAACTTGCGCCCCGCGGAGAGTTGTCGGCAGCCCACAAGCGCCCGCCGTGCGATTCAACGATGGTGCGGCTGATGCGAAGCCCCATGCCAGTGCCGTGAGGCTTGGTTGTAAAAAACGCGGTGAAGATCTGGTCCGCTTGCTGGGTGGGAAGCCCTATGCCGGTATCGCTGACGGACACAAGGACCTCCTCTTTCTCCGTTCTCTGAGACTCGACAGCCAACTCGCGCGCCCCATCCACTTCCTTCATCGCATCGATGCTGTTCGCGATGAGGTTCATCAGCACTTGTTGCAAGTGCACACGATCTCCCATGATTCGGGGAAGATCAGCGGCTAGCTCCATCCGGACTGTTATGTTGTATCGCGTGGCCTCGCTGCGCAAGAGGACGATCATCTCTCGGATGGCTTCGTTGACGTCCACCAACTCCTGTTGCGGAGTACTCTTCTTGAAGAGCAGGCGGACCCGGCTGACGATGCCCGCCGCACGGGTGGCATCTTTGACGATTCTCGATGCGGCCTCGCGCGCCTCCCCCAGATCGGGGTGATCGCGCGTAAGCCAGCGCAGGCAGGTATGGGCGTTGGTGACGGCAGCGGCAATCGGTTGATTCACCTCGTGCGCCAGGGAAGCGGTCAGCTCTCCCATGGTGGTCACCCGGCTGACGCGTGCCAATTCCGCCTGCGCCTGGCGCCGCGATTCTTCCGCATGCTTGCGCTCAAGACTCTCTGCTTGCAACGCCTGGTTGGTGTTCTGGAGTTCTTGGACTGTTTTTCTCAGGTCATCGCGCGCGCGCCTGAGCGATTCCGTGGCGCTTCTTTGAGCGGCGCTCAGCAACCCGGCAACCAGGGCTGACACGGCGAAAACGACAAAGCGTGGTATCTCTTTGGACTTTACGGCGAACGAATACAGGGGTTCCAGGAAGTAATAGTTGAAAGCGAGACAGGAGAGAACGGTCGCGAGCAATCCCGGCCCGACTCCACCCAACCACGCACTGAACATGATGGCGCAAAGAAACAGCGACGCGGGAGCAGTCTCCAAGTGAAACGCCGGCCACCGTGAAATGAGGAGGGCTATGCCAACCGAAAGAACAGCAGTCCCGTAGCTCCAAATCAAGGGCGGCTTGGGCCACAGAAGAGGATTGGACCTGGACATGACTTCTGCTCCGGCAAAGCAGGGTGTTGCTCCCGGCAATCAGAATCTTAACATCAGAAAGCTGACAGGACAGAGGTTGCGAGTTCGAGCTTCGTTGTCTCCACGATTCTTTCTAAAGAGTTGAAACCGATTTCGGCGAGGCACTTCGGGACACAAAGGGCAAGGTTTCGCCCTCTTTCTGTTCCCTATTTGGCCGCAGTCGCAACCCTGACTTATCCAGTCCTATAGACGGCATGCCAGCATTTCGACAGGTTGGCGTGTGGACTGACGTCACCATGGTGCCCCTGAAATCGTCCTATCTCTCCTACTGCGAGCCACTTCCAAGCTGTATTCGTCACGCAAAGTCGCTGGCACTTCGATTGCCTCTTTCAGTTACAGCTATTGGGTAATGGAAGAGCGGGGGGAGGGTTGGATTTATGGAGACGTCACACGCAAACGGCACAAACAAAGACCCTGACGCCGTCTTGGTGGCCGGGGCTAATCGTGGAGATAGTCGGGCATTTGAAGAATTGGTTTCTCGCCACCAGCAAAGAGTTCTCGCTGTGGCGCTGCGGATAACGAATAACCGGGAGGATGCCGAAGACGTAGCGCAGGAGAGTTTTCGCAAGGCCTTCCTCCATCTCGGCAACTTTCAAGCAAAATCGCGGTTCTCTACCTGGCTGACACGCATCGCAATGAATGAAGCGCTCATGTTGCTGCGTCGCAAGCGGGGACTTTTCGAGGCCTTGCCCGATAGCGCTGACGACGGCGGGAAGTCCAGCCCCGAGGCGTTCGTTGACCAGAGGCCAAATCCCGAAGAGTCTTGTTGGCGACGCGAGTGCATGGATCACTTGACAGAAGCGATCAATCGCCTGAATCCAATCATTGGGAGAACCATCTTGCTCCGGGAAATCGAAGGAAGATCTGTCGAGGAAACGGCTCAGATTCTAGGCACCACAATCACCGCCGTGAAAGCGCGTGTTTTTCAAGGACGCCGGAAGCTTCGCCGAACCGTGAATCCTGGGCTCCTTCCCGGAGTTTACGAATATGGACAGACAGAGACGCTGCTGTTGAACGTGAATCGATAATTTACGAAATGCCGGCTGATACACCTATTGCGAATTTAGGTTAATAAGAACACATCCACAAACTGTCGGCATGCGGAGCAGTCTGCCCCGAATCATTCATTGTGTAGGCGTAGGGCAAAGATTCAAACGAGCGGAACGGATCACCAATTCTTTGAGACGACAAATTCCTCACCCACTCACTAGGTAATTATATTTACTTCTCGCTTAGTTACAACCTCCATTCAGCTTGAGACCTCGAAGAATCTCGTATTACCCAGTAACAATTGAATTGCCGCAAGGCAAATTCTTTCACCGAGATGCCGCTAGCGCGGGAACTCGACCAAGCTTTTCGTAATCTTCTTCCGTTAAGCGCAGGGAAGCTGCCGCGACGTTCTGCTCGAGATGCTCGATCGAGGAAGTCCCTGGGATGGGCAGCATGATGGGAGATCGCTGCAGCAGCCAAGCGAGCGCTACCTGGGTGGGGCTCGCACCGTGAGCCTGAGCGATGCGGCCTAGCACTTCTCCAGCAACTCTACCTGCTCCCAATGGGAACCAGGGAATAAAGGCAATTCCGTTGCGCTCACAATAATCGACTACATAGTCCCATTCCCGGTCGGCAAAGCTATAGCGGTTCTGCACGGAGACGATCGGGACGATTTTGCGTGCTCGCTCGATGTGCTCTTGCGTGACGTTGGATAATGCGACCATGCGAATCTTGCCTTCGTTTCGCAACTGCGCCAATGTTTCCACCGACGCCTCAAACGAGACCACGGGGTCCGGAATATGCAGTTGATAAACGTCGATGCGATCTACCCGTAGTCTTTTCAGACTTCCCTCGACCGCCTTGCGAAGGTGCGAAGGAGTGGCGTCGTGGGTCCACTGGTTCGGGCCGGGGCGGTTCCAGCCACCCTTGGTCGCAATCACTAGCCCAGCCGGGTAAGGGAATAGCGCCTCGGCAATCAGTTCCTCGCTAACATTTGGACCGTAGGAATCCGCCGTGTCGATGAAATTGACATCAAGTTCCACGGCCCTGCGAAGAACCGCTAAAGCCCCGTTGCGATCCTTTGGGGGCCCCCAAATGCCCTCGCCGGTAAGGCGCATTGCCCCAAACCCGAGACGATGTACGGAAATTTCCCCTCCCAGCGAAACATCTCCAGCCAAACTTGCAGAAAGTTCTTTGTTGTTCATAATTGACCTCCAACATTCTCCTCTCAACCAATTCCTTTGCTGGCGCTCACAGTTTCAGCCGTTCGACCGCCAGGACGGGAAATCCCAGATTCTCAAAGTTTCCATCTTCCTTCTCGCGTCATTCGTTCTGATAGCGCTGCGCCTCTAGCCAAGCCACTGTGGGTTGGCGTAGGTGCCGTCGAACTGGTGACTCGTTTTATAAAGCTCGAACTGGCCTGTTTCCGCAGCCTTCGCTGTTTTTGCAAGAAGCGCAGCAACTTGGGACGAATTCATCGGTTCAAAACTGCGAGCAGCTTGAAGAGCTTGCTGAAGAATCGGGAGCGAATCGCAGCCCGTGATGACGACACTAGTGGGAAGATTCATGGCATAGTGAAGGCATTCCACGGCGGTAGCTGTCTTGCTTTCGAGAATAAAGTGGTCGCCCATAGGCTTCATGCCGAGCACGCCGATGTCGTTCTTGAGTAAGACGGGCAAAACTTTCTTTTCAAAACTATTGAAGTGCGCGTCCATTACGTTGAGGGGCATCTGAACGGCGTCAAACGTGAAGCCGTGTTTTGAAGCGGTGGCCAGCATTTTCAAGTGGATATCTGGACTCTTGTGTCCTGTGAAGCCGATGAAGCGGATCTTGCCCGCCTTTTGCGCTTCTAATACGGACTCTAGCGCGCCTCCGGCGGCAAAGATGCGGTCTGGATCGGTATCGCGAATTACTTCGTGGAACTGGAGCAGATCGATTCGGTCAGTCTGAAGGCGGCGCAGAGACTCGTTGATTTGACTCGCGGCGGCGGCCTTGGTGCGCCCGTCGATTTTGGACATAAGAAACGCCTTCTGGCGGTAACCGTCACGCAGTGCGTTGCCCATGCGGATTTCACTCTCGCCGCCATTGTAGTCCCAGCAGTTGTCGAGAAAATTGACGCCTTCGTCGAGGCCCGTGTGGATGATGTGAATGCTTTCCTGGGGATCCGCCTGTTTGCCAAGATGATAGCCACCGAGCCCGATGAGCGACACTTTCTCTCTGGTGCGGCCAAGCGTTCGGTAAGGAATGCCGTTCCTGGACTCCGATCGCGGGGACTGCTGCTCACTGTGCGCCAGGAATACGGACGCTGCCGCAAACCCTAGAAACCCCCGCCGGGAAATCCCGGCGTCCGCGGCGTTCTTCGTTCCGGAAACTGACGGGAGGTTCGGATAAGGTGAATCCTGCTGGCTCGATTGATTTATCTTTTTACTCACGACTTATCTTCTCCTCCTCCCGGCTTTGTCTCGTTTCCAGCGCTTCCCGATCGTATGGCTGTCTTCGCAGCGATGAGGTGAGGTTTTGGACGCTCTTTGCAAGCTCCACGACTTCACCACCGCCATGTAGTTCGAATTCAACTTCATAACTCCCTGTCGCGGCCTGATCAACTGCCTCTTTCAGACTAATGAGCGGCTGCACCACTTGTCGAGGCAGGATTATGCTGGCCCACACGCTAAACAAAAGAGTGACAGCGGAAACGATGGATAGAGCCCATTCCGCTCGACGGATCAGCCGGCGAGCTTCCTGGTGGTCCATCTGGACGCGCTCCCAGTTTTGCTGCTCCAACTGGGACGTCAGCTGCAGGGTCTCTTGACTTGCTGCCCGGAGGTCCGGTGTGACTTGGCGCAAGGCAGGGTTCGCTGTTTGTATAACTTCTGTAATCTCAGTATCAAACGAGTTGACTCGGGTGCGAAGCTCCCGAATTAGTTCGGTTCGCCGCTTGTGTCTAGCCTCGGCAACAAGTTCATCTAATTCTTTTTCATAGGCCATCGCCGCCTCCCTAATCCGATCGGCGGGTTCTTGCCTGCGCTGCGCCATTGTCGAGACTGCCGATGCGAATAGCTGCTGATATCGATTGGCTGCATCCAGACCCTTCTGAACGATAGTTTCTTCCTCAGGCTCAAGATCCCCGATACGAACCAGGATTTGCCTCGCCTTGGTCATCGATTCCTGGTTAGCGCGAAGGTATTCCGGGTCCTGGAACAAAAAGTAGTTTCGCGCGGCACGCCGGGCCTCCAATATTTCGATGGAAGCTTGCTCCGCCAGCTTTGCTGCGGGTGCGTCGACATTCACGATGCGGTCCACGATCCGGCCCATCGCAAACAGGTAGTACACAGCCAGGAAAAAAACAGGGACGAGAATCAACCTCACGATGGAGAGGCTATAAACCACCCTTTTTTGCAGTGAGCTTCCTGGCGCGAAGATCTTGAAGGATTTTCGCATCTTCGATCTCATGAGCAGGCAGCAACCTCCGGGATTCAACTTTTGCAACCCGCGAATTTCACGCTGCGGCAGCGCCGGTCAGAATCCTCTCTAAGATATTTACCTCAATGGGCTCCTGTGCTAATTCCCCGAGAGTTTGCTCCAAGTGCTTAAAGTGAGGACTTGCTGCGTGTTGATCGAGCGCAGCTTGACTTTCCCATATTTCGTAGAAATAGAAGCGCCCCTTCGAGTCCGCCTCATAGAGTTCATACAATTTACAACCCGCTTCGGCACGAGTGGGAGCTAACATGCCCCGCAGCAGCTCTCTGAGTTGGCTTTCTCTTCCTTTGCGCGCCACCGATCTTGCAATAACACGTACTTCAGCCATGGTTGCTAAACCTCCTCCATTCATAGTTGCTTTGCCTTCGCCAGCACATTGTGATGCTATTTCGCGGCCGGCTCAATCAGCGTCAGATCTGTTGCCGGATCAAAACGCTTTTGCATCGTTAATGGATCGACGGTAACCATTACTTCCAGCGTCGGTGATACATACGCCTCCAGAACATGACCGCCTTGCGTGGTCCCATCTGGACTCCCGACTATCATGTGAGTATGGACTACGGGTTTTCCTTGATAGAGCGCGATATCGCCGCTCATCCCAATCACTTCATGCTGACCGTTGATGGGAATCTTCTTGTACATTTTGCGCTGGGGATCGAACCACCCCAATACCGCTCCATTCAGCGCTCCAATCGCGGTGAAATGCGCGCTCGTAACCTGATACTGCTCCGCAAATTCCAGCAGCCCGGAAAAAGCCTCGTCTCCCTGGTAGAAGATGACCGCATACTGTTTCGTCGGTTCCCCAGGATTCAGCAATCGAACCTGCATCTTCGGAGCTTTCCCCCTCGGACCGGCTTCCGACGGGGCCACGTATTCGCTTGCCTTCTCCTGCGAATACCCCATCAAGCCGGCCATCCCAATTAATACCAATGCGCAACCCAGCCGTTTTATTCTGATCATGGCTTTCTTCTCCTCAGTTCGAGAATCTTTACAATTGGCCTTTCTCCCTCAGCCTCGCCGCGAAGCGGCTCTTCAATTCCGTAACCCTCAGCTAAGCGTTTTCAGTCTCCCCACGGGCGCATGCACAAGCGATGAATTTCATCCAAGTCGACCTATTTTTTCCCCGAAGCGACACCGACGCGAGTCGGCCCTTCGTCCCTGACATCCAAATGCGCATCCTTTTCCATTTGCAGAATCACCGCCGAAAAATCTTGCTCCGCTGCCTCGTCCGATTGCCTCGCATTGATCTCAAACGCTGCTCCCGCGGCGGGCATTCGCGCGCCAACGACAGCCGCGAGATTGAGAATCAACCCGAAGTCCTTGTTCATCAACCGAATCGGAAATTGCGGGCTGTAGTCGCTCCTCATCGCTCTTTCCAGTTTGCCCGCGTGCGCAGGTGCCACCACCGCAGTCTGGGACAACACGTTCAGCAGGCGGTTGCGATCAAGACCAGCTTTCTCACCGAGTGCGACGGCTTCTGCAATCGCCTGCATTCCGATTCCCAGTAGGGCGTTCACTACAAGCTTCATCGTCGCCCCCGATCCGTTCGGCCCAAGATAAAAATACTTCTTGGCAATAACGCGAAAGATCGACTCGGTCGCATCGAAGGACTCTTGGTCTCCGCCCCCAAACAGGGTCAGTAACCCATTTTCTGCGGTCGGAGTGCTCCCTGATATAGTCACATCAAGGACTTCGACTCCCTCCTCTGACCCCAATCTCGAGAGTTCCCGCGAGGTGTCCGGATAGACCGTACTCATGTCGATTACCAGCGCGCCGCGACGCGCATTGGCGAAAACGCCTTCAGCTCCTTTATATGTGCCTAGAACGGCTTCGTCGCTCGGCAAGCACGACAACACGACGTTGCAGCTGGAGGAAAGTTGCGAAACGCTCTGCGCGACGGTACCGCCATATCGAATTAGCTCCTCCGCCTTAGCGTGGTCCCGGTCGTAGGCTGTAAGCTTAAACCCGGATTCAAGCAACCTCCGCGCAATCGGCCGGCCCATGTAACCGATCCCGATAAATCCAAGCTTGCTGTTTTCCTGCGTGATTGGTTTCATGCTGAATGGCCCTTTGACGTGTCTGATTCAAATTCCACATCGTTTAGAAGCAAACGCCGTGCCGTTTTGCCGGGAAAGCTCACACTTCATGCAAAGTGTTGGTATCGAAGAGATTGCATCTGGTAATCAGTGGAACTCGACGCATAGCTGGCGAGATCGCCTGTCGAATTCCTTGGACACTGTCAGTCTGTTGGAAAGTCTCGCGCAGAACCGAAAGATCTGGTGCAATCGCGTGAAAGCTCTAACCCTTACGATACCGACGCAGACTGATCGGACTGTTGAGTGTCAGACACGACCGGCTGTATCCGCCGCGTTGCATCCGCTGCAACTCTCTGCAGGAGTCTGTACGGCCAGCGCCGAGTATCGCGCCGCTCACCGGGCAAGCGACGTCGCAGGCTTCTTTTTGTCTGGCGATTTCGCTGCGGGCGGAGCGGTCATCTCCATGGCCCAAATTGCAGCGGGGCGCATGTACATGGAAGCGCGGTAGTTGCCGGTGATGTCCCAAGCTTCCGGCGTACGGAACCAATAGCCCTTCGTTTCATAACTGACGTGATAGATGCCCCAAGCAGCGTCGTAGCCTTCTTTTTCCATTCCATCGCTTAACATCAACGCGGCCAAACCCAGCGTGGTTCCCGTCCAGACTTCCTGCACTTGTTCATTGGTGGTGATGAGCGAGCCATCCTGCGCAATGCCATTCACGGCGCCCATCTGGCCATCCGCAAATTTCTTCACGTTGAACGCGTAGATTTTGCGTAGAGCGCTGGTTTGCATCTCTCGCGGCACCAGGTCGCCAAGCCCCGTCATGTTGGCGTACCACTGCCCGGCCAGCTGATCGGCTTGAATACTTTCTCGATATTCGCTGGCAGTGTCGTAGCGGAAGTACTCGCCAGTCCAAAGCTTTTTGATGTAGCTGGCTTGACCCTGCACGAACAGGTCGTGGTAGCGCTTGGCCTCGTCAGGAGTGCCAACTTGCTTGGCAATCTCCTCGGCGGCGCGCACGGCGGCAAGCCAAAGACCAGCGCAATAAGCGCTTTCACCCTTCACGATCCAGGTATCGTAAGTCTGGTCGGGATACCCGTCATTTTCCGGCAAACCGTCGCCGTCGCGGTCGAACTTGCGTAGATAAGCGATGGCTTCCTGAACGGACGGCCAAGTAGCGCGTAGAAATGCCGTATCTTTTCTGCCGGTAAAAATGAAATCTCGATAGACCATCAGAACAAACTTCGAATTCAAATCCTTCCATCCGTTATTGTCCTGCCAGCTGGACTGATTGACCTGAACGAAGGGGTCTTCTTTGGGCACCCCAAGATCGTGCGGGACAGCGCCCTTCGCTTTTCGAAGGCGAAAGACAGGCGACTTCTCCTGCTGGGTCTTCCAGATCCAAAGATATTGCCCAGGCCACTCCCGCGGAACGGTATCGGCATACTCGAGAAGCACTTCTTTGTCGATATCGGGCCAGAATTTCGCCAAGGGCATCGAACCGTAGAAACGAACATCGAGTGTTTCGTAATAGGGGTAGTCAAAACATTCCATGAAGGAATAGGTTGGCGCGCTCTTGGGATCGGAATGAAGCTGGCGTCCCCAAAACGAGCCGCCGTCGGCCAAAACGTACAGTTCGTTGAAAAGCATGCCGCGATACCAGAGAGGCTTGGTCTCATCATTGGTATAGGGAGACTGCCAAGCCTCGATGGCATCACTCCACGTGGAGGCATTCCGCAACGCGTCGCGCGCGATGTCCCAAGCTTTCAATCCGCTCGTGCCGTAGAAATCCGTGTAGCGACGGTGCCACTTGCGGCCCTGCCCGAACTCAACGATGGGGAGGTCCCACGCAATCGCCATTGGAATGATGCGATTCTCGCCGGGATTAAGCGTGAAGCGAACGGTAATGGCCCCGGCCAGGCCCTCACCGCTGCTGACCCACGCCTGATCGCTATTGTCCAGCCGGCCGTCCTTCGCGAAGGTTTTCCAGACGGAACCGCCATCGCCGTCGGCTTGAAATGTAGTGTGATAACTGACTTCAGTGTCAGGAGCCTCCAGCGCGGCGATGGCCAACTGCCCGTCCCATTCCTCTTGCACTTCGCCAGTGCGGTTGCGCTCAAAGACGATCCCTTTCATAACGCCGGAACCCGGAAGCTTTTCACTCGCCGCGCGGTTGTGGTTGCCCTCGTTTATGCTTCCTTTCAGATCGTGGTTAAACGTTCGAAACCATCCCAGCATGTTCTCCCACGAAAGCAGGAGAGAAACTGTGACGCGACGGTTTGTGGGGTTGGACGCGTGCCAGCGGTAAACCGCGACGGGATAGCTTGTCTCACGGTAATTGTCGGGAAGGATGGGAGAAAATTGCTCGAGCGTCACGTGAGCGGGAAACTGGTCGAAACGGTAATCGAACCAAGACTTGGGATAGAGGGCGTAGTAGTCCCCCGCGCCGGCGGGATAGTCCCACTTCCAACTACTGAGTTGCCCGTGGTTGGGATGGTCAGTGAACAAGACGCGCGCGACCCCTTGCGAGGAGTCGCCTTCTGCCTTCTGATACATGGCGAACTGGTTGGCGTAGACGGTTTGATAGGTGTGGACGCCGCCCTTCATGTGCCAGCGCGCAAAGTCGCCTCGATAGGTTCGAGAAAAAGTGCCAGCGCCGAAGCCCCCGACAGGCGCTCCTTGCCAGAATCCATCGTCAATGTGATTCCCGTCGAGAGCCGCCTTCTTAGTTCCTGCGTTCACCAGCGGCTCGCCAATAGGGCGCTTCCAGGCGGCTTTTGGGATGTCGTCGTCGGCGCGCAGGGCCGGGGCGACTGCCGCAAGTAAAACGCCCGCAGCCACTACAAGAAACCTTGCTTTGCTCACAAGCCCTCCACGATGCCGAAGTTTGCAGAAACCGCAGCTAGCCGAAGATCGCCAGGTGAGTTAAACGATTGGAGGCATGTGCCGCGACAGTAATGAAAAAATACTTGTTCTGGCTGAGAAATCTTTCAATACCACTGATCACCATGCCGCCGTAGGGATCGCCAATTTCTTCTGTAATTACGCCGATGGTGAATGTCGGCTTTTTTACGAGCGTGCGCGCGAAAAAGTTTGGGCGGTACCCCAGTTTACTCGCGGCCGCAAAAATGCGGTCCTTCGTGCTTTGCGGGATCGCTTTGGCCGCGGGCGATTCATTCAAAACAACGGAAACGGTTCCCTTCGCCAGCTTCAGATATCTGGCTACCTTTTCCAATTTGACCGCTTTATGCGAAACATGGCGGTCCTTTCCTCGACTGGCCATGTAGGACATGTTTACCCGGTCCGAAGGAAAGTGTCCAGCTTCCTGATGAAGACCCGTGATGGAAGACATAGGTAAAGGCCAGACGATGTAACCACATAGCGTTTCCGCACTTACCTTGCAAGCGGGGGGTCGCCAGTTCGATCACGTCCACCAAGATTTCATCTGCGCGTCAGTTTGTCTACGCATCGACGGCTTTTCTTCTATCAACCATCCACGTGTATCTAACTTGGAGTCGGCCGCCTCGGAAATAGTTGTGCCTTTTCGTACAGCAGTAGCCGCAGACTGTCGGAGCCAACCGAACGGTGTAATCATTTATAGGAACGTACGTCGATTTTCAGTACACTTTCTGGATTCAGGAGGACATCCATGCCGCCAATCAAGCATGTTTTTGTGCTGATGCTGGAAAATCGTTCGTTCGATCACATGCTGGGAGTGAGCCCGTTCACTGGGATCGATGCGGTTACGCAGATGCCGACGCAGATCAACGCACTGCCGGCTGGGGTGAGCAATTCGTGGAACGGCACGAATTATTCTGCTGGCCCGCCAGCCGTGGATCCCATCAAGAACGATCCTTACCATGAATTTGAAGACGTGCTCGAGCAACTTTGCGGAGCGGGCGTCAAATATCCGAAAGGGGGACCGTATCCGGCGATCAACAACAGCGGCTTCGTTTCCAACTTTGCGGTGGCCGCGAAGTCCCCGAGTCCGGGTGACGCGATGAAATGCTTTGCGCCGGCGCAATTGCCGGTATTGTCGGCTTTGGCCCGGGCGTATGCGGTGTGCGATTCGTGGTTCTGTTCACTGCCCGGCCCGACGTGGCCGAACCGGTTCTTCGCGCTGGGTGCATCTTCGGGCGATCTCGACCATAGCCCGACCACCCCTGAGACAGTGGTGTGGGAAACGGTCGACGGATTCCAATTTCAAAACGGAAGTATTTTCGACGTTAAAGAACTGTCGTGGCGAATCTACGCGGGGAACAAAATCTTCACGCTCGCGCACGCGTTGAAAGGAATTCACATCTGGGATATCCGAGGTTACGCCAAATTCGCGAAGGACATCAGCGACCCGAGCTATCCGGCGCAGTTTACGTGGATCGAACCGAATTACGGGCATGTCACCACCGATTATCTGAAAGGAAATTCGCAGCATCCGCTAGACGGCGTGACCGGAGGCGAAGCGCTAATCAAGGCCACCTACCAAGCGATTCGCGATTCGCCGCTGTGGGAGTCGAGCATGTTCATCATCACGTGGGATGAGCACGGAGGATTTTACGATCACGTTGCTCCAGTGGGCGGCGCAGTTGAGCCCGGCGACCAGCCGGCGTTCCCGGGAGCGAATCGCTACGGTTTCCGATTCGACCAGTATGGGCCACGGGTTCCGGCGGTGGTGATTTCCCCGTTGATTCCCGCGAATACGATCGACCACCGGCGCTACGATCACAGTTCGATCCTGGCGACAGTCGAGCGTCTGTTCAAACTAAATCCACTCACAAGGCGCGATCGCGCCGCATTGGACCCGAGCGGACTTGCTTCACTCGTGACGCCTCGCGATGTGCCGAATGTTTTTGGCGAAGTTCCACCGGAGGCTTTGGCCGCGCATCAACAAGTGAGGCTAGATGGGTTGCAGGATGAAGCGCCCGCAGCAACGAGACCCGAAGCACCTGTCGACGAGCAGCCAAACTTGCCGGGATTTATTTTTGTGGCTTCGCAGACGGACAAAGAGCTGCAGCCGGCGGAGGTCGCACGCGAAGTGCACCACGCGGGCGTCCGGGAGCGCGTGGCGCGAATTCGCACCAAAGGCGACGCGCGCGATTATTTCGAAGAGGTGCGGCGAAAGACTGTGGCCGCAGAGCCCGAACTCTGATCGACGGTGTCACGAATTTTGATCCCGCTGGCTCGATTTTATCTGGTGGCGGAACGGGCTTGGTTCTTGGGTGATGGAGGGATGGAGCGGTTGATTTGGCGGGCTAGGAGAGCGCGGAATATCGGCGACGGTGTCGGGGCCGGCGTCGCTATCCGTCAAGCAGATTTCCTCATCCTCAGTGGGGCGTCACGCGATCTGCTGGACCCATTGTCTCCGCCAGGCCGGCGCCTCAAAGTGCTCCCCGAAATACTGGGTTTCGCGGACGACCCTGCCGTTGCGGAACTCCATAATGCTCACCGTGTATGCCGGCCGCCCTTCGTACGTGATTGTGTATTCCGTGATCCAGAGATCCCCGTTTCCGAGAATCCGCTTGACCTCGAAGCCGGACGGCTTGCCGGGATGATGACTCCGCAAGGCCTGCAAATTGCTCCGCCCCAGGATCCGCTCGCCCGACTGGGGATAATCACAAATAGCATCGTCCTCGTAAATATCGTGTTCCGCGTTTGCATCGCCAGCTGCCGACGCCTGCCAGTGCGCATTCAGGGCCGCACGGATTTGTTCCTCTTGCCCGGACTGCTCTAACTGCGTTTTTACATTCACGCTGATTGGCCTTTCGCCGGGATGAAACCGGGAACGCCGGTGCTCACTACTGGATTCAGCCGCTGTCTGATCTGAATTCGATTGATTTCGTCAAACGCGTCTTCCGGAAGACGCGAGACGTCGAAATTTTCTTTCGCGCGGGCCGCAGTTGTGGGCGTGGTGAGCAAAGCCGTGCCGCGCTGCACCGCCCAGGCCAGCAGCACCTGCGCCGGCGTTTTTCCAACTCGCGTGGCGATCGCTGAAACGACAGGATCTTGCATCAGCCCCGGCGTCATCCCGTGGCCTAATGGCGCAAAAGCCAAAAGCACAATGCCCCGCTCCTGGCAGAATTCCAGTAGCTCCGTTTCCGGCAGATACGGATGTGATTCGACTTGGACCACGGCTGGCTTGATTCTCGCTGATTCGTAGATGGGCTTCAGTCCGTCCAAGGTGATGTCAGACAATCCGATGGCCCGGCACTTACCATGATCCACGAGACTTTCCATCGCTTTCCAGGTGTCGAGCAAGGTCACGCCGTGGTCGTAAAGGATATTGCCGTTTTGATCCCGCGGATCCTGCTCGTCCCCGGGTCGAAATGCAAATGGAGTGTGAATCAGATAGAGATCCAGATACGCAAGCCCGAGTCTGTTCAGACTCGCCTCGAAAGCCGGTTCGACGCGCTCGGGCCGGTGGTTGTTATTCCACACCTTTGTGGTAACAAAAATGTCTGCGCGCGCTATCCCTCCAGCGGCAAGCCCTGCCTGCAACGCGTCGCCCACCTCGCGCTCGTTCCGGTATCGTTCCGCGCAATCGAAGTGTCGAAATCCGGCTTCCAGTGCGTCCCTCGTCGCGGTTATCGTCAGGGCTGCGTCGGGGATTAAGGTGCCAAAGCCAAGTGCGGGCATTTGGCCGGCTCCGTGGTGGAGTGGAATTCTCATCATTCGCAGGTCAGAAGATTCCAGCATGGCTGCACCTCGGCGCTATTTTACATCCACCATCCACCGCCCGGATGCAAAAATTAGATGTCGGATGCCGCAG
>Ga0210410_10000718_pt1 | contig 34236 bp, 22 predicted proteins | sample IncBWC4MmetaG_FD_161058 | JGI IMG/M metagenome (GOLD analysis project Ga0210410, IMG submission 161058) | Forest soil microbial communities from Barre Woods Harvard Forest LTER site, Petersham, Massachusetts, United States - Inc-BW-C-4-M | ecosystem: Environmental > Terrestrial > Soil >...
CTACCTTTGGATTGTTTCCTGCCTCCGTGATAACCACTCCTCCATAGGAATGGCCGACTAGCAGTACAGGGCCATCCTGCAATACGATGGCGCGCTTGGTGGCGGCAACGTCGTCAGCCAGCGAGGTCAATGGGTTCTGCACGGCGACCACATGCAATCCCTTGGCTTGAAGCAGTGGAATCACTTTGGACCAACTGGATCCATCGGCCCACGCACCGTGAACAATGACAATATTTCTAACCCCTTGAGGGGATTTCGTCTGAGCGACCGGTCCCGTGTGAAACACCGCTGTCAGTAGGAATCCTACAATTGCAACCAAAGCACTTCGGTATGCTTGCGAGAGTTTCATATTTTTCTCCTTCGTTGAATCAAGATTGAACTCATGTTTCGTCACGCTCTTGCCGCAATCACAGCCCGCGAGTCGACGCAGTTCTTGTAAAACGGTCTGCTACAGGTCCGGCCTACACCACGTTGACCGTAACGTCGATGCTGCCCCGTGTAGCGTTGGAATATGCACATGTCTCGCCGTGCGTGGCGTCCACAATTGCCTGGGCGACTTCGCGCTCCAAGCCCGGCAGGCTGACGTTAAGCCGTGCTCGGAGGAAGTAAACGTCGCCAGAATTGCACAGGTCTATTTCGGCATCGATGGCTACGTCAGCCGGAAGTTTGACCTTCATCTTGTTGGCCACAAGCCCCATTGCACTAATGAAACAGGCCGACCAACCAGCGGCAAACAACTGCTCCGGATTGGTGCCAGTTCCTGGCACTCCGGGAGCCGAGAACTTAACATCTAAGCGGCCATCATCACTGCGGGAGACGCCGCCGCGCCGACCGCCCGAAGTATGGGTCTTGGCGGTGTACCGCACCTTTGTGACTTCCTGGGTTGAACCAGGTACTGCGTTTGTTTTTTGATAAGTGGTCATCCTTATTTTTCTCCGTGCGCCGGTCAAAACCGGCAAGGTGTAGCGAATGAAAGTTTCCTACGTTGAAGGACTAGCGAGCCAGACCGCCCCGAGTCACAAGCCGCTTGCGAGGCGGCAACGGAGCGTTCCGGTCACCATTTGCCCGCGTGCGCGCCGCCATCCACGTGCAGTATTTCACCCGAGGTGAACGTCGCGTCGGTCAGAAACAAAGCCGCGTCGACGACTTCTTTGACCTCACCGATCCTCCCGACCGGGTGCAACCCTTTGAGAAAGTCATGAGTTTCCGGCTTATGCATGGGAGTGTTGATCACTCCCGGCGCTATGGTATTTACACGAATGCCTTCCTTCGCGTATTCAATGGCGAGGGCGCGTGTCACCGCATTCAAGGAGCCCTTCAGCATGATTTGAACGGCCGCCCCTACACCTGCGATCGGTTGATCAACCAGGGTGGTTGACACGTTGACGATACTGCCCGACCTCTGCCGCAACATTTGCTTTACGGCCAGCTGTGTCACGTAGAGAAAGCCTGCGAGCGTCGTGGACACTAAAGTGTTGAAGTCTTCGGTCGTGTATTCGATGAAGGGCTTCGGAATAAAGACACCCGCATTGTTTATCAGCACATCGATCCGGCCAAATCGCGACACGGCAGTATCCACAATCTTTGCGGCCGTGCGGGGATCGCCGATATCTCCATCGACGAGTGCAACATTCGCGGCTGTCGGGAATGGATTTGCCTTGGTAATGTTTCGCGAGTTTGCGACTACGCTGTAACCTCGTTTCAGGAACGCTTCGACGAGTCCCGCGCCGATCCCCCGTGAGGCGCCTGTAACGATTGCTGTTTTCTTCTCTGACATACATGCTCCCCGTTGGAAAATGCGGACGCGATAAACACTTGCGATTAAGCCAGGACTCTGGAGGCAAAACAATTGGACGAAGGTATCGGCGATACCTTCGTATCAGTCGGCGTGAAGAACGGCGCACACACTTCCGTTACAAGCCGACATATCGTTACTAATCGGGTGATTTACATCCGCGTCCGGCCGCTTGCGACGCATGATCGAGCGGCGGGGCCTCGTCGAGCCGTCCAAGGGCTGCGGCCGAAGGCTTGATTGGAACGATACACAACAACATTGGGTAGCTAGCCGTTTTCGACGCGCGCCTTTATATCCGAGTACGCCGTATCGATGAGCCTGCTTAGCGCTGTGGCGTTTGTGGCCGTTCCCGGTGTCAGCTTCACATGACGCATGAACTTGCCGGTGCCTTGCAACAAACCAGCCGGATCCGGCAGTGCTGCGCCGTGAAAGAACCCAACGTTTACGTGCGAGGTGAATACATTCACATAGCCGAAGGGCGCATCTCCCAAACATGCAACCGGGCAGCCGTCATGCAAAAGCTCCCGGACTTCGTCCCCGCACTTTCGCATCACCTCAAACCACCGATGCGCGATGGCTCCCAATTCACCTGTATGCTCTTTCATCCAGGCATCGATGGCGGGATCCCGCTCGACAGCGCCGTTGAATCGCAGCAATTCCGTTCTCATCGTCGCTCGCCTTTCTGCTTTCGGGATCAATGGTTACGTTGCACCCTTACCTTCCCTCCAGCAAATCCTGCCATGACCGCATCTTTCTTTTTATTACTATAGCGTTCCAATCGATGCGAGACATATCGAGCTCATAACTCCCGATAAACGCGCCAGCACTGACTGACAATCGCCGGCGAGCGGGAGGAATAGTCAAGACCTGTGGATTGGCGTGCTACGATAAGGTAGCAAGATCAGTTCCAAGAAGGGGACGAAGTTGTCGGAGCGATCAGGAACCCTCGCTGACGATCCGTTCAGTGGTCGGCACCCAACCAGTCACGAACGGCTGACGGGACTGCCCTGGGATGCATCGTACCACGACGGCCCTGCGCCTTGGGATATTGGCCGGCCGCAGCCAGCAATAGTGCGTTTGGCATCCGCAGGCGGATTCGCCGGAGCGGTGCTCGATGCGGGCTGCGGGACCGCCGAGAACGCTCTTCACGTCGCCTCGCTGGGATTGTCGGTTCTGGGCGTTGACGTAGCTGAGACGGCACTGGCGATCGCCCGAGAGAAGGCCGACGACCGTGGGATCGAGGTTGAGTTCGCTGCGGCCGACGCGTTCCAGCTGGAGCGCTTGGGGCGCAGGTTTGAGACGGTGCTGGACTGCGGACTGTTCCACACCTTCGACGGAGACGAGCGCCCAGGATACGTGGCGAGTCTAACGTCGGTGACCGAGCACGATGGAACCCTGTATGTGTTGTGCTTCCGTGACGATGGTCCCGATACTGGCCCGCACCCCATCAGTCAGGAAGAGCTGAGAGCGGCGTTCAACCCCAGCAATGGATGGAATGTCACCGCCATCGAACCGGACCGGATTCAGACGAGATACCACGACGACGGCGCACCAGCCTGGTTCGCGACAATCAAACGGATCTAGACTGCGGGACTGGTCGGCCCGGTGAGCGATCCCGTGCCGTCACTCATGACTCATTGGCGAGAATCGACTTCTCAGGACTAATCCGCACCGTGGAACCCGGATACCTTCCGGATCTACGTCCCGTTCGAGGAAAGTACTCGCCCAGGAAGATTGCTCGCGCACCGCAGGCGCTGCCGAGCTCCGGGCACCCGACGATCCATCCAGAAACTTAATGTTTCGCGGCCGGAACGTCCTTCCGGACAGAGACCTGTGCCGGTAAACATTGGCGTGTATGCTGGTGCAGTACGGGACCATCAGGCTCTCATGTTTCGAAAAGTCGTCTTTACGTTTTGTGTGCTGGCGACGCTCTGTATAGCTGCGCTGATTGCCGGCAGGATCGTGATTGCGCACGCGTCTAAGCGCAAGACCTACTCCAACGTATCGTTAATTCCTCACCGGCGCGTCGGGTTGATTCTCGGATGCCCCAAGCGCACCTTCGGAGGCTGGTCTAATCCCTATTTCGAAAACCGAATCGCGGCGGCAGCGGAACTCTACTACCACAGGAAGATCGACTATTTCGTTGTGAGCGGCGACAACCATGTCCAAAGCTACGATGAGCCAACCGACATGAAGAACGCCTTGATCGACAAAGGCGTGCCAGCTGACCGAGTCTATTTGGACTATGCAGGATTCCGAACACTGGATTCGGTGGTCCGAGTGAAGGAAATATTCGGTCAAGAAAGGGTTACAATCATCTCGCAGAAGTTCCAAAACCAGCGAGCCATTTTCCTCGCCGATCATCATGGGATCGATGCTATCGGCTTCAATGCACCCGAAGTGGCTCTACGTTACAGCCTCAAAACCATGTCTCGCGAGCAATTCGCCAAAGTGAAAGCTGTGTTGGACGTTTACTTGTTGCATAAGCAACCCCATTTCTTGGGGCAAAGAATCCCTATTGGTTATCCGACCGTGATCCTCGATGCCAAACAGGCGTCGAAGCTTGCGGAACTCATGTGTCGCCAGTTGCCGAATGTCGGAACCTTCTTGGAATATCGCGGAATCGTGGAGGCCAAAGTTGAGCCCGGTGAGAAGCGGACCGATGCCGATGAGGTTTACGACGCGATCGTCACGGACGATACTTACGACGCACTCGACCGGCTCGGTGCATACTCTCTGCCCTGCCTGGTGAATCGACTGACCGACACTCGATGGATGCCCGACCCGCGCTCAGAGCCACTACTGGGAGTACCGGTGGTTGGAGCGGTTGCATACATGATCCTTGGGGACAAGGGCGTGCCGGACGTGTTGCCCGCGCTGGCTCACAAAAAAGCTAATGAACTCAGGATGGACGACTATTTCCTGTGGCCGAGTGTTGGCGGTCACCGGCAACGATTACAAAACACAGTCGAAGCGTGGCTGCGTAGTCATCCGGATTGCTGTCGAGTGTCGCCAATTGCTCTCAAGAGTGCTCCCGCACAAGCGCGATTTCGCATGCCGGATTTGGATCTTGGCAAAACTCGCACACACTTTTCCCAGTTGCGTCCAGGAATGAGTTCCGACGAAATCCTAAAGATTGCCGGTAGGCCCGATGCAATAGACGCGGGAGGCGACTCACCTGAACACTATCGTGTCAACTTGCTTGGCCTGTGCTCGGGCAACCACAATGAGACCTTGGCCTATATCTATTTTGTCGAAAGATGGAGGGAGGAAATTGCACGCCGTGATCCGCTGCACGACCAATACGTTATTCTGTATTTTTCCGGCGAAGGTAAGTTCACGCGAATGTTTTCCAACATGGCGGACATTCCTCCCGTCTTCCCACGATCCTCGACGTCCTGGCAGCAATTGATGTGGGGAGGAGGCACCAAGGCACAATAATCTGATTCAGCGGGCCTCCGCTGCAGGTACTTCCGTTTTGTCCGTTATTCGGGACACATCGAAAAACAGCAAGAACGATGCGACGAAGGAGGCCCGATGCCCCAGATCGACAGGTATCCGGGGTTCCAGGGTGCGGATTAGTCCTGAGGAGTCGGCATCTCGTCAAGAAATCACGCACTGACGAGATGCGCGTTTATCAAAATGTAATTCATCAAGGACAAGAGTCTTGCAGTGCGAGTCTGGTGTGGACTTGGGGCACGCCTGCCGATCGCGCACCATGAAGTCGTCCATCACCAGAAAATTTTCCGCTGGAGACACGAATCACAGACCAAACGTTGGAATTCCGATCAGAGGGCGTGACCATGGGTCATACTCTTCTTAGAAATCTCCTCTTTCTCTGCTTCGAGACTGAATTGAACGAGAAATCAAAGAGCGATTCCTTCGTTCCTACGAAGTTACAAGGGTGTTCGCTTGGCTGAAGCCGACGTAGAAACCGGATCTGGGAATGACTCTGCACTTACCGTCACGGATGGTTGAGGCTTACCGGAAGGCGCGCGCAAGTGATACTGGAGAGCGCTACGATCGAGCTCATTTTCCCATCGAGCTATAACCAGAGTGGCGACGGCGTTCCCAGTCATGTTGACCGTAGCGCGGCACATGCTGAGGAAGCGATCGATGCCAAGAATCAGAGCCATTCCGGCGACGGGTATGGTAGGGATAACCATCATGGTGCCGACGAGAGCAATGAAGGCAGCGCCTTGCACGCCGCTGGCGCCTTTGGAAGTGAGCAGGGCGACGCCGAGAATGGTGAGTTGCTGAACAAGAGTTAGATGCGTGTTGGTCGCTTGGGCCACGAAGAGTGCGGCAAGAGTCATGTAGAGGCTGGTGCCGTCGGCGTTGAACGTGTAGCCGGTCGGGACCACGAGGCCGACAAGCGTCTTGGAGCATCCTAGCTTTTCGAGCTTGGCCATGAGACTTGGCAACGCGGGTTCCGAGGAGCTGGTGGCGAGCACGAGAAGAATCTCCTCGCGAAGAAACCAGAGAAAGCGCAGGATGCCGAAGCCAGCCACACGAGCGATGAATCCGAGGACGACGACGACGAAAAGAATAGCGGTAATGTAGAGCGTGGCCATCAATTTGAAGAGAGGGCCGAGAGAAGCGATCCCGTATTTGCCAATCGTAAAAGCCATCGCGCCAAATGCTCCGATCGGAGCGAAGCGCATCAAGATGGCGACAGCGCCGAAGACGACGCGAGTCAGCGCGTCCAAGACATCGAGTAGTGGTTTGCAGCGCTGGCCGGCGATGGACAAGGCAAAGCCGAACAGTAGAGAAACAAACAGAACCTGCAAGATGTCGCCCTTGGCAAAGGCGTCGACGATGGTGTTCGGAATGATGTGTATGAGGAATTGGGTGATGCTCTGAGCTTTGGCCTGGCCCGCGTATTCCGCTACGGCTTTGGCGTCGAGAGTGGCAGGGTCGATATTGAAACCATTTCCCGGACGCACCACATTGCCAACGATGAGGCCAATGAGCAGGGCAAGCGTGGAGACGATCTCGAAGTACAGCAGTGCCTTGCCGCCGACACGACCAACCTTCTTCATGTCCTTCATGCCGGCGATTCCCGTGACTAAGGTGCAGAAAATCACCGAGGTGATGATCATGGTGATCAAGCGAATGAAGGCGTCTCCGAGCGGCTTCATGGCGACCGCCGTGGCAGGGCTGACGTAGCCGAGAACGATGGCGATTACAACACCGAACAAAACCTGGAACGAGAGACCTGTGTAGAAGGGCTTCGCATGCCGGGGGGAAGTCGTTTCAGGTGCGGTGTCGAGTGGAGTGAGCATCGATGGGAATCAGCTCCTTTGCAACGTTGGGCGCAACTCTCGGATGTCGCGCAGAGTTTCCAAGGCGAGCAGCTTGTCGACAAGGGCGGAGCAGGTAGCGCGCCCGAGAACCGGCGCGATGAGATCGCGTGCCTTGTCGACGACTTCATCGCGAGTCATGGGATTTTCCGCAGTCCCACGAACATCGCGAACCCATTCGGTAAGTTGCGTGCCGTCGTTCAAAGTCAACTCGACGACGGCCTCACGGCGAGGGCGGCGAGCGTCGATACGCGCGTCGGCGACGACTTCTACCTTGGCGCGCTGGCGGAGGACGACGGGATCCTTCATGCGCGCCTTGTCGTGAACCGAAAGGAAAGTGACGGTCTTGTCGAGGAGCATGATCGCGACCATGTGCTCCATGCAAATATCAGGGATGTCCCGGTTGCTGACGGTGTTGGCTTCGTCGGTGGCGACGCGGACGACGACTTTGCGTACATCATCGGCGGAGAACGACCGCTGCTTGAAGAACCCGGCGAGAGCGTCGAGCGGAGCTTGAATGGGAGAGCCAACGGTCCATTTCTTAATGTTGGTGCGGGTTATCTCGTAACGCTCTCCCAGCTTGTCGACCAGAACGGCGGGATCGGCCTTGATCGCGCCATTATCTCGCGGGGCAAGAGCTTCGAAGAAATTGTCCGAGCCGGAAAGAATGTCGTCCACACCGCTCCAGCCGGAGCGGATAAGAAACGCGGCCAATACGGCGCCAGCGGCAGGCCTGCCGGCGAAAACGAAAGCCTTCTCCATGTGTTCGGCATCGCGCGACCAGGCGCCGATGCCGGCGGTCTGTTGCGCGGTGTAGTCGAGCAGCAAGCGCATTTTTTCAGCACTTAGGCCTGCGGCACAACCAGCGGCGGCACCTGCGCCGAACGACGCGGCGGTGCCGTGGGTGCTGCGGTGAGTCAGGGCTTGATAAGCAGGGCCGCCCATACTCATGGTGATGCGCGTGCCGACGTCATAGCCGAGAGCGACGGCCCGCAGGAAGTGCGCTCCGCTGATCGCAAACTGCTCGCCCGCGGCGAAGGCTGCGGGAACGGCAGAAACGCCGGGATGCGAGCGCGAGGGGCCATGAGAGTCATCGGTTTCGTCGGAATGCGCGAGCACGCCGTTGGCGAACGCGGCTTCGATAGGGCCGCACACGATGTTGGACGCCACGACCGTGGCGACCTCCTTGCCGCCATAGGAGCGGGCGAAGTCCAGCACGGCGCGACCGGGAGGCAGACCGGAGCCGGAAATCATAGCGGCGAAGGTGTCCAGAATGTGCTGCTTGGCCTTCTCGGCCACTTCGTCAGGCAGCGCGCGAGAACTAGCGGCGCCCATGTAGGTGCTGAGTTGTTGCATTACCGGGCTAATGCCTTGCGGCGTTTCGTCAGGAAAAGGAAATCCGGCGGCTTCCGCGAAACTGGGCGGAAGGGAGGCCAGGGCTGCGGACAGGCCGCAGAGCTTGAATACGTGGCGTCGGGTGACCATGGTTAAGCCTCCAGCAACCGTTTCATTACGCGGAACAATTCGCTCTTGGCTTCAAAGCCGATGCCTGGGATCGCCGGCAGCCGGACATAGCTGTCCTCCACGGGGATGCCGTCCGCAAATCCACCGAAAGGCTGGAAGATGCCGGGGTAGGATTCGTTTCCGCCGAGGCCCAAACCTGCGGCGATGTTGAGCGACATCTGGTGGCCGCCGTGTGGAATGCAGCGTCTGGGCGACCAGCCGTTCTCTTTCAACATGTCTAGTATGCGCAGGTACTCGACCAGTCCGTAGCTGAGGGCACAATCGAACTGCAGGACGTCACGATCAGGACGCAGGCCCGCGTAGCGGATGAGGTTGCGCGCATCCTGAATGGAGAAGAGATTCTCGCCGGTGGCCATGGAGCTTGGATAGTGCGGCGCAAGCTTGGCCTGAAGATCGTAGTCGAGCGGGTCGCCGGGTTCTTCGTACCAACGCAGGCCATAGGGAGCAAGAGCGTGGGCGTAAGCGATAGCGGTGTCCAGATCGAAGCGCCCGTTGGCGTCTACAGCGAGGCGATCTGGAGCTTTCAGGATTTTAAGGACAGACTCGATTCGGCGGAGGTCTTCGGCAAGCGGCACTCCTCCGATTTTTATCTTCACGACGGAATAGCCGAGATCGAGGTACCCCAACATCTCGTCTTGCAGCGTGGACAAGTCTTTGCCGGGGTAGTAGTAGCCGCCGGCAGCGTAGACGAAGATCTTGGAGTCGACGGTGCGTCCGCGATACCTGTCGGCAAGGAGCTGATATAGTGGAACGTCGGCGATTTTCGCGACGGCGTCCCACACCGCCATGTCCACAACGCCAACGGCGACGGATCGCTCGCCGTGCCCCCCGGGCTTCTCATTGCGCATGAGGACATTCCAAACGCGCGCGGGTTCGAGGTTGTCACCGGCATCATTGAGCAGCGATTGAGGGTCTGCAGCCTTCAGGCGAGGGATGAACCGATCACGCAAAAGCCCGCTTGGTGCATAGCGCCCGTTGGAATTAAAACCGAAACCGACGACAGGCTTGCCGTCACGAACTACATCTGTGACCACCGCCAGAACGCTGACAGTCATCTGGCTGAAGTCGATGAAAGCATTGCGAATCTGCGATTTGATGGGAACGACGGTGTCGCGGATGTTGACAATCCTCATGATTTCACCCGTGATCTTCGGAGGGTTACGGTCATGAGAGTTGCAGCAGCGGCCGAAGCTGGCGAATGTCGGTTACATTTTCGAGGTCAAATAGTTTGGCGATGAGGCGCGATCCCTTCGGCGCACCCAAGATGGGCGTGACCAGGTCGCGAGCCTTGGCGGTGACTTCCTCGCGGGTCATGGGGTTTTCGGGAGTGCCGCGAACGTTGTCGACACGACGGACGAGATGCGTGCCGTCCGAGAGAGTGACCTCTAGAATGGCGACGCGCAAGGGCATGAGCCGCTCGAGTTCGTCGTCGGGAACAAGACTGATTTTGCCGCGTTCGTGTAAGACAGCTGAATCTTTCATGCGCGCCAGGTCATGCGCCGAAGCGAAAGTGACGGTCTTATCCAGCAGCGCGACGGCCAGCATGTGCTGAAGGCAGATGTCTGGAATCTCGCGATTGTTGACGATGGCGGCTTCGTCGGTAGCCAGGCGAACAGTGACGTGCTGCACCTGACCGGCATTGAAAGGACCCTGCTGGCGCAGGACTTCGAGGGCGTCGAGCGCAGCTTGGATCGGCGAGCCGACCGGCCATTTTTTGATATTGGTTCGTGTGATTTCGTAGCGCTCACCCAATTTGTCGACCAATCCGGACGGATCAGCGTGGGGATTGTAGGCTAGGAAGAAATTGTCTTTGCCGGAAAAAACGTCGTCAACGCCGGTCCAGCCGGATTGCACGAGAAGAGCCGACGTGACGCCGCTACGCGCGTTCATACCTCCAAAATGAAAGGCTTTCTGTATGTGCTCCGTATCGCGATTCCATAAGCCCAGCCCAGAGGACTGATGCGCGGTGTAGCCGAGCATCCAGCGCATTTGCTGAGCGTTCAGGCCAGCAGCACAACTTGCAGCGGCAGCGGCGCCGAAGAGCGGAGCAATGCTGTGGGTACTCCAGTGGCTCTCGGCTTCGAATTTCTGTCCGCCGAGAGTCATGGTGACGCGGGAACCAATGTCGTAACCTAGCGCCACGGCGCGAAGAAACTGCGTTCCGCTGATGCCGAACTGCTCAGCGACGGCAAGCGCGGCGGGCACAATGGCGCAACCCGGGTGAGACTGAGAGGGTGAATGCGAATCGTCCGTTTCATCAGCATGAGCCAGCACCCCGTTGGCAAGGGCGGCCTCGATGGGTCCGCACACGATATTGGAGGCGACGACGGTGGAAATCTCCTTGCCGCCATAGGCGCGAGCAAATTGCAGGGCCCGCTGGCCAGCAAGCAAGTTGGACCCGGAAATCATCGCAGCGAGAGTGTCTAGGATGTGGTGCTTTGTTTTTTCTGCGACATCGTCGGGTAGCGGACGCTTGGCCGCTTCGCTCATGTAGGCGCTAAGCGAATTCGTGACCGTGTCGGTAGTTCGCGGAGTCTTCGCTTCGCTAGCTAGTTGCAGCCCGCTTGCAGCCTGCGCAGGAAAGGCTGCCGCAGTGATAGCCAAAGCCGCGAGTTCGAGGAGATTGCGGCGGGTAACGTCCGGAGAGTACTTGGCGACGGACTCGGAGTGGTCGGATTTCATTTGAATCAGCAACCTCTGCATTGGGTCTCTTCGATGTTCTTGCCTATGGATCTATCAGACCGTTAGGTTCCAGATATCTGACTGGCAATCGCTTCGCCCAAATCTCTAGTCGTGGCGTTGCCCCCGATATCCGGGGTTCGAACCTTTGCTTCAGCCAGAGTCGCGGAGATGGCCTTTTCGACGGCATCGGCGGCCTCGGGGACACCGAGATGGCGCAGCATCATGGCGCCCGACCAGATCTGCCCGATAGGATTGGCGATCCCTTTCCCGGCGATATCGGGAGCCGAACCATGGACGGGTTCAAACATGGATGGATATTCTTTTTCCGGATTGAGATTGGCAGACGGTGCGATACCGATGGAGCCAACAACCGCAGGGCCGAGGTCGGAGAGGATATCTCCGAACAGATTGGAGCCCACGACGACATCGAACCAATCGGGATGGCGGACGAAGTGAGCGGTGAGGATGTCAATGTGGTATTGGTCCGTGCGGATGTCCGGAAATTCCTTGGCCATAGTGTGGAAGCATTCGTCCCAAAAGGGCATGGTGTGGATGATGCCGTTGGATTTGGTGGCCGATGTCAGATGCTTCTTTCGTTTGCGAGCCAATTCAAAAGCGAAACGCAAGACACGATTGACGCCGCGCCGCGTGAATACGGTTTGCTGGACGGCCATCTCGTCGTCAGTACCTTCGTAGAGGCGTCCGCCAATGTTCGAGTATTCACCTTCATTGTTTTCGCGAACGATAGTGAAGTCGATTTCGCCGGGCTTCCAATGTTTCAGAGGCGATTCGATTCCATCGAAAAGGCGTACGGGGCGAAGATTTGCGTATTGGCAGAACGCCCGCCGAATGGGAATCAGGAGTCCCCACAGCGAGACGTGGTCGGGAACGCTGGGGTGGCCAACCGCCCCGAGGAAGATGGCGTCGAAGGGCCGCAATTGGCGCAGCCCGTCGTCCGGCATCATTTTCCCAGTCTGGACGTAGGCTTCACAGCTCCAATCAAAGGCCCGCCAATGACAGCGAAACTCGAAGCGCTGGCCCGCCGCTTCGAGGACACGGATGCCTTCGGGAACCACCTCCTTGCCGATGCCGTCTCCGGCGATGACCGCAATCTGGAAGGTTTTCATAGGGTCCGATTCATTTTGTATCCGCCGATAGCAGCGGCGTCAGCGCGGAGACGTCCGGGGCGGTCTCCAACGCCGTTACCAAGGCAATGATCTTCTCGGTTTTCGCTTTGGGCCATTCCGCAAATTCGGCGCATCCCCGAAATTTAGCCGCGGCTTCTTCGAAGGACATCGGGTTAGTTGGACTACCCTTGGCAAAGTCGGCGTGGCCGGTGATCAGGCTCCGGTCCTTCATGTGGATTTTTAGGAGCGATGTCATTTTGTCAAAGCCGGCGCTCTCGGCTTCGGGGTCAACGTAGAAATTGATTCTATTGATCATCTGCTGGACATCGGGACGCTGCACCACTTTGTCCGAGAATTGGCTGAGACCGGCTTTGCGCTCGAGCAGAAGGATAGCCAGACAGAACTCCATGCTGAATTTGGCCTCGAGTCCGGACTTGGGGTGATGGTGGAGCAGGGTGGTGGTCATGTTGTGGTTCGCGCCGATGTCGACCTTGTCCACCTGCGCGGCTTGAATGTCGTAGACTGCGATTAGGCGCGCCAGTTCGGTCATCGCCGGGTGCGTAAGAGAGCCGGAAGGATAAGGCTTCAAGGAGACTCCGGGTGAGGCGAAGGTCCATGGCTTGCCTAAGTGATCCATGATCGCAGATGGGTCATAGGAGCCGCCAGCTGCATGGAAGAAGCCTCGGTCCGCTTCAAGGATCTGCTCCGCGGCGGTCCAGCCCAGTGCCACCAGCTGCGCAGAAACCAGACCGCTCTCCGCCGCGTGTCCAGCCTGGAAGGGCTTGGTCATGGTGCCGAAGTTTTCGCGCAGACCACCAGACTGGCTGGCAGCCAAGCCAAAGGTGTTCAGCGTTTTTGACAGATCAAATTTGAACAGCTTGGCGCAAGCCGCCGCGGAACCGAAAGGTCCGCAGGTGCCCGTGGTGTGAAATCCATCTTGATAGTGGCGCGGTGAAATAGCTTCCGCGATTTTGCATTCGACTTCGACGCCGGCGTGATATGCCGTCATCCACTCTTTCCCGGCGACGGAGTGCTCTTCGGCAAGTGCGAAGATTGCCGGCAGCACAGGAACCGTAGGATGCGTGAGGAGGCCGTAGACGCGGTCCTTGGCCGCGGCGAGCTGGGTGTCGTCGAAATCGTCAGCATGAACGGAAATGCCGTTCACCAGTGCTGCGAAGCGCGGAGACGTCTTTTGCCGGGTACCGATGATCGTGGCCTTGCCGCTGCAAACACCGCTTCGCTCGACAAATTGGCGGGAAATCGGTCCACTTTCGGCGCGCGAACCAGCCAGAGCAAGTCCCAGACCATCCAGGATGGATTTCTTGCCCAGTTCGATGACATCGGCGGGAATGTCTTCGTATTTTATCTGCGTCACGAATGAGCCCACGTAGTTTGTAAGAGCGGGAGCCTTCGGAAAGGCGCCCGCCTTTGGCGGGCGCGCCGCATCGGCGGAGTTCGCAAGCATTGTTGCGGCGATCAAACCGAGAGACGACTTGCCGAAGTCACGCCGTCGCATACTTCACCGCGCCTGTCCAGGGCGATCTACGGTTGGACTTCATAGACGCGCACTTCGGCCTCTTTGCCCTCATGATGCGGGACGGCGAGATAGAAGCGGTTCACCTCCGGGACGAGGATGGCGGTCTTCGCTCGAAAACTTCCGGGAACTCTGGCGAGGAGCGAGTAATGGTCCGCGTCTTTTTGTTCGAAAACGTCGACGAATTGGTCTCCCGCGAGATAGATGCGCTTGTGTTGCGCATCGAAAGCCGCATCATCAACAAAGCCGACGGCCGGAATGTCGGCAATGACCTTGCCGTTGTCAGAATTGAGCACAATCAACTTGCCGGGCGTTCTGGTGACCACGAATAGGCGATGGTTGGCTTCATCAAAAGCCATGGCGACGTTGGCCTTGTCCCCCGCGGGCAAAGGCCAAGTCGCGGTGAGGGTCGACCCGTTGCGGTCTATTACCCCCACAGCATCCTTGCCGGTAATGTTCATGAACAGGCGTGAGCCGCCCTTCTCCAGAACGATCGCTTCAATGTGATTCGAATCGATCTTGATGTCGCGCAGCTTCTTGGCATTGTTAGTGTCGATCACGCTGATCAAGGAGTACGGCGTGTGTGCCTCGCGGCCGCCGTTCACGACGTATAAGTAAGAAGTGGCCGAATCGTATGCGATGGAGTCCGCATCGATGGCTACTTTGACTTCCCCGAGCGGCTTGTAACTTTCGCTATCATAGATTTTCACTGCGGAAGCGTCGCCCTCAACGACGAAAAGCCTTTTCAAGTCGTTGCGAAACAGAATGGCGTGCGGGGCCTTTACGCCTTCCATCGTGTGGATGAGCTTGTTCGTGCTAGTGTCCAGAACCTCGAGTTTGTCGTTTTCCTCCGCGGTCAAGAAAAGCCGGTGGCCATCGACGTCGGGAGTGAAATGGTCGAAGTCGCCGTCCTTGAGTCCCGGCAGGGGAATGGCGGCGACGAGCTTCAAGGGTGGTTTGTCTTGCGCAGCCAAAGCAATCGGGAGGAAAGCAAATAACGTTAGAAGGACGGAAAGAATGCGCTTCATGCGTTCCTTTCGGTTCAAATGGGCAACTTCGAGTCCAGCCAAGAACAGATTTCTACCGACACCGAGCGGATGCTACCCCACACCTGCAAAGGCGTCAACGCCGCCAGGTGGTTCGCATGAGTTAGCGGACCCCACTCATAGATGGAAACAGCGGTTTTCCGCCGAGATTTGCCACTCTTCGTGGCTCCGGCTAAACAGAAATTAATGTTGGCTTAAGTTCGCAAAAGCGTTGTGAGATATTATGCTCTGACGGGCGAGCTAGCGCGGGGGAAACCTGCTCGAAGAAGCCCTCAGATGCGCATGCCATTATGAAGACTTCAGGGAGAAGAGATGAAGAAACCGTTTGCGATTTTGTTGGCGATTTTTTTTGTGTTCGCAGTTAAGACGCGATGCCAGGAAGCCGCACCGTTGAAGCTGGTGCAGACCTACAAGCTATCTCCCGAAGTAAAGGGGAATTTCGACCATTTCGCCGTCGACTTGGCGGGGAACCGCCTGTTTGCAACGCCGGAGGAGTACAAGGCTGTGCTGGTATTTGACATCAGAACTGGAAAGTTAATTCACAAAATAGCTGGAATCGAGAAGCCACACGCGGTTCTGTATCGCGAAGACCTGAAAAGGCTGTACATAACGGATGGTGAAGCAGGAGACGTGAAAATTGTGGACAGCGTCAGTTACGCGGTGCTGTCCAGCGTCAAGCTCCTCGAGGACGCTGATTCGATCGGCTACGACCCCGCGACGAAGTACCTTTACGTCGACAACGGGGGTGGCGACGTTCATCAGACGTTCTCGATGCTCAGCGTCGTAGATACGACCGGGGGCAAAAAGGTGGCGGACATCAAAATCGACGGTGACACTCTCGAGGCCATGGTATTGGAAAAGTCCAGCTCAAAGATCTACCTGAACAACAAAGCCAAAAGCCAGGTGGATGTGATCGACCGCGAGAAGCGGGAGCTTGTCGCAAGTTGGCCGATCACCAAGGCGCAGACCAACGTGGCTATGGCTTACGACGAAGCCACCCATCGGCTGTTCATCGCCTGCCGCAGCGGGGCGATCGCGGTGCTGGACACGCAAACGGGCAACGAGTTGGCCGTTTTGCCGATTACCAAGGGAGTGGATGACCTCGTCTATGACGCCAACACCAAGCGCCTGTATGCGTCGTGTGATGGGGATGTGGACGTGTACCAGCAGAGCGATGCAGACAACTACAAATTGCTTGGAAAAGTTTCCACGGGACCGCTAGGTAGAACCGCACTCCTGGTACCGCAACTGAACCGGTACTTTGTCGCTGTGCCACAGCACGGAAGCACAAACGCGGAAATCATGGTTTTTGAAGTGCGCTAGCAACTGAGAAAGTAAGGTTCGAGCTACCACTTGGCATGCGCCCGTCGTGGTGCGTGGAAATTCGGAGGAGCGCGTGAAAATCTCAAAAAGGATGGCAGCGAACTTGCTGGTTCTTGCGGTATTTGCGTGCGCGGGGCAGGCCCAGACAGGCGAGGTCATGGCGATTCGCGCAGGCCGATTGTTCGACAGTAAGTCCAGCAGAGTCATGGACAATCAAATCATCTTAGTTGACGGTGAAAAGATTGCGGAGGTTGGTTCATCTGAACACGTACAAATTCCGCCGGGTGCCCAAGTGATTGACCTTAGCAAAGCCACCGTTTTGCCTGGACTGATTGACGGGCACACGCATGTTTTTGGCTTTGGACTCGACGGAATCAGGCCGGGAGGGCCGCCCTTCGCAAATCCGATCAACGATACGCGCGAGTACCGAACATTGCTTGCACTTGCTAACGCGCAAAAAGACCTGCGGGCGGGCTTCACCACCTTGCGCGACTTGATGAGCCACGGCGGTGGCTACGCTGACGTAGACATCAAGAGAGCAATTGACGGCGGGTACTTCGTAGGGCCGCGGTTGCAGGTTTCCACGATGGGTTTGGTGGCCACGGGCGAGGGCATTCTGGGCTCGCCAGAAGTAAGCTTGCCAAGAAACTATCAGACCGTTGACGGGCCGTGGGCCGCGCGGCAAGCCGTTCGCGAACAGATTCACTATGGTGCGGACTGGATTAAGTTTCACTCGACGGCCGACTACGAGTTTGAACCGGACGGCGCGCTGCGAAGTGACCCCACTTTTACAAAGGAAGAGGTGGTGGCTATCGTGGATGAGGCTCACCGGCATGGGAAAAGGGCAGCATGCCATGCTTTCGGAGGAGAAGGCCTGCGCAATTGCGTCGAGGCCGGCGTGGATACTGTCGAGCACGCCATCGAACTGGACGAACCAACCGCGGACCTGATGAAGAAAAAAGGCATCTACCTGGAACTGACGGCCTACCACTATTCCCTCAGCGAGTACACAGCGCGGGATGCCAAATCCACAGGCGGCAAATACAGCTTGCAAGCATTACGGGAAAGGAGTGGCCGTTTGGCCATTTCCCACCTCGTGAAAATTTCCTTTGGCAGCGGCGTTGGTCCATTTCCACACGGAACGCAAGCAGCCGAGTTCTCCTACCTGGTCAAATATGGAATGTCGCCGAGCCAAGCCATCCAAGCGGCGACCACCGTTGCGGCGGAGATGATGGGCTGGCAGGATCGCATTGGTTCGCTCGAGAAAGGGAAGTTTGCGGATATCATCGCCGTATCCGGCGACCCGCTGCAGGATATTACCGAACTGGAGCGGGTGAAGTTTGTGATGAAGGGCGGCAAGGTAATTCGCAACGAAATCAAATAAGTGACCGCTAACAACGCTGGCAGAGCCGAGCGGTGCTATCATTCGCGCTTGCGTTTTTCTTTAAGAGCGGCAGCTTATGCGGATCCTCCTGGTCGAAGATGAACGGAAAGTGGCTAGCTTTATCGCGCGTGCGCTGCGTGAAAACTCCTACGCCGTGGATGTTGCGGAAACCGGCGAGAAAGCCTTGGGACTGGCGACGGACGTGACTTACGACGCCATCCTTTTAGATGTGCGCTTGCCCGGCCTGAGCGGAGTACAGGTCTGCCGTGAATTGCGGCAGCAAGGGACGGAAGCGCCGGTTCTTATGTTGACAGCGCGGGGTCTGGTCGAACAACGGGTCGAGGGTTTGGATGCGGGCGCCGACGACTACCTGACTAAGCCCTTTGCTCTGGCGGAACTCCTCGCACGCGTCCGAGCGCTGGTGCGTCGCGGCTTGCACACCGGAAATGCGAAGCTCCACTACGCAGATCTCGAGCTTGATCGGCATCGGCGCCGTGCGACGCGAGGTAAAGAAGTCATTCCGCTCACTTCGAAGGAATTTGCTTTGCTGGAACTCTTGCTCCTGCACGCTCCGGATTTGGTGACCCGCAGCGAAATCATCGAACATGTTTGGGATCGGCATTTTGACAGCGAGACCAACCTGGTGGAGGTCTATGTCAATCGGCTGCGACAGAAGATTGATCAGAACCAGCCCGCCAAGCTGATTCATACGATTCGAGGCGTGGGGTACCGGTTGGGAGCGGCGGAGCCATGAGCGCGAACACCCTTCGCTTCCGGATGATGGTGCTGTTTTGCTCCATCGTCAGCGTTATGCTGGCGGCATCGTACCTCGTATTCTTCGGACTGCTGGCCCACGAGATTCCAGCGCAACTGAATCGTCAGTTGCTGGAGACTGGCCGTCCTTTGATCGCTGATATCTCGGCGGAGCCCGACGCCCGGGATATCGCGCGGCTCGATATCCCAGGGGAATTCTTCGAACTGCTCGACTCCACTGGTCAAGTACTTCAGCAGTCGAAGAATCTGGCCGCGCCTATTCATTTGAAGCAAGTCGATCCGGCGGTCATGCATCCTACTTTTCAGGTGGCAGATCTTGGCGAGGGACAATCTGTTCGCGTGGCGCTGATTCCGTTTCGACAAGCAAATCGGCCACGCTTCTTGGCCGTGGCTATTCCCATGCTTGGAACAAATCGTGTGTTGGATAGCTTTGGACGAATCGTTCTGTTTCTGTTTCCGATCAGCCTCTTGCTCACCGCCGGAATCTCGGCGCTTTATGTGGGGCGAAGCCTCGCTCCTATTGCCGCGTTGACCCAGCATGCCGCCCTAATGGCGGAAAGAGTCACGCACCGACAGGAATTTTGGGAACCGCTTCCCGTGATATCGCCCCACGATGAGCTAGGCCGCTTGGCGGAAACGTTCAATCGGCTGTTTCGAGGGGTTGATTCGGCGGTCGGGCAGCTGCGTCAGTTCGTCACCGATGCGTCCCACGAGCTACGCACTCCGATCGCGGTGCTTCACGGGGAAACAGAGTTGCTCCTTTCCAAACCGCGATCTGCCGAAGAATACCGGAAGACGCTCAGCGTGCTTGACGATGAGTTCAAGAAGCTGGCCCGCATCGTCGATGGGCTCTTCACACTATCGATGGCCGACGCCGGGCAATTGCAGCTCCTACGCGAACCGCTGTACATTAACGAGGTTCTGGAAGAGGCCTGCGCCTTGGTCTCCTCGCGGGCGGGAAAAAGAAATATTGGCATCGTCCGGGAACTGGATTGCGAAGTCCCCTACAATGGCGACGAGGCCTTTCTTCACCAGCTGTTTCTGATTTTTCTCGATAACGCCATCAAGTACTCTCCGAATGACACCGAGGTTTGCGTCACCCTGGAGCAACGGGATGGCACGATACGCATTTGTTTCAAGGACCATGGCATCGGCATTTCCGCCAATCACCTGGCATTTATCTTCGAGCGCTTTTATCGGGCGGGATCCTCCGCGAGCGGTGACTCACACAGTGGAGGGCTTGGTTTGGCGATCGCACAAGCCATTGCGCGGGCGCAGGGCGGCACTATTGATTGCCGCAGCACCTTGGGGATTGGCTCAAGTTTTACCGTTGTTCTTCCGTTGACCTCTGGCCGCGAAGGTGACGTTACGCATTCGCCTAAACAGAAATTAATTTTGCGTTAAGGCATGCTCTCGCCCCATACACTAGGCTCCGTGACAAGCGTGGAGGTGAGCCAGTGTCCTCTCGAAATATTTTTGCACCTTATTCATTCCGCCACTTAACCATTGTGTTTATTGTGCTCGTTATTTCATTTTCCGTTCCGGCCCGCGCGCAAGTCGCCGGGGGAACTCTCTCCGGCACAATCACTGATCCTTCCGGTGGTGGCATCCCGCATGCGAAGCTGGTCATCAAGAATGTAGCGACCGGCGTTGAACGTTCCGTGACGACAAACACCGATGGCTTCTACACCGCGGTGAACCTCTTGCCGGGAAGCTACGAAGTCACGATTACCGCGAAAGACTTCAGCACGCAAGTAAATTCCGGCATCACCGTGACCGTGGGCGCGCAACAAACCTTCGACGTGGTCATGCAGGTCGGTGCCGTGTCGAACCGCGTCGAGGTCACCACCGAGGCTCCCGCCGTGCAGCTGGCCAGCTCGGACATCAGCGCCGTGGTCAACGCAACGACGGTGCGCGAACTCCCGCTGAACGGCCGCAGCTGGACAGATTTGGCAGCCCTGCAGCCCGGCGTGGACACCATCCAAACGCAGCCCAGTTTTGCGACCGGTTCGGACCGTGGCAATCGCGGTTTTGGACAGCAGCTCACTATTTCCGGAGCGCGGCCGCAGCAAAATAACTATCGTTTAGATGGAGTAAGCCTTAACGACTATGCTAACGGCGCTCCAGGAAGCGTCCTCGGGGGCAACCTGGGCGTGGATGCCATTCAAGAATTTTCCGTTCTGACGAGCAACTATTCTGCCGAATACGGAAAGACTTCCGGCGGGGTCGTCAACGCCATCACGCGCTCGGGCACCAATGAGTTCCACGGGAGCGTTTATGAGTTCCTTAGAAACAGCGCGCTCGACGCGAAGAACTACTTTGAGGCAGCCGACGCCCCGAAGGCGGCTTTCAAGCGCAACCAATTTGGTGGCGCCATCGGCGGCCCCATCGTTCCGAACCATACTTTCTTTTTTGCTGACTACGAAGGCATCCGCCAGTCCAAGGGAATTGCCAACCTGGACTTTGTACCTTCCCCCGAGGCGCGTAACGGGAACATCCACGACCCCAACGGCAATAAGGTGACTGTAACAGTGGATCCCGCGGTCGCCAAGTACTTGGCGCTGTATCCCGTGCCCGCTTCGTGTGGCCAGGATGTCTGTGGGTTTACCTTCAGCGGAAAGCAAGTCGTGAACGAAAACTTCGTGACCACGCGAATCGATCACAAATTCTCGGACAAGGACGGCTTGTTCGGTACATACCTGTATGACAAAACTCCCTACAGTTCTCCGGACGGGTTCGGAAATGTCGGACTTACCACGCTGTCTTCCAGACAAATCGTCGCGGTAGAAGAGACCCACAGTTTTACCACGAGCTTCGTGAATGCCGTACGCTTCGGCTACAACCACGAAAGCGTTGACAACGATTTGAGTGTGACCGCGATCAATTCTGCCGCAAAGGACACCTCCCTCGGAGCCTTCGCGGGCAGAAACGCAGCAGTGGTAAACGTCAACGGAGCGAGTTCTATGACGGGAGGTGTTGGCGGGCTTCCTACCTATTTGTACCGTTGGAATTCATTTCAAGGGTATGACGATGCCTTTCTCAGCAGAGGCGCCCACTCGATCAAATTCGGCGCGGCCTTCGAGCGTATGCTTCTGCAGGTAACCGCTCTCACGGACCCGAACGGAATATGGTTTTTCAATGATCTAAAGTCTTTTCTGACGAATGCCCCGTTCAAGTTCCAAGGCGGTGTGGCCAGCTCCCTGACGCCTCGTAACCTGCGTCAATCCATTTTTGGCACTTATCTTCAAGACGATTGGCGCTGGAAGCCCAACCTCACGCTGAATTTGGGCCTGCGTTACGAAATGTCTACCGTGCCGACCGAAACTGACGGAAAAATTGCCAATCTTCGAAACCTGGCGGACCCGCTTCCGGTCTGCGGCCTGCAGGTAGCGTTGAGCTGCTCGGGCCCTGGTGCCTTCTTCTACAACCCGACGCTTCACAACTTTGAACCGCGCATCGGCTTTGCCTGGGATCCTTTGCACAACGGTAGGATGGCGGTACGTGGCGGCGCTGGGCTCTTTGATGTTCTACCCCTTCCCTACCAATTCATTCTTCTCACGACGCAATCGGCACCGTACTTTCAGTATACGGCCTTGAAAGTTGGCGACACCTCCCTGGCTCAGCCGCTCACTTTCCCGCTTGTGAATCCGGCGGATATTACTAACAATAAATTGCGCTCCACCTATGTGGAATCGCATCCTCATCGCAACTACGTCACGCAATGGAACCTAAATCTTCAGTATCAACTTACTCCGAGTTTGGCCGCCATGGTTGCTTACGTGGGTTCGCGCGGCGTTCATCAACCCTTCAGGGTGGACGAGGCCGATTTGGTAATTCCCACAAAAACGCCTTCAGGTTATCTCTGGCCCAAAGTGGATGTGCTCGGAAATGTCTTTACTCCACAATGTAATCAAACCGATCCCAATGGGAGCGACCCGTCTCAATGCGCGCCCCCTAATACCATCAACCCGGCCTTCGGCTCTGTCCGCGGGATGTTTTATCAAGGGCGCTCCTACTTCAATGCTCTCGAGACGCAGTTGGCGAAGCGCATGAGCCATGGCTTCCAAGTTCAGGGTACTTTTACCTGGGGCAAGAGCGTTGATACCAGCTCGGCAACTCTTGCGGGCGATGCGTTCGGGAATTCTATCTCCAGCCTGAACTGGTTCGACATGAAGCTGACTCGAGGATTGTCCGATTTCAATGTCGGACGCACTCTAGTTCTAAATGGGACCTGGGATATTCCAACTGCCAAATCCTTCTCCGGCCCTGCTCGATGGCTGACGGATGGGTGGGAACTCGGCATGATCTTCACCGTCAGCGACGGCGTTCCGTTCACTCCAACGTGGGGCACCGGCGGTGATCCTGCGGGGACACTCAGCAGCGACGATTTCGCGTTTCCAAACAGGCTCAGTGGTCCGGGTTGCGGCACCGCTACAAATCCGGGCAACCCCACGAGCTATGTTAAGACGCAGTGCTTCGGTGTTCCGGTTGCTCCCAGCCAGGCCTTTTTTGATGCCAACTGCGATCCCGCTCCTCCGACCCTGGGTGGTCTCCTCGCGCCCGGAGATCTGAGCTGCTTCAACCTGCGCGGCAACGCGGGCCGCAATATTTTGATTGGTCCCGGTATCAGGGATCTCGACTTCTCTGTATTCAAGAACAACAAGATCAAGCGAATTTCGGAGAATTTCCGTGTTCAGTTCCGGCTGGAGATGTTCAACATCATGAATCATCCACATTTTGCTCCTCCAGGACCTGGCGACACCAACACTGATATTTTTGGACCGAGTGGTAGCTCGCTCGCTCCTCCGAGCGGCATTGCGGGCGCGTTGCAGAGAACTACAATACCGGAGCGGCAAATTCAGTTCGCCATCAAAATTAGTTTCTAGTTCCAGCCGCCTGCAATAGACGTGGGAACCGCGAGCTGCGAATAAACCTAGATCGGTCGCGATCAGCTCGCGGCAAATCTCTTTCATTGTGTCGCGGCCGTCTAGCCTATCTTCGCACCTGCGGGAGGCTCACCATGCCGCACATCGTAACCCTCAAGCTGACTATCGCCGCTCTGACATTTTGTTTACTGGTACCGGCGCCTTTCCCGGTAGCGGAAGCGCAGCTCGAATCATCCCCAGGAACACCCGATGCTAGACAGGAATCGCTCCTCGATTTTGAGACCTACCGCACGCGCATCGAGCCGATTTTTCTGAAACAGCGCGAGAAAGGCGCGCGCTGTTACGATTGCCACTCCACGTTGACTACCCGCCTTCGTCTAGAGCCACTACTGGCAGCAAGCTCCTCCTGGACTGAGTCTCAGTCTCGCAAGAACTTTGCTTTCGTCCAGCAGTTGGTTACCCCCGGTAATCCTCTTCAAAGCCGCTTACTCCTGCATCCGCTTGCGGCGGCCGCAGGCGGTGATCCCGCGCATACCGGCGGCAAGTTCTGGCAAACGCAGAGTGATCCAGAATGGCAAATACTGGCGGCATGGGTGCGCGCGGGTGCCGCAGAGTCGCCCTCTGGCGGCGCGAAACCTGATATGGGGACGACGGATGCTCTTGATTTTCAGACTTTCAAAACCCTCGTTGAGCCGATTTTCCTGAAAGAACGGCCCGGTCATGCTCGCTGCTACGGCTGTCATGTTCTTTCGAACCGAATTCTTCACTTGGCAACCCTGTCGCGCGGTTTCACCGGTTGGAGCGACGAACAATCCCGCCAAAATTTCGAGAGTGCAGCGTCGCTAGTGGTTCCGGGAAAGCCCGGGTCCAGCAGGCTTCTGCTCCATCCCCTGGCGCCGGAAGCCGGCGGCGACGCATTTCATTCGGGCGGCCGGCAATTTGCGTCGCAAGAGGATCCCGATTGGACAACCATGGCAGAATGGGTGCGCTCGGGTACTGCGCCCACTTCCGCTAAGCCGTCATCCGGACCGACGGTTAGAATCTACGTCACCAATAGCGCCGGCAACACCCTAGATGTTATCGATCCCTCATCCAATCAGGTTATACAGGTAATCCACGGCATCGAACTGCCTCACGGAGTCGGTTTTTCTCCCGATGGCAGCCGCGTCTACGTCAGCAACGAAGCGGAGAGCGTGCTTGACGTCGTCGCCCGCGAGTCCGCCCAGATTCTGAAGAAGGTGCCTCTCAGTGGCCATCCGAATAATCTCGCGGTGACCAAGGATGGCCGCATTCTCGTTGGCATACGAGCTGATCCTGGTGCCGTCGATTTAATCGATCCGACCTCGCTCCAGCGCTCGAAAAGCATTCCCGTGGATGGCAGCGTTCACAACGTCTTCGTAACTCCGGACGGCAGGTATGCTGTTAGCGGATCCATAGAGAACAAAGCGGCCACCGTGATTGATCTAATGTCCGAGCAGGTGGCCTGGGAGATTAAATTCGACCGTTCCGTGCGTCCTATGGCGTTTGAAGCGAACTCTGATGGATCCACGCGACGGATCTTCGTTCAGCTCACGGGAGTAAACGGATTTGCCGTAGTCGATTTTGCAAAGCGCGCCGAGGTCGCGCGAATCCTGTTGCCGGGTCAACCCGGAGGGTTCGGGACCGCAGAAGACCGGCAAGGCACGCCCTCGCATGGCATCGGCGTTGCGCCCGACGGAAAGTCACTCTGGGTTGGCAGTACCATTGCGAATGCCGTCTTCAAGTATTCGCTGCCCGATTTGAAGCTGATCGGATTGTCGGCGCTGCCCGTAGTTCATCCGCTCGATCGAAGCGTAGCTGGGGCCGTTCCCGAATGGATTACGTTCACGCCAGACAGCCAACGCGTGTACGTCTCCAATTCGGGTGCGCGTTCCGTTTCCGTCATTGACATGAACACGCTAAAGGCCGTTGCCATAGTCCCTGTGGGCGAAGTTCCAAAGAGGATCAACACACTTGTCGTGCGGTGATGGGAACCACTGAGAATAAGAGGGTGATTTGCTCACCGCGGATGAAAAGGCGAGCTCAGCGTTACCTAAGAAGGAAACTTGCGACAATCTCCGACGATTTGCATGTTGACCGTTGGCGCGCTAACGGCTGAGGCGCAGAAGCTGCTGCCGGCAGCGAAAAATTGAAATGTCCGAGAGCGGTATGTTCACGGTCAGCATTTCGAAGCACATCTCGCAACGTGGGAATCGACACCTCAATACTGCTATTTGGAAACAGTCCGTCGAACAGGCCGGCCAGGAAAAGCCTTCGTGTCTAGTTCACCGTCCCGGATCGCAAACGCGCCGTTGACGAGCACGTACTTCATCCCGATGCAAGTCTGGTTCGGTTGTTGGTACGTCGCGCGGTCCTGCACTGTCGCCGGGTCGAAAACAGCGATGTCTGCGTCCATGCCCACCTGGAGCCGGCCTCCACTTCTACTCCGGTTGCAAGTCACTGATTCCGTGTGCCCCGAACTCCCTGTTTTGGATGCTCACAAAGACAGACCAGCATGTGGTCGCTAGGTCACCACTTTCCATAAGCGAACCTCGGGCCCGGAATAATTTCGGATTGCCCGTTATATGGCGAAGGGGATACAGTGCCGCCGGGTTATCTCTGGAGGCAAGACATGAAAGCACCTTTGCTTTATCGAATTGCTTCTGTTCTTCTGCTGCTTTTTGCCATCGGGCATACACTTGGGTTTCGCCAGACCAATCCCGCATGGGGAGTAGGCTCGCTTATTGACTCAATGCGGTCGATTCATTTCGATGCACAAGGGTTTAGCCGGACTTATTGGGACTTCTTTAGCGCGTTCGGGCTTTTTTTCTCCGTGTTTCTTTTGTTCGCCGCGGTATTGGCGTGGCAGCTGGCCGGCCTTCCGGCAGAGATTTTTGCACGCATGCGCCGCACTGCGTGGGCGCTCGCCATTTGCTTTGCAGCGGTCACAGCGTTGAGCTTGAGATACGCCTTCACCACCCCCATCGTTTTCTCAACCATGATCACGATGTGTTTGATTGCTGCGGCATGGCTTTCAGCGAAGAAGCCAATCTGAAGCCGTTGGTTGCGTGTGTTCTGAATTCTATTTCTTTTGGGTGACACCGGCCTAAATCTTTCCGCGATTTTTTGGCGAGTTCCGTAGTGGTCATCTCCACCTGTGTTCGCGGCGGCGTGCGAAAGCCACCCAGACAACCGCCGCGGTCACTGCCGAAACAATCGCAAATCAGTTCACCTCCATCCGGAAATTGCGAATTGCGAACCGGACGCCTGCTCAGCACTCGCGTTCGCGCAACCATTTGTTGGCGACGAATTTCACGCCCTTGATCACCGGGCTGCCAGCGTGCAAGGTCAGCTGATCCGGTACACGCTGGGAATCGGTATTCACAAAGAATACTGCCCCACCCTTTTTCGGCATCACCTCCAGGCCGACGGCCGGAAACGATGTGCCGCCGCCCGATTCGACTTTGCTCAAATACAGGACGAAGGTGCCCAGCCTTTGGCCGCCGACCTCCATATGCTTGCGCAGACCCGGCAGGTCGGGATTCATCCAGTCGAAGTGCGCCCGATATTCATTGCCAGCGTCGTAACGCAAGATCTGCATGCCTTCGCAGCGTTCCACAGGCCACTGGGCCAGTGCCGCTAAGCGCGCTTCGATGCGCGCGATGATCGCCGTTTCACCGCGCCGTAGCATGACGTCACGGCTGGTGCGGTTCTGGTGCACCTGTATGGTGCCATCAGCGTCGGATACCACCGACGAACGTACCAGACGCGGCTCACAATACTCGGCCAGCGCATCGCATTCCTCATCGCTTAACACATTTCCGAGGAGCACGATGCGCGGTGCACGGAATGTCAGCAAGACCTCCACTTCACGATCCGGAGTGAGTATCGTGTTGGCGCTGGTATCGATATTCGGCAACGGATTGGCAGCGACAGCTGCCGCGTGTACGCCTTCGGGGGCGGCAGCCTGCCGCAACTTCAAGTCGGAGTTGCCGTCACGGCCGAGTACGTCCTTCGCCAAAGCAATCGTCCTCTCCGTCCAGTCGCAAAGGCCCTGCATGAATTCCCGTCCGTGGTCACCCGGTTTAAAATACCTTCGAGTCGTATCGTAGCCTTCTTCAATCCGCGACAAGTTTCTCTCGAGCACGTGACTGAGGACATCGCGTTTTGCCGCATCGCGTTCCGCCCTAAGAATATGGATATCGAGCTCAGTCACATGAAGATAAGAGTATTGCGCGTGAAGCACCGCCGTCATGGGCCGCAGGCGCTCCTTGATGATGGGGCTGACGTAGAGCTCAGAGGGATCGTTTCCAACCACGGTCGCGGCGGACTCGAACGACACGCCAAGAACCCGAAGCTTTTGGTGAGCCATCTCGTGTACGATCGCCTCGGCCAGACCGATAGGGCAGAAAATTGTCGCCCATAGCGTACCGAACAGTCGCTCAAACGAGTGGCACGATGAGCCGCGGTAGGTTTCGGCCGATTCGAATGGAATCCGCGTGTCGACAGCGGGATGTATCGCTTCAAGGAGGCGCTGGCACTGCGCAAAGGCCACCGGCCACTTGCGGACGTATTCTGCCGCCGCTCTGACGTTGGGGTGATCCAGCGGCGCGTCAAGGTAGTGGTCCGAAAACGAAGCAAACTCAGGCACGGAACGATACACACAGCGAACTGCGACCTGGCCGTCAAACGCCGATGGCGACTCGCCGACCGGTGTTCGCGTGTAAACCTGCGGTCGGCCAGCGGAGGTGGTCGACGAAGCAAGCCGCAAAATCACATTCGTATCATGCTCGTCGGCTTGCGGCTCGGCGAGCCTGTGCCAATCGATCACGTCATCGCAAGAGGATTCAGATCGCATCAGCAAACCTTCCGTTTCATGGGATGTATCTTCGAGCAAGAGTCCCATCTCCTGAAGGACAGACATCAACGGCCGCGAGCCCCGTCCAGGGTACACGTACACGAGGATGGCATCCGACTTTGCTCGAAGCGTCTTGATCAGCCGATCGGCGACAGGCCTCTCAACCTCAAGTAATCGACCGGCCATGAGCAGCGCAAGGGTATATCGGCTACCGCTGCCCCAGGTGTCGCAGTTGAAGAAGTCCCCCGAAGTGAAATTTCCTGGAAATTTCGGTAGCAACACGCTCGCGTGCTGTAGCGAAACAGAGCTTCTATCGACTCCATAAGGGATAAGACCAATCTGTCCTTCGCAGATCTTCGCCAGCAGCGCCCCGTTGCCACAACCCAAATCGAGCACATGGCCCGTCCGCCCATTCAGTTCGCGGCGTGCCAGAGCAACGATAGGCCGGTGCAACTCGTTCATCGACTCGAGTGACGAAAAACCATTGTCAAGATAGTGCCAGCTTGGTTCCAATAGCGACCGCTCAAGGGGTTGATTGAGCCCAAGTTGGAAGCTACGTCCGCTGGTCATTACGCGCCGCGCCGGGGCCCGATACGGGAATCGAAGGCCGGTGGCGCCGTCCAGCGGGTAACCTGTCCCTGTCCATCGTACGACGTACTTGCTCGCAGTGGCGTCGGTGCGCGTCGAAATCTTGAGTATCGGCGTTTTGATTTCGGCAATGCCGTGCAGCGCTGACCACTCGACAGGCCAGGAGAGGATCTCCCGGATCCACTCAACTTCCTCAGCATAACCTGCTCGCTCCGCGAGCCGCAGTAGCTGCGCTCCGAATTGAAGCGACGGGGCGCAATCAAACCGACAAGGTAAATGTGGGACCGCACGCACTCCCAGCCAGCGCCAAAGGATGTTCGCAAGACTGGCCTGGCTCGATTCGAGCGTTACCACCGCGTCCTTAGGCACCGTCGTGTTGACAGCCATGGCCCAAGTCGTGTCGAGCGAGCGCTGTTCGACCCATACCTCTTGAAAGAACTTTCGGCAACACTCCGGATAGCCGAGCAGACGTCCGAGGGCATCGTCGGCGCGGGCCTCCCACGCTTCGCGCGCGCGAGTGACGTTCTCCAGACTTCCAACCGCCGCAAGAGTAATACCAGGATGAGTTTCGGGCATGCTCATCGGCAGGCCCAGCGCGCTGAGATGATGCGCAGACCACCGGGGTATCGTGGCTGACAAAGCACTCGGTGAGAGCCCCACCACGGCGCAAGGACGAACCCCGTCAACGATCGACAGCCACTCGATATTGGGCCAAGCGCTGCGAATGCGGTCCAGCCGGGGCTCCCACGTCAGGCGAGCTTGGTCGCCAACCCAGGAGTGGCGAGTGAAGTCTGGTAACGCAAACGCGAGACGATCCATCACGCTCTGCGAACCGCACATCAGCAAGACTCCCCTGCAGCCTCACTCCAGCTCTCCGCGCATGATGCGCCAGTTACGTTCGTGTAATTCGCCACATTGGAGAATTGGTCCATGGCCCAAAAGACTATATGCCAGATATCTGCCGCCGTGCCAGCCTTAGACGGCCAGTCGAACTCATTGGCGGCTGAGCCGATTGCCGTCCGAAAAGATTCGGGGTTTCCGTCAGCGACCTGGAAAATCAATACTCGGACAGACTTGTAATAGGTGCAGACATCCCGCCTGCAGACCGAGAGGTCGGGCTGCTTCCGTTGGCCCTTTGGGAGTAATGACGAAATCCAAAGCGGCGGTCAGGGATGCAGCTACAAAGGGCTAGTGACCGAGTGCCGAACCTTTAGAACCCGACTTCCACCGTCAGAGTGTCTGCCAACCAGGCACGTGAGCCATATATGCCGTATGCCCTTGGCCCCACCGCTCGAGGAGTGATTGCTCGATGCGCTGTCGCTCGGGACTCAACGAGAGCGGCTTCTTCCCTTCTGTCACGAGCTGGGCCTCCAGTTGGCCGTACACGGCTTTCCACACTTCACAGTGTTCGGTCCGATTGCGCCAATCTCCGTCAAGAGCGGTTCCCGGACATTGTCCCTTGCACATCAGAAAGAAGCGGCAATCGCGGCAGCCGCCGGCCTCCTGCGGGGTGGCGTGCAGCGCAAGGTACCTCTCGTATCCGGGCTTGCTGCCCTTGACAAAATCAATTCCATCTTTGTTGGTTCGTCCGCAATTGCTTCGCTGACCGTGCCCCTCGATTCCTTGAACGGCCTGCGTCGTGTACGGGTCGCAGGCGTTCCAAACGCACGCAGCGCTGTTGTCCTGGCCGAGCAGCATGCCACGCATATCAGCGAACAAATCGAAGGCCAGCAACTTCAGGCTGCGTTGCGCTGCCTCGAGGCCCAGCAAGGCCTTAATATTCTCATCGACGGTTAGGGCAAACTTAGCCCGTACTGCCTCACTCTCGCTCTCGAGCAAATGCAGTCGCACCGCGCGCACACCGGCGCGCTCAAGGCTGCGGAACCAACTGTACAGTGCCGGCAACCTGTCAGCTACCGCGTTGGCCCGGTGCAACGTGACGATGAGACTGGGTGGGATGCCTTCCCGGCACAATCGCTCCACCGCCTTCTCTGTCTTTGCGGTGGCTTGGCGCGTCTTTTCGAGAGTCCCATGCCAGCGGAGATCGTTGAGTTCCCCGGGTCCGTCGATAGAAATTCCGACACTCACCTTGTATGCCTTGAACATGCGAATGTGTTCGTCGTTGATGAGTGTGCCGTTGGTTTGGACGGTGTTATATCCGAACTGCTCCAGACCCCATGACCACAAGTTCTCTAAATCTTGCTCTGGTACCAGAAGCGGTTCACCTCCAAACAAAGCAAAGGGTCCGCCCTCGGCTTTGATGGCAGCCTTCATGCGCTCGATATCGTAGGATCGCGCAAGATCTCCAGCGTCGCGCTGCGGATTCTGATAACAGTATTGACATTGGATGTTGCATTGCACTCCAAGGGGTCGAAGTTCCACGCTCATCGTCAGTAACTCCTCCCTCCCGACCCTGATTAGGTCGACGGAACTGGCGCGGGCACTCCGCTCGTTTTCGGTCTCGGAAGGCCGCGCTAGTTCGGCAGTGCGTAAATTTCCGGCTCGACCCGGCCCTCGCTTTGCCGTCACCCCAGATTCAGCCGAGCGGTGAAAGAGTTGTTGAAGGCTCGGAAGAGTGTGGGTGGATTGCGTCCGTTGTTGGCGGCCAGGAGCGCGCGGACGAGCTTGAAAGCCGCCAACTTGGACAGTGGGGGCTGCGCTCCGTGGGCCACCGATAGATTTTGCAGCGCGGGGATGTTGTTCAGATGCGCCGCGGTCATCTGGTCGTTCTCCAGGCCCCAATGGAGCATAGCGTCTTTGCCCTGGTTGATATGGGCCAGCGCGGCTGCTTGCAACTGGCTGATAAACTGTATGCCCCAGGCGTCTCCAAAGGAAACCACCTCGATCATGACCGAAGTTGGCCATTGCTGCATACCCAGCAGAGTGCTGGTTTGGGGGGTGATGCGCACGGAAACGTAACCGAAGAAGGGCTTATTGGGATCCATCTTGTCTAGGATCTGGGTCTGCATGAATCCGAATGCGGTTTCCAGTGGCATGGCGATCTCGATACCCGCACCCAGCAGTCCGCTGCTCGGAAAACCTACCGAACCCACCGATGTTCCGGTGAAGACGCCAAGCCCGGCGTCATTGGCAGTGCCGAGCGTTGAGGCAAGAATTCCTGATAAAAACGGCTGCGCCAAATCCATGGCTTTCGCGTCAGCCAGGGGCTTGCTAACGGCGTCCAGCGCTACATCGAGCGTGTCGTGGGAACTGGCGATCGTGCCGATAACGCTCACCAGGTGAGCGAGGTCAAGGCCCGCTAGGATCAGACCTTCCAGGACCAGCGCTGCTTCGGGAACGAACCCCAAGACCGCAATCAAAACGCCCGCAAACGGGTTCGCTAATCCGTTTACCAAGGTTCCCAGAACACCGTTGATATCGACGTGGCCAACGTCGATGTGTGGCGACGGGATGTCGATGTGCGGCGATGGGACGTCGATGTGCGGCGACGGGACGTCGATGTGCGGCGACGGGACGTCAATGTGTGGCGACGGGACATCGATATGTGGCGACGGGATGTCGATGTGCGGCGAGAACGAAGTGTCTACGTGAAGCGGGGCCGAAATGTCGATGTGCAGGTCAACATGCCCAACGTCGATGTGCGGCGATGGGACGTCGATGTGCGGCGATGGGACGTCGATGTGCGGCGACGGGACGTCGATGTGTGGCGATGGAACGTCGATGTGTGGGGAAGCCAGGTCGATGTGCGGCGAGGGAATATCGACGTGCAAGGGAATGTCGACGTGGAAGGGATTGGGAACTCCGTAGACGTCTGCGAGCCGGCGCACGAGATTTGCTAGGTTGCCAGGGTTGTTTTTGATCGCGAACGCGTTTCCTATTTCTCGAAACACACCGTCGACAACCTTGGTTATTCCGCCACCGCCAGGTGGCTGAGGATCGAATGGAATACGAACAGTTTGACGATTCACTATCCAGCAATCCCAGTCTCCGGGACTCAGAGATTTCGAGCTTTTAGGGGCCGGATTGGGATTGAAGGCGAGATCGGCATACAAGTTCATGCCGGCCGAAATCAGACCGTTACTGAACATCCCACTGGTAATCGCGTTCTTGATTCCATCGCTCACCGTCATGGCCAGAGGGTCAGCCGGATTTCGCAACGCGCCCAGAATCTGCGGAATAGTAAGACTGGGCAAGGCCTTGCCGAGGAAGTTCAACCACGTGGTCTGCGTGGTGACCTCTTGAGATCCCGAGAGCGGAAACACTTCCAGCACGACCGAGTAGATGACGCCCATGCAGCCCATCGAGACGACCACCGCATTGAGCCAATCCTGCGGCAGCAGGCCGTTGACCGGAGCGGTTCCCGCGATGATATGTGCCGGATCGAGGCCAGGGTAGCGATGCTGGAGCTTGGCGGCGTCCGCGATGGAAGTATTGCCCTCGATCCACCACTGCTGTCCACCTGGGCCGACGAAGTGGACCGCTTTGACGCGATCGATGAGGAGAGGCAAGTTGAACTCGGCCCCATGCGTCGCGGTTGACAAACTGCCAGCGAGCGTGGCACCCGGGTTCCCGCCAGAGGCTTGTAATTGCAGGCGCGGCGACTGGGAATCGAGCAGCGGGCCAAGCTCCTCCATGGTGATCCCACCCTCTACATGGAAGTAGAATTTCTGGCTGGCGCCCGGCTGTGTAGCTTTGATGGCATCGGCCGAGAGTATTTCCTGGAGGTGTGCTTGAAGGGTCGATTTGAGCGAACGAGTGTTCATCAAATACGCGGGCTGAGGCTGTACGCCAGTAAGTGCACCCACAAGCTGCGGTACATGACGCTGGGCGCCGCCAAGCAACCGAACGTTGTTCTCGTCATACCCGATTAACCAATCATTGCTGGCATCGATCGATGCGATGGAGGGTTGATCGTCGCCCGGGAACCCTTCTGCAAGTGGAAGGAATTGGTCGATTGAGTCGGATACTTGGACATTCGGCCTGCCTGTGGCAACCATGCCCGGAAGCGGCGCGTCGGAGAACGACCAGCCACCGCCCACCGCTCGCAAAGGAACGTTGTCTGCTTCGGCCTTCCTCACTCCGCTCGCGATCTCGTCGACGGATGTGGGGAAAAACATTTTTTTGGCGATATACGCGTGGGTCCTAGGCCAGTTCTGCCACCAATGGTTGTACCCCACGTCCACGTGTGGCGGCGCAGCATCGACGTGCGGCGGCGGTGGAATGTCGGCGTGCCCCCCAAAGTCGATGTGACCAAGATCGGCGTGCCCCAGGTCAACATGACCAAGATCGGCGTGCCCAACATCGATGTGTGGCTTGGGAATGTCGATATGCGGCGCCGGAATATCAACATGAGGGGGCGGAATGTCGACGTGCGGGGGCGGAATATCAACATGAGGGGGCGGAATATCAACGTGTGGAGGCGGAATATCAACA
>Ga0210410_10000719_pt1 | contig 34214 bp, 29 predicted proteins | sample IncBWC4MmetaG_FD_161058 | JGI IMG/M metagenome (GOLD analysis project Ga0210410, IMG submission 161058) | Forest soil microbial communities from Barre Woods Harvard Forest LTER site, Petersham, Massachusetts, United States - Inc-BW-C-4-M | ecosystem: Environmental > Terrestrial > Soil >...
GCCTGCGAGAAACACTGTGCAACTTTTAACTGGAATTTCCGCTTTGAGCTTTCCCTTGGCGCGAAGCCTAGCCCTCCTGCCCCGTCGTGTCAACCGCAAACGGCACTGGCCCTTCGGGGTGGCAGTGCGCCCGCAACATTCCGGCCACCGAAGAGGCGGTCAATCGAATCTTCAACGCCGACAAACAATCTTCGCGCATCCTGACCGAACAGGAATTGCTCGTCCTCTGCCCCTCCTCCAGCACTCCAGTCCAATCGGCCTGGCCCGTGGCCGGACATTTGACTCGATTTCCCGAAACGGGTATTGAATTCAATTGCCGGTCAGGAGAAAAGGTGAGTTATGGACCCATTCCATCGGTTGCGAACACAGCTGGCGTTAGCGATAGCCTCGCTGGCTTGTCCGTTCCACGTCTTTTCTCAGGACGCGGTGAGTCCCGCGCCCGCTCAGACAACTGCAGCAGAGTCCTACCCGAATACGCCCGATGGATTGCATCAATTGCTGCTCGAGCTGTTGCGAACAGCCAAGAACGAAGATCAGGCCAAGCTCGGGATAGAGATTGCAGCAATGGAGATACCAGATTACGAGAACTGGTTCACCCATGCGTTCGGGCAAGAGAAGGGGCAGAAATTGGGCGACCTGTACGAAGAGTCGCTCAAGGCGAGCGAACTGCATTTTGCGCTGCTCTGGGCGGAACTTGCGAAGCAACAGGGCGTGATTTCGGTTGAGAAGCTGAACCTTGCAAAGGCTTATGCATTGTCGGAGGATGCGCTCGACGCCTACAGGGCGAGTTGGAAGAAAACGGACGATTCGGCCGGGCCGGATAACCAATCCATCGGGGTTTTCTATTACGTGGATGGACGATTTCGGGTGGACGGGACGAGCCACGATGTACGAGTCCTCTCAACGAACAAGGTAGGCCCTGTCACGGTAGGAAAGCTACTTAACCGAATCCAGCCGGTGTACCCGCCGCTGGCGCGACAAACGCGAATTCAGGGCACTGTTGCGGTGAATGTGATTGTGCGGAAGGATGGGACTGTCGAGGTGCAAAACGTCGGTGCGGGCCACCCTTTGCTTGCCCAGGCCGCCGTCGACGCGGTCAGGCAATGGCGCTATGAGCCGACGACCATAAACGGCGGGCCAGTCGACATCGAAACGAAAATTTATGTTGTTTTTGCGCTGAGCAGGTGACCTGGCCATTCGGGGCAGGGGAATTTACGAACAGATCTGTAGTCAGGCGAAGTGCAGCCTCAGCAGAATGTGAAGCCGGTCCACCTGCAAAACTGTTTTCGGCTTGCACCCCTTCACGCTAAAATGGCGGCGTGGATCATCTTGCGTCCCCGATTTGTTTCTGCAAGTCGAATTGGCCCTCGCAACTGCCAATTGGTACAGTGAAACGCGTTGCCGTTTGCGCTATTCTTTTCTGCATGCCGATTCGCTCCTCCGCCCTTCCGCAGGCCGCACGGCCGCTCACATCGTTTTCCCTTGCGGAGCAGCCACAGGTGCGCGCAGCTCTCGATTGGTTTGCGAAAAATCTGAAATGGATCAACGACCTGCAATCCGCGCTGACGGAAATTCCCGCTCCTTCGTTTCAGGAAGAAAAGCGGGCCGCGTCCGTGAGGGCGGTATTTGCCGCGGAAGGACTGCCGGTTCAAAGCGATAAGCTCGGCAACGTCATCGCGGAACTTCGCGGCGCAAACGACAAAGAGTGCATCCTGATTGCGGCGCATCTCGATACGGTTTTTCCCGCGGACACGGATGTGAAAGTGCGGCGCGAGGGCGATCGCCTGCTGGCGCCGGGAATTTCCGATAACGGAACGGGCCTGGCGGCGCTTGCGGCCATCGTGCGGGCGTTTCAGGCGGCTAAAGTACGGCCGCAACGCACGATTCTGTTTGCCGCCAACGTCGGGGAAGAGGGCGAAGGAAATCTGCGCGGCATGCGCGCGCTGATTGACGCTTACCGACCGAGGCTGCGCGCAGTCATCGTGCTCGATGGGTCGGGCACGGACCATGTCACCACGAAGGCGTTGGCATCGCGGCGACTGGAAGTTGTGATTACCGGGCCGGGTGGGCACAGCTGGTCCGATTTCGGAATGGTGAATCCCATCAACGCGCTTGTACGCGGCTCGGTGCGCTTTATCAACACAAAAATTCCCGTGTCGCCGCGGACCACGTTCAACCTTGGCCAAGTGGAGGGCGGCACTTCCGTGAACTCGATTCCGCACGAAGCAAAATTGAAAGTGGACCTCCGGTCGGAGAGCGAGGACGAACTGGTGCGACTGGAATCGGCGTTGCGCGATTGCATCGCCACCGGCGTGAAGGATGAGATGGACAACGCGCGCGACCGCAGCAAAGGCAAGCTGGATTGGAAAGTGGAGCTGATCGGCAGCCGCCCGGGCGGGGAATTAGCTGCCGACTCTTCGTTGCTCGCTTCGCTCCGCGCCGCGGACGATTACCTGGGAAACCAGTCCCGAATCGAGCGGTCTTCGACCGATGCGAATATCCCACTGTCCCTGGGCATCGAAGCCATCGCGATCGGAGCCGGCGGCAACGGCGGCGGAGCGCATTCCCTGCAGGAGTGGTACGAACCGACCGGGCGCGAACTCGGTTTGCAGCGCGCGCTGCTGACGCTGCTCGGTGTTTCCGGTGTCGCACAGGAAAAGGGGCGCTGAGGATGCGGAAAGCGGCGTGGTTCTTGGTGTCCCTCGGAATGGCCGGTCTTTCTTTCCTTGCGGCGCGCCCGGCGTTTCCACAGGCGGGCGAGGCGGCGCACAAGACGACGTACTATCTCCACGGCCGGATCTACACCAACGATCCGAAGCAGCCCTGGGCCTCCGCGATGGCGGTGCGCGACGAGAAGATTTTCTGTATCGGCTCGATCGAACACATCATGCTGGATTGTGGCGGCTCCAAATCCGAAGCGGAGATCGTGCAACTGAAGGGCCGCTTCGTGATGCCAGGATTCAATGACGCGCACACGCATCTCGGCAGCGCGGGCCGCGACAAGCTGACGCTGGATTTGAAAGGCACGGACTCTCTCGCCGAACTCCAGCAACGGGTAAGAGTCGCAGCCGCGCAACACAAGCCTGGCGAATGGATCGTCGGCAGCGGATGGGACCAGACGCGCTGGCCTGAAAAGACATTTCCTCATCGCCAGGATCTCGACGATGTCTCCCCAAACAATCCCGTGTTCCTTGTGCACATTTCGGGACATGTTGCCGTCGCGAACTCGCTGGCCCTGAAACACACCGAAATTACCGAGGATACGAAAAATCCCACGGGCGGCGAAATCGAACGAGATGCCGAAGGAAATCCCACGGGCATGTTCAAGGAAGGCTCGGCGATGGAGTTCGTCGAACAGAAGATTCCCGAGCCCACGAATGAGGAGCGCCGCCACGGCATCGAGCTAGTCCTTCAGGAGCTGGCGCGCAATGGCGTGACCTCCGCGCAGGATAACTCCGCGTGGGAGGATTTCCTTGTCTATCACGACCTGAAGGAAGAAAAGAAACTCTCCGTCCGCATCACCGAATGGCTTCCGTTCATGGCGCCGCTGAATGAACTGCAGAATATGCGCGCGGAAGGCGGCACCGCGGATCCCTGGCTGAAAACCGGCGCGTTAAAGATGGTCACCGACGGCGCGCTTGGTTCGCGCACAGCCGCTTTGCTCGCCCCCTACTCCGACGATCCAAACACCAGCGGCATCATGACGATCGAGCCGGAAAAGCTGAAAGCCATGGCCCTGGAGCGCGACAAATTGGGTTTTCAGCTTGCGTTTCACGCCATCGGGGACCGCGCCAACCGCGTGGCGCTGGACGTCTTCGAATCGGTACTCCGCGTCAACGGAACTCGCGACCGCCGCGACCGCATCGAGCACGCTCAGGTCGTCGCTCCCGACGACATCGAGCGATTCGGCACGTTGCACGTTATCGCGTCCATGCAGCCATCGCACCAGAGCAACGACATGCGCTGGGCCGAGCAGCGTCTTGGCCCCGAGCGCGTGAATGGCGCCTATGCCTGGAATTCGATTCAGAAATCCGGAGCGCGGCTGGCATTTGGCACCGATTATGACGTGGAGCCGATCAATCCATTTCGCGGCGTGTACGCCTGCGTCACCCGCGAATTGCCCGAAGGCGGCCCAGCAGGCGGCTGGCAGCCCCAGGAAAAGATCTCGCTGGACGATTGCATCCGCGCCTACACGATCGGCTCTGCTTACGCTCAATTTGAAGAGGGCAAAAAGGGTGATTTAAAAGAGGGCAAATACGCGGATTTCATCATCCTGTCGCAAGACCTTACCAAGGCCGCACCGAAAGAAATCCTAAATATGGAAGTCCTGCAAACTGTCGTCGGCGGCCGCACTGTTTACAAGGCCGCGGCAAAGTAATTTCTGCTAGCCACCTTTTCCCTTCAATCCAGTGAGATATTCTGGATTTCCCCGGAAGCCATTCCCGATGAAACGGCCCGGTAATCCACCTTAACTTGCCGGTCTTTCCACTTGGCGCATGGAGATTTTGCGGAGTCGCTTCCGGTTGCGCCTTCCAGAATCGAAATTTTCCCGATGTCCGCCACGTGCAAGAGCAAAGAGTTGTCTCCCGACGTAAGCGTGAGAATGATTTCCGGGGGATGCCCGCACAGAAGTTCCGTGATTTTCCCTTCCGCGTGCACGACCTTGCCCGGCGTTTCCGTTGCGGTGCCTTCCGGGCCCGCGGCGTCGGTGCTCGAAGCCTTCGCGTCTGCCGATTCCTGCGGGTGATTGACTCGGTAGTCGATCTGCTTGCTGAACGCTGTTGTCATGCTGCGGTCGGCGGGCGTGGTAGCCAGCTTCTTGGCCGTCTCGGCAATCTGCGTCGCTTCGGGAATGCGCCGCGCAGCCAGCAGCGCTTTTCCGACGTCGATGTAATACGCAAGGTTGCCGGGCTCGAGTTTGGTGGCGCGAATCGCATCTTTCAGCGCCTTATCGGCATCTTTGTTCGGTTCCTGCGCATAGGCGATGGAGAGAAAGGCATAGGCAGGAGGGAATTCCGGAGCAAGGGCAAGGACTGTTTCGAGTTCCGTTCGAATCTTGGGAGTGGAGTCTTTGGTGTATCCGTCGCGGCGCAGATAGACGAAGGCCATATCGATATGCGCGGACAGATCTTTCGCGTTCGCGGCGATAGCAGTCTGAAGTTCCTTTTCCGCGTTGTTGAAGTCGGCCTTCATCAGATGATAGTGCCCCAGTTCGCTGTGGTAGCCCGGCGTGGCCGGATCGAGTTCTGCAACCTGATGCAGGCGTTCCAGCGCTTCGGGAAAATGGCCGCTGCGAAGCAGAAAGTCCGCCACTGCCAGCGTGCCTTCCCCCTGAGAGAGAGACCGCGCGGTGAAGTCGTCTGCCGTCAGCTTTGCCGGAAGGGAGACGCGTTGGTACTGGTAGCTACGTTGCCGGGTGTAAGCCTGGAGCTTGTCGGAGAATTTACTCAGGTCGCCGAACGTCTGCTTGGCGGCCTCGATCGGGTCGTCGGTTTCGTGCAATGCGGCAAGAAATTTGTTGATCAGGTCCTGCTTTTGCAATTCCTGCGAAAGCTGCAGGTAATGGACCAAAGCCCAGGATTCGGAATAGAAAACGCCGGCATGGTCGCTGGTGTTGTAGAGCGGAGAGCTGCGATCGATGCTGACCAATTGATCGAGTGGAATGAACGGATTGGACTGCAAGTAACGCAACTGATTGTCATTTGGCAGGCCGACGCTGGCTTGCTTGCCTTCGATCGAGGTGTTTCCGTAAAGCTCGGCGAGGCCCTCATCCAGCCACAGAGGCAGCCCGCGAAAGTTATAGCGGAAAAACGCGTGGGTATATTCGTGATACAAACTTCGAAAGCTCAAGGGTCCGTTTCCGCTGACATCCGTGCGGACAACGGCGAAATTCTTGTCGTAAGAAGGGTGGTAAAAGCCCGCCAGATGCATAGCCTTGCTGTTCTGGCCGTACGAAGGGATCAGGAGTTTCAGCGAGTCTTCATTTTTGAGCGCGAAAACGATGGTGGGTTTCCCGGAGTCCACCTTTAATTTGGGATATAGCTGCTCAAACATTGCGCGTACTTCCTCAAACTGCAAGGCGATGCGGCGGCCGTCGTGTTCGCCGGCGTTTGAAATTACCGTAAAATGCGGCGAACGAATCTCCGTCCAGTTTTCGCGATGTTCGGCCGGCAAGGGCAGCGTCGAAACGAAAAACAGGAGCGTAGCGAGCGGTAGTCGTAGTTTCGGGGTAATCATGCCGTAGATATTAAGAGAGAACAGAGCCAAGTCAAGAGGACGGTGGCGTTCATGTTGCCCATTTCTTGCCCTGGCGAACCTTTGCGTCTGTCCGCGTGCATGTGACCTTCGTGCTCTTTTGCAGCAGGTTTACGGATACACTGTCGTGGCAGTTTGCGTGGACGGAGCCGCGGATGGACGCCCGGAAAAAAGCCGACTTGTCGCTGATGTTCTGCTCGCTCATCTGGGGCGTGACGTTTGTCGTGGTGAAAAACGCTCTGGAGGAATCCTCCGCGTTTCTGTTTCTTGCCGCGCGTTTCACCATTGCTACCGTTGTGATGGCTTTCTTGCAAATGCAGGTGATCGGGCGCATTGAGCCGCAGGAAATCTTTGCCGGCATCCGGCTGGCGTTTTTCATGTTCGCCGGTTATTGCTTCCAGACGGCCGGGTTGCAATACACCACGGCGACCAACTCTGGTTTTGTTACCGGTTCGAGCGTTGTCCTGGTGCCGTTGCTGCTGGCGATTTTTTGGGGACGCCGCCTGACGCGCTGGATTTATCTGGGCGCGTTTGCGGCGCTTGTTGGATTATATTTTCTGACCGTGCCGGCCGAAGGCTTGCGCTATCTCAACCGCGGCGATGTGCTCACGTTTGTGGCTGCGGGATTTTACGCGGTGCACATTATTCTCGTTGGGGAGTACACGCAGGAACATTCCGTGCGCGCGCTCAGCCTGATCCAAGTGGCGGGTTGCGCCGTGATGGCGTGGCCGCTGGCTGGCGCCGCGGCGGCGATTCACTGGCAGCCGGCGCGTTTCTCCGGGCGCTGGGAACTGTGGGTCGCGATAGTAATTTGCGCGGTGTTCGCCACGGCGGTGGCCTTCACGGTGCAGCTTTGGGCGCAACAATTCACTTCGCCGGGGCACGCTGCGATTCTTTTTGCTTTGGAACCGGTGTTCGCCGTCATCACTTCTTACGTCGTGTTGCACGAACGCTTGTCGGCACGCGCGATGAAAGGCGCAGGACTGGTAGTCGTGGGGATCGTGCTGGCGGAATTGCTGGGGGCGCCCACGGCGCCGGAAGCGCCGGAGCCGGTCTTCGAAGGGAGGATTTACTTCAAGCCGTGGTGGAAGGAATAGTAAGCCAGCCGTTAGCCTACAGCCAACAGCTCCTTTTCAGGGAAAAATGGAAATCTGAGGTCGCGGCAAGAAGTTTGTAGCGCCGGCATCTTGTTTACCCTGAGCTGCGAAGGGCCGGCAAGCGAAGGCTAACGGCTATCGACTGTGGGCTGTTGGCTGTCTTATCGGCCGTTGGAATAATTCTTTACGTCCACGGCTTCGAACATGGTGGCTGTTCTGGCGTGGGCCTTTTCGTAGGCGTCGATGGCGTCGGCGTGGAGCAGGGAAGTGCCGATGTCGTCAAGGCCCTTCAGCAGGACTTCCTTGCGCGAGGGCGCAATTTCAAATTTGTAGGTGAGTCCGTGATTGTCCTTCACCGTTTGGCTCGGCAAATCCACGGTCAACGAGTAGCCTTCTTCCTTTTCCGTACGCTGGAAGAGTTCTTCAATCTGTGCTTCGGTAAGTTCAGCGGGAAGGATGCCGTTCTTGAAGCAGTTGTTATAGAAAATGTCTGCGTAGCTGGGTGCGAGAATCACGCGGAAGCCGTAATCGCCGATGGCCCACGGAGCATGCTCGCGGCTGGAGCCGCAGCCAAAGTTAGCGCGAGCCAGCAGAACGGAAGCGCCTTTGTAACGCGGGAAATTCAGCACAAACTCCGGGTTCGGTTTTTCGCCGGGAAGATAGCGCCAATCATAAAAAAGTATTCGGCCAAATCCCTGGCGAGTGAGGGCTTTTAGAAATTGCTTCGGCACCATCTGGTCGGTGTCTACATTGACGCGATCCACGGGAGCGACCAGCCCAGAGTGCGTCATAAATGGTTGCATTGGTGTCTAATCTCCAAGAATTTCAAACGCTTTCACTGCCGTGATACCCGCCCAGTATGGCGATCCTGGTTTTAATGCTGTAGACGGATCCGTCGAAATGATGTCGCAGACAATTCCGTTGCATTCCGCATGCTGATTACACTCGCTGACCAACAAAACCCGTATCTCGGCTATTTGACCGTCGGTAAACTCAACTCGTAGCCGTTTATCCTGAAATTCCCGAGTCAGGTTTTGTGGTGTTGTGCTCATCTCGAATTTGGAGAGGTTACTCGACGTGCGCCACGTCGAACTCGCGCACGTCGACGAAATGTCCGGCAATCGCAGCAGCTGCGGCCATGACCGGGCTGACGAGGTGTGTGCGGCTGTCTTTGCCCTGACGGCCTTCGAAATTGCGGTTGGAGGTGCTGGCGCTGCGCTCGTGCGGCGGCAGAACGTCGGCGTTCATGCCGATGCACATGCTGCAGCCCGCGTCGCGCCACTCAAAACCAGCCTCAGTGAAAATTTTGTCGAGGCCTTCTTTTTCCGCCTGCGCCTTGATGCCTCGCGAACCCGGAACAATCAGCGCCTGCTTGATGTTTCTGGCAACGTGTTTGCCCTCGACCAGGTGCGCCGCGGCGCGTAAATCGTCCAGCCGTGAATTCGTGCAGGAGCCGATGAACACGCGGTCAACTGGAATGTCCACGATCGGCGTGCCGGGTTTCAGCCCCATGTACTTCAGCGCGCTTTCGGTGGCCTTCTGATCGTTCAGGTCTTTGTAGTCATGCGGGTCGGGGATGCGTCCGTTGACGCTGGTGACCATGCCGGGGTTTGTGCCCCAGGTAACTTGCGGCGCGATCTGCTCGGCCTGGAGTTCCACAGCCATATCAAATTTTGCGCCGTCGTCGGACTTGAGCAGCTTCCAGTGCTCGACTGCGGCCTGAAATTCCTTGCCGCGCGGCACAAACGGCCGCCCTTCGAGATACGCAAACGTGGTCTCATCCGGCGCAACCATGCCGGCGCGCGCGCCGCCTTCAATCGTCATGTTGCAGACGGTCATGCGCCCGTCCATGGAAAGGGAACGGATAGCTTCACCGCCGTACTCAGCAACGTGGCCGGTGCCGCCGCCGATGCCGATCTTCCCGATGATGGCCAGAATAATGTCTTTTGCAGTGACACCCTTGGGGCGTTTGCCGTTCACCACAATGTGCAGCGTCTTCGAGCGGCTCTGCACCAGGCACTGCGTCGCGAGCACGTGCTCGACTTCACTGGTGCCGATGCCGAAGGCCAGCGTGCCGAACGCGCCGTGGGTGGAGGTGTGGCTGTCGCCGCAGACAAGCGTCTGCCCGGGCTGCGTGATGCCAAGCTCCGGCCCGATGATGTGCACGATGCCTTGATTCTTGCTGTGCATGTCGAAGAGCCGCACGCCGGTTTCGCGGCAATTGCGGTCGAGAGCTTCGAATTGTAGTTTTGCGTCGGTGTCCAGAATGGGCAGCAGGCGATTCGTGGTTGAAACCGAGTGGTCCATCACAGCAAAGGTAAGATCGGGGCGGCGGACTTTCCGGCCCTCGGCCTTCAGCCCCGCGAATGCTTGTGGGGAAGTGCCTTCGTGAACGAGGTGCCGGTCAATATAGATGAGTGCGGGCTTTCCCGTTTCTTCGTAAACAAGGTGGTTGTCCCAGATTTTTTCGTAGAGTGTTTTGGGTGCCATAAGTGTCCATCAAAAGTTTAGCACTCTGGCGACGTGGGGCAAGTCACCGCTGCCCCAGTGGGGCGATGTTCCTTCATGCGCGCTTCGGTCGCTGGTAATAGAGGACCAGCCCTGCCAGATTCGCCAGCACAATCACGGCAACGGTCTTTGCCGAGTACGCCGACTGGCTGGCCACCGGAATAATCGGAAAAATGGAGAGCACCACGAACAGCAGCGTCATCAGAAAGCCGAAACTCGCCAGGACCTTCATCCACAGCGGACCGCGCAGGGAAGACTGTTTCCCCGCCAGCACCGGGATAGCGAAAAGCGCCAGATACGCAATCGCATAAAAGGTGAAGGCCCAGATCAGCAGGAGTTCGAAGGCTTCCTGCGCGCCGACTCCGGCGAGGACGGCGATGCTGGCCGCCAGCGTGATGCCTCCCAGGAAAAAGATGGAGTTGACTGGCGTCCGGTAGCGCGGATGCAGCCGCGTGAACCACTGGGGCAGCAGATGGTCCCAGCCGGCGCACATGGGAAGTCGGGTGTTGGCGGCGAAGTTCAGGCTGAAGCTGGAAAGATAATTTGTGAGCAGGAAGAGTATTGCCACGGGAACGATTACTTCGCCGAGCCGTGTGCCGCCGAGCGCTACGCGCAGCGCCTGTGGGATCGGGCCGATCACGTCGATGTGGTCCGGAGAAACGTATGCCAGGATCGCGCTGGTGCCGAAAATGTAGAGCAGCGCGATCAAGGGAGCGGCAATCCAGATGGCTCGCGTTAGGTGGTGGCGGGGATTGCGCGACTCTCCGGCAAAAATTGCGGCGTACTCAAATCCGCAGAGCGCGCCGAAGCTCATCTTGCTAAAGACGCTGAAGCTAAAGAGCGTCAGGGGAGGCAACACAAGACGCAGTGGGTGATACCCAGTGGCAGCCTGGCCGCCGGGGCGAACGAACGGCAGAGCGGCGAGAAGCAGGATGATCAGAACGGTCAGGGCGCTGCCGACGTTGGTGACCCACTTGCCGACTCCCAGGCCGAGATGCGCCACCAGCATCAGCCCGCCGATGATGGCAACGGAAGTCGCGAGGAGAATTCCCCTGTGAGCGGCGACGGCGTCGGCGTCCAATCCCAGGGCGTACGCCGCGTAATTTGTAGTTACAAGCCCGATCGAGGCGACATAGAGCACGACGTACATCCACAGATTGAGCGCCACAAGAAACCCGATCGCATCGCCGAAGGCGTGGCGCGCCCATTCGTAGAGGCCGCCTTCCATGGGGAGCCGCTGATTCAGATAGGAAACGACCAGCGCCTGTGGCAGGAAGAAAAGCGCTATTGCCAGGAGCCACAATACCACATGCGCGGGGCCGGCCTTTACCGCTGAGCCGAAAAAATCCGGAACGACCACAAGCAGGATGGAGGCGAGAACCAGATCGGTGAAGCCAAGCTCTTTTCGGAGGGCGGCGGCAGGCACCGCGGTTTGCAATTCGGCAATGGCCGGCGTGGAGCGACTGAGGGTGGCCAAGTGTCCGGACCGAAGTCCTTGTCTCCTCGAAAGAAAGTGGCGCTAGTGTGCCGGGTAAGAAAAACAGAAGCAAGGGAATTTCCGGGATGGATGGGGCACCAAATTTTGCCAGACCTAAAGAGATGATACCTCTGCGCGGTGCTCTTCGCGGACCTTTACTTCATAGTGGCGCACTCGCCGATCGTAAGAAGTCAGGAGGTGCACCGCTTCCTCCGCCACAACCGCGGATTCGCGGTCCGTTCCGGCAAAGCGCTCGATAGCTTCGAGGGAAGCCCACAAGGTCTCTACGATCATCTCCACTACAACGCCGTCGGATTGCGTGAGCACGCGCGCTTCGATGAAGCCTTCCTTCGAACGCAGATGAGGTAGCACACGCTCGTTGAAGTGGCGAAGGTAATCGGGAAGGCGAATCTCGGTTGTGCGGGCGGACCAGAATCGGACAACCATTTCAACTTACTCCCCGGACCGTTGCAGCGTTCGGGATGTCGGCGTACGCGCCGATGACGACATTCCACGGCCGAACCTCCCATCGCTGCACCAACCCGTTGCGGACGTAGGGATCTTTTTCGGCGAATGCTTTTGCCGCTTCGGGAGAATCACCACGAAAAACAATCAGCGCCGTGTCAGCTGGTTCTGCCAGCGCGCCGGCTAGCACCAGTTCTCCCCGATTGGCCGCGTGACGCGCATGGGCCAAGTGCTCTGCGCGAAAGGCCGTGCGACGCTCCACGAATCCATCCACAACATGATAGAAGAGCGCGTAATAGCCCATGGTTGCCTCCCTGCCCGGAGTCGGAGCCTGTAGAAAAATAGCGTACCACGATGCGCTTCGGGCGATTCGGAGTTTGCGCGGGCCACCCTTCCTTCGTCAGGGCAAGCACGGAAGGTGGCCGCTACGAAGATTTAGCCGCCGGCGATGGAGGGAACGAGCAGGACGCGGTCGCCGTCTTTCAGCGGGGAAGATTCGCCGCCGAGGAAGCGGATGTCTTCTTCGTTGAGATAGACGTTGAGGAACTGGCGGATTTGGCCCTGCTCGTCGCGGACGTGGCGAGAGAGCGCCGGGAACTTCGTGGTCAGGTCGTTGAGCGCTTCAGCGACTGTGGTTGCGCCGCTGTCCACTTTGGGCGAGCCTTCCGTGAAGCGTCGAAACGCTGTCGGGATTTCTATCGTGATTGCCATGGGTTACTCCAATCCTTTCGATGCGGCATTGTTGCCGGCTGGTAAAGAAAAATGGGAGACACTTCCAGAGCAGTTGAGGTTTCACAGGCTAATGCCTGTGCTACCTGGCGTAGGCCCGCACTGTGTCCTTCAACCGTTCCTGCAACAGCGCTTCGAAGGCGTCGAGTTTTGGCTCGATCACTTCCGTTAGAGGGAAGTCGGCTGCGATGGCGTCGGTGGTCTTCAGGCCATTGCCGGTGATCGAGACGACCGTTGTTTCATTCTTGCCGATGCGGCCCTGTTGAATCAGCTTGGCCGCGACGCCCACGGTCACTCCGCCAGCGGTTTCCGCGAAGATTCCTTCGGACTCCGCCAGCAGCTTGATTGAGTCGATGATCTCGGGATCGGAAACGTCTTCTGACCAGCCACCGGATTCGCGAATCAGCCGCAGCGCAAACGGCCCGTCCGCTGGATTTCCGATGGCCAGTGATCGTGCAATGGTATTCGGCTTCTGCGGTGTGAAGCGCGGCAATTCGCGTTTGACCGCGTCCGCAATCGGAGAGCATCCGGTGGCTTGAGCGCCAAAGAATTTCACTTGCTTTGGCTCAACCCAGCCAAGATGCGCCAGCTCGGCAAACGCCTTGGCAATCTTTCCGATCAGCGAACCGCCAGCCATCGGCACCACCACGTTGTCGGGGAGCTCCCAGCCAAGCTCCTCCGCGATTTCATACCCGTGTGTCTTCGAGCCTTCCGCGTAATACGGCCGCAGGTTTACGTTCACAAGTCCCCATCGAAACTTGTCCGCAATCTGGGTGCAGAGGCGATTGACGTGATCGTAGTTGCCGTTGATGCGGACGATGCGCGCGCCGTACACCGCGGTGTTCAGGATTTTTGCCGGCTCCAGATCCGCTGGGATGAACACGCAAGTGTCGAATCCCTGCTCGGCACCCTGGGCCGCGACGGCGTTGGCCAGGTTGCCTGTGGACGAGCACCCAATCGTCTCGAATCCGAATCTGCGTGCCGCGGCCAACGCCGTGGCCACCACGCGATCCTTGAACGAAAGAGAAGGGAAGCACACTGCATCATTTTTGAAATAGAGATTTTTGACGCCAAGCCGCGAGCCCAGTTTGCGGGACTTCACCAGTGGCGTTCCCCCGATGGGCTGGCTCGGCGTGAATCCCTGGGGCAAAGGCAGGAACTCCGAGTAGCGCCACATATTGAAAGCGCGCCGCGACACCGCTTCGCGGCTGGTCGTCTGCCGCAGAGCTTCGTAGTCGTAGCTCACTTCCAGGGGAGCGAAACACTCTTCACAGTAGGATTGCGGTTGGTTGGGATACTTTTTCCCGCATTCCCTGCATCGCAAAAAATAGATTTCCTTCATAAGTCACCTCGCCGGGACTCTCTGGCAAATGGCCAAGAGCCACCGATGGAAATGACGTGGGATGATGTCAGGGCAGCGCGGAGGGGTAAAAAAGAAAAAACCTCCGTGCCAAAGTGCAGGGAGGGTCTCAGAAAATCTGTGAACTCTACCAACTCTTTAGCAGTTTTTTACGTGGAGCAAGTCGCCCTAAATCGCCACGTGACACCGCAATTGCGGCTAACCTATTTATGCTAGAACTCGAACTCCTTGTCAAGCCGAAACTTACCGGCGCTTCAGTGAAAAGCCCAAAGCTAACCTTTTCACGTCCAATTCCATGATGCACCAAAGTTCCGGTGAGACCCGTCCGGATGGCCAGTTAACGCCAACGCGCATCTAAGGTAAGTAGAAACTCCGCGCATTCCCCGGTGTTATACTTTCCGCAGGTGGACCGGGCCACGGATATAGATAGGAGCCAGATTGTATGGAGCAGTCAACAAATACCAAAGTGAATTGGACCAGCCGGCGCACATATGTGGCCGCCGGGCTGATTGCAGCAACCCTTTCGGTGGGCATTCTGATTGGCACGGTGGTTTCCGGCAAAGTTTCCGCCATGCGGTCGTTCTCGTTCGCGGGCACTTCCGCGGCGCCGCTGGCCCTCCCGGACCCGATTCCTTCGTCGAACAGCTTTTCGGCCATTGTGAATCGCGTCGAGCCTGCCGTCGTCAACATCGCCACGACCCAGGTGATGGATCGCAAATCCAAGCGGCATCGCTCTGGCGAGGAAGACGACCCCAGCGAAGACTTCTTCTTTCATTTCTTTGACGGGCGTCCGGATAACGGCCCCCGGGCAGAGCGCAGCCTTGGCTCCGGCGTGATTGTGGACAAGAGCGGCTACATCCTGACGAACAACCACGTCGTCGAGCAGGCCACCAAGATTCAGGTGCAGCTCAACGGCGACACCACCAAGTACACTGCCAAGGTAGTGGGCGTGGACGAAGCCACCGACCTCGCCGTAATCAAGATCAATGCAGGCAAGGAACTCCCGTTCGCGAAGCTTGGCAATTCCGATGGCGTGCAGGTGGGCGATTGGGTGCTGGCGATTGGCAGCCCCTTCGGGCTTAATGCCACAGTAACGGCCGGTATCATCAGCGCCAAGGATCGCGCCGGCATCGGCCAGCAATTCCAGCGCTTCCTGCAGACCGACGCGGCAATTAACCCGGGCAATTCGGGCGGGCCGCTTGTGGATATGGCCGGCCAGGTGATCGGCATCAACACCGCCATTATTACCGGCAGCCGTGGCTACGAAGGCGTCGGCTTTGCGATGCCGTCCTCGACAGCTTTGAGTGTTTACGACCAGATCATCAAGAGCGGCCGCGTGACGCGTGGTTCAATCGGCGTAAGCTTCCAGGAAGAACTTGGCACCAACCAAATTACATTGAAGTCGCTCGGCGCGCCCTACGGCGTGGTGATTGAAGGCGTCGAACCCGGCAGCCCGGCGGAAAAGGCTGGCTTGAAGGGCGGCGACGTGATCACCTCCATCAACGGCACTGCGGTGAAGACCGGCAACGATCTGGTGAACCCGATCGCTTCGGCTCCCATCGGCAGCAAGGTGAAGATCACCTACTACCGCGACAAGCAGATGAAGGATACGACGGCTACCGTCGAGGATCGCACCCGCGTATTCCCCAACACCCAGGGCCGCGTGAGCAGCACTCCGGACGAGAACGCGCCTGCGGAATTCGGTCTGCACGTTGAAAACCTGACTCCTGTGCGTGCGCAGAAGGTCGGCATCGAAGGGCAGAAGGGCGTGGTTGTCAGCGAAATCGAACCCGCCAGCTTCGCCGATGATACCGGCTTCCAACCGGGCGACGTCGTTTCTGAAGTGAACGGCACGGCGGTGACTTCGGTGGAGGACTATCGCAAGGCCGTCTCCAAGCTGAAGCCAGGAGAGAACGTTGTGTTCAAGGTCCTGCGCCGCAATGGCGACCGGGTCATGACCATGTTCCTTCCGGGCGTGGTTCCAGCGGACTCGAAACAATAGACCGGCATGTACGCCCAGCTATGCGCACACTGCAGAATAACCGTCGAATGACACGTCTGATTCTTGCGGCAATGGCCGTGGGCAGCTTAACGCTGCCCGCGGCCGTGGTCGCGCAGACGGGCGGTGCGAGCAAGACTTCTCAGAAGTCGGCGACAGGCACCATTCCTGCAAAGACCAGTACCACCGCTAAAAGGAAATCTAGCAAATCGGGCAAGGGTTCCAGCCGCAAGAGCAAGCGCGTGAAGGGGCAAGCGGCGCCCACTCCCGATCGCATTAACGAAATTCAGGGCGCACTCGCGAAGAATGGGGCTTATACGGGTACGCCTACAGGAAAGTGGGACGACCCCAGCGTGGAAGCCATGAAGAAATTCCAGGCTTCGCACGGGCTGAACCCAACCGGAAAAATGGACGCGTTGACGCTGCAGAAACTGGGCCTCGGCTCCGGGACGGCCGGCATGGGTGTCCCCACGCCTCCGCCGAACTCTTCGAATCGCTTGCTCTCTTCGAAAGTGCAGCGCGATGAAGTGAAGAACGAGCCCGAGTAAACTGCCCTACCGCTAGTTTCTTCCTGAAATTATTTGATGATTTATTTCTTGCGCTTGTTCGCCAGCGCGCTAACCGATTTTGTGAACTGTTCGAGAATTTCCGGGTTCACCCTGTTCACGACGAACTGGCCTTCCCGCTTGCATTCGACGAGCCCCGCCTCCGACAAAATCTTCAGATGGTGAGAGACCGTGGCAGGCGTGACGCCGCGCATTTCCACCAGGGCGCAACAGTGCACGCCTTCGTGCGAAGCGATGTGTTCATAGATTTTCAGCCGGGTCTGGTCAGCCAGCGCCTTCGATATTTTTTCAATCTGCGTCAGATTCATCGGTCAAGTCCTTCTGTCCACTACAGTTTAGCGCGCGCCTTGTATTTCTGCAGAACCGGCATGGAATTCTATAACCAAATAATTAGATGTTCATCTAACTGTCGAAGTTACCTAATTCAATCTGCCGGGGCGGGGCTCCGGAACTGCATTCAACGGGAGGAATTATGAAGCGCTTACAAGGGAAAGTAGCGGTAATCACGGGAGGGAACAGCGGAATTGGCCTGGCCAGCGCGCAGCGACTGAAGGAAGAGGGCGCAAAGGTGGCGATCACCGGCCGCAGCCAGAAGACTCTCGACGAAGCCGTGAAACTGCTTGGCAACGACATTCTGGCGATTCAGTCAGACGTCTCCAAGGCCGGCGAGATCGACAAAGTGTACGAAGCGGTATCGAAAAAGTATGGCAAGATCGACATTCTCTTCGCCAACGCGGGTGTCGCCAAGTTTCTTCCGGTAACCGCCGTCACCGAAGCCCATTACGACGAGCAGTTTGACATCAACTCCAAGGGCGCTTACTTCACGATTCAAAAGGCGCTGCCCTACCTGAACGATGGAGCCTCCATCATCCTCAACACCAGCGTGGTCAGCCACCAGGGAGTCCCGGTCGGCTCCGTCTATGCCGCAACGAAGGCCGCGATGCGCTCGCTCACGCGTTCGTTCGCCAGCGCGCTGGTGGAACGCAATATTCGCGTCAACGCCGTCGCTCCCGGCCCGATCGAAACTCCGATCTTCGGGCGCACCGGCCTTTCCAAGGAAGACATAGAGGGATTTGCTAGCACCGTCCTCAGCAAAGTGCCGATGAAGCGCTTCGGCAAGTCCGAAGAGGTCGCTTCGGCCGTGGCCTTCCTAGCCTCCTCGGATGCCTCCTACATCACCGGCGTCGAACTCAACGTCGATGGCGGCATGGGTCAGATCTAACTCATAGTCAGTTCACACAGCGCTCTTTTTTTGACGGACACTGCGACCAACAACTGTAATCCTGCGGGCTGGCTTGCTTGCGCCCGCAGGATTTTATTTTTTGCAGTCGAAATGTCAGAGCGCGGTTTGACGCCGCGCGGCGTGCGCCGATAGACTCGATTTTGTCCAGGAGGCCGCATGGCTACCGCATCCGCTTCGCACGCGTACAAGAATTTCATCAACGGGGAGTGGGTCGCGCCGCGTAATGGCAATACGCTCGAAAACCGCAATCCTGCGAATGTCGATGAATTGATCGGCGTCTTCCCGCTCTCTTCCCAGGAGGACGTGGACGCGGCAGTTGCCGCCGCCAAGGAGGCCTACAAGACCTGGCGCCTCGTTCCCGCCCCCAAGCGAGCGGAGATTCTTTATCGCGCGGCGGAGCTGCTGGTTAAGCGCAAGGAAGAGTTTTCCCGCGACATGACCCGCGAAATGGGCAAAGTCCTTGCCGAAACGCGTGGCGACGTACAGGAAGCAATTGATATGACCTACTACATGGCTGGAGAAGGCCGTCGCCTCTTCGGCCAGACGACGCCCTCCGAGCTTCCCAACAAATTTGCGATGAGTTTGCGCCAGTCCATCGGCATTTGCGGTCTGATTACGCCGTGGAATTTTCCGATGGCGATTCCATCGTGGAAGATGATGCCGGCGCTCATCTGCGGCAACACCCTGGTGATCAAGCCGGCCGAAGATACGCCACTCTCCACGTACCACCTGGTTGAAATTCTATCCGAGGCGGGTCTGCCCCCCGGCGTCGTCAATCTGGTTGGTGGCGATGGGCCGGGCGCGGGCGCGTCATTGACGAAGCACGCCGATGTTCCTGTGGTCAGCTTCACCGGCTCCACTTCAACCGGGCGAATCATCGCCGAAACTTGCGCGCCCACGTTCAAGCACTACAGCCTTGAAATGGGCGGCAAAAATATTATTCTCGTGATGGACGACGCGAATCTCGACCTCGCCGTCGACGGCGCGATCTGGGGTGGTTTCGGCACCACCGGCCAACGCTGCACGGCCGCGAGCCGTGTCGGCGTTCAGAAAAGCGTTTACAAGGAATTCGTTGCGCGATTTGTCGAGCGCGCCTCGAAGCTCAAGGTCGGCAACGGGCTCGATCCCTCCGTCGAAATGGGGCCATGCATCAACGAGCAGCAATTGCAGACCGCGATGTCCTACGTTGAAGTCGGCGTTAAAGAGGGCGCAAAACTTTTGACCGGCGGCCATCGCTTGGCCGGTGGCGATCTAGCCAAAGGATGGTTCCACGAACCGACCGTGTTTGGAGATTGCCAGCCCAAAATGCGCATCGCGCAGGAAGAAATTTTTGGCCCCGTCGTTTCTCTGATCCCTGTCGACAATCTCGAGCAGGGAATTGAGGTCGCCAACGGAGTGCCCTACGGCCTTTCCGCCTCCATCTACACGCGCAACGTCAATCGAGCCTTTGCCGCGATGCAGGATCTCTACACCGGGATCGTCTACGTCAACGCACCCACCATCGGAGCTGAAACGCACCTCCCCTTCGGTGGTACCAAGCAGACCGGGAACGGCCATCGCGAAGCCGCCGTCGCCGCCATCGACTTCTTCACCGAGTGGAAATCCGTCTACATCGACTACTCCGACAAACTTCAGCGCGCCCAGATCGACAACAATTAGGAAACCAATCCTACAGGTTGATTGACGCCCCTTGACAGCGCTTCTAAAATGGTAAGTAGCACCCAACCATGAGTGCTGCTATGCGCAACCCTGCTTTACAAGAACGGCGTAACCGTCAGATTTTGGCGGACTTGGTGCGTACCTACATCGAGACGGGCGAGCCTGTGTCCTCGCGCGCAATTTCCAAGCGTTTCGAGGAAGCTCTGAGCACCGCCACGATACGCAACATTATGGCCGACCTTGAGGACGGCGGGTACCTTTACCAGCCGCACACTTCGGCCGGCCGCGTGCCCACGGCTGCGGCCTATCGTTTCTTTGCCCAAGAGATCGCCTCGCAGGCCACGCTCACGGTAGAAGATCGCAACTGGATCAACCGGGAAATGAGCGGTGCCAGTTCCGCCGCGGAAATCACGGAGCGTGCCGGCCACGTGCTAGCCGAAGTTTCCCGCGGGGTGGGCATCATCGTCTCGCCGCCGCTGCGCCGCGCGGTGCTCGAGCACGCTCGCATGTGGCTGCTGCCCGACGGCCGCGTCGTGGTGGTGCTGATCTCTCCAGGCGGCAACACGCGTGACAAGGTTTTGCGCGCGAGCCGGAACTTTACGCAGGCGGAACTCGACGCTACGGCTGACTTTCTGAATCGCAACTACTCCGGTTGGACCCTCGACACCATTCGCACCGACTTGCTGCAGAAGCTTGCCACGGAACGCGAGCGCTACGAAACGCTGGCGCAGAGCGCCCTGACGCTCTGCGACCCGGCGATTCTCTCCGAGACCTCCACCCAACAGATCTACGTCGAGGGCGCCGCACAGTTCGTCGGAACACCGGAATTTGCCGATCAGGGTCATCTGCGGGAGTTGCTTGCGGCAATCGAGGAGAAAAACCGCCTCGTCTCGGTGCTCAACGCCTGCATCGAAACTCCTGAACCCGTCTTCGTACAGATCGGCATCAAAGAGATATCCCAGGCCGGGCACAACCTGGCCTTGATTAGCGCGCCCTACTCGGGTCACGACCAGGTTCAGGGATCGCTCGGCGTGCTCGGTCCCACGCGCATCGACTACGAGCGAGCCATGACCGCGGTCGCCTATGTGGCTCAGCTTTTCAGCGAGGCCTTGCAGAAGATCGAGTAGGGAGGCCATTCTCTTCGGCGCATCCTGGGAGAAAACGGTAGGAGACCAAACTTTTTGAGGGTAGATTCATGAGCGAACAAGAAATCAAAATTAACCTTACCAATGACGAAGGCTCTGGCCGGCCCGAAGAACCGCAATCCACTGACGCCGCCCGTGAGGAGTCCCAGATGAAGAAACTCTCGGCGGATCTCGCGGACCTGCAGCAAACGCTGCTGCGTCGTCAAGCCGACTTCGACAACTATCGCAAGCGTGTTGAAAAAGAACGCGCCGAGGATTCCAAGCGCGCCACCGCCCGCGTCGTCGAATCACTCATCCCCATTGTGGATGGATTTGAGCACGCCCTCGCCGCGCACAAGGAAGATGAATACGCCAGCTACCGCAAAGGCTTCGAGCTCATCTACAAACAGCTTTTGGATAATCTGGCACGGCTCGGCGTGGAGCGCGTTGAGCCTCTTGGCAGGCCTTTCGATCCTCACATGCATCAAGCCATGGATCGCACGGAAACCACCGAGCATGACGACGGCACAATCCTGGAAGTGTTTCAGCCCGCGTACGTCTATAACGGCCGCGTTCTGCGTCCGGCCATGGTGCGCGTAGCGGTTCACCCCGGCGGCGCATCCAATAAAGCTGTGAATTAGTCGGCAACATGCGTTCGGGACGACGTCGTTTAAGCCGTTGAATCCTGCTACTTTACAATTAGAGAGAAGGGAACCAGAGCAGCGACTATGCCCAAGTCTCACCAGCGCGACTACTACGAAATTCTCGGCGTCACGAAAACGGCGTCGGTGGAAGAGATTAAGTCGGCTTACCGGAAGGCCGCCCTCAAGTGGCATCCGGACCGCAGCCCGGAGAACAAAGAAGAGGCCGAGCACCGCTTCCGCGAGTGCACCGAGGCGTACAGCGTTCTGAGCGACACGCAGAAGCGACAGATCTACGACACCTACGGCCATGAAGGCCTAGCTGGCGTTGGCACGCAGCCGGATTTCAACGGCACCGTATTCCAGGATTTCCACGACATCTTTGGCGAGTTTTTTGGATTCGAGGATCTTTTCGGTGGGGGCGGCGGCCGCCGGCGCGGGGGGCGGCGCGTTCAGCGCGGCGCGGACCTGCGCTACGACATGACACTCACGTTCGAGGAAGCCGCCACCGGGATCACTACGAAAATCCGCGTGCCTCGTCAGGAGTATTGCGAATCCTGCAACGGCACGGGCGCCAAGAAGGGAACGGGCGTCGTCGCGTGCCAGGCCTGCGGCGGCCGCGGACAGATCGTTTATCAGCAGGGATTCTTCACCATCAATCGCACTTGCCCCTCCTGCCAGGGCGCGGGACAAATCGTTAAAGAGCGCTGCATTGACTGCAAAGGGCAGGGACGCGTGGATCGCGAACGCACCATTGAGCTCCGCATTCCACCGGGCGTAGACACCGGCACGCGCCTCCGTGTCCAGGGCGAAGGCGAACCCGGCCCCCATGGCGGGCCGGCGGGCGATCTCTATGTCGTCCTCGAAGTGAAGGAGCACACTTTCTTCGAACGGCGCGGTGCAGATCTTTACTGCACGATTCCCCTCAGCATCGCGCAAGCCTCGCTCGGAACAGAGCTCCAGGTTCCCGGCCTAGGCGCGGAAGAGCGCCTGAAAATTCCCGAAGGCACGCAAAGCGGCGCGGTTTTCCGCATCAAGGGCAAAGGCTTGCCCGATCCGCACGGCGGCGGCCGCGGCGATCTCTACTATCACGTGCGCGTGCTGACGCCCACGAAACTGACGCGCGAGCAGCGCAAAATCATGGAACAGCTCGACGCTACACTGAAAGTGGACAACAAGCCCGCCGACCGCAATTCCACGCTCTTCGACAAAGTAAAAGACATCTTCGGCTGATATTGAGTGCGAGAGCAACGCTCCCGCTTTTGCGATGCTCAAAGGCCGAGCTTCCACTCTTAAAAAATACTCTCTTCGTACAGCAATCCTCTCGGTCACACTCGCGATTCATGGCAAGATAATTGCTGTGCGCCGCCGCTTCTTTATCGAACAATTTGCTGGACAACGCGCCATGATGGGGGGCGAAGCCGCACATCATCTCGGCCGCGTCCTTCGAGCACAACCCGGCCAGCTCTACGAACTCAGCGACGGCGAAAAAGTCTGGCTAGGCCGCATCGAAATCGTCACTCGGGACTCTGTCGAATTTTCCCTTGTCGAGGAGATCCCTGCCCACCATCTGCCGCTCGAGACGACGCTCCTGCTTTCGGTGGTGAAATTCGACTCGTTCGAATGGGCACTCGAAAAAGCCACCGAACTCGGCGTAAACCGCATCGTCCCTCTTGCCGCTGCTCGCTCAGAAAAGGCCCTGCTCGCCGCGGCTCCGAAGCGTGCCGACCGTTGGAAGAAACTTCTCCTCGAAGCCTCGCAGCAATCGCGTCGCGTCCAACTCCCGATTCTCGATTCGCTAGCCAAGCCGGAGACGGCATTCTCAAACTACAATCGAGGCCTGTGCGTTTTTCTATCCGAAGCGTCGGACGCGAAGTCTCTCCGTGAAGTCTTGCGCAATCAGCAAGCGAAGTCCGCTGTCGTTGCGATCGGCCCAGAAGGTGGCTGGACCGACGCCGAATTCGCCGCCGCCCATGCCGCCCATTTTCAAGATGCTTCGCTCGGCAAGCTTATCCTGCGCGCTGAAACTGCGGTGGTCGCCTCCCTCGCCGCGCTGAACTTCGCGCTTTCCGATTGACGACGACAGACTCACCTCGCTATCCAGAAATGCGAACGCCCGAAGAGAGAGAAGCGTCTCGCCGGGCGCCCGCGTTCAAGTTTTCTTGCAAGTCTGGGTTAGTGGCCGAACGTAATCACGCCGAACGTGCCGTTTCCGTAGTTGTTGTTGCCGGCGGTGAAGAAGAGCTGATTGGGGTTGCCGTTTGCGCCGCCGCCCTGGCCGAACTGAATGGCCCAAACGTCGTCAATCTCGATGGCTTTGCCGCTTGCGTCGCGGAGGGGACCGAGAAACGCGCCGCTCTTCGGATCAAACGCGTTGATGCGTCCGCGGGACGTATTATTCGTGATGAGAATCGCGTTGCTCATCGGCCCGAAATCCGCCGGGGCAAGCGCGACGCCCCATGGCGAATGGAGAGGGCCGCTGAGGGCAAAGTGGGAAATCAAAACGCCAGCGGGAGTGAAGGAGTCCACAAAGCCGCTCTGGGCTTTATCGAGGGCCGTATAGGTGACCCAAATCGTCTGCACGCCGTTCGCATCAGTAATTGTCTGAATGCCATAGGGGGCGAACTTCTGCGGAATTTTGGGGTCAACGAAAGCATTCGGGACAAGCTGCTCGTTGGCCAATTTGAAATTGGTGTCGAAGACGTCAATTCTGCGGTTCGGTCCGTCATCGGCCGCGTACAGAAGCGGCTGCCCATTGTTGCTGGCGATTGCCAAACCCGTGTATGTAGCACCGGCGGATGATCTGTCGGCGGCGAGAGTGGCGTTAGTGCCGCCGACCATGGGATTCCATCCTTTAATCGTGCCATCCAGGGTAGCGAAAATGAAAAAAGAGCTCCCGGAGACGTGAGTTTCACTATTAGTGACGGCAAAGGCCGTGACCGTGCTGGGAGTTTCCGGGGCGACGATTCCTGTGGGGGTTCCCTGCCCACCGGCCGCTGCTGGGACGGTGACGACCAGGCCAAGAGTGGTCGCCGCGACTACCCCATTCGTGTTGCTGATGGCGTAAAGCGTCGAAAGTCCGGTGGCGTTGTCGCTTACCCAGAAGGGGCTGGTGCCGGTCGAGACGAGGCCCCAGGCGTTAACAAGATGGGAGTCGTTTACGGTGCCGCCTGCGCCGGAATTGGTGACCAGGTCGGTGCGGGTGTACTGCGCGAAGGTCAAACAGGGAAACACGACCGCCAAGGCAAGGACAGTCAATGTCTTGATCGCTAATCTCATTCTTCTTTTTTCCTCTCAGATGGTCTTTGTGCCGAAGCACTGGTTGCAGATGGCATTGCGGCTTAGAGCGAACAGGGAAGGGCTGGACGGGGGTCGAACTTTTCTTCCTGAGGCAATCAACCGCAACGCCGCTCTCAAGGTAGCTGCGCGGAGCGGGAGGAGTGTCACACCGAAGTCAACTGGGTGTTAGATTTCCGTTCACGCACGAAACGAGACGGGCAGGCGTTTTCAGCTCATTGCTCAGAGGACAACCCGTGTTTTGCGATCGTCCACAAAATCTTCCATCCGGCGCGCAACGTCCCCACAAAATTGCCGGAGATCTTGGACTCGCCGGCGATTCGTTTCCGGTAGTTCACGGGAATCTCTAATACGCGCAGTCCCAAGCGGTGCGCCTTGATTTGCATCTCGATCGTCCAGCCGAAATTGGTGTCCCGCATCTGAAGCCGATCCAGCGCCTCGCGGCGAATCACCCGGAACGGTCCGAGGTCGGTATACCGCGCGTCAAAAAGCAACCTCATCAACCCCGTGGCCAGCCAGTTCCCAAACGCCTGCTGGGGCGTAAACGCGCCGGACTGTCTTGCGGCGGCGGTTCGCGAGCCCAGCACCAGGTCCGCCGCACCATCGCGAACTGGGGCGAGCAGTCGGACAAGGTCCTTGGGGTCATCACTTCCGTCGGCGTCAAGGAACCCAACGATGTCCGTGCTAGCCGAAAGCGCGGCGATCCCCGCGAGGCACGCCTGCCCATAGCCCCGCCGCGCTTCGCTGACCACACGGGCGCCGTGCTTCCGGGCCACTTCCGGCGTCGCGTCGCACGATCCGTTGTTTACCACCACGATGTCGGCATCCGCGCAGGCCGCGGCATCCAAAGCCGCCCGCAAGCCCTCTAACATAGGTGCAAGCGCCTCTTCCTCATTTAGCGCAGGAATGATGAATGCGATTGGGGAGGGCATCGCTCGAATCCTAAAGACATCGCCTCGCAATGTCGAGCCGGCCGCATCTGCAATTCGCCGCTGGTGTGAATTCCGCGGCGCATGTTATAAAATAAAGGCAGTTGGAGATGCGAAAACCCGACGAGAATCTGATCGCTTCCCCCACGGGCGGCTCACCCGACGCCCCGAAATCCTCTTTGGCCCGGGCGCTTCCTCCGCAAGACTCACCGTCCGCACAAGCCAGCACGCACCATCTCCTGCGCTACGAAATCCGCGTGTGGACCCGCGATTTGCTGATCGCCATCGGCCTCGCGCTCGTCATCATCGTTTTCCTTTACCAGCCCGTGAAGGTCGAAGGCACCAGCATGGCGCCGCTGCTTTCCGACCAGGAACGCATCTTCATCAACAAATTTGTTTACCGCTTTGAGGACATTCACCGCGGCGATGTCGTGGTCTTCTGGTATCCGCTGGACCGCTCCAAATCGTTCATCAAGCGCGTCATCGGCTTGCCCGGTGAAACCGTTGAGATTCGCCACGGCCTGCTCTATGTCAACGGGCAACTGATCCCAGAGCCGTACGTTCCGCCGCAATATACCGACGTTAGCGACTTCGGCCTCATTAAAGTTCCTAAGGACAGCTATTTCGTTATGGGCGACCATCGCATCAGTTCCAACGATTCCCGCGTGTTTGGGCCGGTCGCCAGCCAGTTTATCTATGGTCGCGCCGTGTTTGCCTATTGGCCCGTGGACCACTTCGGCTCGCTTTCCACCACCGAGGCAAATGATAAATGACGCAGTCCGGAGGACACACTGACGGAAGTCCAGCATCGACCTGCAATCCTCGCGCTCGAAGACGGGCGCATATTTAACGGCCGCGCAGCCGGCGCGATCACGCGCCGCGGCGGCGAAGTCGTTTTCAATACCAGCCTCACTGGTTACCAGGAAGTTTTCACCGATCCCAGCTATGCGGGCCAGATCGTTTGCCTGACGTATCCCCACATCGGCAATGTCGGCGCGAATCTCGATGATGAAGAGTCCACTCGCCCGTATATCGAATCGCTGATTGTTCGCGAGTTCTCGCAGGTTGCTTCGAGCTGGCGCTCCGCCGAATCCGCGCAGCTCTATCTGAACCGGCACAAGATTCCGGTCATTTGGGATATGGATACGCGGGCGCTCGTGCGCCACATCCGCAAGATGGGCGCACTGCGCGGCATCGTGGCCACCGACGGCACTCCTGCTGATCAATTGATTTTCGAGGCGAAGCAGTTGCCGCTGATGGCTGGACAGGAATTGGCCGGCAGGGTGAGTTGCGCCAAGGCCTACGACTGGCAAAAAGGCTCGATTGACCTTGCCACTTCACCGTGGGCCGAGCAGATGGGCGAATCGGGCGCCAGTCCGGACACCAAGAAGTTCAAGGTGGTCGCTTACGACTACGGCATCAAGCTCAACATTCTCCGTCTGCTCGTGGACCACCATTGCGACGTCACTGTGGTGCCGGCGAACACTTCTGCCGAAGATGTTCTCTCACTGCGGCCGAATGGCGTCTTTCTCTCGAACGGGCCCGGCGATCCCGAACCCATTACCTACGCCGTGGAAAATATCCGCAACCTTGCAGGACGCGTTCCGGTCTTTGGTATCTGCCTCGGACACCAACTTTGCGGCCTCGCCCTCGGCGGGAAAACTTTTAAGTTAAAATTCGGGCATCACGGCTCGAATCATCCGGTAAAAAATCTCCTGACCAGCCAAGTGGAAATCACCGCGCAAAATCACGGTTTCTGCGTCGATCCCGAATCGCTGCCTTCTAGCGACGTCGAAATCACGCACGTCAACCTGAACGACCACACCAACGAAGGCATGCGCCACAAGAATCTGCCGCTCTTCAGCGTGCAATATCACCCGGAAGCCTCTCCCGGGCCGCACGATTCGCACTACCTCTTCACCCAGTTCACCGATCTGATGAAGGAATTCGCGCGTCCGGGAAGCTCGCGATATTAGCCATGCGCACTGAAACGCCGACGCCGCTTCGCACACACGCCACAAGATCACTCACGCTCGCCGTGATGGCGCTCCTGGCGTCCGAGTTGTATGCGCAAACGCCCGCACTGAACATCAGGACAAAGAACGGGTACGTTGCGGAGGAACGGCGCAAGCAGCAGATGGAGCGCCTTGCCCGGCAATACGATCTGAGCAAGTACACGATCACGCGTGATATCGTGATCGAGCGAGGCGCGATCAATCACTCCTCTCCCGTCCTCACGCTGAATCTCCGATTTCTCGACAATGATGACCTTGCGCTTTCGGCCTACTTGCATGAACAGAGCCACTGGTACCTGATGGAGCGGCATCGGCCCGGGAACCCGCAGTTATTCGAAGACTTGCAAAGCGCTTTCCCAAACCTGGATTATCGAGTTCCGAACGGGGACGGAGAGCTCCGCAGCAGCTATTTTCATATTGCCGTCTGCATGCTGGAGTGGCAGGCCACAGAAGAACTGGTCGGCCCCGTGCGGGCGCGTAAAGTGATTGAGTGGAAGCAAAAGGATCATTACACGGCGATCTATGAGGTTCTGCTGATTCACCGCGAACAAGTGGAAAGCGTTTTGAATCGCAACAGAGTGAAGTGGTAAGGGGCCGAGGTGTGACGCAAGGAATCACGAAGACGGTTTGAGGGAAGATGCCTAAACGCAAAGACATCCACAAGATTCTAATCATCGGCTCGGGCCCAATCGTCATCGGGCAGGCGTGCGAGTTCGACTATTCGGGCGCGCAGGCGTGCAAGGCTCTGAGGGCCGAGGGCTATGAGGTGGTGCTGGTGAATTCCAATCCAGCTACCATCATGACCGACCCGGAATTGGCGAATCGCACTTATATCGAGCCGCTCACGAAGGAGTATCTCGAGGAAATTCTCATCAAGGAAAAGCCGGATGCACTGCTGCCCACCGTCGGCGGACAGACTGCGCTGAATCTTGCTGTCGAACTCGCCGAGGGCGGTATCCTCGAAAAACAGAAGGTCGAAATGATTGGCGCCTCTCTCCGCGCGATTAAGGTCGCCGAAGATCGCCTGTGGTTCAAGGACGCCTGCCGGAAGATCGGCCTTGAAGTTCCAGCGTCCGCGCTCGTCAACAACGCCCAGGATGCGCTGCGCCTTTGCGATCAGCTTGGCTTCCCGCTTGTCATTCGCCCATCGTTTACACTCGGCGGCACCGGCGGCGCCATCGCCTACAACAAAGAGGAATTTGCCGACTCTATCGCCCACGCGCTCGATATGAGCCCCGTCCACGAAGCGCTGGTCGAAGAGTCCGTGCTCGGCTGGAAAGAGTACGAGCTCGAAGTGATGCGCGATTTCCGCGACAACTTCGTGGTCATTTGCACCATCGAGAATTTCGATCCTATGGGCGTGCACACCGGCGATTCCATCACCGTCGCCCCGGCGCAAACGCTGACCGACAAGGAATACCAGCGCATGCGCGATGCCGCCGCGGCTATCATCCGCGAAGTCGGTGTTGAAACCGGTGGTTCCAATGTGCAGTTCGCCATCAATCCCGAAAACGGCAAGATGGTCGTGATCGAGATGAACCCGCGCGTCTCCCGCAGTTCGGCGCTGGCCAGCAAGGCTACGGGCTTCCCCATTGCCAAGATTGCGGCGCGCCTCGCCGTCGGCATGACTCTCGACGAAATCCCCAACGACATCACACAGAAGACGCCCGCCTGCTTTGAGCCCACCATCGATTACGTTGTCGTGAAAATTCCCAAGTGGCAGTTCGAGAAGTTCCCTGGCGCCGACAGCACTCTCGGCACGCAAATGAAATCGGTCGGCGAAGTGATGGCCATTGGGCGTACCTTCAAGGAATCCCTGCAAAAGGCGATTCGGTCACTTGAACCCAGCACTCCCTGGCGGGCGCCCGCGGAAACGCCCGATTCGCTTCTCCGTGAAAAGCTGGCCACACCTCGGCCCGATCGCATCCATTGGCTCCTCACCGCCGTTGAACGGGGCTTGCCCGCCGCCGAAATCTGCGATCTCACCAAGATCGATCCCTGGTTCATCCACCAGATGGAAGAGATCAACCAAGCCAACCGCCGCGCCGCCAGCGTCACGGTCGAGACGGCCTCCAAAGACCTGCTCCGCGAAGTGAAGCGCGTTGGCACCAGCGACGAGCAGCTTGCGCAAATCTGGAAGACCACACCCGCCGTGGTCCGCCTGCAGCGCGCGCGCTACGGCGTAGCGCCAGTCTTCAAGCGCGTGGATACGTGTTCCGCCGAATTCGAATCCTTCACGCCCTATATGTATTCGAGCTACGAGGAAGAAGACGAGACCGACGCCACGCCGAAACAAAAAATCATGATTCTCGGCAGCGGTCCCAACCGGATCGGGCAGGGAATTGAGTTTGATTACTGTTGTTGTCACGCCTCGTTCGCCCTGCGTGCCGACGGCTTCGAGACCATCATGGTCAACTGCAATCCGGAAACGGTCTCGACCGATTACGACACCTCCGACCGCCTGTACTTCGAACCGCTCACCCTGGAAGACGTTCTTGCCATCGTCGAGCGCGAAAAGCCCGCCGGCGTCATCGTGCAGTTCGGCGGACAGACCCCACTGAATCTCGCCCTGGAACTTAAGCGGAACGGCGTCTCCATCGTCGGCACAGCACCGGAATCGATTGATCTTGCCGAAGACCGCCGCCGCTTTGGCCGTCTTCTCGACGAATTGCGCATCCCGCAGCCGCGCAATGGCACGGCGCTGGTGCCCGAGGAAGCCGCGCGCGTTGCCGGCGAAATCGGTCTGCCGGTTCTGGTTCGCCCCAGCTACGTGCTTGGCGGACGCGCCATGGTCATCGCCTACGATGTCAACACCGTGCAGGAATATGTTGCCCAAGCCGCGTTGATGGGCCCCGCGCGCCCGGTGCTGATCGACCAATTTTTGGAAGAAGCCACCGAAGTCGACGTCGACGCTCTTGCCGACGGCACCGATGTCGTCATTGGCGGCATCATGGAGCACATCGAAGAAGCCGGCGTGCACTCTGGCGACTCTTCCTGCGTGCTGCCGCCCGTCAGCCTGTCACCAAAAATTCTCGATACCATCCGCGATTACACCAAGCGCCTGGCACTGGCCCTGAAAGTTGTGGGTTTGATGAATGTGCAGTATGCGATCCAGCGGGACACCGTCTATGTCCTCGAAGTGAACCCGCGCGCGTCGCGCACCGTTCCCTTCGTCAGCAAAGCCACCGGCGTGCCTCTGGCAAAAATCGGCGCGCGCCTGATGGTCGGCCGCCGCCTTGCGGACATGAATCTTCCCCTTGTGCATTCCAATGGCGTTGCGGAAATCGCCGTTCATGATTTTTATTCCGTCAAATCGCCTGTCTTCCCGTTCAACAAATTCCGCGGCGTGGACACCATTCTCGGGCCTGAAATGCGCTCCACCGGGGAAGTCATGGGCATTTCCACTTCCTACGGACAAGCCTTCGCGAAGGCGCAGCTAGCGGCCGGCCAGAAATTGCCCAGCAGCGGAACGGTGTTTATCAGCGTCAATGATCGAGACAAGCGGCAACTTGGCTCCATCGGCAAGGAACTCGTATCCCTCGGCTTCAAAATTGTCGCCACCCGCGGTACCGCCTCAGCGCTGCACGCCACTGGCGTCCCGTGCGAAGAAGTCTACAAAGTCAACGAAGGCCGCCCCAACATCGTCGACCTCATCAAAACCAGCAAGGTGCATCTGGTCATCAACACGCCGCTCGGCCGCGAATCTTTCTACGACGAGAAGTCCATTCGCCGCGCCGCCATTCGCTACAATATTCCCTGCATCACCACGCTTTCGGCGGCCCACGCCGCCGTCCGCGGCATCCACGCGTTGATCGAACTGAAGCGGGAGGTTTCCTGCCTCCAGGATCTTCACAGCAGCCGCGTCGCCGCCTCGGGCAATCCCGGAACCGGAGACTAGCCATGGACGTCAGCGGCATTTTCCCCGCGCTCACCACGCCTTTCGAGGCAGACGGCAGCGTTTCGCTCGCCGGCATGAGGCACAACATTGGCCTCTACAATCGCACCGGCCTCGCGGGCTACGTCGTGCTTGGTTCCACGGGCGAATCGGTGCTGCTTTCGCGCGAAGAGGCGGACCTTCTTCTCACCGCCGTGAAGGAAGCAGCGGCGCCTGGAAAAATTCTGATCGCCGGAACCGGCGCGGAATCTACTGCCGAAACCATCGCTCGAACCAAACGCGCCGCTGCGCTGGGGTTTCAGGTCGCTCTCGTCAAGACGCCCTACTACTACAAGCCCGCCTACCGTGCCGAGCACTTTATTCAGCATTACCGGGCCGTGGCTGACGCTTCGCCGATTCCGATTCTTCTGTACTCGGTGCCGGTCTTCACTAACATCACGTTGGAATCCCAGGAAATCATCGCTCTGGCCCAGCATCCGAACATCATCGGCATCAAGGACAGCTCCGGCAGCGTCCAGCGCATCGGGGAAGCTGTCGCCGGAGCGCCTGCCGACTTTCAGGTGCTCACCGGCGGCGCGGCTGTGGTCTATCCGGCGCTTGCCGTTGGCGCACGCGGCGCCATTCTTGCTTTGGCCGATCTGCTCCCGGAAAAGTGCGTGGAGCTTTTCCAGTTGTTCCAGCAAGGCCGTCACGAACAGGCCCGGCAATTGCAGTTGCAGCTCGTGGGGGCGTCCAAATTGGTCGTTTCCGAAAACGGCATCGCCGGCCTCAAATTCGCCATGGACCTACGCGGCTACAAGGGCGGCGTGCCCCGGCCTCCACTTTTGCCCCTAAAGGAAGAAAAGAAAAACGTCATCGCGGCTCTTTTGGCGGAACTCTATCCGGCCGCGGCGCGCGTCTAACACATCGGGTTGCCGTGACCTTTTACCCGGACTATCATCTAAACGCTCATGGACTGTCGCGCCCTTTTACCCTCCAGCCTGCCGCACACCAGCAAGCTCATCCACGACTTCACTGAGAATTTTTCCCGCCTTCAGAAATTCTACGAGCACAAACCGGAGTTGCACTTTGCCGAAGCGTACGCCCGGCAGCTCGATTTTCCCGCCGATCGCCGCAGGGAAGTCGCCGCGATTCTGCGCGCCGACAACCTCGCCTTCGGCAGCGGCCCCGAAACGGAGAACAATCTGCGGCGCCTGGAAAATGGAGCCGTCGCCGTTGTCAGCGGACAACAGGTTGGTCTTTTCGGGGGCCCCGCTTATGCCTTTTACAAGGCGCTCACCGCCATCGAATCCGCGCGTGAACTTTCGCTCTCCGGCATCGTGGCCGTTCCGATTTTCTGGATGGCGACGGAAGACCACGACATTGACGAAATCCGCCACACCACGTGGTTTTATGAAGGCAAGCTGCACAGGCTCGTCTTGCCACAGCCAGCCGAGGACGCACGACCCGCGGGCCGTGTTCCCCTCGGTGTGGAGATCGAATCCCTTTTGCAGGAAATCGAGGACAGCCTCACGGGTCCCGCCGGCTTCGAACTGCTCGAAATCCTGCGCTCGTGTTATACGCCACAGGATAGCTACGGCAGCTCCTTCGCCAAACTCTTCGCTAAACTTTTTTCCCCGCACGGCCTGATTCTTCTCGATCCGCTCAATCCCAGCCTCCATGCCATTTCCGCTCCGATCCTGCGTCAGGCTCTTGAACGCCGCGACGAATTGAACGATGCGCTCCTCCAGCGCGACAGGGAACTCGAGAAGGCCGGTTACGCCCCGCAAGTGAAAGTCACCTCAAAGAGCACGCTTCTTTTTGCGTTGGAGGACGGCAAGCGCGAAGTGATCACCGCCGCGAACGGAAAGTTTTCCTTCGGGGGGAAATCCGTTGCTAGGGAGGAATTCATTAACCGCGTCTCGGCGCAGCCTGAAGCATTCAGCCCGAACGCGCTGCTCCGCCCGCTCATGCAAGATTATCTTTTGCCGACCGTGGTTTACTACGGCGGCCCGGCCGAGATTGCTTACTTCGCGCAATCGCAGGTGCTCTATCAAAAACTTCTCGGCCACATGCCGGTCCTCTTGCCGCGCGCCGACTATACGCTGGTCGATCCTAAGGCCGTTCGCATCCTCGAAAAATATCAACTGAAGGTCGAGGACGCCTGGCTCGGCTCGCAAGCCCTCCGCAAGAAGATGTATTCGACGAACGTGCCCAAAAAGCTCGCGCGCTCGTTTGACGGCAGCCTGCAGAAGATCGAAAAAAGCATTGCCAGCCTGCACGAATCCATCCGCGGAGTGGACCCGACTATCCAGGGCACCATCGGCCGCGCCGAAAAGCGGATCCGCTACCAGGTGGAGAAATTGCGCGCCAAAACCGGCGCCGCCCTCGACCGCCACACGAAAATCATCGAACAGCACGCCGAATTCCTGGAAAATCTCCTGTATCCCCACAAGGGACTCCAATCCCGCGATCTTTCCTTCCTTCCTTTCCTGCTGCGCCTCGGCAGCGGCGGCCTCGGCGAACTCCAGAAACTGGCCTGCACCAAAAAAGTGGGTCAGCATTACATCGTTTCCATTCCCTGATGGCCTGCGGGAGGCATCTATGCAATCGATTCGTGTGCGAACCGCCCGGCGCACCCAGATGGTGGATGTCACACAGGAAGTCCAGCGCGTCGTCAACTCACTCGGCGTCAAGGCCGGCACGTGCTTTCTCTACGTGCCGCATACCACCGCGGGAGTTCTCATCAACGAACACGCGGATCCCGACGTCGCCTCCGACGCCGAAGGCGCGCTCGACCGCCTGGTTCCTTCAGCCGGCCCCTATCGCCACGCCGAAGGAAACTCCGACTCTCACGTCAAAACCATGCTCGTAGGCACAACGCAGTTCGTCTTCGTGGAGGACGGCAAACTCGCGCTCGGCCGCTGGCAAGGCATCTTCTTCGCCGAATTCGATGGCCCCCGCGAACGCCACCTC
>Ga0210410_10000720_pt1 | contig 34163 bp, 38 predicted proteins | sample IncBWC4MmetaG_FD_161058 | JGI IMG/M metagenome (GOLD analysis project Ga0210410, IMG submission 161058) | Forest soil microbial communities from Barre Woods Harvard Forest LTER site, Petersham, Massachusetts, United States - Inc-BW-C-4-M | ecosystem: Environmental > Terrestrial > Soil >...
AACGGCAGTATCGCAAACCCAAACCACGGTATCGCAAACTCAACCCGCCGATAGCGCGGGACTAATCACGGTCGCGCCGCAAGCCGCTCCGCCGAACAATTCGGCGCTCTTGTCGTCAGCCTCCGCGGTGCAAGTCGCGATTGGCACTTCGGCGAATTCTGCACCGCCCCATTCTGCCTTGCCCCATAAATCTGACGCCGCCGCTGACTTAGGGCCCGCTCCGAGTTCGACCTCCGAACCACCGGCCCCCTTACCTCCAGGCCCGGTGCAGATGGCACAGCTGGTCGCCAAGGCGGGGCAGAGTGAAATGCACATTGGCCTAAACACCTCGGCCTTTGGCAGCGTGGAGGTCCACACCATCGTGCACGCCAACGAAGTTGGGGTATCGATCGGCAGTGAAAAGGGCGATTTGCGTTCGATGCTGGCAAACGAATTGCCGGGCATCGTCAACACTTTGCAGCAGCAGCACAATCTGCGTCTGGATCACGTGAACTTTCAGCAAGGGTATACGCCGTCGAACCATCAAGGCAGGGATGCACAGCAGCGCTGGTTCACTCGTCCTGCGGCACCGACGGCAGATTCGCGCGGTATCGATGGCGGCAACGAAAGAACCGAGCCCGGCGCAAACTCGAGCCCAGGCTTGGGAACCGGCCTCAGTATTCTGGCCTGACAAATGGAGAGTCCTGCAATGCACATCAATCCAATTCCGGCTGACCCAACCACTGGCACCAGCGGCACTACTTCGACGACGTCGGGCGGCTCAGGATTGCCCACGCCCCCGGCGTTGAACAACATGTTTCTGCAATTGCTGGTGGCGCAACTGCAGAATCAGAGTCCACTGAATCCGGTGGATCCGACGCAGTTCGTGGGCCAGTTGGCGCAATTCAGCGAACTCAGCGAGGTCACTTCGATCTATCAACTGTTGCAGCAATTCGCGCCCGCCAGCGGCGGTTCCGGCGGCAGCGGGTCGAGCGGGACCAATGCTTCCGCGGCAGGAAGCCCAACCGCGCCTTCCGCCAAACCAACGGCCCCGATCGCTACTCGCTCGACGATATCTTCTGCGGCAGCGGCGGCTGCCGGAGCCTTTCCCGACGTAGGCGCCAAGATCGCATCGTCACCTCTTATGCCAAAACTACAAGGAGTCTTCTAATGCCTAATTTTTCGATTCCACTCTCCGGGCTGACCGCCGAATCCACGGCGCTGTCGACCATCGCCAACAATCTCGCCAACCAGAACACTACCGGCTACAAAGATAAGGTCGTGCTCTTCAGCGATCTGTTCTATCAAAATCTGGGATCGACCGGTTCGGGCAATCCCATCCAGGTAGGAGCGGGAACCGCGGTTGGCTCGTTGCCCTCGCAGTTCACCCAGGGCAGCGTCGCGGCCACCGGCGTGCCCACTGACGTCGCGATTCAGGGCTCGGGATTTTTCGCTGTGCAGCAGGCTGGGGTGGTCAGCTACACCCGTGCGGGAGATTTCTCCGTCGATGCCAACAATTTTCTGGTCACCTCCCAGGGGCAGCAAGTCTTGGGCTATCCCGCGGTCAATGGAGTCGTGAATACCGGCGGAGGCGTAGCCCCGCTGCAGCTGGGAGCGGGAACCGTCAGCCCACCGACGGCGACGACCAACGTCGCGCTCACCACCAACTTGAACGCATCGGCCACGGTCGGTACAACTTTTTCGACTCCGATTACGGTCTACGATTCGCTGGGAGCGAGCCATGTTCTCACCTACACCTACACCAATACTGGACCTGGAGCGTGGGGTTACTCGGTCACCATACCGGCGGCGGATGTGGGCAAGACAGGCAATCCCGTGGTGGTAACCAGCGGCACCCTGACCTTCAATAGCTCCGGCAACCTGACCAGCCCGGCCACCAATGTTACCGGCGTCGCGGTCACCGGATTAGCCGATGGCGCCGCCAACATGTCATTCACCTGGCAACTCTACAACGGCACGACCAGCCTGCTGACCCAGGTAGCCGGGCCTAGCAGCACGTCGGCCAGCAACCAAAATGGCGCGGGCAGCGGCGCGCTGGTGAACTTCAGCATCGGCTCGGACGGCACCATTACGGGCTCGTTCAGCAACGGAAAAACGCAGGCGCTGGGGCAGGTTGCTCTCGCCAGCTTCGCCAGTAACGATGGCTTGCAACTGGTCGGCAACACCGATTATGCGCCGACCCTCGCCTCAGGACAGGCCGTGGTGGGAGCTCCGGGGACCGGTGGACGCGGAGCGCTTTCCGGAGGAGCGCTGGAGCTGTCAAACGTCGACATCGCCACCGAGTTCGCGAATCTGATCGTGGCCCAGCGCGGCTTCGAGGCCGACGCGAAAGCCGTGACGACCTTCGATCAGATCACGCAGGACACCATCGCCCTCAAGCAGTAGGCAACTGAGAATTTTCGGGGACCACGTCTTCGGCGGCGGCCTGTGCCGCCGGAGACGCCTGCTCTAAGAGAGTTCTCATGATGTTTTTCTTACAAAAGCTTTTTGCGGCGCCCTGAAATTAGAAGTTGCCGAAGTTCGAATTCTCGCGAGTGATGATTCCATGAGGCCGAACCAGCGGCCGCGCGAATCCCACCACCTCCCTTTCGTGCCTCATCTCGGCCCCGCGATTGCTTTTCAAAAAGTGCGTGCCTCCAAGCAAAGAAAAATCTAAAGCGGCGGGATCGAGTTCGGGGCGCTTGTGGCTGCTTCCCCTGGGTGCGCTGGCATTGTTGGGGGCTTGGTATTGGAGCCGTGCGAGCGGATCGGGCGCGCCGGGCAATGCCTCGACTGGGGTCCGGTCAACACTCCATCTGGAAAGCTTTGTCTTAAATCTGGCCGACGCCGACCAGCGGTCTTATCTGCGGGTTGGAATTGATCTCGGCTTGACCAAAGAGCCGAAGCGCGGGGACGAAGGGCCGCCCGTGGCCAAGATCAGGGACACGATTCTGACCGTGCTGGGTACGGCCAAAGTCGACGAATTGCTGACTGCGGAGGGCAAGGCCAAGCTCAAGCAGGGCGTGCTGCAAGCTTTGCAGGAGCGCACTCCCGATGTAGGCGTGGAAGAAGTGTACTTTACGGAATTTTTGATTCAGCGCTGAGCGGCATCAAGCTGAGCGGCATCGCTAAGCAACATCAAGGAGTGACGATCATGTCGAGCGCAGCCAGTACGCAGCGGATACCGTCAGAAGTTGCGGGCCCGGAAAATCCGGCGCCCCCGGGCGGGAGCGAGGAAACGCGCTGGCGGCCGGTACTGAATCTTCCCGCCCAGATCGCAGTCGATCTGCCACTGCCCCAGTTCAAGGTGTCCGACATGCTTCAGTTGAAAGCCGGTTCGGTGCTTCCGACCCGGTGGAAGCTGTCCCGCGACCTGCCGCTGCGGGTGAATGGCACGCTGATCGGATGGTGCGAATTCGAGGTCATCGGCAACCGGCTGGCGGTGAGACTGACCGAGCTCATATGACGACTGCGGAGACCTTCGACCATTCGGACCGGCGCCAGGACTTGCGCGAGGAGAGGTGGAGGAGTTCTCCGCAGATTTCCCTTTGGCAGATCGCCGCCGGTTGGTGGCGGAGCATCAGCCGCCTGCGCCGCAGCCGGCCCAAGCGCTTGCGACTTTGCGAGAGCCTGCCCTTAGGGGAACACCGCTTCGTAGCGGTAGTGGAATTTGAGCAGTCGCGTTATCTCATCGGCGGAACCCAGGGGTCGCTGGTGCTGCTGTCGTCCTTGCCAGGCCCCGGCGGGATCGAAGGCAGAGAAAAAGAGAACCAGAGGCAGGTCAGCGCCGCGCCGGAGGTGCGAACTTGAATCGTGCGCATTGGAATCGGCCGAATTTGAATCGCCCGATCCGCTCCAGTCTCAGATCATGGCGACCGAGGTTCTGCATGCCGACGCTGGCAAGAATTGCGCTCGGCTTGGCGCTGCAGTTGATCCCCGCGATCAAGGCGTTGGCACAGGCAGCGCGGCCGCATCGCGGCTCCGCATTGAACTGGACCGGGCCAGGCGGAGCCAGCGGATCGTTGCAGTGGAACATCGTAGTCCTGCTCACCCTGCTGACCTTGGTGCCAGCGCTGGTGATGGCCATCACGCCGTTTGCCCGGCTGCTGATCGTCATGCATTTTCTGCGGCAGGCGCTGGGCACGCAGACTGCGCCGAGCAATCAGACGCTGATTGGATTGTCTCTGGTGCTGACTTACTTCCTGATGCAGCCGGTGGGCGCCGTCATTTATCAGACCGCCATCGTGCCCTTTCAACGCGGGCAAATCGACGCCTGGGGGGCGGTCGATGCGGGCTCGGTTCCGCTGCGCCACTTCATGCTGAAGTATGCGCGGGAGCGCGACCTGGCGCTTTTTCTTGAGCTCGCGCAAGCACCGCGGCCCGCGAGTCCTGAAGATGTGCCCATGCGCGTGGTGGTGCCGGCGTACATGCTTTCCGAGTTGAAGACAGGATTTCAGATTGGCGCGGCGCTGTTCCTGCCTTTTCTGGTCATCGATCTGGTGGTCGCGGCGGTTACGACTTCGATTGGCATGCTGCAACTGCCCCCGGTGGTGATTTCGACGCCCCTGAAAATCATGCTGTTCGTCATGGTCGACGGGTGGAATCTGCTGGTGGGTTCGCTGATGAAAAGCTTTACCTGAGGAGGCGGAAATGGGATCGGAACATGCGGTCGAGATGCTGCGACACACCCTCGAAACCGCGCTGTGGATGGGCGCTCCTCTGCTGATCGTGGCCACCGTCGTGGGCTTGTTGATCAACGTAGTGCAGGTGCTGACTTCGTTGCAGGAGACCACCATCTCGACGGTGCCGCGGCTGTTTGCGGTGGTCGCGGCCACCCTGCTGCTGATGCCGTGGATGTCGCGCCGCCTGACCATGTTTACGGTGCAGATGTTTTCTGACTTTCGTCCGTTCCTGCGCTGATGCGCTCCCGGGGGGCGACGCTTGGGGATAAGAAGGGAAATAGAGAAAGGAAAAGGAAAAGGAAATGAAATGGTTCCTGCGGACGGATTGCATCTGGAAACGCTGCTGGCGGCTGCCGTATTCGTAGGCGGGCGGGTGGCCGGGCTGATGGTGTTTTGTCCGTTCTACGGCAACGTGGCGATTCCGGCGCCGTTGAAAGCGGGAATGGCTTTGCTGCTGACTGTTTTGCTTTATCCCCTGCATGGGCCGCTGCGACTTGATCTGCAACCGTGGCAGTGGGTGAGTGTAGGGCTCAGCGAGGTTGTCATCGGAATGCTGCTGGGGCTGGCGGCGAACTTGATCATGGAGGGCCCCATGTTGGCGGGCCAGATTCTTGGAGTGCAGATGGGATATTCGCTGGCGACCTTGTTCGATCCGCAGACGCAGGCGGACACGCCCGTGCTCTCGCAGTTTCACAGCCTCGGTGCTCTGCTGATTTTCCTTCAGCTGGATGTGCATCACTGGCTGTTGCGCGCCGTGGTGCGCAGCTTTGCCTATCTTCCAGCGGGAGAGGCGACGGCGACGCTGGCCGCCGCCAGCGGCGTGTGGCACGCGGCCGGGGGAATTTTCCTCGCCGGACTGCAAATCGCTGCGCCGTGTTTGGCGGCGACGCTGATCGCGGACATCGGGCTGGGATTTTTGGGAAAAGCTTCGCCGCAGTTGCCGGTGCTTTTTCTGGGACTGGCGGTGAAAAACCTTTTGGGCCTGGCGATCCTGATCGGGGTGCTCGCCTATTGGCCGCACAGTTTTGGGCAACGCTTCGCGGCTGGAATCGCGATGGGAGAGCGGCTGCTGCACCTGGCTCATTAGGGGCATTCGGCGGGAGCATTGAAGAAGTAAGAAACAAAGGAAATTAAGAAACAAGAAAGCGAACCTGAGTGGCCGATCAGCAGAAAACCGAGCGAGCGTCCCCGCGGCGGCGGCAAAAGGCCCGCGAGCAGGGGCAGGTGGCGCGCAGCCGCGACTTGGTGGCCGGACTCGGCACCATGGCGGCGGTCACGGTGCTGGCGCGGCAACTGCCGGCCTTCGCCGCCGACTGGCGCGGCCTGTTTCGCCGCACTGTGGAAGATGCGGCGCTGCATCCCGATCAAACTCTGCCGGCGTGGCACAACCATCTGCTGATTTTTCGCGGCGTCGCCCTGGCGGCGGGGTTGAGTTGGCTGATCGCCACTGGCGGCGGACTGGCGCAGGGCGGTCCGGTATTTGCCCCTTCGGCGCTGGCGCCGAACCTGAATCGGCTGAATCCCATCTCGCGCCTCGGCCAGTTGTTCTCTCTCAACGCGCTGAGCCGCGCCCTGAAATCTCTTCTGCCCACCGCGGTCATCGTGTATTTCGCGGTCGCAGTCCTGATGCGGGAATGGCACGGGCTGCCGCAGCTGTTGCACGGTGCGGGGCCGGGAGTGATGGGCTTTGTGGGCAGCAGGATGTTTGAAGTGGCGTGGAAAGCGTCGCTGGTCCTGCTGCTCTGGTCGGGCGCCGATTATTTTCTCGAGCGCTGGCATCACGAAAACGAACTCAAGATGAGCCGTCAGGATCTGCGCGACGAATACCGCCAGAGCGAGGGCAATCCCGCAATCAAGATGCGCATTCGGCGCTTGCAGCGCCAGAGCCGGCGTCGGCGCGTGCTCAAAGATGTGGAGCGCGCCGCGGTCGTGATCACCAACCCGACCGAGTATGCCATTGCGCTCGAGTTCCGCATGGAGATGGAAGCTCCGGTCGTTCTGGCTAAAGGCCGGAACCTGCTCGCCGCCCAGATCCGCGAAGTGGCCCTGTGGCACGGCATCCCGCTGGTGGAAAATCCGCCGCTGGCGCACGCGCTCTACCGCGCGGTGGAAGTCGGGCAGGCGATTCCTCCTCATCTTTACGCCGTCGTGGCCGAGATCCTGGCGGCGATCTGGCGCGCGCAGGCCCGAGCTTCGCAGACCGCGGACGCGCGCTCGGCCGCCGGCGGGGGAGCATAAAACATGGCCGAACCTACGCCAGCGGCTTCGCTCACTCTGATCAAGCCCAAGAGCACCGCCTCGGAATGGATCATGCCGGTCGCCGCCGTGGGCTTGATCTTCGTGATGCTGGTGCCATTGCCGGGCCTGCTGCTCGATCTGTTGCTGGCCACCAGCCTTACCCTGTCGGTGCTCGTGCTGCTGTCGGCGATCCAGATTTTGCGGCCTTCGCAGTTTTCGGTTTTTCCCAGTCTGCTGCTGTTGCTCACCTTGTTTCGTCTTTCCCTGAACCTGGCTTCCAGCCGGCGCATTCTGCTCCACGGCAGCGAAGGCGTCTCGGCCGCGGGGAAGGTCATCGAAGCCTTTGGACAGTTTGTGGTCGGCGGCAACTACATCGTCGGCTTCGTCCTGTTCGTCGCCTTGATTGCGATTCAGTACATCGTGGTCGCCCACGGCGCGGTGCGCACCGCCGAAGTCACCGCCCGCTTCACCCTCGATGCCATGCCCGGCAAACAGATGGCGATCGACGCCGATCTGAACGCCGGCCTGATCAACGAAGTTCAGGCGCGCGAGCGCCGCCAGCAGATCGCCCACGACGCGGAATTTTATGGCGCCATGGACGGCGCTGCGCGCTTCAACCAGCGCGACGCCATCGCCACCATCCTGATCACCGCCATCAACATCGTCGCCGGATTTCTGATTGGCGTCTTTCAACTCGATATCCCCTTCCGCGAGGCCTTGAAGACGTACACCGTGTTGACGGTCGGCGATGGCCTGGTGACCATGATTCCATCGCTGCTGGTGTCGATGGCAGGCGGCATCGTCGTAACTCGAGCCTCGTCGGAGTCGACGCTGTCGGTCGACGTGGGCAGCCAGGTGCTTTCTCACCGCCGTCCGCTGGTGATTGCGACCGGCGTGCTCCTCTCGCTGGCCGCCATTCCCGGACTGCCAAAGTTCTCTTTCCTGCTTCTGGCCGCGGGTACGGCCTTGCTGGCGTGGAAGGCGCCCAAGCTCTCTTCCCCAAAACCCGAAGCTCTCGCCGCCGACAAGAAAGCCGCCGCGGGAAAAGATTCCGTCGAAGATTTGCTGAAGCTGGACGAGCTCAGCCTCGAAGTGGGGTACGGGCTGGTCGCCATCGTCGACGTGAATCAAGGGGGACAGCTTCTCGCCCGGGTCCGAGCCCTGCGCCAGAATCTGGCGCAGCAGCTGGGCTTCATCGTGCCTCCGGTGCACATCACCGACAATGTGCGGCTCAAGCCGCGCGAGTACGTCATCGCTCTGCGCGGGGTGGAGATCGCGCGCTGGGAGATGTTTCAGGATTGCCTGATGGCGATCAGTTCGGAAGGCTCGCCGCGCCCGCTGCCCGGCACCGGAGCCAAGGAGCCGGCCTTCGGAGTGGCGGCGGTTTGGATTCCGGCGGCTGTACAGAACCAGGCGCTGGCCTCCGGTTACGCCGTGGTCGATCAGACTTCGGTGCTGGCCACGCATCTGGCGGAGGTGGTGAAACAACATGCCCACGAGTTGTTGAGCCGGCAGGAGGTCAAGCGACTGCTCGACCGATTAGCCGAGAGCCATCCCAAGCTGGTGGAGGAGCTGGTTCCGAAAATCCTCAGCCTCGGCGAAGTGCAAAAAGTTTTGCAGCAGCTGTTGCGCGAACAGGTATCGATTCGCGATCTGCCCACGATTCTCGAAGCTCTGCTCGACCTATCGCCGGGTACAAAAAATCCCGTGCTGCTGGTCGAAGCCGGACGGCAGTCCTTATCGCGGGCGCTGGTACGGCCGCTGCTGTCCGAGAGCGGAGCGCTGCGCGTGGTCACGCTCGACCAGCCGCTTGAAGAAGAACTGGGCCGGGCCTTCAGCGGAGGCGTGCCGCCTGCCGGCGGGGCAGGGCTGCAGCCGCCCTTTGCCCGCCGCATTCTGGACGGGATGCGGCGCCTGGCCGGGGATCAGGTGACGGTGGCCAGCCCGGTGGTGCTGTGCTCCAGTCCGGCGCGCTATCACCTGAAGCGCCTGCTGGAGCCGTTCTTGCCCAAGGTCGTGGTGCTGTCTCCGCTGGAGGTGCCGCCGGTGATCGAGGTGCAGTCGGTGGGAGTACTGCGATGAGTTGCGTGCAGCCGGATGCCAAGCAGGCGTGGGCACAACGGAGTTTAGGAATTTTGTTGGCGGAAAGTGAAACCGAATGACCAAACGTGGCACGCAAGCCTATACCTCATGGCAGGAGAACGAAGAACGGGACCGCATCCTGCTCGAACAGCTGCCCCAGGTGCGTTATCTGGCGCGGCGGATTCACGAACGCCTGCCCCGGCACGTTCCGCTGGAAGACCTGGTCCACGCCGGCGTGATCGGGCTGATCGACGCGCTCAACAAGTTCGACCAGTCCAAGCACGTGCAGTTTGGATCGTATGCCAAGTTCCGCATTCGCGGCGCGATTCTCGACAGCCTGCGGGAAATGGATTGGGGACCACGCGAGCTGCGGCGCAAGGCGCGGCGGGTGGAAGAGGCGCATCGCAAGCTGAGCCTCAATCTCAGCCGCGCGCCCTCGGAAAACGAGATGGCGACGGAGCTGGGAATGGCCCTGCGCGAGTTTCAACAGCTGCTCGGAGAGCTGGACAGCCTGGAAGTGGGGAGCCTGCGCATCGAGTCGCCATGGGATGGGAAGGAACAGGACCTCTGCGACTACCTGCCCAACGCCCCGGACGACACGCCTTTTTTTCGTTGCCTGCGCTCGGAGATGAAGGAACTGCTTACGCGCGTCATCGGCGAACTGCCGGAAAAGGAACATCAGGTGCTCGCCCTCTATTACTTCGAAGAACTCACCATGAAAGAGGTCGGGGCGGTGCTGGGGATTGGCGAGTCCCGGGTTTCGCAGATTCATTCCCTGGCGGTAGTGCGGCTGCGGTCGCGTCTGGAAGAGATGTTGGGATCGGGAAAAGGGCGCGCCGCGAGCCCCGGCATGGGCAGTTGAGAGGAACCAAATGAAAATAATGAAAAATGACGAGCAACGGATGCGGAGAATACGGGAGGCGGAAGAGTTGATATGGAAAGTGTTTTAAGCCAGGAAGAAATCGATGCCCTGGTATCGGCGGCGCGCTCGGGCGGAGGCGCGGCAGCGGTACCGGCAGCGGAGGCTAAAGCTGAACCGTGGGATGTGCGGCGTGCGGGGCAAATTGGGCGCGAGCAGTTGCAAGCCATCACTTCTCTGCATGAAGGTTTTGCGCGCAGCCTGACGCATGCTCTCGCGGCTTACCTGCGCGTTCTGTTTGCCACGGCCCTGGTCTCGGCCGAGCATCTCAGCTACCGCGAGTTCCTGCACCGCATTCCGGAAACTACTTATCTCTCCTCGTGCCGGCTCGATCCTATGGGAAGCAACGGCGCCATCCAAATGGACTTGAAGATTGCCTTCCCCATCATCGACCTGCTGCTGGGAGGGCAGGGCGGAAGTCTGCCGGCGACGCGGGAGATCACCGAAATCGAAGAACAGATCCTCGAAAGTGTCATGCGCATTGTCTGCCGCGAATTAGGCGCGGCCTGGCAGGCGCTGGCGTTGCAAGTCAGTTTCGAGGAGCGCGTGGAGCTGGCAGCCGCACGCCGGCTCATGCCTCCCGACGAAAAAGTTCTTTCGCTATGTTTTGAAGTGACACTGCTGGAGTTGCGCGGCGGCCTCAATCTGGCTGTGCCCGCATCGGTTTCAAACGCGCTGCTGCGAAAGATTTCCGCCGACTGGAGTCACCGCAAGCCGCGCGGGCAGGCGGAATCACGGCAGCGGATGATGCGCGGCCTGCTCGATTCCGCCTTCACCGTCGAACTGGCGGCCAATCAGGTTCGGGCCTCGGTGGGGGCGCTGGCCAATCTTGCTCCCGGACAACTGCTGCAGTTTGCGCGCAAAGCCTCGGAACCGGTCACGCTGCTGGTTGCGGGAGCGGAGATGTTTCATGCTTTGCCCGCGCGCCGCGGCGAGGTGCGGGCGGCGCGCCTTCAGGAACGCATTGCGGAGAACGCCGCCGTCTCCGGGGCCGGCGAATCGAATTCCCAAGAATCCGCGCCCCCCGATCGGCCCCCAGATAAGCCGCAGGATAAGTCAAAGGATAAGCCCCAGTGACCGACGCTCCCGCCACCGCCGCCCGACCCGAAGCCGCGAGCTTTCCCCAGATCTGGGCGGACAGCCTCGGGCAAGTGCTGTCGCAAATCGGCGGCAGCGCACAGTCGTGTCTGGTGACCGATCAAGCGCCGGAAAACGCCGGAGCCATTGACGAAACCGACCTGTGGATTGCAGGCACATGCTCGGGCGGGCTGCGCGGCGAAATGAGCCTGCGGCTGAACTCCGCCACCACGCTCAGTCTGGCTCAGATGCTCATGAGCGAGCCGGCGACGCTGGAAGTACCAGTCACACCGGAACATCGCGAAGCCACACTCGAACTCTTGCGCCAGGTTGCTGGTCTGGTAGTCACCTCGCTGAAATCGCGCTGGGGCGAAACTCCGGTGCGGCTGGAAGCCGTAACCGGTGCGCCTTCGTGGCCGGCCTCTTCCAGTTCGTGGCTGCGCTTTGGGGATCAGAACTCGCCTTCGCTGATCGAAATGCAACTGAGCGCGGCTTTGGCCGCGGCGCTGCGGGCGGAGAAAACCGAGGCCGCGAAATCCGCTCCGGCTCCGGCGTCAACCGCGGCTCCAGCGGCGGACGAAAATCGGGCCAATCTCGACTTGCTTCTGGACGTCGAGCTGGCTGTGTCCCTCCGCTTCGGCTCCAGACGGTTATTGCTGCGCGAAATTCTGGATCTCACTCCCGGCTCGGTCGTCGAACTCGATCGCCGAGTGCAGGAGCCGGTGGACATGCTGCTCGACGGCCGCCTGGTGGCGCGCGGGGAAGTGGTCGTCATCAACGGCGAGTACGGGCTGCGGATCACTGAAGTCGCGCCTCCACCGTCCTAGCCGAAGGGATGGGGCTTACTACAATTGTGGAGATCACTCACCTCCAACTTGACGCCTGGAGTCTCGCATGGCGTGCTTTGCGCAGGAAACTGCGTCCTTCCGGCAAGTTGCGGGAGTGCAGCCATCGATCGAGCCGGTGGCGCCGCCTGAGCGGAGGGCCGGGGAAAGTTCTGGTGCGTGGACAATGGTATTGCCCCGACACCTGCCTGGATGACGTTCTCCGCCAAACCATCGCACAAATTCGAACCCACGATCAACCTACCGTTCCTGCGCCTCATCGGGTTCCGCTCGGCTTGGTGTTGCTGTCGCGCCAGCAGATTACGGCGGATAAATTGCGCATCGCGATCGAGGCCCAGCGTTTCGCCGGCCGGGGCAGAATCGGAGAATGGCTGCAGACCCTGGGATTTGTCACCGAGCAGCAGGTAACGGCCGCGCTGGCCCGGCAGTGGGCTTGCCCCATCCGGCGCACTCTGCCGTTGGCCGCAGGATTGAGCGGCGCCCCGCAGATTCCCGCATTCCTGCTTCAGTGCTCCGCCATGATTCCGGTCGATTACGTCGCGAGCACGGCTACTCTGCATCTTGCTTTCAGCGAGGGCATCGATCGAAATGTGCTCTATGCCGTGGAGCAGATGCTGGGCTGCCGCACCGAGCCTTGCCTGGTCCTGCCCAGTCTGTTGCGGCAGAGCCTTCAGGAATCGTTTGAACATCGCGGGCCTCGCGAGGTCATCTTTGACCGCATCGAAGACATCGGCGAATGCGTGCGCATCATTCGCAGCTATTGCGCGCGTGTTTCCGCCATCGAAGTTCGACTCGCGGTCTGCGGATCTTGTCTGTGGATACGCCTGCTGACGGCGAAACAGCCTTTGGACCTGCTCCTGAAAAATCTGGCCGATGCCTCGAACTCCGCTGTGACCTCGTTCCCCAGTCTCGGCGCCCCGCCTAAAGTCCTTCCTCGGTCTGCCGATGGGTTTTAGCGGTGGGATGCGGGCGTAGCGCTATCGTTTCGCCTTTCCCGCCGGAGGGCAAGACATGGATCCAATTCGCATCCTGATTGTGGATGACTCGTCGGTCATGCGCAAAATCGTCGAGCGTTCGCTGCGTCAGGCGGGCCTCGAAATCTCGCAAGTATTGGAGGCCGCGAATGGAGCCGAGGCGCTGGCTTCCGTCAGCGAAAATAAGGTGGATCTGATCTTGTCCGACATCAACATGCCGGTCATGGACGGACTGGAATTTGTCAAACAGCTGGCGGGTGTGGCCAATGCCAAAGGCGTTCCTGTGGTCATGATCACAACCGAAGGCAGCGAAGGGCATGTAGTGCAAGCGCTTTCCGCCGGGGCGCGCGGCTATATTCGCAAGCCCTTCACCCCAGATCAAGTCAAGGCGCACGTACTCCCGGTGTTGGCGGCCAAAGTATGACTGGGCCGGAGACGGCTTTGACCAAAGAGATGCATGATGCCTGGCTGCCCATCCTCCAACTGGCTAGTCAGGAAGTTTTCGAACTGATGCTGGCTTCCAAACTCGAGGTGGCCGCGAGTGGACTGCAGGATAGCGGCCTCGATCTGACCGCGATGGTCGGACTGTCAGGACAGATTTGCGGGGTGCTTACGATCCGGTGCAGCAGCAAGTCGGCGGAAGTGATGGCGTGCCGTATGCTCGGCGTCGACCCGGAGGCGGCGAAGGAAGCGATGTGCGACGCCGCCGGAGAAGTCTGCAACATGGTGGCGGGAAACTTCAAAAACAAAATCAGCGGACTCGGCGACGGCTGCATGTTATCGGTGCCGACGGTAATCACCGGAGGCGATTACAGCGTGCATCCGCAAGCCTCCGACCCGGCGCTGCGAGCGCTGATGACCTTTGAATCCGCCCCCGTGGTGCTTTCGCTGGAGATTCACAGCTGAGGCTACGGCGAGCTCGGAGTTATAGCGGGCTGAGCGCGAAGTAAGCGCGGGACGAGTGCGGAGTAAGCGCGGGCTGAGCGCGGGAAACGTCTGCCGATGGGCAGTTTCTGCCGCGCAGAGTTTTCAATTTCCTCGGCCAGCAGGGCTCCAAAACGCTGGGTCCGTCGTCGATCAGTTCATAATTTAATTCTCCGAGAAGCAGCGCTGAAGTTCTCCAAGAAACAAGGCTGAAGAAACAAAGCTGAAGTCGTTCTTTGCTTTCGATTTCCGCTGGCCCAGGTTTTCTCCTTCCCCGCATTGTCCTCCTCTCATGCGCATTGGAATCCCGCGTGCATTCTTCCTTCCCGGAGAGCGCACATCATGGACAGTGGCTACTACGCAGCATGCGCCGGCCTCGCCGCACAGACGCAGGCGTTAGACCTGGTCGCTCATAACCTCGCCAACCTCGGCACCGCCGGTTATCGCGGACAAGCCTCGACCTTTCGCACCCTTTTGTCTGGGGGGAGCGAAGTCGTCCGCAATCCGCTGAACGCGGCGATCAATAATTTCGGCGTTCTGGGCGGCAGCCGCCTCGATCTCACCTCGGCCAGCCTGACCGCAACCGGCAACCCGCTCGACTTGGGAATTTCCGGCTCCGGATTTTTTTCCGTGCAATCGCCGCAGGGAGTCGCCTACACCCGCAATGGCAACTTTCATCTTACGCAGGCAGGCCAGCTGGTCACCTCGCAAGGTGATGCCGTGCTTGGCCAGCAGGGGCCCATTACGATGCCGGACGGAAATGTTGCGGTGAGTTCCGACGGAACCATTTCGGTCGATGGAGCGGTGGTGGGCAAGCTCACACTGTCCGAATTTTCTCCGACCACCAATCTCACCGCCCTGGGCGATGCGCTCTACACCGCGCCGCCAAATTCGGCGTTACCCGCGGCCTCTTCGTCATTTCGTCAGGGCGTGATCGAGGCTTCCAACGTGAGCCCGGTCGAGAGCGTGGTCCAACTCATCACCGTGCAGCGCAACGCCGACCTGATGCAGCGCGCGTTGTCGGCCTTCGATACCCAGTTCAATCAGACAGCAGTGCAGGATTTGCCCAAGGTTTAAAGGCCAGAGATCCAGCGATCAAGACAGCGGAGAAGCCAACATGATTCGAGCTCTTTACACCGCCGCCAGCGGCATGATGGCCCAGGAAACCAATCTGGACAACGTCGCCAACAACCTGGCCAACTCCAGTACGGCGGGCTTTCGCCGGCGGCGCATTCAATTTGAAGATTTGATTTATCAGACTCTGGTGATGCCCGGAGCCGCAGCCTCGCAGCAGACCACGCTGGTCGCGGGATTGCAGGTTGGACTGGGCACGCGCACAGCGGCCTCAGAGGTTATTCAGCTGCAAGGCGACTTCAGCCAGACCGGCAATCCGCTCGATCTCACGATTCAGGGCCCGGGATTTTTTCAGATTCTGCTGCCCGATGGCCAGACCGCCTATACCCGTGCCGGCGCCTTTCATCTCGACGCTCAAGGCAATCTCGTCACCCAGGATGGGAACGCGGTGCAGCCGGCCGTGACCATCCCCCAGGGTGCGAGTTCGGTGACCGTGGCGCAGGATGGAACCATCAGCGTTACTTTGGCGGGACAAACCGCGGCCCAGCAGGTCGGGTCGTTGCAGTTGGCCCTGTTCAACAATCCCGGCGGGCTGAACAGCACGGGCAGCAATTTATTTCTGGCGACGACCGCTTCGGGCGATCCGGTCATTGGAACTCCGGGCGGCAGCGAAGGCCTGGGCTCGGTTGTGCAAGGCATGCTCGAGCAATCCAATGTGAGCGTGGTCGACGAGTTCGTGCAAATGATTGTGGCGCAACGCTCCTACGAAGCCAACTCGCGCGTAGTCAACGCGGCCGACCAGATGCTGCAAACCATCAACAATCTGGGCCGCTAAGAATCAAAATTGACCCGACTGGGTGGGGAATAAAGCGGGGGTTCGGAATAAAGCTGGGTTCGGAATAAAGCTGGGTTCGGAATAAAGCTGGGTTCGGAATAAACGGGTTCGGAATAAACGAGTTCAGAATAAATATGTCTCGTACTCCTCTATTATTGGTTTTCGCGCTGGGCTGTTCGCTTCCCTGCTTCGGACTGGACCGCGAAAGCGGATGTGGGCGGATTCCGGTCCTGGCCGACATCGAAGTCCACGAGGGGAAATTTTCTCTCGCCGATCTGCTCTCGCCTGCTGCCTGCCCTGAGCAGCGGCAACTGGCTTCGCTGATTTCACTGGGCTGGGCGCCCTTGCCGGGAAGCGTTCGAGTGTTTACCGGCGAAGAAATCAGGGATCGCTTCGAAAGCGGTCTGCGGTCAAAAACCAAAGAAAAAAATAATAAAGATAAAAATAAAGCTAACGCTAAAGATGCGGACCAGCGCTGGAAGCTGCAATTGCCGGATCGCATCACAGTGCGGCGAGCGGGCGGGCTCGCGTCTTGTTCCGACATTGTCGAATCGATTAGCGGCTCATCGGACAGTCTGCAGGCCTCCGCTTCCGCCGGTTCGGTGAGCGATGCGAATTGCGGCGCGGCTGGCCGTATTCGCCGCGACGCTGCATTGGCTGTGGCCAGGACCCGCTGGAACGCCTCCCGCGGAACCTTGGAGATCACGGCGCGCTGCCTGCAGCCCACCGACTGCAATCCTTTCCTGGTAAGCGGGCCCCTCGATTCCATGCCGCAAGGTCTGGCCCAGCAACCAAAGTCCGGCCTTCTCCGCGCTTCCTCAAAAACTTCGATGGTAATGCCCGGCCAGCGCATGACGCTGCTTTGGGATCAGGACGGAATTCAGATGATTCTGCGCGTCATTAGCCTGGATCGCGGCAACAGCGGAGAAGTCGTGCGGGCCCGCGTGCAACCCGGCGACCGCGTCCTGCGGGCCACAGTCGTCGATGCCGCGACCTTGCGAATGCATTTATGAAAGCGGAAAGCAAGATGAACAGAAAACAGGCTGAGATCTTCCGCGGCAACTTTGCATCTCCGGTGCGCACCCCTCCACGGGTCATTCTCTCGGCAGCCCTTCTCTCTGCCGCCGGCATCTTCTTTGTCGTTTTCCTGTTTATCTTTGTCTTGTTTGTCTTGGTCTTGGTTCCGCCCTGTCACGCGCAACATCGTAAGAGCACGACCGTCACCCGCGACGGCTTGATCGACTACATTGACCGCATCTCCGCCAAGGCAGCGACGCCTCCACTGCCCACCGCCGGAAGCCTGTGGACCGACAACGGACGCCTGGCCAACATGGTCACCGACTACAAGGCCTCGCGCGTCGGCGATCTGGTGACCATCAACATTTCGCAAAACCTTTCGGCGAGCAGCACGGGAAACGTCTCCACCAACCGCAGCTTTACCGCCAGTTCCGGCATTACGGGGCTGCCCGGCCAGCTCAAGACCGCCGGCGTCGCGAACCTGTTCTCGCCGACCTCGTCGCAAGTGCTCTCGGGCAAGGCGCAAGCGACTTCGCAGACTTCTCTGAGTACGACGCTTACCGGACGGGTCGCGGCGGTGCTTCCCACCGGAACGCTGGTGGTCGAAGCCGAGCGCCAGATCACCATGAATAATCAGCACGAAACCGTCGTCCTGCGCGGACTGGTACGCCCCGGCGACCTCGACGCCTCGAACACGGTGCTGTCAAACAACGTCGGCAATCTGGAGGTGGAAGTGAAGGGCAAGGGAATTATCAGCGAAGGCACGCGTCCGCCGAACCTGATCATTAAATGGATTCTGCGCGTCATTGGATTCTAGGGCCCGGATTCTAGGGTTGGACTCTAGCTTGAGATTCTGTAGAAAATTCCTGGGAGGCCGAATGTTCCGGCAGTGGCAAAGAAAGTTGCGAAATACGATGGTGCCAGTGCTAGCGCTGATGCTGGCGGCCGGAGTGGTCCCGGCGGCGCACGGCCGCGGGGACGGCGAAGTCCATCGCGTGCTGGTCCGCGACATTGCCAGCGTCGAAGGCGTGCGTGACAATTCGTTGATCGGGTACGGCCTGGTGGTCGGGCTCAAGGGAACCGGCGACCGGCAGCAGACATTTTTCACGGTGCAGACTCTGGCCAGTATCCTCGCTCGCATGGGGGTGCAGATTCCTTCGGCGTCGGTGCGAGTCAACAACGTGGCCGCGGTGTTTGTGACCGCGAGTCTGGCGCCGTTTTCCCGGCCCGGCATGCACCTCGATATCACCGTCTCCTCCAGCGGCGACGCCCGCAGCCTGGAGGGCGGACTGCTTTTGCTCACTCCGCTGTACGCCGCCGACGGTCAGGTCTATGCCTCGGCGCAAGGCCCGCTGGTGGTGGGTGGATACAGCGCCGGATCGGCGACCAATGCAAAGCAAGTAAACCACCCAACCGTGGGACGTATTCCCGGCGGAGCCCTGGTGGAGCGCGACAGCGCGCTGGACCTCACCAAGCTGCAACCGCTGTCGTTGCTGCTGAATGAAGCCAGCTTCACCAGCGCGGAAGAGGTTGCCGCCGTCATCAACCGGGAATTTCAAAGTCCGGTGGCCAGCGTCGTGGACAGCCGGCAAGTCGACATTCATGCGCCCCTCGACTCGCCGACGCCCGTGCCCGCTCTGCTGGCCCGCATCGAAAATCTCGAAGTACAGATCCGCCGGCGGGCCAAAGTTGTGGTCAATGAACGCACCGGAACCGTGGTCATGGGCAAAGATGTGAGGCTCGGTGCGGTGTCGATTCTCCACGGAAATTTTTCGATTGCGGTTTCCACCGACTATCAGGTGTCGCAGCCCAATGCGCTGTCGAGCGGGGGCAAGACCGAAGTCGTGCCCGAGACCAAAGTGACGGTGACCGACGCGCCCGCGCGCAGCGTGGAATTGAGCGAAGGTGCAAGCGTGCAACAACTGGTGACCCGGCTGCAAGCCATCGGGGCCACCGCCCGCGATGTGGTTTCGATCCTGCAAGCCATTAAAGCGGCGGGTGCGCTGGAAGCCGAACTGGAGGTCATATGAACGACTCGGTATCAGTATCGTTGGCTTCGGTTGCTTCCGCAGCCGGGCGGGCTTATGACCTGTCGGCGCCGGTGCCCACACTCGGACGCGGCAAGAATGCCGCGCGCGAGTTTGAGGGCCAGCTGATCGGATCGTTGCTGGAATCGCTGGAGAAGACTTTCTCGTCGGTCCCTGGAGGCCAGTCTTCTCCCGGCGCCGATGACTACAACCACATCGCAACCCAGGCCCTGGCCGGCGCCTTGGCCGACAAAGGCGGCTTCGGCATCGCCGCCATGATTTCGAAATATCTGGCCGCGCACGAAAGTACCGTCGACAGCCAGGTGACCGACGGGCGCCAAACTGCTAAAGCTTCTCCAACTCCTGCCGATAGAACAAGATGAAGGGTCCAAACGGCGGGAGCCGGAAAAAAGTCCGGAAAACCATTAAAGTTTTATAACGTGCCGCCGATACTTGAATTGCAAGGGAATTCGAGGACGAGGCCAACACTATGAGAATCAATCCGAATCCGCTGCCGCCAGCGATCGCAGAGTCCGACCGGACAGCGGCCCAAAATAATCCAGCAGCCACTGCCAATGCAGCCCCCAGCTCGGGGCTGGCACCCGATCAGGCGCAGCTCTCCAGCGCTCACCTGCAAGTGCAGGCCTTGGTGGCACAGGTCGTACAGCTGCCGGAGGTGCGCCAGGAGCGCGTCAACGCCCTTCGGCAAACGGTGCAGAGCGGCTCCTATCGTCCGCGCTCGGAGCAGGTCGCGCAGGCGGTCTTTGCGCATCTGTTGGAGGCCGCAGCGTAAGATCGGCGAAATACGATCGGCGGGAATACGATCGACCGAATAAGATCGGCGGCGTAGAGTCCTTGCCGCAAGAGAAAATGCGATGGTCGGTGGAGACCTATTTTCGGATTTGAAATTGGACTTGAAATCGGATTCGACATGGGACACGCTTACGCCGAGTGCCTCGGTAGGGGCCGGAGGCGACAGTCGGCCCGAGATGGCGACGCCGAAGGCCCGGAAGCGAACCCGTTCCGGCGAAGAGACTCCCGACGACGACCCGCCCCTGACGGGCGAAGAAGTTCAACACAAGATCGACCGCTTGGCGTGAATTATGTCCAATTCCAAAACTCCGGACGCGCGGATCCCGTTTTCGACTGATCCACGTTCGACTGATCCACCATCAGAAGGTCTGGTGCCGGGTCTTGCCGCACTATTCACCGCCCTCGAAATCAGCCTCCTCCGCAGCCAAGAGGCGCTGCTGGCGCGGGATCTCATTGGCATCCAGCGCGGTGTGAGCGAGCAGGCCATTCTCTATCGCGAGATCAAGACTCTTTCCCGATCCGTTGCGCCGGCGAGAGCCTCTGAAATTTACCGAAGGGAAATTTTTCCCTGGCAGACTCGAATCCGTCATCTTGCGCGGGTGCAGGCTGCATTGCTCACGAAAGCCCAGCGCTCCCTGCAAATGATTGCCAGTTTGGCGGGTGCACTGGGGACCAGTTACGCTCCTCCAGCATCGCAAGCCACTTCTCGCGGGGGACTACAGCCGGAGTAAAGAGGACTCCACGCAAACATGTCCAGCCTCGGCGCCAGCCTCGCGATCGCACTCAGCGGCCTCACCGCCGAACAGGCAGCCATCTCCACGACTACGAACAATGTGGCCAACGTGAACACGCCGGGATATTCCCGCCAGGTTCCCCTGCTGGCCAGCAGCGATCCGGTCGTCATCGATCCCCTCACCCTGGGCACGGGAGTAACCCTGCAGAGTATCGAAAGCATTCGCGACCCCATCCTCGAATCCCGGATCCAGCAGGAGACTCAGAATCAAGGGCAACTGGGCGCGCTGGTTTCGGCGCTTTCCCAAACCCAGGTCAATTTCAGCAGCACCGGCAGCGACATCGGCACGGCCATCACCAACTTCTTCAACAGCATCAATCAGCTCTCCACCAATCCCGCCGATATTTCGCTGCGCCAGGGGGTTCTCACCGCCGCGGGAAATCTGGCCGCTGCCTTCAACTCAACGGCCAATCAGCTGGCCACCCAGCGCACCAGCCTCGACCAAAGCGTGGTGCAGTCGGTCAACCAGATCAACACCCTTACCGGACAGATCGCCCAACTCAACGGCCAGATCAGCGCCCTGCAGAATGTCGGACAGAGTGCGGGCAGCTTCGTCGATCAGCGCACGCAGCTTATCGATCAACTCTCCTCTTTGGTCGATGTCTCGGTGATCCCAGCCGACAACACGCTCACGCTCACCACCGCCAACGGCACCGCGCTGGTCACCGGGCAGCAGAGCTACCAGCTGGCCACCCAGTCTGATTCGACGGGCGTGCAGCATATTTTCGCGCAGAATGTAGATATCACCGGCAGCATCGTCTCCGGACAGCTCGGTGGCCTTCTGCAAGCCCGCGACCAGCAGATTCCCGGGCTGCAGACGCAACTCGATACCCTCGCCGTCGGCCTCGCCAATGCGGTGAATGGGGTGCAGGCCAAGGGCTTTGACTTGAAAGGAGTGGCGGGAACCAATCTGTTCAACCCGCCCCCGGTGACTGGAGTCGGCGCGGCCGCCGGCTTGTCGGTCGCCATCACCGATCCTACTTTGATCGCGGCCAGTTCCGACGGCTCAACAGGCAGCAACGGCAATGCCGAGGCTTTGTACGCGCTGAGCGCGCAAGCCATCATCAGCGGACAGAGTCCTACCGACTATTACTCGAGTATTGTTTTCAATGTCGGCAATGCCGCCTCGAACGCAACGGCGGAGCAGACCGCCTCCAACTTGACGTTGCAGCAGTTGAACGATCAGCGCGGCTCGGTCTCGGGCGTATCGCTCGATCAGGAGGCGGCAAACCTGGTGCAGTATCAGCAGGCTTACGCCGCCTCGGCACAAATCATTAGCGCCATCAACACTATGATGTCGGACGTCATCAACATGAAGACATCGTAATGAAGACATCTTAATCAAGACATCACGAAAATTATGCGCGTGAATCCGAATCCCTATCCCGACCTTCTCGCCGCCGTCGCGCAGACTCAGCAACAGATCGCGACCGACGAGCAGCAGATCGCTTCCGGGCGGAGCGTGAACGTCCCTTCGGACAATCCCGCCGCCGCCGCTACGCTGATCCAGAATTCCGATCAAACTTCGCAGGCCGATCAATTCCAGCGCAGCATCGGCAGTCTTCAGGGCGGATTCCAGAATGCCGACTCGGCCCTAAGCTCGGTGATTGTCGCGCTCCAGCAAGCCATCAGCCTGGGAGTCGAGGGCGCCAACGGAACCGTGAATGCCGCCGATCGTGCCGCCCTCACCACCCAGGTGCAAGGCATCCAGAACCAGCTCCTCAGCCTCGCCAACCTTACCTACCAGGGCAACTATGTTTTCGCCGGAACGGCGAATCAGACAACCCCATACGTCCTGAATCCGTCCTCCTCGTCGGGCGTGACTTATCAGGGCAACTCGGGCGTGAACAGCGTCACCCTCGGCGACCACTTCACCCTGCAAACCAACGTTCCCGGATCGCAGCTGTTCGCCTCCGCCGGCACCGACATGTTCCAGAGCATCCACGACCTCATCGTCAGCCTGCAGAGCGGCACTGGAATCAACAATGCCGTGGTCGAAGTCGGCAACGCCTCGAACGCCATCAGCACACAACGAGTCTTCTACGGCAATGCGCTCAATCAACTCAACTCTCAGCAAACCTACCTCGCGGGCGAAACCACGCAGCTGGCCCAGCAGCAAAGCACCGTGGGCGGCACCGACTTGACCAAGGTCATCAGCAATCTGACCAGCTCCCAACTCTCGCTCCAGGCCAGCCTGCAGTCGATCGGTCAGACCTCGCGCATCGATCTGTTTGATTATCTGAAGTAGGTGGCGCGAACGGAATTGTCGTGAACTGAAATTAAGTCGGGCGGGGAAAAATCAAAATCACCGCACCTCGATGGGAGAGCGTCGCGTTAGAGCGTTTGCCGCGAACTCTGCGCCCAGGCCGACGCCGATTCGATCCGCGCTCGTTCCGCTTCGAGGCGGGAGCGCTCCGCCAGCAACTGGCGGTGAATAGCGGGCAGCAAGTCCCGGATGCGCTCCAGTTGGCCGCGATATTCGCGAACCCTTTCTTCCATCTCCGCATCCTCTGCGCCTACATCCGCTGCCGGGCGAGTTCGCAGCCATTCGCCCGCACGCATGAGTTCGGAAAGCAGGCCGGCCATCTGCTCCGGCGTGACTGGAGCCGCGTCGCAGCGGTCGAGTACAAGATTGTCGAGCCAGAGGCGTACGCGGGAATTCGCTTCGCGCAGATCAAAGACCGGAAGGGCGGTTGCAAATCTTTTTGCCGCAGGACTTATCATTATCATGCGTTCCACTTCGATGGGGGAGCCGGGTCCTCTGAGATCGCGGCCTGCGCCGGCACTCGCTCCAGCGGAAATTCGGTGGAAGGGTTAGCGGATCGCTCGACTTCGATCCACGCTTCCCGCAACGACATAAGGTCCGCGATCCCCTCTTGCAGTATGGTCACCGACTGTTTTCCGTGAGCTGTCACCAGCGAGTCGCGCAGCAGATGATAAAAGCGTTGCAGATTGCGCGCCACCTGAGCTCCCTGTTCCATGTCCAGCGAAGCCTGCAAGTGGCCGATCACCACCAGCGCGTGATTGATCTGCCGCGTGCGCGTCTCAATGTCACCCCGCTGCAAAGCTGCCAGGGCGCGGCGCAAGTCATCGATCCCCTGCTCGTAAAGAAGAATAACCAGTTGCAGGGGCCTTGCCCCCCGCACGGCCGCTTCCCGGTATGACGTTCTTGCGTCCATTTTTCCTTATAGCCCCGAAGTGAGGATCGGTCCGCTCGATAGGGTAGAGCCGGAGCTGGAAGTTCCCGAACCGAGGGAACCTAACGTCTGCGTAATTTCCTGAAGCAGCAGCGGATACGCTTGCAGCGAAGCATTCACCGCATCGTACTGGAGCGTGAGGGCCGAGGTTTCCTGGCTCAACTGCGTCTGAAAGTTCGTGATGGTCTGGGTCAGGTCGTTGTACTCCGCCTGATTTTGCGTGAGATCCACGCTCAAGGGGCCCTGCGTGGGGCTGGTCAAACTGGTCAGGTCGGCGTTGAAGACGTTGGCGAACCCGGTCCCGCTGGCGTTCTGAAAAAAGCTTTGCACCGCTGAGGGATTGGCGGCAAGGATCTGGGCAAAGGTCTGACTGCTGGGCGCAGGCGTAGAACCCACAGTCAGAGTGCCGTCATTGTTTTCGTTGATTCCCAACGAGGCCAGGTTGACCAGCCCGCTATTTCCGCCAATGGCGTAAGACGCGTCGTTCAGCAGCCGTGACTGCAACGAGCGCAGGGAAATGTCGGCCTCCAGCGGCGGCGCCGGAATCGAGCCCGTCGGATCGACCACGTATTGCGTGTTGATGGTGCTGATGACGGTGTTATAGGCGGATACGAAGTTGTTTACCGCATTTGTGATCTGGCTGGTGTCCGGCCCCACCGTCAGTTGCACCGGAGTGCTGACCGGCGACTGGCTCAGCAGCGTAAGCGTAACCCCCTGAATGGCCCCGGTCACAGTATTGTTGCTGCTGCTGAAAGGCACGCCATCAATGGTGAGCGCGGCATTGGTTCCGCCCGTGGGCGGAGCGAAGGTCAACGTCGTATTGCTGTTGCTGGCAATCGACAACGCTCCTGTCGTGCCCGAACTCTGACTTTGCAGGGATAGCCGCGAACCAGTTGCGTCGCTGACCACGCTTGCGGTCACGCCCCACCCATTCGCCACGCTCTGCGTGTTGATGTAACTGGCGAGCGTGGTCAGGGTATCGTTGCTGCCCTGAGTGATGGCAATATCGCGAGTCGTACCGGTAGCACCGCCGATTTGCAGTTGAACGTCGCCGGTCGTTTGTCCTGTGGCCAGGAACGAGGTGTTCGCGCCGGAAGCGATGGCATCGGTATAAAGGCTGCCCGTGGTGGCCAGCGCAGTGACCACAATCTGGTGGGTAGCGGTGACCGCAGTGCTGAGAGCTGTCGCCGATACCACCGACGGTTGCGAAGAGATCGCGGCCTGGGCCGCGAGCGCTCCCACCGGGTCGGCCAGCGCGGCAACGGCGGTTTGCAGGTTGGTGAGATTGTTGTTAATTCCTTCCAGCAATCCATCCTGCGTCGCCAAAGTCGTTTGCTGACTTTGCCACACCGACAGCGCACCTGTCTTCTGCGCGATGATCTGCTGCACCAGGGTACTCACGTTGAGACCCTGTCCGGACAGCAGAGCCGCCGGGTTGAGGCTAACGCCCATGGTTCTTTCCTCCTTCCACCACTGCCGGTTCTTTTCTCGTGGCTTCTTGCGCCAGCTCCTGAGAAATATCGCGGGAAAGATTAAGCAATTGTTCGCTGGGCACTTGCAGGATCAGGCTGCCGTGCTGATTAATAAATTGGTAGATTACGGTCTGATCTGGGCTATCCCACTGCACTTTGACTTCATCTTGTGGAGCTGTGGGTGCAGGCGCTGCTTTTTGCGGATGTCTGATTTCCCCGGATGAACCTGCTCCTGAACCGGGAAGTGTCACTGGACGCGCCCCTGCAGCTTCGGCTGGAGGTTCAGTCGAAGGTGCAAATCGCGGGACCGGACCGGTGCTCATAACGCATTGCCCGTGGCGAGCGATTCGGCAAGGAAGCAGGTTATGTCCTGCTTCCTTGCCGAGTTGGAGTTTATTGCAGCAGTTTCAGGACAAGTTGCTGCTGCTGGTTAGCCTGGGCCAGAGCGGAAATGCCGGTCTGTTCCAGAATCGAGTACTTGGTAAGGTTGGCCACGGCCGACGGAATATCCGCGGCAGTGATTGTGTTTTCCGCCGAGGTCAGGTTTTGCACCTGGCTATTGATCACGTTGCTGGCCGCGGTCAGCCGGTTCACGCTCGCACCCAGCGTACCGCGTACGCTGGCCACGTTCGAGATCGCCTGGTTGATCAACGTGAGGGCGTTCTGGGCGTCGGTCTGCGTCGTCAGATCGCTGGTGGAAAGATTGACGGCTTGCCCGCCGCTGCCGTTGGTGATCGACGCAGTGGAAAGCCCGCCGATGGTGACGGCAATCTGGCTGGACCCGATGCCGGTCGAATCACTCAGGAAAATGTTGGTTGTGGTCGAGGCAGTCAGCGTCGGATTGGTGAGAACTCCCAGCGCCGTGCCCGTGCTCGTGGACCCGACCGCTACGTTGCCATTGTTATTGGGATCGGTGACTACGAAGTTGCCTGCGGAGTTCAGGTACGCGCTCAATCCAGCGGGATCAGTCGCCGGATTATTGATGGCGCTGATCAAATCGCCGACCGTGTTCGTATTACCGGCGTTGGAGGTAAAGCTAAAGGTTTTGCCTCCGGCGGTAAAGCTGTAAACCTGACTGGCTCCCAGCAGTGTGGCCGTCGTCAGGCCTGCGGCGCTCCCTTGAAGTTGGTTCAGGTTCGTGGTCGCGGTTCCAACCGAAACCGGGTTAATGAAGTTGGTGGGTGCGCCTTCCACCGGAGCGCCCAGCACTGTATCGGTGGTGGTGGCCACGATGTTGCCCCGATTGAGTGGGTCGGTAATTTGCAAGGCGCCGCTGACAATCGTTGCCTTCGCGCCGACCGTCGTATCGCTGTTAATCGCATTGATCAGATCCTGCACCGTCGAGGTCGCAGCGGCGTTAGTAGTAAAGGCGCCGTTCTGCGCACCCACTGTTTCCGCAACGCCCAGGCTGGCGGTATTGTTGAGGTCGACAATCTGCAGTTTCCCGGCCGAGTTCAGCGAACCCTGGTAGCTGGCGTGGCTGGCATCGGTTCCGGTAATGGTGATGCCGTTGCCGCTGACGCCCGAATTAATAGCCGTCAACAGGTTGGCCACCGTCGCGCCCGCCGCTGCCGTATAAATCGTAGTGCCGCCGGTACGGGTCGAGGTGATGACATCGCCGGTGGTCAGGACGGTAGTGGGAGTGACCGCATTGGCCGCCGAAACCTCGTTCTTGTTGACTCCAGTGGTGGCCGCGGCAGTGTAGGAGAAGGTCGCGCCGCCCGCGGTGATCTTCGTGACGCTGCCTACCGTCAGGACATCATTGGCGCTGACCGGAACGCCGGTCGTGGTTTGCGCGTTCAGGTTTGGCGCCGTTCCGCTCTGGAAGACCGCTTGCCCGTTATACGTCGTCGCCGTTCCGATGCGGTTAATTTCCGCCAGAATCGAGGCATACTGCGCTTGAATGGCGGTGCGTTGCCCGTTCGATACCGTGCCCGTGGCCGATTCGGTGGCCAGAGTAACGGCGGTGTTCAACAAGTTTGTGACCTGGGCCAGCGCGCCATCGGCGAGCTGCAATTGCCCAACCCCGTTGTTCGCGTTCGACACCGATTGGGTCAGCGCGCTGATGTTGGCCTGCAAGCCATTGGCGATGGACAGGCCGGCGGGATCGTCAGCGCCGCTGTTGATGCGCGACCCTGAAGACAGTTGCTCCAGTGTGTGGCTCAGCGCTGTGCTGGTCAGCGTGAGTTGATTTTCCGCCGCCAGGGACGGAATGTTATTCAGGATACCGAGAGGCATTGTGTTTCTCCTTTACTTGAGTTGGGCCCGCCTGCTTGGAACCGCCTCCTCAGCCTTGCATCCTTGGGGAGCTTACGTTCCACCTCGTACTCACGGAACCCGAATTATGTTTGTCCATCGGCAGTTCCGCTTTGCGCTTTAGTGCGCCCCCACTTTCCGCCTGCATTCGGTTGTAATCCCTCCGTAACCGGATTTTTGCCGCGCGATAATAAGTCTCTCCTTCAATCGGTCGATACCTCTTGCGGGGGCCTGTCTGCCCCGGCGCGTGAGAGAACGCCTTTTCATCAGGGAAATTTATGATCCGGCTCACCCGCCTCAACAACCAGGCCCTGACCATCAATTCGGACTTGATCAAGTTTGTGGAGCAGTCTCCGGACACGCTTATCACGCTGGCCAGCGGAGAAAAGCTCGTCGTGCTGGAAAGTCCCGCCGAAGTTCTTGCACGTGTTATCGAATTCCGCCGGCTCGTTCTGCAGGGGCTTCATTTCGTCTGGGACTCGTCGTCCTCCCACCTCTTAGTTCCGGGTCGTACCGACAACCACGAAAGGAAACTAGATAAGTGAACGTGGACAAGTCTAGCGTTGGCGGAACCATTCTGGCCGTGGGCGGAATTCTCGCGGGCCTGTTGCTGGAAGGCGGAAACCTTAAGCAGGTCTTGCAGCCTACCGCCGCCATGATTGTGCTGGGTGGAACCCTGGGTGCGGTGATGTTGCAATTTCCCCTGCCGGTCGTCCTGCTGGCATTTCGCTGGCTCGGCGCGGTATTCGTTACGCCCCAGCACGCTCCCCACGAAACCATTGCTCAGCTGGTCGCGTACGCCCAAAAGGCCCGCCGCGAAGGCATCGTTTCTCTGGATTCGGAACTGAACAATATCGAAGACCCTTTCGTGAAGAAATCTCTCATGTTGGCGGTAGACGGCACCGAGCCTCAGGAGTTGCGCAAGATCATGGAGTTAGAACTCGACAATCAGGCCGAATATCAGGAACTCGTTCCTCAGGTGTTTGAGGCCGCCGGCGGCTACGCTCCCACCATCGGCATCATCGGTGCAGTTCTAGGGCTGATTCAAACCATGCAGCACTTGGACAAGATTGACGAAGTCGGCCGCGGCATCGCCGTCGCCTTCGTCGCCACCATCTACGGCGTCGGCTCCGCTAACCTCCTATATCTGCCCATGGCGGGCAAGATGAAGCTGCGGATTCGCGAAGAACAAATCGCTCGTGAAATGACCTTGGAGGGCGTCGCCTCGATTCTTGAAGGGGTAAACCCGCGCATGCTCGAAACCAAACTGCTCGGCTTTCTGGTGGAATCGAACCCCGCGGTCGAAATTGTCCATGAAGAAGAGGTCCGGCGATGAGCCGCCGCAAACGTCCCCGCGCCCACACCAACCATGAGCGCTGGCTGGTTTCCTATGCGGATTTCATCACCCTCCTGTTCGCCTTCTTCGTGGTGCTCTATGCTTCCGCTCAGGTCGATCAGCGCAAAGTAGGACGGCTCGCTCTCGCCATTCAAGTTGCGTTTCAGGAGCTAGGCGTATTCCCCGCTTCCACCACTGAGATTCCTCGCGACATGAGCGATCCCATGCCCTTCAGCGCCGTGCAGTCTGTCCAAAATGTAGAACGCAGCAACGAAATGGGTCGCATCATCTCTCCGCCGAAAGACTCGCTTGGGACGTCGTCGAACCAGTCTGACCTGTCCACGCTTCAGAGTGAGTTGCAACAGGCTTTGCAGAACGAGATCGATCTGCACACCATCGCACTGCATCGGGAAGCCGAGGGCTTGGTGATTTCCCTCCGCGAGTTCGGATTCTTCAACAGCGGTTCGGCCGACTTGAAGATTTCAGCTTTGCCGGCACTGGACCGCATCGGCGCTATTCTTGCAGTCCGCACATGCAACCTGCGCGTCGAAGGCCATACCGATAACGTTCCCATTCACAAAGCTAAAATTGCTTCCAACTGGGAACTCTCCACCGCTCGCTCCACCGAACTCATACGTCTCTTGATCACGCGCTACCGTTTTGCGCCAGAACGATTGTCGGCTGCCGGCTACGCCGAATATCATCCCATCGCCAGCAATGCTACGCCGCAGGGCCGCGCGCAGAATCGCCGCGTCGATCTGGTCATTCTCAGCGAGCATGTCGCCTGGACACAAGTAAGCAAGCCCGCGACCCCGTCCACGCCCCCATCCATCCTCCCTCAATCTCCCACCGTAATTCCCACACCCAAACCATCTGCCGCACGGCCCTAGAAACTCGCCGCGATCTGGGTTGATGCCCCATTTCGCACTAAAGTCCGCCTTCCCTCCGCCGATTACCAGAATGTGTCCCCCCCATCTCGCTGTGCCCGTCGACCGAAGAATCTCGCCGCACCCATCCCACTGGAAAGCGGATTGGGCGCTTTCTGCGTGGATTTCTTTTTGTCGTCGGCCCGATTGGCCGCTCGGGGCCGCCCGCGAACCGTAAATCGGAGGGCACTCGCATGACGACGGCCGCCCCCTCCCCAGCCTTTGCAGGCCCTCCTGACCCTGACCTGGTGCGCATTCGCGACCTCGTCTATCGAGTCGCGGGCATCTTCCACCCCGACAACAAACTCCGCTTGCTGCACGAACGCTGTACCCGTCGGATGAAGGAGTTGAACAACAAAACTCTGGGCGAGTACTTGAACCGTTTGACCACCAACACAACGCAACCGCCGGAATTGGTTGCGCTGCTCAACGAAATCACGATTGGAGAAACCTGCTTTTTTCGCAATCCGCCTCAAATAGACGCCCTCAGGCAAATTGTGATTCCCAAGATTCTCGAAGCGAAGGCGGGACTGGCGCCGCGTTATTTGCGGCTCTGGAGCGCCGGCTGTTCCACGGGAGAAGAGCCTTACACGCTCAACATGGTGCTGCAGGAAGAACAAGAAATGGAGGGCCACCTCAAAGGATGGTCCACAGAAATTTTGGCCACGGACTTGAATGACCAGTCCCTCGCTCACGCCATCGAGGCGACTTACGACAGCTACAGCACGCGCAATTTAGCTGAGCATTACCGCAAGAAATTTTTTGAGCCCAAGGACAACCACCTCCGGGTCCAGCTCGGCGCCCGCTCCGGTGTGAGCTTCAAGCGGCTGAATCTCTTCGACGATACGCTGGCCTCCGCCATGAAAGGCATGGACATCATCTTCTGTTGCAATGTCCTGATCTATTTCGACCTGGCGTCGAAACGCCGCGTTCTTCAGCACTTTTACGACAGTTTGTTGCCCCACGGATACCTCTTCCTGGGCCACTCCGAATCGCTGTTCGGAGTGAACGATGATTTCCGCCTGGTCCACTTCCCCGGAAGCACAGCGTACGTAAAAGACAACCGCGCGGAGGCGGAGAAATAGGTCGCCATGAACACTGCTGCCACCAAAGCAACTTTACTCACACGCCTGGAGGGACTGCATCAGATCCCGACCATCTCCGCGGTCCTGGCGCCGCTACTGCGCTACATGCAGCAGCCCGTCCAAGAGCTCGACGTCCACCGCGTCACCGAGATGATTTCGAAAGACGAAGCGCTGGCGGCTCAATGCCTGCAAATGGCCAATAGCCCGCTGTTCGGTCGCTGGCAAAAGATCGACTCCCTTCGCGGGGCAGTCGTCAGCCTGGGATTTGAAAGAGTAAGCGACATCGCCATGTCCTGCGGCGTAATGAACCTGATGCCCAAGGAAACCTGTGGCATTGACCCGGTTTCATTCTGGGAGCATTCCCTCGGGTGTGCCCTGGTATGCCGCCATTTCGCCCAGCAGATTTCTTTCCCCGATCCCGGCAAAGCGTATCTGGCCGGCCTGCTCCACGATCTCGGCATCATCGTCAATCTCTGGATCTTGCCGCTGGAGTTCCGCGCCGCTTTTGATTTCGCGAACAAGGAAGCCATCCCGCTGCACGAAGCCGAGCAGACCGTTCTTGGATTTACCCATTGCGAGAGCGGACGTCTGCTCGCCGAGCAATGGGCGCTCTCCCCGGACCTGATCGAAGTCGTCGCCCTCCATCACACGCCGGAGAAATCTTTGAACTACGCCGCACTGGTATCGCTGGTGGAGATGAGCGATTTGCTCTGCCGCATGAGCGGGCTAAACCACGGCTATCTGGAAAAACGCCAGGTCAACCTGCTCGACGGCCCCAGTTTCAAAATCCTTTCGCAGCATTGCCAAAAGCTGAAGAAGTTCGACTGGGCCCGCCTCACCTTTGAACTCGACAACTACATGGACGAAGTGCACTCCCTCGTTCGTTCCGTCTACCGGACATGAATTCTCCTTCCGAAACCCGGCCCAACGTCAGTGTCCTGGTGGTCGACGACAGCGCCTTCATGCGCACCGCGTTGACTCGCATGATCTCTGCCGAGCCCGATTTAACGGTCGTAGGCACGGCATGGACCGGTGAGGATGCTCTCGTCAAGATCGCCGCGCTCGATCCTGACGTCGTGACTCTCGACGCCGAAATGCCAGGACTCAGCGGACTGGAAACTCTGCGCACAATCATGACGAGCAGCCCGCGTCCCGTTATCATGGTCAGCTCCATCACCGTCCGCGGCGCAGAGTCGACTCTGGATTGCCTCAACGCCGGCGCCTTCGACTACGTACCCAAACAACTATCGGCGACCTCGCTGGAGATCGATCACATCCGGCGCGATTTAACCACCAAAATTCGCGCCGCGGCCCGCACACGCCCTGCGAGGTTTTCGCCCACCGCGAAAAAGCCGCCGCGCCCCTCTACCCCCGACCTTACCGAGACGATCGCAATTCCCCCTGCGATCGTGGCCCTGGGAACCTCCACCGGAGGCCCCAAAGCCCTGCAAGACATCCTGCCGCTGCTCCCGAAGGACTTTCCGGCACCAGTGCTGATCGTCCAGCACATGCCCGCTGGATTCACCGCGCCCTTCGCCCAGCGTCTTAACTCCCTCTGCTCCGTCAGCGTGCGCGAAGCTACGCATCGCGCACCCGTTCTGCCCGGCGTGGTTTACATCGCTCCCGCCGGATTCCACATGACCGTCGAACGCTCCTCGGAATCGCGCGTCTTCATCTCCCTGGACGCGAAGTCCCGCAAGAGTCTTCACGTCCCCTCCGTGGACGTGCTGATGGAGTCGGTGGCCGCCGGCTACGGAAGTTTCTCCATGGGAGTGATCCTCACTGGGATGGGATCTGACGGCGCCCGAGGCATGAAAGCCATCCACTCGGCGGGCGGATTCACCGTCGGCCAGGACGAGGAAACCTGCGCGGTCTATGGCATGCCGCGCGTCTGCGCGGAAATGGGGATCCTCAAGCGGGTTGTGCCCCTGCTACAAATCCCTCAGCAAATGATCCAGGCTACACGCTTCCGGCAGCATGCTTGAACGCCCGTCCCGCCGACTTTTCTCTTTCGTCCAGCACTCGTCTCACTCTCTGCAATAAAGATTCTGCCGAAAACGGTTTCGGCAGACACTCTTCCGCCTCACCTTCCATCCCGTTCCGCATTTTCTCAATGTATCCGGTGATGAGCAAAATCTTAAGCGCCGGATTTTCCAGACGCAGCTTATGCGCCAGCGCCGGACCACTTTCTCCGGGAAGCACAACGTCGGTCAATAGCATGTCGAACTGCTCGCCGCGTTCCAGGTAAGTCTTCAACCCCTCTTCCGCGCTCCGGGCCAGCAACACCCGATAGCCCGCCGACCGCAAGACTTCTCCCGCCACTTCCCGCACAAAGGCTTCATCTTCTACGAAGAGAATGGTCTCGGTGAAGGATTGCAGTTGCCCATCTCGCGCGCACAGAAGCATTGCGACCTCATCCGGCGTCGGCACCGCTTGCGCAATGGAAGCCGTGCTGTTTGCCGAAACGCTTTCGTGCTGCAAAGAAGGGTTCATGTTTTAGCCCATACCTGCACTTCGCTGAGCAGATTGCATGCCATTCTTCGATCTTTTCGAATACCTCGGATGGGGTTACGCGGACTGTCTCATCGCCAGCGAAGGATTGGTGCCGGAATCCACGAGATGTCGTGAATGCCCCACTCTGGGCGTTTTGCTTCGTGACGTCCGCGGTTCAGGCTTTCCAAGGTCCCCGTGCAGGATGAATGGCAACGCCAAACTCCGCTGCCGAGAAGAGAGCCACTCGACTCCTTTCGGGAATCGCAGACCAAAACGGCGTCCCAGATCGGCAATCTGATATTTGATAACGGTCGAGGCAAGATTCGATTACTTGAGCCTGGTCAACACCGTCAAGTTCGGATCGAGCACGATCTTGCGCACTCCCGCAGGCGCGGAGAGTTTAAAAGAGGACTCCTGCCCATCCGCAAACACGCGCCCCAACAAAATCATCGACTGTCTCCCCTGCGCGATTCCATACACTGGAACCGATGTCACCAGATCCTCGGGTGCATCTTTCTGCAAAATCGTCCCCGTTACCACCTGCCCCGCCCCTTTGGGAGCGAACTTCACTCCTTTCGTCTCCAGCCTCGGTAGCGCAGTGCCATTCACCCAAGTGTCCATAAACCACTCCAGCGACTTCTTCCCTTCGTAGCGCAGCGACGGCGGCAAGTCATTCGCAAATTCATCGAGCAATTCGCGCGTGCTGATCGACTTCCCCTCATACTTCTCCCGCACTCGACGCAATGCGCGCACGAACGGTTCATCGCGGCTTCCCACTGCCGCCTTGTGTCCATCGGCTATCGCCGCATCTTTCAACATCGAGCGCAGCATGTGAAACAGCCACGTCCCACGGCCGTAGCTGATGGCTTCATATCCTTCTGGAAAATGTGACGAAAACAGCCGCGACCCCAGAGTCACCGGACCCGGCCCCACCGAATCCCCCTCGGCAGATTCCGCGACCAGATCGGCCCGATATTTTTCCATGATGGTGCGAAATCCCGCCGGATCTTTCTCCTGCAACATCATCAGCGCGCAATAGTTCGCCAACCCCTCCGAGAACCACTGATCGCGATACGAACTCCACGTAATTAAGTCTCCCCACCACTGATGCGCGGTCTC
>Ga0210410_10000721_pt1 | contig 34132 bp, 36 predicted proteins | sample IncBWC4MmetaG_FD_161058 | JGI IMG/M metagenome (GOLD analysis project Ga0210410, IMG submission 161058) | Forest soil microbial communities from Barre Woods Harvard Forest LTER site, Petersham, Massachusetts, United States - Inc-BW-C-4-M | ecosystem: Environmental > Terrestrial > Soil >...
CCCGGCTGAGAAGCCAACACACGCGGCGAAGAATCAGAAGGAATTTACACCCGCGCTCCTCCCGAGCGCGTCGGGAGAGCTTTTGTCCTCTTGACAAAGACCTATCATGGAAGTCGGCTTACCGGACAAGTAGAGTAACGGTGCCACAGTCGTCCGGTTTGAGTGGTAATCGGCTGCGCGTATAGTTCAGAAACTGGCGACCGCGTCGGCTTCGATAGCAAATGTTTCAAATATTGTAAGCAGCCGGGCGATTTCCAATGCTTGCCGCAACTTCGGGCCGAGGTGAGCGAGCACAAGCCGCCCGCCCTTGGCTTTCGTCTTTCGATGGATTTCGATGAGCGCGCCGAGCCCGGCGCTGTCAACGAAATCGACGTGCTCAAGAGAAACGACAATTCTTGTGGCACCCGCGGAGAGAAGATCATCGATTGTTGTGCGAAGCCCGTTGCTCTCTGGGCCGAGCACAAGACGACCTTTGAGTGTCAGAAGATAGATCCCATTCGCTTCACGCTGTGTTATTTCCAAGGGCACCGGTTCCCCCTCCTGCGCTGCTCCATGAACCTAGGACTTCTTACATATTACCTTTGGGCCCTCTGACGCCAAAGCCCACTTCTGCCGTGAGAGCGACGGTTGCCGAGGGGTTTGGACGGATGCTACGATGCTGGGTTCCATGAGTCCCAACGGTCCCAACCGGCCCCGCATCGGCATCCCTTGGCGCACGTCCGAGGAGGGCCGGGGAAGCACGTCCCCCTGGCCGGGCAAGACCCGCCATTACGCGGAGGCGGTCAAACAAGCCGGGGGCGAGCCGGTAGAGCTGTCTTTGCTCGATTCCGAGCGACTGCAGGCCCTCCTGCCCACGCTGGATGGTTTTGTGCTGCCGGGCAGTCCGGCGGACGTGGCTCCCGAGAAATACGGGCGCAGCAACGCGGGAAAGTCGGCCCCCGCCGACCCGCCAAGAGAGCAAGCCGACCGGGTGATCCTGGACCATGCCTTTGCGGAGAAAAAGCCCGTCCTGGCTATCTGCTACGGATGCCAGCTTTTAAACGTCTATCTGGGCGGGACGCTGATTCAGGACCTGCAGAGCGAAACGGGGACGACGCTGGCGCACCGGCGGAAGGACTTGATGCCCGAACCGCCCGATGATCCGCGCCACTCTGCCCAATTTGAACCGGGCAGCCGCTTGGCGACTCTTGCCGGAGCCTCGGAAGCGGTCGTGAACAGCTCGCATCACCAATCAATCGAGCGACCGGGCCGGCAGCTGAAGGTAACGGGGCGCTCACCGGACGGGATTGTCGAAAGCGTCGAATGGACCGGGGACACGAACTGGGTGACCGGTGTTCAATGGCACCCGGAACGCATGGAAGGCGACGCGCTGGCGGAGCGGCTATTCAGCGAATTTGTCGGCGCGGCGCGTGCGGCACACAAGATTCCAGTGGGGAAGCCCTGAAGACGGCAACCAACCTGGAGCACGAGTTTACGAATCTGACTATGGGGGAATCATGATTTCATTGGCGGGGAAAGCGGCACTCATCACTGGAGGTTCGCGCGGGATCGGAGCAGCGGCTGTGAAATTATTTGCGCAAGCGGGAGCGGACGTGGTGTTCAGCTACAACTCCGCCAAGGAAGCCGCGAAGCAGGTGGAACAGGAAGCCGCAAAACACGGTACGCGCGTGGAAGCGTTCAAGGCGGACGCCGGCAAGCACAGCGACAATGGCAAGCTGGTGGAGCACACCATCAAGCGCCTTGGCCGCCTGGACATCCTAGTGCCGAACGCGGGCGTCTGGAACCAGGAGGATCTGCCCATCGACAAGATGAGCGAGAAGCAGTGGGACGACATGATCCGGATCAATTTGAAGAGCGTCTATTCGGTGATTCACTTCGCGGTGCCGCACATGATCAAGCAGAAAAGCGGGAAAATTATCCCGATCAGTTCCACGGCGGGGCAGCGCGGCGAATCGCTGCATGTGCACTATGGAGCTTCGAAGGGCGGCATCATCAGCCTGACGAAGGGCCTTGCAACCGAGCTTGCGCGGCATGGAATCCTGGTGAACAGCGTAGCGCCGGGATGGGTGGCGACGGACATGTCGAACGCGGTGCTGGATTCGAAGGCGGGGCAAAAAATGGCCGCGACCGTGATTGCTCTCGGCCGGGCGGCAACCGCCGAAGAGATTGCCGGGCCGATGTTGTTTCTGGCTTCCGACCTTTCGAATTTCATGACCGGCGAAATCCTGAATGTGAATGGAGGCTCCGTGCTGTGCGGTTAAACCGCAAAAATTACCGCGCGAGCCTGGCTCTGGCGCTCCTCCTGTCGCCTCTGGCAGCGCGTGCACAGAATCCGGACATGGTGGCGCCGGAAGCGAGCACGGCCAGAGCCAAGCAAATCCTCGCTCAATTGGTTCAGGGCATGGGCGGGCCGTTGTACATGGATATGCGGAATCGCCAGTGCGACGGGCGCCGGGCGGCGATCGGGCACAACGGCGCGCTGGCCGGGTATGTGCAGTTCAAGGATTCTTGGGAATTCCCGGATAAGAATCGCACCGACTACATCGCGCACGGCCGCAACACGCTTTTGGGTTACATGATTGGTGTGCAGGAGCTGGATTTGTCGCACGGCGGCCTGGTAATCACTCTCTTCAGCGGAGATCACGGCTGGACAATGGGCCGCGACGGAGTTTCGGACATGCCGGAGGATACGGTTGCGGAATTTCAGGATGCGGTCCGGCGGAGTTCGGATAACCTGCTGCGGCTGAGCCTGAAGGATCCGGAGCTCGGGTTCCATTGGGGCGGAATTGATACGGTGGATTTGAGAGAGGTCGATTGGGTGGAGATTTCGGATCAGGAGCAGCGTGTGTACCGCCTGGCTGTGGACCGCTCGACGCACCTGCTGGTTCGCAGCGTGGTGCGCGTGAAGGACGAAAACACCGGCCAACAGCGCGAGGACGTAACGATTTTCACGAATTACCGCCCGATTGGGGGCATTCAGGTGCCCATGCAGGTGACGCGCGAGCGCGACGGCCGCCGCATTTCCCAGGTTTTCTACGATAGTTGCCAGATCAATCCGGCGCTGCCCGCGGCCTTCTTCACTCGGGAGGCCCTGGTCCAGAAATTCAAAGAGACCGGCGGCAAAAAGCCGAAGTAACCGGTACTATAAAATCCGCTAAAAATGGCCGCGGAGAGCGGCTTCAGGGTTTATCCTTTTTCCAAAGGGCTTCCAAAAGGTTCAGGTCCGAGGTCACTGGCGGGCTTAGTGACTGTGTATTAGCCAGAAGAGTAGCCTCTACCTGGAGGGCCGGAAGCCTGTTATGTTAATTGGTCCCAGCCGACCAGTGGAGATGCGACCGTGCCTCAGACGGCACCACGGACGGTTGCCATAACGGGCCGCAGGATGGGATGAAAATGAAAACTCGGCGGGTTTCCGGATTCAGCCTCACGGAACTTGTCGTAGCGATGGCGGTGGCCATGGTCCTCATGGCTGTCAGCATGCCGTATTTCATGCGCGCCTACCATTCATACCAGCTCAGCAATGCGGCGACACAGATGGCAGACATCTTGCGGTTAACGCGTTATGAAGCGATTCGCCGCAACCGAACTGTGAATTGTTTGATTCGGCCGGATGCCGCTAACCCGGGTATGACCGACGCACTGATGACCGATGTGAACGGAAATCCGCTGACGGGTGTGGCTTCGCGGATGATCCTGCTCGGTCCGTCCGGGAACTTGGTGGGTACTGTGACGGGAGCGAGTGCATTGCCTGCGTTGGCTGCGCTTGGGGCAACCACTCCCACAGCAGTTCCGCCTACCGGAGGTACCGTTCCGTTTGACGCCCGCGGCGCGTTGACCACCGGCAACGTTACCGTTTTCTACCTGAAGGCTCCGGGTTCACCGGAAAGCGGATCCCGGGCTGTGCTTTTGATGCCCGCGGGATCGATCCAAATCTGGTCCGCGGATTCCAGCGGAGCCTGGTGGCAAGTGCGATGAACGATCGATTGCAACCGATTGCGCAAACAGCGGCGCCTGCCCGGCGTGGAGCCGAGCGCGGATTCACGCTCGTCGAGATGCTGATCGCTACCGTGATTGTCCTGGTTGGACTGGTGGCCGTGGCGCAACTGGTGCCGAGTTCGATGCTGATGAATGCCAATAACCGCAGCGACGGCACGGCGCTGGTAATTGCCCAGCGGCAGATGGAGGCTTTGCGGGCTGTCCCCTTGATGGCAACTACTTTTACCGATCCGTCCGGCCTGACTTGTCCGATAGCCACGACGTGCAATGTTGGAAACCCCGCTCAAACGGGAGTGGTAGGGTGTCCGGTGGTGCTTTTCAATAACTCGCCAATCATTAATTTCGCGCCACTGACGCCGGTCCCCGGGTACGGGTTCACGTACACCGACCCGAACGACCCCACCGGAGCCGTCAACGACGTGCGCTGGGCAGTGGTTACTGTGACCAACGGGACCAACGGCCCTGTAACAGGCAGGCGCATCATCGTCGGCGCCTTCCGGCGCGGGATGAAGACGCCTAGCTTTCCGGTGTCGCTGGATACGATGGTGTCCAAATGAGAGCCGCGATGCCCCGGCCGGAGCGCGGATTCACCGTCATCGAACTGATGATAGCCACGGCCATTTTCCTGGTGATCTGCGGCGCGATGTTCGGATTGCTGCAACTTTCTCAGCAGAAATACTCCAGCGAGACGCAAGTTTCTGGAGCGTTTCAGGAGACGCGGCTGGCCATCGACCAGATTGTGCGGGATTTCAATGTTTCCGGTTATCCCTCGCAGACTATCTTTTCGCAGCTGCCCGGGAACTCCGCTCAGTACGTGACGAGTCCTGTAGCCTGGAGCCCGAACTACCCGGGCAATCCCTGTTTAGTAGGAACGGCGGGGGGCGGAACCTGCGCGACGCCGGGCGATTTTGATTTAATTCTGGAAACAGATTTGGGGAATGGTGTGAGCTGGATCCGCTACCAACTGATTGGCAATATACTCTTTCGCTCAGTGGTGCCGAAAACCGCAGGGACCGATCCGGCGGCGCCACCCGTGGATCCGACCGTGGTGGTGCCGTTCCTGACGAATGTCATGAACTCGCCGACGCAGCCTATTTTCAAGTTCACGTGCGATACGCCCACTGGGCCGCAGCCGTGCCCTGCTGCTGGAGCTAACGGCTTGCCAAACCGTATCCGCGACGTGGACATTCTGCTGATTGTGATGACCCGGCAACCCGACCTGCAGACGGGGAAGCCGAAAGTTGTCGAACTGCAGGGCCGGGGCCATCGGTTGAATCCGTCAAATTAAATCCGGAGATCCGGAAAAACGAAGAAGGTTGGAATCATGAAGCGCAGTTGCAATTTCGGGGAAAGCAGGCGAGAGCGGGGCGCCGCCATGCTGATCGCGATTTTTTCGCTGCTGCTGATCAGCGTCGTGGCAATCGCACTGATCGTTTCTTCGGGCACCGATTCGGCCCTGGCGAGCAATTACCGCACCTCGGCGAGCGCCTACTACGCGGCGCTGGCGGGACTCGAGGAAGCCCGCGGGCGCCTGCTGCCCAATAATCCGAACTGCATCCCGCTGCCGCCAAATGTGGTCTGCAATCCGCAGCCGTTTTTGACAATGCCGCTCACGCAGGTGGTCTACATTATCAACTCCCTGAATGGCGAGGTGGTCGCGCCGGAAAACCCAGGGAACCCTTCCACATATTCGGACAACGAATACTTCCAGGAATTTGGAGTGAATGTAGGCTCACGTGTGATCACGAGGATTGCTTCCACATCGCCCGTGGCGGGCATGCCCGGCCCGATGTACAAATGGGTGCGCATCAACGCGGTGACGGAGCAAGCTCTGGGAGATACACAGGTGCCGGGATCGGGCGTCGACGTCGACGGAGACGGGAGCATCGACCCCTTTACTCTCCTCTTCTACAATCCTGCGAACCCGAACGTGCCGGGGACCCCGACGTCACCGGGGTTGGTCGGAATGCCTCAGACTCCCCCGTCGTCCAATACCTCCTCTCAGGCTTTCGAGATTACATCCTATGCCGTGCTGCCCAATGGCAGCCAAAAAATGCTGCAGTACGTGGTTCGTCCGCTGTTGCCTTTCGCAAATCTCAATGCCCAGACATTTAACGCAGCGCTTACGCTGGCGGGAAATAACGTCCAGTTTACCGGGCCGGGACCCAGCGCAGCTAGTTTCATTATCAGCGGCCAAGATCCATGCCCCGGCGCCCCTGCCATGTTGCCGGCCATCGGCTATACGAATGGCGCTTCGAGCGATACTTCGAGCAGCAATATCTCCCACGGGGCCACTCCGGCAGGGAATTATGTTGGTTCGCCAATCATTAGCAGTCCGCCACCGCCCCCCGCTGCGGCGTCTGGCAGCATAGTAAATGTCAGCAGTGCGATGAATCCGAATTGGCTGACGCCGGCCGGCCTCGATGCAGTCGTGCATGACATTACCAGCGGCGCCGACGCCGTAATCACGGGGCCCACGACCCCCAATAGCTTTCCCGCCGGGATGTCCGCGACCAATCCGATGACAATCGTAGTAAACGGGGATCTGGATATGACCGGATGGAGGAACACCGGTTATGGCCTGCTGGTGGTGACCGGCACGCTCAACTACGACCCCGATGCGTCCTGGCAGGGAGTTGTGCTTGTGATCGGAAAGGGCAGATTTGTGTCCACGAAGAACGGCACCGGAGAGATTGACGGGGCCGTGTTGCTCGCCGAAACGCGCGATTCCTCGAACAATCTACTTCCGACTTTGGGGGCGGCGTATTTCAGCCAGACAGGTTCGGGCAGTAATCAAGGGCAGGGCATCCGTTACAACAGTTGCCTGGTTAGCAATGCGTTGGGGCCCATCACCTACAAGCTGGTTTCCTTCCGGGAAATCCCATTTTGACCAGTTAGACCGCGGTATCTCCGGCGTCAGTGCAAAGTTCCGCAAAAATGACCGGACAGGGGTGGCGCGGTATACTAACTGAATGGGTCACACTTCGAGAGAGCCGCAGATTCACGGCACAACGGTTTTGTGCGTCCGGAAGGATAACAAGGTTGTGCTCATCGCCGATGGACAGGTGACCATGGGCGATCATGTCATTAAACACACCGCCAGGAAAACCAGGCGACTTTACAACGACAAAGTGGTCGCGGGATTTGCCGGCTCGACCGCCGATGCGATCTCTCTGTTCGAACGCTTCGAAGGGAAGCTGCAGGAACATTCGGGGAATCTGCAAAAAGGATCCGTGGAACTGGCCAAGGAATGGCGCAAGGACCGAGCGCTGCGGCACCTGGAGGCGCTGCTGATCGTGGCGGATTCGAAAGCGACGTTCGTGCTTTCCGGCAACGGCGACGTGATCGAACCCGATGACGGCCTCTGCGCGATCGGCTCCGGCGGAGTTTACGCCCTGGCTGCCTCGCGCGCGATGATGAAGCACACCAAGCTGCCGCTGAAGGAACTTGCGCTGGAGGCCATGCGCATCGCCAGCGAAATTTGCATTTACAGCAACGCGAACTTTACCGTAGAAGAGATCTAGGGGAACCGCCGGAATCGTCTCCTCCGGCAAGGGCAAGGAATCGAACTTTCATGGCTATCAAGACCGATAAAGAAATCACACTGTTTCCCGGCGGCAACGGCGGCGCGCCTGCGGAAGAGGCGGAATTGCTTCCGGCGCTGGACGATATGACGCCGCGGGAAATCGTGGTGGAGCTGGACAAATATATCGTGGGGCAGGCGGCCGCAAAGCGGGCCGTGGCCGTGGCTTTACGGAATCGCGTGCGCCGGCAAAAGCTGCCGCCGGAGATCGCCGAAGATGTGCTGCCGAAGAATATCCTGATGATCGGGCCCACCGGCGTGGGCAAGACGGAAATTGCGCGCCGGCTGGCGCGGCTGGCCGGATGCCCGTTCGTGAAGGTGGAAGCTTCGAAATATACGGAAGTCGGCTACGTCGGGCGGGACGTGGAATCGATGGTGCGCGACTTGGTGGAAACCTCGATTGACATGGTGCGCGAGGAAAAGCTGGACGAGGTGGCGGATCGCGCGGAACAGGCCGCGGAGGAACGCGTACTCGATCTGTTGCTTCCGCCGCAGGTGGAGGCCCCGGGAACTCCGGAGGCGGAACGCGCCGCCCAACGTGAACAGACGCAGCGCACGCGGGAAAAGCTGCGCGTGCAACTGCGCGAAGGCAAGCTGGACCAGCGCATGGTGGACCTGGAAGTGCGCGAGCGCGCCATGCCTTCCTTCGAAATCATTTCCAATCAGGGCGTCGAGGAGATGGACGTCAATATCAAGGACATGCTCTCCGGCATGTTTGGCCAGCAGAAGAAGAAGCGCAAGATGAGCGTGGCGGATGCGTTCGAATACCTGATCCAGGAAGAAGAGAACAAGCTGATTGATATGGACCAAGTGACGCGCATCGCGGTGGAGCGCGCCGAGCAGATGGGCATCATCTTCGTGGACGAAATCGACAAGGTGGCCGGGCGCGAATCGGGTCACGGCCCGGACGTTTCCCGCGAAGGCGTGCAACGCGACATCCTGCCGATCATCGAAGGCACCACGGTCAATACGCGCTACGGCATGATCCGCACCGACCATATTTTATTCATTGCGGCCGGCGCATTTCACGTCACCAAGCCCTCAGACCTGATTCCGGAGTTGCAGGGCCGCCTGCCGATCCGCGTGGAGATGCAGTCGCTGAAGGAAGAGGACTTTGTACGGATTCTTACCGAACCGAAGAACGCGCTGATCAAGCAGTACATCGCGCTGCTGGAAACCGAGGGCGTGAAGCTCACGTTTACCGAGGACGCCGTGCAGGCCATCGCGCGCTTCGCCACCAGCGTGAACGAGCAAACCGAAAACATCGGCGCGCGCCGGCTGCATACCATTCTCGAAAAAGTGCTGGACGAGCTTTCCTTCGAAGCGCCCGACCTGAAGAAAAAAACCGTGAAGATCGATGCGGCGTACGTCAACAAGCAACTCGCCGATATTGTGAAGAACCAGGATTTGAGCCGGTACATTCTCTAAGTCCCGAGAATTGAAATTCGAAAAATGGAAAATAGACCTGGGACGCTACCCCGCCTGCAAAAACTCCATGCGCAGTCCGCTGGCAATTTCTATTTTCTATTTTCCATTTTCTTGCTTGCGGCGGGCTGCGGCGCACCTGGCGAGCCCCTGCCGCCGACTCCACCGGTTCCCCAGGCGATCACCGATCTGTCCGCGCAACAGGCGGGCGATGGCGTGTTGCTCACGTTCACGATGCCCGGGAAAAGCACGCGGGGCGAAAGCCTGCGGCAAGTGCCGACGTTTGAGGTGTTGCGCGGGACATTGCGGGCCGACGGCACGCCGGACCCCAAGTCCTTCCATGTGGTGGATACTGTCCCCGGGGCGCTCGTCACGCGCTATTCGCAGCATGGGCAGGTGCAGTTTACCGATCCGGTTTCGCCGAGGGATCCGCAACTTCGCTCCGGTCAACCGTTTGTTTACCGAGTCCACACACTTCTTTCCGCCAGACACCCCTCAGCTGATTCGACAGATATGATCCTGCACCTGTACCCGGTTGCCGAGCGAGTCTCCTCGCTGGATGCGAGCGTGACGGAGCAGGGCGTTGAATTGAAGTGGCCGGCGCCAACGCATACTTCCGCCGGCGACCCGCTTTCGGAAATCCGGGAATATCACGTTTATCGCGGCGAGTTGGATCCCACCGGCCCCACCGTTGCGGCCAGCGATCCTTCGCAGGCGAAGTGGAAATCGCCGCTGCTAAGGCTTGGAACGACAACCACAACCGACTACCGTGACTCCGGATTCGAGTACGGGAAAACCTACGCTTACCTGGTTCGCACCGTAATCGGCTCACCCGCCGGTTCGCTGGAATCAAGCGACTCCCCCCTGGCCGTCGTGACGCCCAAGGATACGTTCCCTCCGGCAGCGCCGCAGGGCATCATCGCCGCGATCCAGCCGGGAGCTACCCCGGCTCGGTGGCGGTGGAACTCTCCTGGTCCATTAACGTAGAACCCGACCTGGCGGGCTACCGGGTGTACCGCAGCGAGCAGGAGGGAGCGAAGGGGTCGCTGCTCACCCCGGAACTCTTGCCGTCGCCTGCGCATCGTGATAAGTCTGTGCAGTCCGGCCAGCGCTATTGGTACACCATAACGGCCGTGGATCGTTCGGGTAACGAAAGTGTCCCCAGCCTTGCGGTGGCGGTAGATCTCGCGCAACCTTCCCGCTGAAACCGTGTTTCTACTTGTGGGCGGCTGTCTGGTAGGCGGCCCAGTACTATGCCAGCGAACTTCAGCCCACCGGGGTACCGGTGGTTCCATTTCCTACGTCACGCCTCCGCAAGAATCGGTTTGTACACGGGAGCCTGGCTTTCCCTGGTTCTTGTCGCGTGGGTTGTAATCGCGAATCGTGTGCCGTTCCTGGAGCCGCTGGCCCAGGAGCGAAACGTAATCGCCACCCTGCTGTTGGCGCTGATTGCGGCCATCCCGGTGATGCGATTCCTGCGTTCGCCGGGGGAGCTGTTGATCTCGGGTCTGATGGCGTGGAGCATATTGACGCTGGCGTATCGAATCCTCAGCCTGGAGTTCACTCTGCTTCAGTATTATTACAGTTCTTTCCACATCTTCGTGCTTGGCGCCGTGGTCTATCTCCTTTTTGCAACTCTCTCCTGGATTGGTATGATTGTCTGGCGGGCGCGAGAAGCTCAGGGTACGCACACCTCCCGCTGAACAGGTTCCCCCAAAATGAAATTTTGCCGGTTTGTCCCCAAATCCGCAGGCTTGGACTCTCGAGTTTTACCCTCTTATGGTCTGATCGAAGGCGAACTCATTCACGGAATTACCGCGCCTCCTTGGCTGAAATGGTCGCGGGAGGAAGCCTCGCTGCCCGTGCGGGAAGCGCGTTTGCTCGCGCCCGTCGAGCCGTCAAAGATTGTCTGCGTGGGGCGAAACTATGCCGCACATGCCTCCGAAATGGGCAATCAGGTGCCGAAAGAGCCGATGATTTTTCTGAAGACGCCTTCATCGGTGGTCGGGACCGATGAGCCGATTGTGCTGACGCGTTATTCGAGCCATGTGGACCACGAAGCCGAGCTTGCCGTGATTATCGGGAAGAGGTGCTCGCAGCTGAGCGATTCGGACGATGCCTTGTCCTACGTTCTCGGATATACCTGCCTCAACGATGTATCCGCTCGGGATTTGCAGAAAAGCGACGTGCAATTCACTCGCGCCAAGGGATTCGACACTTTTTGCCCCGTGGGGCCGCACATTGAGACCCAACTCGATCCGCGCAATGCGTTGGTGGAAGCACGGGTGAATGGCGTTGTGCGGCAGTCCGGCAACACTTCCCTGATGGTTTACCCCGTGGAGTTCCTGATTCGCTGGATTTCCAGGATGATGACCCTGGTTCCGGGTGACGTGATTGCCACCGGAACGCCGGCGGGAGTGGGGCCGCTCACGGCCGGAGACACGGTGGAGGTCTCCGTTTCCGGAATCGGCGTGTTGCACAATCCGGTGCATGCCCCCGCTTCCTGACTTCGCAGAGTTCGCCCCCATTCGGTACTATAAAAGGCAGTAGGGAAAGCGGGTGTGTTGCCGGAAGATTGGTTTAGGCGGCGAGGCGACTGGCTTTCTCTGCCCATCGTTCCCACATTTATGTGTGCAAGGGGTTGAGCGTTGAAAGAATTGCTCGCCGATTGGAAATTGCTGCTTATGATTGGCGGTGGCAGCCTGGCCGCCATCGCCTTGATTGCTTATGCCTTCGCGCGGCCCGCGGCGGACCCGGAGGCCGAGGAGCGCAAGCGCCGGTTGCATTTGAATCTGATCGGGCGGATTGCGGAGGGGCAAGTGGTGGAACTGGCGCAGCATCCCGCGCCTCCGGCGGAAAAACGCGGAGGATTGTTTGGAACGCGCGCGCAACCGCTGGCGGATGACCGGCCACGCAGCCTGGTCTCTTACAGCTACTCGATTTCGGGCGTGACGTATCAGACGGCGCAGGACATCACCGGGCTGGAGAGCCAGGTGAAAATCGAGCGACTGGTGACGGGATATCCGACCAGCGTGAAGTACGATCCCTCGAATCCCAGCGATTCGATCGTGGTTGCGGACGATTGGTCCGGCCTGCGATAGGAATTTTCGAGTCGGGCCGCGCTTCGCTTCCCTATTTTCCAAGCCGTAATTTGCCGTCATGACTTTTCTTCGGCCAGAGATCCCATGCATTCAGCTTTGCAGGCGAATGAGCTATGCTTTGGCTGGCCGGAAACGCCGCCGAGTAAACCGCCTATGAAACAGGTGCTTCTTTCCATCCTGACGATGCTGATGGTCGTGGCGACGACCCTTAGCGCGATGGTGATTCTGGTGCGCGCGACACTGTTCGTAACGTCGATCCAGTCGCCGCTGCCGCGTGCAGGCGCCATCCTGGCGGAAATTTTTTTGGGCGTGGTGCTGCTGCTTGGCACGGTGTGGCTGGCAACTCACGCCGCGGTGCTGATTTTCGCTCCAAAGAATGAGGAACCCGAGGGAGGGCCTCTTGGCTGATAGGAATCGTACCTGGGAATCATCCGCGAACGCGGACCGCATGGAGCAATTGCGCCGTATTTCGGAGGAAGCGGAAGCCGGCGGCGGAGCGGAACGCCGCGAGCGCGAGCACAAGGCCGGAAAACTTTCCGCACGCGAACGGATTGAATTGCTTCTGGACGAGGGTACGTTCGAGGAACTCGACAAATTCGTGCGGCACCGGTGCGTGGATTTTGGCTCGGAGGAGCAGCGGCCGGCGGGCGACGGGTTTGTGACCGGATTTGGACGCATTGAGGGGCGGCTGGTCTACGTCTTCGCGCAGGACTTCACTGTGTTCGGCGGATCGCTTTCGGAGACCAATGCGCAGAAAATCGTGAAAATTATGGACCTGGCCATGCGCAACGGCGCGCCGGTGATTGGCTTGAACGATTCGGGCGGCGCGCGCATTCAGGAGGGAGTCGCGTCGCTTGCGGGCTACGCGGATATTTTTCTGCGCAACACGCTGGCCAGCGGCGTGATCCCGCAGATCAGCGCAATCATGGGCCCCTGCGCGGGTGGCGCGGTGTATTCGCCCGCAATCACCGATTTTGTTTTGATGACCCGCGACACTTCGTACATGTTTGTGACCGGGCCGGACGTGATCAAGAACGTCACGCACGAAGAGGTGACCAAACAGGAGTTGGGTGGCGCGATGACCCACAACTCGACCAGCGGTGTGGCGCATTTTGTTTCGCGCGACGATGCCGATTGCCTGGCCATGGTGCGGGAGCTGATCGGGTTTCTGCCTTCGAACAATCTGGAGGATCCGCCGCGCCGCGCTTCGAATGATCCCGCGGACCGCCGCGAGGAATCACTTAACTCCATCGTCCCGGAAGATCCGCTGAAGCCCTACGACATCAAGGACGTGATCCACGCGCTGGTGGATGAAGCTTATTTTTTTGAAGTGCACGAGCACTATGCCAAGAATATCGTGGTGGGATTTGCGCGGTTCGACGGGCGGCCCGTGGGTATCGTGGCCAATCAGCCCGCGTTTCTGGCGGGGACCCTCGATATCAACGCTTCGGTGAAGGGCGCGCGGTTTGTGCGATTCTGCGACGCATTCAACATTCCCCTGATCACGTTCGAAGATGTTCCCGGATTTCTGCCCGGCACGCAGCAGGAATATGGCGGCATCATTCGCCACGGCGCGAAGCTTTTGTTCGCATTTGCCGAAGCCACCGTGCCGAAAATCACCGTCATCACGCGCAAGGCGTATGGCGGTGCGTATTGCGTTATGGCTTCGAAGCACATTCGCACCGACGCCAACTTTGCGTGGCCGACGGCGGAGATTGCCGTGATGGGTCCCGAAGGCGCCGTGGATATTGTCTACAAGCGCGAGCTAAGCAACGTACCTGAAGCGGAACGCGCCGCTCTGCGCAAGGAAAAGATCGCCGAGTTCCGCAATCGCTTCGCGAATCCGTTTGTGGCGGCCGAACGCGGCTACATCGACGCTGTGATCGAGCCGGCGACCACGCGAGCGCATATCATCACGTCCCTGCGCGCCCTCGAAAATAAGCGCGACACCAACCCCAAAAAGAAGCACGCCAACATTCCCTTATGAAGGGTTCTCTAAGCACTACGGTGCTCTGGTAGAATAGCGACATGAAGCATCAGTTCACTTCGGTAATCGAAAAGCGGGGTAAATGGTACGTCGCCTACGTGGAGGAGATCCCCGGCGTAAACACGCAGGGTCGTACTCTAGCCGAAGCGCGTCGCAACCTCAAGGAAGCTCTTGCGATGGTCATTGAGGCTAATCGCGAACTGTCAGCCAAGGTGCGCTCGGGGGACGCTCTACGCGAGCCGATTGTGGTAAACCTTTAAGCCGCTAAATGAAACGCCGAGATCTCATCCGGCACTTGCTTACCCACGGTTGCCAATTGCTTCGAGAGGGTGGACGACACTCGGTTTACTTTAATCCGCAAACCAGAGCGACTTCCAGCGTACCGCGACACGCGGAAATCAACGACTTTCTCGCCCGTAAAATTTGTCGAGATTTAAGCATCCCGGAGCCTGTTTAAATTTGCGGCGGATTGTCGCCAAGAATCACGAGTGTCCTGCACCGCGGACGATACGACACGAAGGTGACTCATTACCTTGGGGCGCATCTTTGCGCGTGATAAAATCCGGGCAGTCACCAAACACTCATGTTCAAAAAAATCCTGATTGCCAATCGCGGTGAAATCGCCGTTCGAATCCTCAGAGCCTGCCGCGAGCTGGGCATCCAGACCGTTTCCGTATACAGCGATGTGGACCGGACATCGCTCCACGTGCGGCTGGCGGATGAAGCCTACCTGATCGGGCCGGCGGCTTCGCGCGAGAGCTACCTGCGCATTGATAAGCTGATGGATGTGGCGAAAAAATCCGGGTGTGACGCGCTGCATCCGGGTTACGGTTTTCTTGCGGAAAATGCAGCGCTGCCCCGCGCCTGCGCGGACGCGGGAATTACATTTATCGGGCCGTCCGCCGAGGCCATGGAAGCGATGGGCTCGAAGACCGCGGGAAAACAACTGGCGCGGCGGGCCGAAGTGCCGACCGTGCCGGGCACAAGCGACCCGATTGAAAATCCCGAAGAGGCGCAAGCGCTGGCCCAAGCCATGGGCTATCCGGTCCTGCTGAAAGCCATTGCCGGCGGCGGCGGCAAAGGGATGCGCGTGGTGCCGAACGACGCGGCGTTTGCGTCCGCGTGGCGAGATGCGGCATCCGAGGCGCTGAACGCCTTCGGGGACCAGCGAGTGTTTCTGGAAAAATACCTGGTCGGGCCGCGGCACATTGAAATTCAGATTCTGGCCGACGCGCACGGCCGCTGTGTTTCGCTAGGCGAACGCGAGTGTTCCGTGCAGCGGCGCCATCAAAAGGTGGTGGAAGAAGCGCCCTCGCCGGTGGTCACTCCGGAGCTTCGCCGGAAAATGGGCGATGCAGCGGTGCGCCTCGGCCGCGCCGGTGGATACGTCAACGCGGGGACCGTGGAATTCCTGGTGGACGCGGACCTTAATTACTACTTCCTCGAAGTCAACACGCGCTTGCAGGTGGAGCATCCGGTTACAGAACAGGTGACCGGGCTCGATCTGGTGAAACTCCAGATCGCGATTGCCGCCGGTCATCGCTTGCCGTTTGCCTGGGAGACCATCACCCCGCGCGGCCACGCCATGGAAGTGCGCCTCTATGCCGAAGACCCGGACAACAATTTTTTTCCTTCCCCGGGCAAAATTATCTCGCGCCACGCGCCGACGGGCCCCGGCATTCGCCTCGATGAAGGCGTTTACGAGGGCTGGACCGTGCCGATGGATTACGATCCGCTCCTCAGCAAACTGATCGCCTGGGGCAACAGCCGCGAAGAAACCATCGCCCGCCTCCGCCGCGCCCTTGACGAGTACACAATCCTGGGCATCCGCACCAACGTCGGTCTTTTTCGCCGAATTCTAGCCGAACCGGAATTCCTGCGTGGAGAAATTCACACCAAGTGGCTGGACGAAGTACTCTCGCGTCCGCGTCCGCCAGCGGAGCCCTCGCGTCCTGGCACCGAGGAAGCCGCCCTTATCGCCGCGGCGTTATGGCACAACGCACAATCGAATGCCCCTGCGTCTGGCAACACGCAGCAACAGGCTGCTCCTTCCCGGTGGAAGATGGAGGGGCGGCGCCAGCAAATGGATCACATGCCATGAAATTCGAAATTCAGCTCACCGGCGCAGGGGGCAAGCGAAAACACGTCGTGGAATTCGAACGTGACGTCTCCGCAGTTTCTCTGGACGGTCGGCCCGTTGACGCCGACGCCATTCAGATTGGGCCCAATGTCGTTTCTGTGATGCTTGGCGGCCAATCCTTCGAATTTCACATTTCACGTTCCCTGGATGGCACTTTGAAGTTGCGTTGTGGCCAGCACGAATTTTCCGCCGACCTCACGGATCCACGCGCGTGGCGCGGGCGCAAGCACGGCGCGGTTGAAGTGGAAGGCCGCCAGGAAATCCTCGCGCCCATGCCCGGCAAAGTGGTGCGCGTGCTCGCGGCGGTGGGCAATGCAGTAGAAGCGGGACAAGGCTTGCTGGTCGTGGAAGCAATGAAAATGCAGAACGAAATCCGCTCCCCCAAGAGCGGAAAAGTCGAGCGCCTGCTCGTCAAGGAAGGTCAAAACGTCAACGCCGGGGAAGTGCTTGCGTGGGTGGAGTGATTCGCCGCAAAGCCCTCTCGAATTCCGGAGAAGGGAATTACTGCGTGTTGGCGGGTGAACTGGTCGCCGGCAATGAGACAGCTGGCTTCACCGGCGGCAGACTGGATTTCGCCGCGTCCGGCAACTTGCCGGCGGTTTCGACCACCTGCTGCGCCAGATAATTCGTAACTTTGGCTTCGTCGCGTCCCACGGCCAGGTACGCCGAGCGCAAGAGCTGTTCCTTGCGGTTTCGCAAGGTGTCGCGGATAGTCTGCTGCACTTGCGGATCGTTCACGCCGCGCTGGCCGGCGGCTTCGCGCGCCACCAGCTTCAGGATGCGGATACTGTCCTTCAACTGAATCGGCGGGCTTACCTGCCCAGGTTTCAGGGCGATCACGGTCCTTTTCAGCATGGGGTCGGACTGGTTCAACGACGACTCCGGAATGTAGCCGAGGTCGCCGCCGTTTCCGGCTGTGTTCACGTCTTCGGAATAGTCCATCGCCAGTTGCGCGAAATCGGCGCCGCTGTTCAGCTTGTCGGTCAGCATCTTCGCTTTGCGCTCAGCTTCGGCTGGGTTGGTGGCGTCATCATTCTTGCGGTTGCGGACCTGCAATTCCTTGCGTGGGGTGATGACGATCTGCGAAATGCGGTACTGCGGCTCGGCGACGTTAAACTGGTTGTGATTGGCGTTGTAAAAATCCAGCACGTCCTGGTCGCTGATGGTGATCTTTGCCGCCACTTCGCGGTTCAGGAGTTTCTGGATGGAGAGTTGCCGCCGCAGGTCGCGCTTCAGGTCGTCTACGCTCATGCCGCGCGCTTTCAGTTGCCGCTGGAACTCTTCCTCGGTGAACGGGCTTTTCAGTTCGGTGAACTTGTCTTCCACTTCGCCGTCGCTGGCCTCGAGGTTCAGCTTCTTGGCGCGCTCCAGCAGGATTTCGTTGTTGATCAACTGGTCCGTGACGTTCAGCTTCAGCGAAAGCGCCTCTTCCTGCGAAGGCTCCTGGCCTTCGGGATTCACCTGCGAACGGTAGTATTTCTCGATCTCGTCGCGCTTGATCTCCGTGCCGTTCACGGTGGCCCACACGTCGGCCGCGTGGTGCTCCGAAGGCTTGCAGCCGGCGAGGACGGAAAACACCAGTCCCGCCACGGGCAAGAGAGCCCCGGCGCGCCGCAGTCGCATTGCTCTGCTGGAGGTGCTTGTGGAGAGGTTCAAAGGTTCGCTCAGGCTGCTTTGGTCACACGGCCCAGACGGATGCAAGCCGTGCACACGCGAATCTGTTTGTGAACGCCCGAAACCACCGCGCGGACGCGCTTAAGGTTCGGATTCCAACGCCGGCGCCTGGTGTTGTTGGCGTGGCTGACCACGTTTCCATACTGCGGCCCTTTGCCGCAAAGTTCACACTTCATTGCCATATCGATTCCTGCACTCCAAAAGATTGAAAAGCAAAGTCTTAATTGTAGCAGAAGTGGAAAGAATCGCCAAACGAATGAGCGGGGTGAAAACTCCAGGTTTTTCAGAGGTTTTGAAGGGGCTGAAGCATCCAACTGGGGAGCTCAAGAAGCCGTTGGCGAGGCGCGTTTGCTATACTGTGATTGCTTTCAAGGCAAGTTGCTCCCGTGAATCCAGTGCGAATTTCAATCGTTGAGTACCTGAATACGGCGCCGCTGGTGCGCGGCTTTACGCATGGACCGCTCTGCGGCAAGTACGAGCTATCGTTCACCGTGCCGTCGCAGTGTGCGGAGGCGCTGCGCTCCGGGGCTGCGGACGTGGCGATCATTCCGGCCATCGAATACCAGCGCATTCCGGACCTGGTAATCCTGCCGAATCTTTCCATCGCCTCCAAGAAATCCGTGCGCAGCCTGCTGCTCGTCTCAAAAAAGCCCATTCAGGAAGTTACGCGCATCGCACTGGACCGCAGTTCGCGCAGCACGCAGGCGCTCACGCGCATCCTTTGCGAAAAGCTGTGGCATATCAGGCCGGAGTTTTTCGAGGCGGCGCCCGACCTGCCGGCGATGCTGCAGCAGGCGGACGCGGCGCTGCTGATTGGCGACCCTGCGCTGCGGCTCGCGATTGCTTCTGGGCCTGGGGCTCATCGGGATGCGGAGGGCGATTTCGTCTCTACGGCCTCGCTCGCAGGGCTCAGCGCCAAAGGGCCGGTCTATATTTACGACATCGTGGAAAAATGGCGCGCGATGACCAGCCTACCGGCGGTGCTGGCGGTCTGGGCCGCTCGCCGCGAAGCTGTTACCCAGCAACTTGTGCAGGATTTCCAGGACTCGCTCGCGTTTGGCTTGCAACATGTGGACGCCATCGCCTCCGAAGCGGCCGTGGAAATGACTCTGCCTGCCGCCGATCTGCGGGACTACCTGCTCGAAAACATCGACTACCACCTGGACGAAGAGAATTTGCGGGGCCTAACGCGCTATTATGAATTCGCGGCTGAATTGGGCCTGATCCCTGCGGCAAAAACGGTCGAGATGGCATCGGAGCCGGACAGCCCCGTGCGCCCGCTGGATTTTCAAGTAAGAAGTTTCTAAACGAAGGAAAAGCACCGTGGGAATCACAAAACAGCAAGCGCTCGAAATGCTCCAGTCCGACGACCTCGTCGGCATCGGCATGGCCGCTCACCAGTTGCGGTTGCAGAAAAACGATCCGCGCATCGCCACCTACCAGATCGACCGCAACATCAATTACACGAATTTCTGCACGGAATACTGCTCGTTCTGCGCGTTCTATCGCCCGCTGGGCGCGAAGGACGGCTACATCCTTCCGTTCGAAACCATCTACGCGAAGATTGAAGAGATGCTCGAACTCGGCGGCACCGGCGTTCTGCTTCAAGGTGGCCTGCACCCCGACCTGCAGATCGGCTACTACGAAAATCTTCTGCGCTCGTTGAAGGCGCGCTACCCGCAGGTGCACCTGCACTGCTTCTCCGCGCCGGAAATTTTGTGCATCGCGGAAGTCAGCGAGCTTTCGATTCGCGACACCATTCAGCGCCTGATGGACGCGGGCCTGCAGTCCATTCCCGGCGGCGGCGCGGAAATTCTCGACGACGAAATCCGTGGCAAGATCGCGCGCCTGAAGTGCACCAGCGACGACTGGGTGGAAGTCCACCGCACGGCGCATTCGCTCGGCCTTCGCACTACGGCCACGATGATGTTCGGCTGCGGCGAGACATTGCAGCACCGGGTCAATCACCTCGAACGCGTCCGCCAGCTACAGGAAGAGACCGGAGGCTTCACCGCGTTCATTCCCTGGATTTTTGCCGCGGAAAATACGGCGCTTGGCAAGAAGGTGCAGGAGACCACGGCTGTCGATTACCTAAAGACGCTCGCGGTCAGCCGCCTGTATCTCGACAACATTGACCACATTCAATCGAGCTGGCTGACGCCGGGCATCAAGGTCTGCCAGGTCGGCTTGCAGTTTGGCGCCGACGACGTCGGCAGCATTCTAATTGAGGAAAACGTGGTATTTGCCGCGGGCGTCCGGAACCGCACCAACGAAGAAGAGCTTCGCCGCATCATCACCGACGCCGGCTTTCAACCAGCACAGCGCGACACCCTTTACCGTTCCTACGTCCTGAAACCCCCGGCCGCCCGCGAACTCACCGCCGCCTAATTTTTATCTGGATTCTTATGTGTAGCGCTGGCTTTTATGCCAGCCCACTTTTATTTCCGCAACCGCAGCAATAATTCCACTTCTGTTCCATCGGGAAGATTCAGCGTCTCGTAAGGCTGCAAAACTCCATCCTTATAACGAGCAATCAGCCGCATCGTGCCCTCTTTGCCTGCCGGTTTTTCCGCTTTCGCGCTGGAGGCGCCGCCCGCGCCCGACGTTTCATCCAGCGCCTGATTCACCAGCGCATCCGCTTCCTTGTTCTGCTCGCGGTAAACGTGGCTGATGCGGAACGATTCGAACGTCTGCGACATTTTCTTCGCGCGCTCAAACAGCGGCTTCAACTCTTCGCTCTTCACTTTGTATTGCCCGCGCAACTGCTTGACCATCAATTCCGAATCGCTCTCGACGCGCAACGCGCGAATGCCGTGATTCTGCGCGTAATCGAGCGCCGCGATCAGCCCGAAATATTCCGCCACATTGTTGGTGTTGTTACCGATGTACTTTTTCAGGCGCGCAACAATCTCGCCGCGCGGGTCGCGCACCACCACGCCGTACGCCGCAGGGCCCGGATTTCCGCGCGAGCCGCCGTCAACATTCGCCTGGTAAGCCGCGATCGCCTTGCGTTCGGGTTCCGCTTCGCCGAAAAGGCCCGCGCCTTTTGGCACTGAAGGACGCTTCCACATCAGGAGTTCGCCGCTCCCGTAGCCGACTCTTTCGGCGCGGCGTGGGCGATGGGTTCAAGCGAGTAGAGAATCCTTCCGCAGGACTCGCATCGCAAAAGCTCTTCGTCCGTGTCCGATTCCAGCTGTTGGATCGTATGCGGCAACGCGCGCAGCCCGCACGCCTTGCACTGGCCGTCCCGCACCTGCGCCATGGCTGTGCCCGGATGCTTTTTGGCAATCCGTTCGTAAAGCCCAAGCAAATCCTCGGGAATTTTCTTTGCGACCCCGCGGCGCTCCGCGGTTGCCGTTTCCCAGGCTTTCTTTTTTCCGGCGAACTGCTCTTCGATTTGCTTTTTTTCTGCCGCAATCGCCTGCTCGGATTCCTTCAGCTCCGCTTCCAGTCGCTTCACGCGGCGCTCCGCTTCCTCGATCGCCATCATCTGCTCCAACACTCGGTCTTCCGCCTTAGAGGCTTCGCCTTCGGCCGTCGCAATTTCATGTTGCAGCGCTTTGTAGGCTTCGTTCGTTTTGACGGAACTGCTCTGATCGCGATATTTTTTCGCGCGGTCCTTCCACTGTTGCACGTCCAGCTCGAGTTTCTTGCGTTGCGCCAGGGCCTGCGCCAGCGCTTCTTTCGCGGCGGCCAAGGCGGTCCGTTCGCCACTCAGCTTGGCATCGGCTTCCCGCAGGCGCTTGGGCATCCCTTCCAGCTCCGAGCGCAGGGCAGCCGTAGTCTGGTCCAGTCGCTGCAGCTCCAGCATCTGTGGTATAGCGGGATTCATCCGGGCTTGATTCTAACACACGGTGAGGAAGGGTCTTCTAATGCAGTTGTAGTGGCCGACCTTCAGGTCGGCCACTACAATCGTTCAAACTAGGACGCCTTCAAGTCTCGGCGGATCAGCGCTGCGTCCACGAAATACCCGAGCCCCACGGCGAGCGGCAGAATGCCAAACGCCGAAGCCACCAGCGTTTCCGGCTCGCCCACAACCCGCGCGATCATCGCAAACATCAGGATGAAACCAGTGCCGCCGCTTACTAGAAGAATTCCGGCGCGCCGCGACCGGGCGTACTGCGAAAGCTCCGGCTCCATGGGAATTTCAGTGCCGCGCGCCAATGCGGCCAATCGTTCTTCGCTGCGGAGTTTCCGCACCCGATAGTAGGTGTACATCAACGCCAAAGGAATCCCGCACGTCAGCACCACCGCAACCAATCCGATCACGTCGCCACCCATTTTATTGTTCTCCCTTCCGCTCATCCGTCGCCGGCCGCATTTTGCGGTCTCACCCCTAAATACGCAGAAGGGTAGCGGATTGTTCCCGCGAATACGGGTCAACGCCATGAACCTGGAGGGAGTAGAGTTACTGGATTTCGCGGACTTGCATTGAGGAGTCAATGGCCAGAGTTGGGTAGCGGATAGGCGAACCTTCCGGCGCGGGTGCGTGACGTGCCACCACTTCGAAATCAGAGCCACTCCCGCAATTCACTTCGTAGGCGTAGCCTTCCCGCCCCGGCCGGGCCATGCTCAGCGATCCCGACGACATCAATTCTTCCATCGAAGCGCACTTGCTGTTCAGAGCCTGGTTTCCGCGCTCCGCCTGGGCGATCTGGAGCAGGTCCATGCGCACGCCGGTCAGGTTGATGGCTTGTGTTGAGGCGGTACCCGCGTCGGTCGTGGGCATATTCTTCAGATAAAATTGATATGCCCCGAACGCGATCAGGGCCGCAACCAGTACCAAGGCAAGTGCGCGCATGAGTCAATTCTTCCCGCGTGCCCGTTCATTCGCAAGATCTTCGCTGCTTGCGGAGCACAATTGGTAACAGGGTGCAGCCAAATTTCCCCGCCGCACATCGCGGCCTGTTATGCTTCCTTCGACGACGCCCCTCTCGCGGTCCTACTCTCCCCTCCGGATGGGTTCATGGGCAGCCTGCTACTACCTTCGGAACTGCGTTCCATTGAAAAACTTCGCGAGCAGGAACTGGAGGAAGCTCGCGTCATTCAGAACGTCATGCTGCCCGCGCATCCTCTGCGCCTTGCCGGCGTGACAATCTCGCACGAATTCCAGCCGGTGACTGAGGTTGGCGGGGACTACCTCGACTACTTTAAACTCAGCGATGACACGATCGGTCTGTATGTCGGTGACGTCTCCGGAAAGGGGCTCCCCGCGGCCCTTTATGCGGCGCTCGCCATCGGTACGCTTCGTGGCATCCACAAAACCGGCATGGAACCCGAGCGCGTTCTCTCTCTCTTGAACGAACGCCTGCTCCTTCGCGGCATCCCCGGCCGCCATTCGGCGATTCAATACGCGCTGTTCCATCCCGCTACCGCCCAGATACGTATCGTCAGCGCCGGAATGCCAGGTCCGCTTCTGCTCCGAGGTGAAACTTCGCGCGTCCTGCAGATTGCCGGTCTTCCACCGGGCCTCTTTTCCGCCGCGACCTATGATGAACTTTCACTGCAACTGGAACCCGGAGATTCTCTGCTTTTTTTCACGGATGGCCTCAGCGACGCGCGCAATATCCAAGACCAGGAGTTCGGTGTGGAAGGCATCGAGGACGTCTGCCGCCGCCACGCGGGCGAATCGCCTCTCGATCTCCTGGGCCATCTTTTTTCGTCCATCCAGGATTTCACCGCCAACTGCAAGCAGTGGGACGATATGACCGCCGCTTACTTCCACTTCGCGGGATAATCGCCGCCCGCGCTCTGCACGGTGGTTAACTGGGCAAAGCTGCGCCTCTTTTCAATTGACCTGTGGCTGCTTCTCCAGTAACTAAGGTAGTCAAAGGTCCGTTGCAATTTAGGAGTCCTCGATGAATAGAAAATCCCCGTATGCGGCGGCGCTGGTTTGCCTGCTCGCCTTTGCGCTGGCAATCCCCTTTGACGCGTATGCCCTGCCCGATGCCGCCGGCAATCGCGCCGGGGAAGTTTCCCGCGTCATACCCGCCGTCAATATCACTCGCGGTGCCAAATCGCTGAACGCCAGCGCGAAAACGCCTGTGGATTGGCAGGATGTGCTGAATACCCAAGCCAGCGGCCGCGCGCGCGTTTCGCTCGACGACGGTTCGGTACTCAACGTCGGTTCGGACTCCTCCGTGAAAGTAGTGAAACATGACGCGGGCGCGCAACAGACCGACCTGGAAGTGACGGTTGGGAAAATCCGCTCGCAAGCGCAGAAGATTTCCCAGCCCAACGGGAAGTTCGAAGTGCACACTCCCTCGGGCGTTGCCGGCGTCGTCGGCACGGATTTTTATGTTGGATACGAAAACAACGTTATGACCGTGATTGTGTTTGACGGCGTGGTGAAGGTCTGCAACCTGGCCGGCGTTTGCGTGGAAGTGAAAGCCGGCCAAATGACAACCGTGCGTAACAGTGATTCGACTGGCCCGGCTGCTCCCTCGCAGGCGAATCTCTCCACACTCTCCGAAGCAATTGCCAGCACCACTCTCGAAACCAGCCCAGGGATCGCCCAGATTCATCACATCGGCAAAGGTGCGGCGATCACCATCGGCATTCTGGCGATCATCCCCATCGTCGTCGTGCCGATTGTCATAACCCACAGTTCGGGAACGCCCGCTCCACTGCCGCCGAAGTGCCCGCCGTCGCAGTGCGGTTAGGACAGACGAGCGAAAATCCCAAGATTGAGAGGCCCCGGCAGCTTGTTATTCCGGGGCCTGTTCGTTTAGCAACGCCAGCTTCGCTTCGGCCATCTAATTTCAAGTAGTAGCTTGGCCGCTTCCTGCCGCCAATACCAAGCTTTGTCTACCCACCGGCGGTGGCGTAAACTGAATCTTTGAGTACTGCGTCTAATCGCGAGTGAGGCACTCTTGAACCCTTCAATCCCCTTTGTCCCGGCCCGCCGTTTTTGTATCCGCGCCGCGCTCGGCGCCCTTTTTATCCTGGTTCCCAATGCGCGCATTTTCGCCATGCCGCCGGATGCCCCGGCAAAACCATCGCCGCTGATCGCGGCGTTGAAGGCGGAGTTGGATCGCTCCATGAAGACTTACGGCGCGCAGGATCCCGCCGCCTATTTCATCAGCTACACGCTGACCGACACGCAGCGCGCCACCGTTTCCGGTTCGAACGGCGCTTTGCTGAGCAGCGACGACGGCCGCAACCGGTGGCTGGAAGTTGCGGTCCGCACCGGTGGCTACGAACTCGACAACACTCACAAGATTGACGGCCGCCAGCCCTCCTCCGGCAGCCCCGGCACCAACGTGCCCATCGACGACGATCCGGAGGTGCTGCGGCGCGCGGTATGGCTGGAGACGGACACCGAATATCGCTCCGCCGCCGAAGCCCTCATCAAGATCAAAACCGGCAAGGAAGTGAAAGTCCAGACCGAGGAAGGCGCAGCGCCGGATTTTTCCCGGGAAAAACCGCAGGTCTACACTGGCCCGCTGGTTTCCTATTCGCTCGATCGCAAGCCGTGGGAACAGAAAGTCCGCGATTACACCCGCTACTTCCGCGAATCCCGCGCGGTGATCAATTCCATCGTCACCTTCACGGCCCAGGCGCAAAATCAGATTCAGGTGAATTCGGCAGGCACGCAGCTTCAATTCGGCCAGATCCGTTACCGCCTGGAACTTTTCATCCAGGGCAAAGCCGCCGACGGAATGGACATCAACCGCTATTACAATTTTGATTGGGTGAATCCCAGCGACGCACCGGATGACAAAGCAGTGCTTGCCGCCTCCGCGCAATTGCGCAAAGAGATGGAGGGCCTGGTTGTTTCGCCGCTGAACGATCCCACGGTTGGCCCGGCTTTGCTCACCGGCCGCGCCGCGGCTGTTTTTTTTCATGAAGTTTTTGGTCACCGCGCCGAAGGCCACCGCCAGAAGGATGTGACCGAGGGGCAGACTTTTGCCAAAAAGGTCGGGGAACAGATTTTCCCCAGCTTCCTGACGGTCGTTGACGATGCAACGGAGAAAAAAGTCGCCGGCCAGGATCTGCTAGGCTACTATCAGTTTGATGACGAAGGCGTGGCCGCGCAGCGCGTGGTTTTGGTGGATCACGGGGTCTTGAAAAATTTCGAGATGTCCCGCTCGCCGCTGAAAGACTTTCCCCATTCGAACGGGCACGGCCGCCGGCAGCTTGGCGCAACGCCGGTTTCGCGCCAGGGCAACCTCCTTGTGGAAAGCAGCAAGACGCTCACCAACCCGCAACTCCGCGCCAAACTGATCGAACTCGTCAAGCAGCAAGGCAAGCCATACGGTCTGCTGATCGACGATATCGCCGGTGGTTTCACGTTCACCGGCCGCGGACAGCCGCAGGCATTCCAGGTGGAACCGCTCGTCGTTTACAAGGTTTTTGCGGATGGCCGCCCGGATGAGCTCGTGCGAGGTGTCGATATCGTCGGAACCCCGCTTGCGGCCCTGACGAAAATCGTGGCTACCGGCGACACGCCGGAGGTCTTTAACGGCTACTGCGGCGCCGAATCCGGATATGTGCCGGTTTCCGCCGCTTCTCCAGCCATTCTCACTTCCGAGTTGGAAGTGCAGAAGAAGCAATCGTCCACGGATCGGCCGCCCATTCTGCCGCCCCCGGCGCACGACATCCAGAAATCCGGAGGCCTTCAGTAATGCGCGCTATCCGCCTGTTCGCCAGTTTTATTGCCCTTACCGCCGCGTCCGTCGCGTTCGCGCAGGCCCCTGCCGACAACGATCACACCCTGCAGGCAATGAAGGACGAAATGGCTCGCGCCAAATCGCGCCTTGAACTGCAGATTCCGAAACTCGATAAGCCCGTGCGCCCTTATTACATCGAGTACCGGCTGCTCGACATGGATATTCGCGAAGTGGTTGCCGAATACGGCGCGCTGGTCACCTCCACGCACAACCGCAGCCGGGTGATGAACGTCCTGGCGCGTGTCGGCGATTACAAGCTCGACAGCTCGAACTTTGTCAGCGATGACGGCTTCCGCGGCTTCATCGGCCCTTCCGGCACGGTCGGCATCGATCGCGATTACGATTCGCTCCGTCAGGATCTCTGGATCGCCACTGACCAGGCGTTCAAGGAAGCGGTCGAAACCTACTCGCGCAAGCAGGCGTACCTGAGCAGCCTGGCGCGCCAGTCTGACATTGACGATTTCTCGCGCGTCGAAGCGGTCAAACACATCGAGCCTCTGGTCGCCCCGGACTGGACCAGCCGCAATTGGGATCAGGAAGCCCGCGACTCTTCCGCGGCGCTCCGCGCCTTCCCGCAGATTTACGAATCCAAAGTCACCTATTATCTGGTCTTCACGACCGAATACCTGCTGACCAGCGAAGGCACGGAAGTTCGCGCGAACCATTCCTTCGCCGCGATCGAATCGGGGCTCAGTTCCCTCGCCGACGATGGCATGCCCGTGAACAATTTTTACGCGACGTATGCACCGCGGCCCGGGGACCTTCCGAGCCCGGATGCTGTCCGGAAAGCGCTCAATGTTGCCGGCACCGAACTGATGGGCATGCGCAGCGCACAGCCCGCGCCCGATTACACCGGGCCGGTGCTCTTCGAGCCTCGCGCCGCGGCCGCATTGCTTGCCGAGGTGTTGACTCCTTCACTCAGCGGAGCGCGTCCCCCGCTCGCGTTTCAGCCTGTCGTGGAGCAGTTGATGAGCAGCCTTGGCGGGCGCAGCGACTGGAGCGGCAAGCTCGGGACGCGGGTCCTTCCCGCGGGCGTCACGCTCATGGATAACCCCGCGGCTACCGATTACAAAGGCGCGTTGCTCATTGGCGGATACGCAATCGACCAGGAAGGCGTTCCGGGCGAAAAGGTCACGCTGGTGGACGAAGGCAAGCTCAAGAACCTCTTGATGTCTCGTCGCCCAGGCCCCGATTTTGAAAAGTCCAACGGCCACGGGCGCAGCGCGTTCTTGAGCGAGGCCAGGCCGGTGATGAGTAATCTTTTCTTTTCCTCCTCGGAAGCTCTTTCGAAGGAAGATTTGAAGAAAAAGTTTCTCGACTCCTGCCGCGCGGAAAAACTCGAATACTGCATGGTGGTTCGCCAGATGGACAACCCGACGCTCAGCCTGCTGCACCAGGAAGACTTCAGCGAATTGCTGGCCAGCTTTGGCGGCAACGCGGCCACGGATCGCCTGCCGCTGGTCGTCTACAAGATTTATCCTTCCGATGGCCACGAAGAAATCGTGCGTGGAGCGCGCATCAGCGGCTTCAGCCCGCGCATGCTGCGCAACATCGAAGGCATCGGCAACGACAGCGTGGTCTTTAACTACATGCAGAACCAGACTACGGGAGTTGCCGGGACGGCGCTGGCCGCCTTCGGCACGGCGCAGAACGGCCTGCCGGCTTCCGTCGTCGCACCCTCCTTGCTCTTCGAAGAGGTGGAAGTGCGCGGCGCGCGGGGCGAACCCAAGCACCTGCCGTTGCTTGCGGAACCTCCCATGAGCGCCAAGGGCTCGCTGTAACCTTTTCCGCGCGCGTAACTCGGATAGGGCAGGGGTAGTCCGCGGGGACTGCCGCGTTCTGCCTTTCGGAGGTTTTCGTATGGAATCCAATCGCCGCACGTTTTTTGCAGGTCTGGGCGGGTTGGCCGGCGGTTCGTTGCTGTTCTGGACCATTCGCCGCGAACTTTCCGCGCCTTCCGTGCTCGTTTCCGCCGATTCCAATAACGGTCCGGTGAAAATAGTTCAATTTGACAATGCCGGGAAAAAACTGGGCGTGGCGGCTGTTCCGAAAGTCGTAAAGAGCGATGAGGAGTGGCGCAAGCTGCTCGATCCCGAGCAATATCATGTCACCCGGCACGCCGGCACCGAACGTCCCTTCCAAAATGCCTACTTTGAAAATCACGCAAAGGGCCTCTATCGCTGCATCTGCTGCAACAACGCCCTTTTTACCTCGGACACCAAATTCGAATCTGGCACCGGCTGGCCCAGCTTCTGGGCGCCCATCGCCAGGGAAAATATCTTTGTCTCCATGGACAACAGCCTCGGCATGTCCCGCGACGAAGTCTCCTGCCGCCTCTGCGACGCGCACCTCGGCCACGTTTTCAACGACGGCCCCCAGCCCACCGGCCTCCGCTACTGCATGAACTCCGCGTCTCTGCGTTTCGTCCCCGCAAAAAAATCCTGAGCGAGTCGCGGAAGTTGCCCGTGGGAAAAACGTCCAGGGAACACGTCTGTCATTCTGAGGGCATCCGATAAGGATGCCCGAAGAACCTCAACCTCAAATCTTGCTCGACGAGTCCATTTTGCGCTCTTCCTCTTACCAACGGAATCCCGGCCACGCATCGCGCTCTACTCCCGGTGCGGCATCCTCTGGCCACATGTTGTAGTCTTAGTCCATGGTCCTTTCTCGAGGCCTCCATACCGCCATAGAGGAAAAGAAGCGCGCCGCCCTGCTGAGCATTGGCTCCGCCATGCTGCTGCTCTGCCTGAAAACTTTCCTGGTCATTCGCACGGACAGCCTCGGCATTCTTTCCGAGGCGCTGCATTCCGGCCTCGACCTCGTCGCTGCAGTCATTACGTTTCTCTCTGTGCGTGTTTCCGACCGGCCGGCGGACGAGCGCCACCCTTACGGCCACGGCAAGTTTGAAAATTTCTCCGCGTTCATCGAAACCGGGCTGCTCATCCTCACGGCCGTTTACATCATTTACGAAGCCTTTCATCGCCTCTTTTTCCGCTCGGTTCATATCCAGCCGAGCGTCACCGCCATCCTGATCCTGCTGGTGGCCCTTTCGATTGATATGACCCGCGCCCGCACGCTGAATGTTGTCGCCAAGCGCTATTCCAGTGAAGCCCTTGAAGCCGATGCCCTGCATTTTTCCACGGACGTGTGGAGCACCATTGTCGTCATCCTGGGCGTCGCGCTTGTCTGGGCCGGGAACGTCTGGAATCTTCCCTGGCTTGCTTATGCTGACTCGCTCGCGGGCCTGGCTGTCGCCGGTGTGATTATCTGGGTCGGCTCACAACTCGGCCGCAGGACGCTGGACGCGCTCCTCGATGCCGCTCCCGCGGGGTTGCAGGATCAGCTCGTTACTGAGGTCGGAAATATTGACGGGGTTCTCCGGGTGGAACGCGTGCGCCTCCGTCGCGCCGGCAACCGCTACTTCGTCGATGCGACGGTGAGTGTAGCCCGCACCGCCAATCTCGAGCAGGTTCACGCTCTCACCGACAAGATCGAAAAGCGCATCGCGCAGATCGTTCCAGCGGACGTAATTGTCCACGCCGAACCGCGCGCCCCGCGCGACGAGCATCTCTTCGAATCCGTCCGCGCCGTCGCTCTCCGCCTCGGCCTGGCCGTTCATGACGTCACCGCTTCGCAGCAGGATGGCCACCTCTTCGTCGAACTCCACCTCGAAGTCGACGAAAATCTCAGCCTTCGCGAAGCCCATCGCCGCGCCACCGAACTCGAAGACGGCATCCGCGAACTCGGCAAAGACAACGTGGACGTCAACATTCACATTGAGCCGCTGGGCCGCCACATCGCCACGCCCGACACGCGCGCCGGAGAGATGCGCCAACTCGAACTGTCTGTCGAAACTTTCCTCAACGGCATGCCCAGCACCTACGACGAGCTCATCAATTGCCACGAGGTTCGCGTCCGCCAGGTGGAGCACCACATTCTCGTTTCGTGTCACTGCGTGATGAAAAGCGACCTATCCATTACGCGCGTCCACGACGTCACCGCCGCGCTCGAAGACAGCGTCAAGGAGCGCTTCCCGCAAATCTCTCGCGTCACCATTCACCCGGAGCCCCCGGAAGCCTCCTGATCTCGTCGCGCAATCATCCGCAGATTGATTGCCGATGCTTGCTCACCAGGTCGATTTGACACCCGTCCAAGCCCTGCATAGGCTGTCTAACGGCAAATTTCATTCGAAATTCAGAAGGGTGTCCTCATGCTGAAGCTATTCAACCATCTGATATGCGCTGCTCTTGCGCTGGCTCTCACGTTGCCCGCTGGCGCCTCTGACGCTGCCGCCGATCCATCGGAAGCCGCCATGGAATCCATCCGGCCGGACGCCATTCGCGCTCACATGAATTTCCTTGCCGATGATTTGTTGGAAGGCCGCGGTACAGACTCGCGCGGCTATGAAATCGCCGCCAGGTACATGGCCACGGAGTTTGAATCGATGGGGCTCACACCCGCCGGCGACGCCGGTACGTATCTTCAGACTGTGCCACTGCGGTCGGCACGCCCGGATGAGCTGAACACCACACTGTCAGTGATCCGCAATGGAAAAGCGGAAACGCTCGTCTTCCGCAAGGATTTCCTGGCGCAAGGCGATCCCGGGCGCAAGGAAACCTCTGTCGAGGCTCCGGTCGTTTATGTCGGGTTCGGCGTTACAGCGCCGGAGCAGAATTACGACGACTACAAGGGAATCGATGCCAGGGGCAAGATTGTCGCGATGCTTCTCGAAGCGCCCAATTTCGAATCCTCGCTCAAGGCGCACTACTCGTCGTTCGAGCAGAAAATGGCCATCGCCGTCGCGCACGGCGCCGTTGGAATCATTGTCGTCAACGATCCCGTCCTCGAAGGACTCTATCCATTTAAGGAGCAAGTCCGGGATCTCTCGCGTCCAGGGTTTCGCTGGCTGTCCAAAGAGGGTCTGCCAAACGATTATTTCCCCCAATTGCGAGCCGGGGCCTTCCTCAGCCTCGAGGCCAGCAGGCAGCTTTTTACCGGCAGCGGCCACACTCCGGAAGAAGTATTTCAGGCTGCCAAGGAAGGGAAATCACTCGTGTTCCCGCTGCCGCTTTCGGCCAGGATTCACAAACAGACCAAACTGCAGGATGTCAGCAGTCACAACGTGGTGGCAAAACTCGAAGGCAGCGACGCGGCGCTTAAGAACGAATACCTCGTCTACAGCGCGCACCTCGATCACCTGGGTGTGGGCGAGCCGGTGAAGGGCGACAGTATTTACAACGGCGCGCTCGACAATGCGTCCGGCTGCGCCATTCTCCTCGAAGTTGCCCGCGCTTTTTCGAAAATGAATCCCCGGCCGAAGCGCTCCATTCTCTTCGTTGCGGTCACCGGAGAAGAAGCCGGCCTGCTCGGCTCCGATTATTTCGCCCACTATCCGACCGTCAGCAAGGACGCCATCGTCGCCAATGTCAATATGGACGAGGACCAGATGCTTTGGCCGTTGCTGGATATTATTCCGTTCGGCGCCGAACATTCGACGCTCGACGGAGTCGTCAAGCGTGCTGCCGAGCGCCTGCATCTCAGCCTCAGCCCCGACCCCATGCCCGAGGAAGTCATTTTCATCCGCAGTGATCAGTATTCCTTCGTCAAGCAGGGAATTCCCGCCGTATTTCCCACTCCGGGATTCAAATCGAGCGATCCGAAAATCGATCCTGTCGCCATTTTCAAGGAGTGGGAAGCCACGCGGTATCACCAGCCGCAGGACGACATGCAGCAGCCTGGCCTCGATTTCAACCAGGCCGTGAAATACGCGCAGTTCGCCTACCTGTGCGGCTGGCTGATCGTCCAGGACCCGGCGCGCCCCGCGTGGAACGCCCACGATTTCTTCGGTGGCCACTACGCCAAAAAAATGTAGGCTAGGGCCGCCTGAGAAGGCGGCCCGTTCCTCGTTTGTCGTGGGGCATTCTGTGGGCTCGTAGTGCGCGTTTATTGGTATCTTTTAATATTGGTCTCGTTCCGCACAGAGTCACATCCAAACCCGCAAAAACGCTTTCTAGCTAGAGTGTCCCATACAGGGCATCTTTGTCGCCGCGCAACGCGCATAGTGGTGTCTACCGTGATTTCGAAATCGTGAATCCAGAGATTGCGGTCTGGAGAACATCATATGCATCGTACAAATCTACTTCTAAGCGGGCTGTTCCTGACCGCTGCCCTCGCGCTCAGTGGTCCCGTCGTGACCGCCGCGGCACAGGATGGCGGAATTCAGGTTCGCGTGTACGACTCGCATCATCGCGACTATCACAACTGGGATGACCGCGAAGATCGCGCCTACCGGAACTACCAGCAGGAACGTCACGAGCAGTACCTTGCCTACGAACACCGCAAGCATAGCTACCAGCAGCATTATTGGAAATGGCGCCACAGTCACCCAGATCGCGACTAACGAGCGCTTCCTCCACTGAATCAAAGCAGCAGGTTTCCCACGTACCACCCTGGTGCGTGGGGCGCCTGTCCCGCCACATTTGCTTCTCGATTCCTGCTCAGACAGCGGTGATTCTCAGCGCCCTTAATTGTTCAGACTTGTAACCTTTTTCGCTTAGCTCCAATCCAAAAAACACGGAGAGCGGCTTGCCATCGACGGAGCTTGGCTTTCTGATTTACAGTTGCCACGGAGGACCGGGGCAATATTGTGATTCGCGCCTGGCGTGGAGGCGTTCTCCAGCCGTGAATAGTGTCCAGCGGGCTTCGGGAGGACAATTACAAAGTGAAAATGACGAAGAAGCAGAAATCGTTGCCGGAACATCTGGTGGAACTTCTGAATGGCGGCCACGCTCATGTCGATTTCGAGAGCGCTGTGAGGAATTGGCCGGCAACCCTGCAGGGGAAAAAGCCGGAAGGCGCGGCGCACACCCCGTGGGAAGTACTGGAGCACATGCGCATCGCGCAGTGGGACATCCTCGAGTTCACGCGCAAGCCCAAACACGTTTCTCCCGAGTTTCCCGCCGGCTATTGGCCGAAGACGCCGGCTCCTCCCGACAATAAAGCTTGGAATAAAAGCGTCGCTGCCTTTCGCGCTGATTTGAAAGCGATGCTCAAGCTCGTACAAAGCAAATCAACCGATTTTCTTGCTCCGCTCCCCCATGGCGACGGGCAAACAGTTTTGCGCGAAACCCTCCTCATCGCCGATCACAACGCTTATCACCTCGGAGAGTTGCTCCTGTTGCGCCGCCAACTCGGAGCCTGGAAATAGCCGAACGCGGCCCAGCCAGGCAACCAGCACAGCGATCGAGGATGCGCCGCATTCGAAAGTGTCCTAAAATAGAATCATTGCCGCTGTGGGCGTGTAGCTCAGCTGGGAGAGCACCTGCTTTGCAAGCAGGGGGTCGCCGGTTCGATCCCGGCCACGTCCACCACTTTCTTCCTGATTGCAAAAGACTTAAGAAAATCACGTCCGCCCGAACGCTCCGTTTTTCGTGCACAGTGTGCACGAACTGTGCACGAATGGGTCATTGAATCACCTCTGTGCACAATGGCACGCTCGTCAAAGTGTCAGCCTGCGTGGGTACCATTTCATTGGCTCGACGGTTGAGCTTCTCC
>Ga0210410_10000722_pt1 | contig 34127 bp, 24 predicted proteins | sample IncBWC4MmetaG_FD_161058 | JGI IMG/M metagenome (GOLD analysis project Ga0210410, IMG submission 161058) | Forest soil microbial communities from Barre Woods Harvard Forest LTER site, Petersham, Massachusetts, United States - Inc-BW-C-4-M | ecosystem: Environmental > Terrestrial > Soil >...
CCGGCTCACGGCGCGAGTTGAACGTTCTCATCGCCAACAATGTTCGAGCGGGCCGCCTGTTGGCGAGCTTCGCCTTCTCCGAGCCGGGAAACTGGACAAGCTGGCCTCCCCATGAGCATGCCAAGATGCTGGAAGAAATGTATGTGTACTTTGACATGCCGGCGCCCGCATATGACCTTCAGTTGGTGTACAACAATACGGAGTATCCGGAACTGGTGACGCCCGTGCGCGATGGAGATGCGGTGTTCATGCCCAGCGGCTATCATCCGAACGTTTCCGTTCCGGGACACGCATGGCTGCGCACAAAGAGGTCGAAGACCGGCAGTTTGGCGTCGTGAACCTCCAGCCCGGTTTTCAGCAAGGGAGTTCGGGCCTCGGAGCTGCCCGCAAATAAAACGGCCACTGGCGTATGCCGCTGGAAAATTCATGGTCGATCCCATTTGGTGGTTCTATCTCTTTTGGATTCCTGATTATTTGCAACGCGAGCGCGGCCTGCATTTGACTCAGATCGGATTGCCGATTCTCGTCATCTATGTCATTTCCGACCTGGGGAGTATCGGCCGAGGATGGCTCTCTTCCAGTCTTATCAGGCGGAATTTTTCGGTGAACGCGGCGCGGAAATGGGCGATGTTGGTGTGCGCCTTGTGTGTGCTGCCGGTTGCGATCGTGTTTCGAGTTTCCGGGCGGTGGCCGGCCACGTTGCTCATTGGGCTTGCTGCTGCCGGGCACCAGGGATTTTCAGCAAATCTCTTCACCTTGCCTTCCGATCTGTTTCCTTCCCGCGCCGTCGCATCCGTGGTAGGAATTGGAGGCATGGCGGGAGCGGTGGGCGGCATGTTGATCGCGGAAATCGTGGGACATGTGCTGCAGTGGACCGGCAGCTACATGGTCCCGTTTTTGATCGCCGCGTCAGCTTATCTGATCGGGTTGATGTTGATTCACGCGCTGAGTCCAAAGCTTTTGCCGGCGCAAATTGGACAACTCTAAAACTATGTACCTGGAATCCTTTCAATTGAAGGGCAAGAATGCACTGGTTACCGGATCGCGGAGGGGATTGGGCGCCGTCATCGCCGTTGCTCTGGCGGAGGCGGGCGCGAATGTGGGATGCCACGGGCGCGATGCGAGCCCGGGAACGTCCTGCGATGCGGTTTCCGCCGCCGGCCGCAGGACTTTCTATTTTTCCGGAGATTTGGCGGACGCGAAGGCGTGTGACGTGCTTTTTGAAAAGACCATCGCGGAGTTCGGTTCGCTCGACATCCTGGTGAACAACGCCGGCGGGATTCATCGGGCACCCGCCGCGGAATATCCCATGGAATCCTGGGACGAGTTGATTGCCGTGGACCTTACGGCGGTTTTCCGCCTTTCGCAACTTGCCGGTCGGCACATGCTGCAGCGCGGAGCTGGCGGCAAGATCGTGAACATTGCTTTGTTGCTTTCCTTTCAGGGAGGAGTGTTCGTCCCCGCCTACGCCGCGGCAAAGGGTGGAATCGCGCAGTTGACGAAGGCGCTGGCGAACGAATGGGCGTCCAAAGGGATCAATGTGAACGCCATTGCTCCGGGTTATATGGCGACGGACAACACTACGGGGTTGCGCGCGGATCCTGTTCGAAGCCGTCAACTTCTGGAACGCATACCCGCTGCGCGCTGGGGAGAGCCGAAAGATATCGCGGGCGCGGCGCTATATCTGTGTTCCGCGGCGAGCGATTATGTGCACGGACACGTTCTCGCCGTTGACGGCGGCTGGCTGGGGCGCTGAGGGCGAAATGCCACTATCCATTAAGCCAAAAGACGGTTGCCGCTGGGACCTGGTCAGTTTGGGCGGGGATTCGGGGTGCGTGCGGCGCTCGGATGCTCCGACCGACGACACACGGCGGTGGCGGCGCTGAAGCCGGGAGGAATCGGAGATCGCGGACCTCTTCCTGTGCACTTGATCATCGAAAGCAAGAAATTTACGTTGATGCCTCACGTACCCGCTCAGTGGGTGCTCTCCCTGAGCGAGAACGCCAATTAAATACAGGAGAGGAGTTTTTGGACGCCTTGTGCGAAGTCAGGTGGGGGTGTGATGAGGCTGAGGACGAGGTGGTTGCTGGAGGGGAAGTCGTAGAAGTGGCCGGGATGGAGGAGGACGTGGTGATGACGGAGGAGATGGATGGCGAGGTCTTCGTCGGACCCGTGAGTGGAGGAGTGTGCGGAGTAGCGGAGCAGGGCGTACCAGCCGGCTTCGGCGTGGAGGAGCTCGCAGGTCGGATGGGAATGGAGTTGGGATTGGAGGTGGGCGCGATTTTCGCGAATACGGGCGCGGAGTTGCGGGCGGAGAGAGTGGCGCTGGGCGAGGAGCGCGGGGAGAGCGGCTTGCGCGGGGGCGCTGAGGGACAGATAGGTGTCGGCGACGATTTCGAGGCGATCGAGGGCCGGGCGGACTTGGGAGTCGGGGCCGGTGACGGCAAGCCAGGCGATTTTCATTTGCGGAAGCGCGGAAACTTTGGAGAGGCCGCTGAGGGTGAAGGTGAGGACTTCGGTGTTGGCGGCGAAGGTTTTGCGCGGCGGGGAGTCGAACGGGAAATCGAGAAAGACCTCGTCGACGATTAGGGCCAGATTGTGTTTTTGGCAAAGAGCGTTGAGGCGGGCGAGTTCTTCGGTGTGGACATAAGAGCCGGTGGGATTGTTGGGATGGACGAGAAGAATGGCACGGGTGCGCGGCGTGAGGGCGCGTTCGAGAGATTGGAAATCGATGAACCAGCCATGGGCGTAGGCGAGGGAGTAGCAGGCGAGGCGGACGTCTTGAAGACCGGCCAGAAATTCGAAGAGGGGATAACTGGGTTTGGGGAGGAGGAGTTCGTCGCCGGGATTGCAGAGGAGGCGGAACGCGGAGGAGTAGGCTTCGCTGGTGCTTGTGGTGAGGAAGAGAGACTCGGGATCGATGGTGGTTTGGTGATCGCCGAGATAGTAGCGGACGACTTCGCGGCGGGCGGCGAGAGTGCCTTTGGGTTGCGGATCGTAGGTGAGCGCGGCGGGATTCTGAAAGGCGGAGAGGATGGCGGCGGAATCGTAGTGGAAGCCGCATTGGGTGGGATTGGAGGCGGTGAGATCGAGGAGCGGAGTGCCGGAGGCGCGGAGTTCGTCGAGGGCGATGGTGAAGCGATTGCGGGAGAGCGGCCAGTTGGTGCGGTCGGAGAACATGGGGAATGGCTTTTGGTTGTTAGTTTTTGGTTTGAAGCTGACAGCTTACAGCCGGCAGCTAACAGCTTACAGGCAAGAAGCCGGAACTAAAAACTACATAAAAGAAAAAGCAGATTCATCGGGCAAACAGTGCGCGATGGCGAAGAGTTCCTCATCCCGTTCAAAAAAGCGAACGGGGCTTCGGAATGACATTTCTGGAGTTTTTTCCGTACACTGTAGACTCACACCATGACGGAAATTGTACGCACCAGTGCCATCCGAAAGGCGATTGATGTTGCCGGGGTTGTTCAGGGAGTGGGATTTCGCCCGTATGTTTACCGGTTGGCGAATGAGTGCGGGTTGACCGGGTTGATCGCCAATACGCCCGCGGGCGTGAGCATTGAGGTGCAGGGTGATGCGGGGGAGGTAGAGAGATTTCTGGAGCGGCTGCCGAAAGAGATTCCGCCGCTGGCGAAGATTACAGGGATAGTACCGCGGGATGCGGAATTGCAGCAGGAGACGGCGTTTCGAATCAAAGCGAGCAGCATGCGTGCTGCGGCGAAGGCGCTGATTTCACCGGATGTGAGCATTTGCGAGGATTGTTTGCGGGAGTTGATGAACCCGCGCGACCGGCGGTTCCGGTATCCGTTCACTAGCTGCACGAATTGCGGGCCGCGATTCACGATCATCCACGACATTCCCTATGACCGGGCGCGTACTTCGATGGCGAAATTCAAGATGTGCGCGGCGTGCCAGGCAGAGTATGAGAATCCGGCGAGCCGGCGATTTCATGCGCAGCCGAACGCGTGCTGGGATTGCGGGCCGCAGGTGGCGCTGCTGGGGGCGGACGGAACGCGGATGGATGTGGCGGAACCGATTCGCGAGGCGGCGCGATTGCTGCAGCAGGGATCGGTGGTGGCGATTAAAGGGCTTGGCGGATTTCACTTGGCGTGCGACGCGCAGAATGAAAAGGCGGTCGGGATACTGCGCGAGCGGAAGCGGCGGGTGGAGAAGCCATACGCGATTATGGTGCGGCGGGTGGAGGATGCAGCGCGGCTATGTGTGGCGGATGAACTTTCGAAAAAGATGATGAGTTCGTTCGAGCGGCCGATCGTTTTGATGCCGCGACGCGCGGAAGTTGCGTTTGTGCCGGGAGTGGCGCCAGGGAACCGGTATCTGGGAGTGTTTTTGCCATACACGCCGTTGCATCATCTTTTGTTCCAGAGCGGGAAGTTTGAGGCGCTGGTAATGACCAGCGGGAATTTGAGCGAAGAGCCGATTGCAATTGACAACGAAGAAGCGATTCGACGATTGAACCGGATTGCGGACGCGTTTCTGGTTCACGACCGAGAGATTGTGCGGCGGTGCGACGATTCGGTGGTGCGCGTGGGCGCGGGGCAGCCGCAGAAATTGCGCAGGTCGCGGGGATTTGTGCCGGTGCCGGTACAGCTTGAGAAAGAATCGCAAGCGGTGCTGGCGGTGGGCGGGGAATTGAAGAATACGGTTTGTGTGGTGCGGGGGAGCGAGGCGTTTCTGAGCCAGCATGTTGGGGATTTGGAAAATCTGGAGAGTTACCGGTTTTTTGAGGAGGCGGTGCAGCACTTGCAGCGGATTCTGGAGACCGAGCCGAAGGTGATCGCACACGATCTGCATCCGGATTATTTTTCGACGAAATGGGCGCAGGAACGCGTGGGGGTGGAACTGGTGGGCATACAGCACCATCACGCGCATGTAGCGGCGTGCATGGCGGAAAACCATCTGGATGGGAAAGTGATCGGGATTGCGCTGGACGGGGCGGGGTACGGGACTGACGGGGCGATCTGGGGCGGGGAAGTGCTGGTGGCGGACTATGCGGGATTCGAGCGGGCCGCGCATTTCGAATATGTGCCGCTGCCTGGTGGGGCGGCTGCGATTCACGAGCCATGGCGGATGGCGGTGAGTTACCTGGCGAAACATTTCGGGAAGGACGTGGAGAAGCTGGGATTGCCGTTTCTGGCGGAGATCGATTCGCGGAAGCTGAGCGTGGTTTTGCAGATGATGGAGCGGGAGATCAATTCGCCACGGACGTCGAGCTGTGGCCGGCTGTTTGATGCGGTGGCGGCGTTGGTGGGATTGCGCAACACAGTGAGTTTCGAGGCGCAGGCGGCGATTGAACTGGAGATGGCGGCGCGGGATTCGGGAAGCGAAGCGGCCTATCCGCTGGATTTGAATTTGCGCGGGGCAACCTGGCAGATCGGGACGAAATCGCTGTTTGAGTGGTTGCTGCGGGATATCCGGATGCAGGCCAGCGTGGCGGAGATTAGCCGGAAGTTTCACAACGGGCTGGCGCTGGTGCTTGTGGAAGCGGCGGAGAAGATTCGAGAGCGGACGAAGCTGAACCGGATTTGCTTGAGCGGGGGATGTTTTTTGAATGCGTTGTTGCTGGAGACGATGATCGCGGAAATGAAGGAACGTTCCTTTGAGGTGTTTTTTCATATGGAGGTGCCGGCGGGGGATGGGGGAATCAGTTTGGGGCAGGCGGTGATTGCGGGGAGGAGGGTGGAGGGCTAATTGTGTGAAGCGGAAGAAAGAAAAAACCTAACGCAGAGTTCACAGAGACGCAGAGGACGCTGACAAGTTCTTGTTTTTTTAGTGGACGGAGAATTTGCGGGTGGCGGTTTGGCCTTGGGATTCGGTGATGGTTATGGTTTGACCCGCGGGAATGCCGGAGAGTTTGTCGATTTGGCCGCTGGGCCAGCGGACTTCGAGAGTGTCGGCTTGGGCGTTTTGGGCTAAGCCGAAAGTTAGGATTAGTTCGCTGGCGGAGAGGTAGCTGGAGCCGCTGCGGAGCATTTGGGTTTGCGATTCGCCGCTGGCGGTGAGTTTGACTACGGCACCGATGCCGTCGCGATTTGATTTTGTGCCTACCAGTTTTATGCGCAGGCTTTTGTTGGTTGCCGCCGAACCTGTGGCTTCATTCAAGAAAAGATAAGCAGGGCCGCCGTTGGTGGAGAGCAGAAGATCCGGGCGGCCGTCGTTGTTGATGTCGGCGTAGGCGGCGCCACGGCCGACGCGCGGGGTGTTGAAGGATTTTCCAAGCGATTTGGCGACTTCCTGAAAATTTCCCTTGCCTAGATTGCGAAAAAGGTGCGGTGGCATGGCGTATTTCACGTTGGGCTGGACGCGTTCGATGTCGCTGTCGATGTGGCCGTTGGCGATGAAGATGTCGGGCCAGCCGTCGAGATCGTAGTCGAAGAAGAAACAGCCGAAGCCGAGGGTGAGCAGGGAAGCGCGGCCGACGTCGGAGCGCGGCGCTTCGTCCACGAAGAGGCCTTTGCCTTCGTTGTGGTAGAGAGAAATCATTTGATTGGAAAAATTGGTGATGAGGATGCTTGGGGCGCCGGAGTGATCATAATCGGCGGCGTCAACGCCCATGCCAGCGCGAGCTACGCCGTCTTCGCTGAAGGCGACTCCGGCGACGACGGCTTTTTCGGTGAAGGTGCCGTTGCCATTGTTGCGATAGAGCTTGTTGGGTTGGGTGTCGTTGGAGAGGAGGAGATCGGGCCAGCCGTCGTTGTCGTAGTCGATGATGGCGATGCCGAGAGTTTTTGACGTGGGATCCCCGAGGCCCGCTTTTTTGGTGACGTCTTCAAAGGTGCCGTCGCCACGGTTGTGCCAGAGGCGGACGGAGGTGCCCTTGTAGGATTCTGGCGTGCAGTAGGATTTGCTTTTGCCGTCGAGGGTGCAGTAGAGGTCGCTTTCGATGGACCACTGGATGTAATTGGCGACGACGAGATCGAGCTTGCCATCTTTGTCGTAGTCAACCCAGGCGGCGCTGGTGCTGAATTCTTTGGGGCCTGCCAGGCCTGCTTTTTGTGTGACGTCGGTGAAGGTGCCGTTGCCGTTGTTGTGGAAGAGACGGCATTGGCCGAGGGCGGTGATGAAGAGGTCGTCGAAGCCGTCGTTGTCATAATCGCCTACGGCTACGCCCATGCCGAAGAGTTCGATGTCCAGGCCGGCTTTGCGGGTGACGTCGGTGAAGGTGCCGTCGTGATTGTTGTGGTAGAGCTTGGGAGTGGAGTGTTTGGAAGGCTGGCCGGGCCAGTTGGCGCCGTTGACGAGGAAGATGTCGGGCCAGCCGTCGTTGTCGTAATCAATGAAGGCGACGCCGGGGCCCATGGTTTCGGGGAGATATTTTTTGCCGAAGGCAGCGTTGTTGTGGAGGAAGCGGATGCCGGACTGTTGGGTGATGTCGCGGAAAGTGATGGCGGGTCGGGATTTTGGAACTTGAGAACTTTGCGCGCTGGCGATGAGTGCGGAACAAAAAAGCAACAGCGCGGTGACGAGTTTCTTCATCGAGTCTCCGTCGGGATGTCACGGCCGACACCGAGGGCGTCGGCGACGCGGTTGATGTAATTAAACCACGAGGCGATCAGGGTGATTTGGAGGATGCCACGGTCGTCGAAGCCGGCGGCGCGGAGTTGGTCGTGGTCGGCACGGCTGCACTGGGTGGCATCGCGGGTCAGTTTCACGACATATTCGAGCATAGCTTTGTCCTGATTGCTGATCGGGGCGGAGCGAAAGTCTTTTTGCAAGGCGGTGACCATTTCTTTGTTGAGGCTGGTGCGACGCAGAAACTCTGCGTGGGATTCGATTCAATAGAAGCAGCGATTTGTGACGGAGACCATGGTGGCGATCATTTCGTGCTGGTAGCGCTTAAGAGGAAGATCGGGAGACATCATGGCGCCGAAGGCGCTGAAGGAGTGGAAGAGGACGTCGGGGAAGAGCGTGTGGGAGCCGACGATGCTGTTTTCGAAGCCGCGATCGACGGAGGGGGCGGGTGTCGAGTATTCGATGGGATAGAGTTTGCGTTGCTTTAGGACTAACTCGCGGACGCGGGCGTCGTCTTCGAGGCGGAGGGTTTTGATCCAGGTCATTGAGAGGATCCTTGTTCTTGCGTTTTGTCGAATTGCGATTTCATGAAAATTGTTTGGTGTAGTATCCGACCTTCAGGTCGGCCCCTACAGTTTAGCGGCCGGCTCCTGGGCTTGATTTTGTTGCGGGAATTTTTTGGGCCTGAAGCGGGACGGAGATGTGTTCGTGGATGGGCTGGCGCTCGTTGTTGTCTTCGGGATGGGCCTGGCGATAGGCGCCGGTTAGGGCTTGGGAGGATTCGTCGGCTTTGAAGCGGAGGTAGCGTTCTTTGTGTTCATTGGCGCGCGCTTCGTCGCCGAGGCCGGTGTAGCAGAGCATCAGGTTGTAATTAGCCTGGAGATCTTCGGGATCGATGGCTAGTGTTTGCTGGAATTCTTTCACGGCGTCGGCGTAGCGCTTTTCGAGGAATAGGACCCGGCCGAGTTCGTTGTGGACGACGCGATCGCGGGGGAATTGCGCTAGGACGGACTCGAGGGCTTGCGCGGCTGCATCGTAGTGGCCCTCTTCTTTCAGGACGCGGGCGTAGAAGAAATTGGCGCGGGGCAGGTTGGGCTTCAGGGCCAGGGCTTTTAGGAGAACTTCTTTTGCGCCCTCGGTGTTGCCTTCCTGAACTCGGACGCGGCCGACGTTGGTCCATCCGTCGAAATTGTCGGGAGCCATTTCGGTGATTTTGAGGAAGGCTTGTTCTGCGCCACTCAGGTCGCCCTGGAGGAAGAGGCCGATACCGTAGTCGTTCCAGCGGGTCCAGTCGTCTTTGACCAGAGAGGTCTGTGGAGCAGGCACTGAGGCGGAATGCGGAAGGACACGAATGGTCTTTGTATCTTCCGCGACGGTGATGACCGGGAGATCGGGAATGGACTTGAGATCTCCGGACGCCTGCGAAGTATCGCCATTGAAGACCCACGAGCGATCGTCATGGTCGGGCAAGACGTCGGGAGGCCCAAGGTTGGACTTGGTTATGTCTTCCGGCACTCCCGCATAAGAGAAATGGGTGTTCCACCACTGGAATTTACGGTAGTTGAGTTTTGAATGAAGCGTGATGTGTTCGCCGGCGCTTTCGGGGATGTGCAGGTGGAAGTGGGCTGTGTCGGCGGCGCCGGGCGGGATGAGGTGTACGTAGACGACGGCGCGGGTGGCCCAGGCGTTGCGCTTGTTGATGGGATTTCCGTGGCCATCGATTTGGAGAGATTTGTAGAAATGTGCGCCGGGCTCGACGGGGCCTTTGCCTTCGTCTTCGACTTTGCCGCTCCAGAAAATGGTCTGGCCTTTTTCGTCGGTGGCCCGGAGCTCGAGCCAGACATCGAAGGCGTCGACGGTGCCGCCGGGGAAGAAGTGGCCGACTTTGCGGGTGCGGACGACGACGTCGACTAGAACATCGTCACCGCGGCGGACGGCGGCGTCCACCCGGCCGAGGGGGGCGGTGATGGGGCGGGCTTCGCCGGCGGGGCCACGCGGAGCGGAGATGTCGGATTCCTCGCCGACGGCAAAGGTGGTGGAGAGTTCCTGCTTCGGGTAGTCGGAAACCTTTGTGGAGGATCCGGATTTAGAGACCGGAGAGATGGCGAAGATATCCACGCTGAGTTGGTTGTCTTGGAGGAATTTGCGGCTGGTTTCCAGTTGCGCGGAGTCTTCGTTGGCGACGGGCACGGCGGTGTTGGCGCCGGGGAAACGGTGAGAGTGGACGTAGCCGTCGAGATTGCCTTCGTCCTTTGAGGGGACGAGCGGCATGTGGCAATCGGCGCACATCATGGAAGTGGTCGGGTAATAGAAAGCGCGGGCGCCCTGGCCGGAGACGCCGCTGGCCTGCCAGTTGTCGTATTCGTTGAAGCCGCGCAGCCAACGGTAGTTGTTGAAGGGCTGGTCGAGGTGGACTTTATGGCAGCCGGAGCAGAATTCGGGGACCTGCTCGCGCATGAAGGGTTTCAGGAAGACGCGGCGATGCGGCTCCGGATTCAGGCGAACCAGGAAATCGTGCAGGCCGCGGATGAGGGGGTTTTCACTGGCCGCGAGTTCGTGGAGTTTCGGATATTCGAGTACGAAATCGCCCTGGCCCATGGTGCTTTTCACCTGAACGATGCTGTGGCACATCATGCAACTAAGGCCGGCGCTAGCTTCGGGCTTGTGGATACTTTGCTGGATGGGCGTGTCCATCATGCCGCTGAAGAGCAGAGCGGGATCGTGGCAGCCGGCGCACCATTTGGTTTGCTTCACGCCGTCAACTTCCTGCATGTACTCGATGCTTTTGCGATACCACTGATTGTTGAAGGAAGAGAAGTGGTGCATCGAGCTTAGCCATTGTTTGTAGATGTCGGAGTGGCAACGCTCGCAGGCCTGCGATTTCAGGAAGTAGTCGGAGGGGATGTAGTTGCCGTCTTTAGTCTGGACGGAACTGGGGAAGAATTTGCCGGTGGGGCCGTCGCCTTCCTGATCCATCGTGGCGGGAGCGATGGCGGGATTGCTGACACGATAGGCATTTTTCCAGGCGATGGTGCGGGTCCACCAAGCGCCGGCGGAGATGGCGAGAGTGAGGAGAACGAGTGTGGCGAAGCGAAAACATTGCTGGAGGATTCCGGTGTTGAGCCAACCGCGGGAAGCGAGCCAGGACGAGGCGAGGAAGAGAGCGCCAACGATGCAGAGAGCGATGTGGGTGTAGAGCCAGGCTTTGAGGCGATGAGGCGTGCCGATTTTGATGAGGGCAATGCCGAGCGCGCCACCTACTAAGAGGAAGAGCCAGCCGAGACGGGCGAGCCAGTGTTCGTGGTTGAGACCGTGAAAAAGAAAAAAGAGAATGCCGAGGGTGGCTAGGACGCCGAGAGCGGTGTGGAGAACGACAGCGACCGCATAGGGAATGTTGGCGCTGGGGAAAGCGTAGAGATAAACGGCGGTGACGGCAAGAACAAGAACGCTTAGGGAGCGCCAGCGTTGCATGCATTTCCCCCCAGGGAGTGGTCAAAGTTTATCAGGCGACGCCGCCATTAAATAATGCGGCCGGGGGTCGTAGGCCCGGCCGCAAGGTTTGTTGGGGTGCTTCCAGTCTTGGCTTGGGTAGCCAGGCGGGAAGCGACTGCTGATTGGGACAATTTATATTCGTGGTGGGGAGGGGTGGCAATAGTGGGAAAGGATTAGGGAGCAGTTCAGGAGAGAAGATTTAACGCGGAGAGAAGAAAATAGATGCAGAGGTCAGAGGAGAAGAGGGCGGCGTAGAGCCACCCCTAAAATGCGGTAATGCCTTTGGATTCAGTTAGTTGGTAGGCCTTTGCGGATTTTAGCTTTGGGTATTCTTCGGTTGTGCCGCTCGGCCAGTCAATTGTGATTTTTTCGATTTCGTCTTGTTTACCTACCCCGAAAGTTAGCGGTAGTTCGGATTGGGAGAGGTAGCTGGAGCCGCTACGCACTTGGCAGGACTGGATTTGACCGTTGGAGTAGAGGCGGACGGTGGCGCCGATAGCGTCGCGATTGGATTTGGTACCGATGAGGTGTAGGCGGATGCTGCGGTTCCGGGCGAGTTGGTCGTTGCGGTAGAGAAACGCGGGGCCGTTGTTGGTGGTGAGGAGGAGATCGAGATCGCCGTCGCGGTCGAAATCGGCGACCGCGAGACCGCGGCCGACTTTCGACTGAGCGAAGCCGCCGCCGAGTTGGGCGGCGACTTCGAGAAATTTTGCGTTGCCTTGATTCAGGAAGAGCTGCGGAGCCTGAGCATAGCCGACGTTGCCGCGAATGTTGCGGACGGTGTCGTCAATGTGACCGTTGGCCACGGCGAGATCGAGGCGGCCGTCGAGGTCGGCGTCGAAGAAGACGCAGCCGAAGCCGAGCGTGTTGCGGGAAGCGGGGCCGAGGCCGGCTTGCATGGCGACGTCGTCGAAAGACTTTCCGTTGGAGCGGTAGAGGCCGAGCATTTCGTTGTCGAAATTGGTGATGACGACGCCAGGCTTGCCGGAGTTGTCGAAGTCGGCGCAATCGACGCCCATGCCGGCGCGGGCTTTGCCTTCGTTGCTGAAGGCAAGACCCATTTCTACGGCCACATCCTTGAACTTTCCGTTGCGAAGATTGCGATAGAGCTTGTTGGGCTGGGTGTCGTTAGCGACTAGCAGATCGGGCCAGCCGTCTTGATCGAAGTCGAGCATGGCGACTCCGAGAGATTTGGAACTGGTGTCGAAAATGCCGCTGGTGGAGGTGACGTCTTCGAAGGTGCCGTCGCCGCGATTGTGGAAGAGCCAGCAGGTGTCGCCGCGATAGGCTTCGGGCGTGCAGTAGGATTTATTTTTTCCGTCGAGGCTGCAGAAGACATCGTGATCAGCGGACCAGCGGACGTAATTGCAAACGAAGAGATCGAGGAGGCCGTCGCGATCGAAATCGAACCAGAGGGCGGAGGTGCTGAAGCCCTGCTTGTTGAGGAAGCCGGCTTTTTGCGTGACATCGGTGAAGGTGCCTTTGCCGGTGTTATGGAAAAGGCGGCTTTGGCCGACGCAGGAGATGAAAATGTCGGGGAAGCCATCGTTGTCGTAATCGGCGACGGCGACGCCCATGCCGTAGAGTTCAACGTCGAGGCCGGCGGCTTTGGTGACGTCGGTGAAGGTGCCGTTACGATTGTTGCGATAGAGCTTGAGGGTGGAGCGCTGGCGCTTGTGGCCGGGCCAGTCCATGGAATTGATGAGGAGGATGTCGGGCCAGCCGTCTGCGTCGTAGTCGAGGAAGGCGCAGCCGGAGCCGAGAGTTTCGGGGAGAAGCTTACCGCCATAAGCGCCACTGTTATGCAAGAAATGAAGGCCGGCTTGCGCGGTGACATCGGCGAACTGAAATCCGAGGGTGTTTGTTGGGAAAGAAAGCGGAAAACCCGTGGAGAGGACTCCTGCACCAACGGATTGCTTGAGGAAATCGCGGCGCTTCACGGAAGGGTCACCAGACCATTTTTGATCGCGTAGACGACCAACTCCGCGGTTTTGTGGAGGCCGAGCGCATCCATGATGTTGGCGCGATGAACGGAGACGGTGTTGACGCTCAGGCCGAGTTCGGCGGCGATTTCCTTGTTGGATTTGCCGGCGACGATGTGCTGAAGGATTTCGAGTTCGCGCGGGGTGAGGCCGGTGTCGCGCTCTCCCCTGAGATTGCCTGTGAGGGTAATTTGCGGGTCAAGAACGGTTTTGCCCTCGGCGATTTTTTGGATGGCGGCGACGAGGTCGAGATCCATGGCGTTTTTGAGAATGTAGCCCTTGGCGCCGGCTTCGAGAGACTGGCGGACGAGCGTGTCTTCGGAATGCATGCTGAGCATGAGGATGGCGATATCTGGAAATTTGCCAAGGATGCGGCGGGTGGCTTCGATGCCGTTGATTTGCGGGAGGGCGCAATCCATGACGATGACGGCGGGATGGAGTTGCTCGGCGAGTTGCACGGCTTCGAGGCCGTCGCTGGCTTCGCCGACCACCTGGAAAGTTGGCTCATCTTCGAGGATGCGGCGGAAACCGCGGCGGACGAGGGCGTGGTCGTCAACGAGGAGAACGGTAAGTTTATTCGGCATGGGGTTCCACCTGTTCGCGAGGGACTTCGAGGTGAACGAGGGTGCCGCCCGCGGGGAGCGGTGAAACGTTGAGCGAGCCGCCAAGAAGTTCGGCGCGTTCGCGCATGGCGACGAGGCCGATGCCGCTTTGCCCTTCTGCGGGACGAAAACCTTTGCCGTGATCTTCGACTTCGAGAATCAGAGCCGTGGATTCGAATTGCAGACGAATCCAGGCTTCTTTAGCGCCGGAATGCCGCGCGACATTGTTGAGCGCTTCCTGGAGGACGCGATAAATCTGGACACCGGCGGATGTTCCCACTGGGTAGGCCTCTCCTGGCTTTTCGTAGTGAAGCACAAGACCCGTCTGCCTTTCCACAGTCGGGATGTACCAGTCAAGAGTGGAAACCAGGCCGGCTTCGTCGAGAAGCACAGGATGCAGAGCCTGGGAGAGGCTGCGGATGTTGTCGAGCGTGGATTGCGCAATGCCCTGGACTTCCTGGAGATCGGCGTGAACAGGGGAATCGGTGGGGAGATGCTTCGCCGTGCGGCGGATGAGCGAACCGATGGCTGTGAGCACCTGGCCGAATTCGTCGTGGAGTTCGCGGGAAATGTGGCGGAGGGTGGATTCCTGAGTGGCGATTAATTTTTGCGCGAGATCGCTGCGTTGTGAGGAGAGTTCGGCGACCTGGGCGAAGAGGCGGCGATTGTTGCGGATGAGATAGAGGCTGGTGAGGACGATGGCGATGAGAATGGCGGCGAGAAAGAAATAGAGCTGACGCTGGACGCGATCGTAGATGGCGGAGATGCGGGCGGCAGCGCGCTCTTCGGCTTCGTTGTTCTGGACGAGTAGACGAGAGACGTCAGAGCTGAGGGCGGCCTGGCGGGGTTGCAGCGTGTCGCGGATCTGTTGGACGGCGGCGGATTCGAATCCGGCTTGCGCTAGGGCGAACATGCGATTGACCGAGTCCCAGAATTGCGCGAGGGATTGATTGAGATAGAGGCGCTGGTCGCTGGTGGGAGCGGCTTCGGAGAGGACGGATTCCTGCTCGATGGCGTCGACGAGATCGGTGCGGATGCGTTCGAATTGCGGAACCCAGGCGATGATGGGATACGGCTCAGTCGGATCCTGCATGTCGCGCATGGCTAGGCCGAGGGAGTTGAGGTCATTCTGGATGCGGAGGAGTTGGAGGGAGTCGCGGCGGTTGCGGTCGACGAGTTGGCTTTGGAGTTTGCGGAGGCCGGCGAATTGGAGGGTGATGTAGGCCGCGTAGGCGAGGACGGCGAGGACGGTGATGATGAGGCCGAGGTAGAGGCCGCGCGTGGGGGCTTGTTGAAGGGGAGAAGAGTTTTGCACTGGGAGTAAGGATATAACGCGGGGTAGGGGGGAACCAACCCGGAGAGGACGAAGAACCTTGGGGAGGAGGTGGTACACTTTTTTGCGCGCTGGAGATTGTTGAGGAGGATGCGTTTTGATTGAGGTGGGACTGGTGGGGTTTGGGCTGGCGGGACGCGGGTTTCATGCGCCGGTGATTCAGGCGGTGGAGGGATTGCGCCTGGCGGCGGTTGTGCAGCGTACGGGCGGCGACGCGAAGAGAATTTATCCGGATGCGCGGATTGTGCGGAGTCTGGAGGAGTTGCTGGCGATCAAGACGATTCGATTGGTGGTGATTGCGACGCCGAATCAGACGCATTTTCAGTTTGCGATGCAATGCCTGGAGGCGGGGCGGGATGTGGTAGTGGATAAGCCGTTCACGAATACCGTGCAGGAGGCGGTGGAATTGGTGCAGGCAGCGAAAAAGCATGGGCGGATTTTGACGGTGTATCACGACCGGCGGTTTGACGCGGATTTTCAGGGGTTGCGGAAACTGGTGGCGAGCGGGGAACTGGGAAGAATCGTGCGGTTTGAGGCGCATTATGACAGGTTCCGGCCGAAATTGAAGCCGGGAGCATGGCGGGAAGTGCCGGGACCGGGGAGCGGAGTGCTGGCCGACTTGGGGCCGCACCTGCTGGATTATGCGTTGACGTTGTTTGGCGCGCCGGAGCGGGTGACGGCGGATGTGCGCACGGAGCGCGAAGGATTTGTTACCGACGATGCGTTTGATATCTGGCTGCATTACGCGGGGAGCGTGATGGCGGTGCTGGGGGAGTCGATGCTCAGCACGGTGCTGCGGCCGCGATTTCTGGTGATGGGGACGAACGGGACTTATTTGAAGAAGGAGTTTGATCCGCTGGAAAGCGTGTTGCGGACGAGGACGCCGGGGCCGGGAGAATCGTGGATGCTGGAGAAGCCGGAGAATTTTGGAGAAGTGACACAGGTGGATGGAGAAAAAGTGCGGAAATGGAAGGTGGAATCGTTTGGGGATTGGCGGGATTTTTATGCAAATGTGCGCGATGCGGTTTTGGGGAAAGCGGAATTGCAGGTTACGCCGGAGCAGGCGTTGCGCGTCATGGTGGGATTGGAGTTGGTGAGGGAGAGCAGCGAGGAGAGGTGTTCGGTGGCGTGGCGGGAGGTGACGGTGTGAGGGACAGGGGCGAGTGGGAGAAGCGCGGGGCGCGGCGTATAATTTTGCTTTGGCAGAGGGAGCGGGAGCCTGGCTATGAAAATTGAACTTGCGCCGTCGATACTGGCGTCGAACTTTGCGCAGCTTGGCAGCGAGGCGCAGCAGGCGATTGAAGGCGGCGGGACGATTCTGCACGTGGACGTGATGGACGGGCATTTCGTGCCGAATATTACGCTGGGGCCGCCGCTGGTGAAGAGTTTGCGGAAAGTAGTGAAGGTGCCGCTGGACTGCCATTTGATGATTGAGAATCCGGACTTGTTCATTCCCGAATTTGCGGATGCGGGGGCGGATTGGATTTCAGTGCACCAGGAGGCTACCGTGCATCTGGACCGGACGCTGCACCTGATTTCCTCACACGGGTGCAAGCCTGGAGTGGTGATTAATCCCGCGACACCGGTGGAGATGCTGACGGAGGTGCTGGACCTGGTGCATCACGTTCTGGTGATGAGCGTGAATCCGGGGTTCGGCGGGCAGAAATTTATTCCGAACGCGTTGAATAAAATTGCGGCGCTAGCGAGATTGCGCGCGGAAAGAAAACTGGATTTCCGGATTGAGGTGGACGGCGGCGTGGACCTGGAAACCGTGGCGGACGTGGTGAAGGCGGGAGCGGAATTGCTGGTGGCCGGAAGCGCGGTGTTCGGGCATGGGGATATTCGGGGGAATGCGACGAAATTACTGGAGGCGGCGCGGGCGGCGGTGTTGACGCGGGCGTAGGGGGCCGGTTGAAGAGCGGCCCGCCTCGGAAGGCGGGCCCTACAAGGCTTAAGCGGCGAAGGTAATTACCTTGGATTTGGAGCTGGATTTTTTGGTTGGGGCGGCCAGCTCGCGTTCGGCGCGGAGCCAGTCTTGCATGGGGTCGCCGGGGGTAGAGCCGCGTTCGAGATAGATTTCGTAGGCGCGGGCGGCGATTTGGTCTTGCGTGGGTTTGGATTTTGTTGGGGCGGCTTTTTTTGTTTTGGGCGCTGAGGTTTCTTTCGTCTTCGGCATACTTCTCTCCTTCCACGAACTACAGTCCTATTTTAAGCGGAGCGAAAGTGCGTGCGCATGGGTTGATTGTGGCGCAGTTGTTGTTAGCGATACGCGGGAAAATTTGGATGGAATGGAGAAGGAATTTTGATTTGCGAGGAAGAAAGAAGGAATAACGCAGAGTGCGCAGAGTAAGGGAGGGCCCCGAGAAGAAGAGGGCGGGACAAGCCCGCCCCTACAATGTCGGGCGCAGACGTTTTCTTAGGCTACGGTTATGTCTTTGCTTAGGTAGACATCCTGGATGGCGTTTAGGAGTTTTACCCCGTCGGCCATGGGGCGCTGGAAGGCTTTGCGGCCACTGATGAGGCCGGTGCCGCCGGCGCGTTTGTTGATGACGGCGGTGGCGACGGCGTCCTCGAAATCGTTGGCGCCGGAAGCGCCGCCGGAGTTGATAAGGCCGGAGCGTCCCATGAAGCAGTTGGCGACCTGGTAGCGAGTGAGATCGATTGGGTGATCGCTGGCGAGATCGGTGTAAATGCGCTTGTCGAACTTGCCGTAGCTGGAGTCGCCTATGTTCAGGGCCTGATAGCCGCCGTTATTTTCGGGGAGCTTCTGCTTGATAATGTCGGCCTGGATGGTGACGCCGAGGTGATTGGCTTGGCCCGTCAGGTCGGCGGAGACGTGGTAGTCCTTATCTTTCTTGAATGCGTTGTTGCGGAGATAGCACCAGAGAACGGTGGCCATACCGAGTTCATGCGCCTCGGCAAACGCGTGGCTGATTTCGATGATCTGGCGGTCGGCTTGGTCGGAGCCGAAATAGATGGTTGCGCCGACGGCGGCGGCGCCCATGTTGTAGGCCTCCTCCACGGTGCCGAAAAGAATCTGGTTGAACTGGTTGGGATAGGTGAGGAGTTCGTTGTGGTTGATTTTCACAATGAACGGGATTTTGTGCGCGTACTTGCGCGCGACGGAGCCGAGAACGCCGAAGGTGGAGGCAACGGCGTTGCAGCCGCCTTCGATGGCGAGCTTGACGATGTTTTCGCCGTCGAAATAGTCGGGATTTTTGGCGAAGCTGGCGCCAGCGGAATGCTCGATGCCCTGATCAACAGGGAGGATCGAGAGATAGCCGGTGTTGCCGAGGCGGCCGGTGCCGAACAGCCGCTGGAGATTGGTGAGCACGCGGACGTTGCGGTCCGTGACGGCATAGATGCGGTCAATGAAATCGGGGCCGGGGAGATGCAGGCGTTCCTTGGAGATTTTGGGGGATTTGAAGCCGAGGAGCGATTCGGCTTTGGAGCCGAGGAGTTGTTCGATGTTGCTTATAGCTGCGGTTGCCATGTGGTTCTCCTGAGGAAGTAATCAGTTTTCGGTAATCAATAAGAAAGTGCAAGACGGCTGACAGCGATCAGATAACAGATGACTGAAACCAAAACCTGCTCGACCGTATGCGGTCTACCGAAATTCTACTCTCTAATGCCTACCGCTAACATTTTAGCGGCGTCGCGGTCGATGAGCCAGAGGGCGTTGCCGCTGGCGGGCTGAATGAGCTGAGCGGGAAGCTGCTCGGGTTCATAGGGTCCTTCGAGAACGGCCTTCAGGGCTGGAGCCTTGTCCGCACGAGTGATCATGAACATGACACGGTTGGCGTGATTCGCTGCTTCGGCCGTGAGCGTGATGCGCTCGGTATAAAACTTACCCACCCAGTTGCGAACCACGATGCGGCCAGCGGCGTGCAGCGCTTTGGTGCCGGGAAAGAGCGAGAGGGTGTGGCCTTCATCGCCCATGCCGAGGAGCACCAGGTCAAAGCGGGGATACTCGCCATCCTTTAACTGGAAGTATGCGCGCAAAACCTGTTCGTATTCCAGCGCGGCTTTTTCGGTGTCGGGATATTCGCCCTTGATGCGCGCGATCTGCTCCGATTTCAGGAGGCCTTTGGAAAAGAGCGCTTCGCTGGCCATGCGGAAATTGCTTTCAGGACTGTCGGGAGGAGCGTGTCGCTCGTCACCGAAGAAGACTCGCATTTTGTCCCAGGCGATTTTGGCACGATAGACGGGATCGTCGGCGAGCAAAGCGTAAAGAGATTTGGGCGTGGAGCCACCGGCGAAGGCGACGTTGAAGACGCCATTTTTCGCGACGGCTTCGGACGCAGCTTCGACAAATTCTTCCGCGGCGCGGCGCGTGATCGCGGCGGGGTCCGCGAGGATACGGATATCGCGTTGGGCCGGCGCGGGCATCAAGTGGTTGCAGCCTTTTTTTCGGCAACGTGCTTGCCGCGCAGGTCCACGTCTTCTTCACCGATGCGGCGCCAGACGCGGCCATCGCGAGCGAGCAATTCATCGGCTTCGGCGGGGCCCCAGGAACCGGCAGCGTAGTTCGGGAAGTTACGCGCGGGGAGAGCGTGCCAGACGTCGAGTATGGGCTGGATGACACTCCAACCGGCTTCAACCATGTCCGCGCGCTGGAAGAGCGTAGCGTCGCCGGCCATGCAGTCGCGAAGAAGGCGTTCGTAGCCGGTGCTGTGTTCGGTGCCGAAATACGTGTCGTAGTCGAAATCCATGTTGACGAGGCCGAGACGCATGACAGACCCGGGAATTTTTGCGCCGAAGCTGAGCGAAATGCCTTCATCCGGCTGGATATGAATGACCATGCGGTTGGTCTCGATGTTTTTGACGGTGGTGTTGCGGAAAAGAACGAAGGGAGTACGGCGAAACTGGACGACGATTTCCGTGGCACGCTTCGCGAGACTCTTGCCTGTGCGGAGATAAAAGGGAACGCCCGCCCAGCGCCAGTTATCGACCAGAAGTTTCAAGGCGACGAAGGTTTCGGTGTTGGACTGAGGATTGACGTCGGGTTCCTCGCGGTAGCCGGCGAGTTGCTTGCCGTTCACTTCGCCGGGGCCGTATTGGCCGCGAACCGCATTGGTGAGGACTTCTTCGGGGGTGAGCGGTTGAATGGCGTGGAGGATTTCGGCTTGCTTGTTTCGGACTTCATCGGCGTCGAAGGAGATAGGCGGTTCCATGGCGGTCATGGTAAGGAGCTGGAAAAGATGGTTGGGAACCATGTCGCGAAGAGCGCCGGCGGTTTCATAGAAGCCGCCGCGATGTTCGACACCGACGGTTTCCGATGCGGTGATCTGGACGTGGTCGATGTAGTGCCGGTTCCAGAGGGGTTCGATGATGTTGTTGGAGAAGCGGAAGACCATGACGTTCTGGACGGTTTCCTTGCCGAGGTAGTGGTCGATGCGGTAGATCTGCTTTTCAGTGAGAACTTTCTTAAGGTCGTTGTTGAGTTGAATGGCGGATTGCAGATCGTGACCGAAAGGCTTTTCGACGATGACACGGGCCCATTTGCCGTTTTCTTCCTTGGTCATGCCGGCCGAGCCAAGTTGCTGGACGATGGTGGCGAAGAAACGCGGGGCGACCGCGAGGTAAAAGAAATTGTTGCCGCTACAGCCGTGGGCTTTGTTAACGGCGTCGAGCTGAACTTGAAGGCGCTTGTAGGTATCGGGATTGGCGAAATCACCGGCGACGAAATAGACGCGTTCGACGAGCCAGTCCCACATCTTCAGGTCGATGGGGTCGGGGGCGAATTGCGGTATTTCAGCGGTCAGCGACTTGCGGAAAGATTCCGTGGTGGCATCGCCTCCGGCCACGCCGATGATGGCGAAGTGCTGGGGCAAAACATTTTCCTGCGCGAGGTTGAGCAGGGCAGGGAGCAGCTTGCGCTTGGTGAGGTCTCCGGTGGCGCCGAAGATAACCATGGCACAGGCAGCGGTGGCACTGGGAGCCTCAGCATGATTGGTGTTCATGGAACACGATCCTATCTTGGTATGGGGCGCGCGATTTCCGGCTTCGCGGCTTAGTGCCCGGCTTTCTTCTCGATGTGACCACCGAACTGGAAACGCATGGCGGAAAGCAGTTTGGCGGCGTAGTCGTCTTCGCCGCGCGACGTGAAACGCTCGTAGAGCGAAGCGGTGAGCACCGGCGCGGGAGCGGTGGACTCAATGGCAGCGAGAATGGTCCAGCGGCCTTCACCGGAGTCGGAGACGCGGCCGGAGAAACGCTCGAGCGTGGGCTGATCGAAAAGAGAGATGGCGGTGAGGTCGAGCAGCCAGGAGGCGACGACGCTGCCGCGACGCCAGACTTCGGCGACGTCGGCGAGATTGAAATCGTATTGATAGTGTTCGGGATTGCGGAGGGGCGTGGTTTCCGCGTCGACTTCGCGGTGAGATTTGCCGGCGTTGGCGTGTTTGAGAATGTTGAGCCCCTCGGCGTAGGCGGCCATGAGTCCATACTCGATGCCGTTGTGCACCATTTTCACGAAGTGGCCTGCCCCGGAGGGGCCGCAGTGGAGATAGCCTTCTTCGGCTGTGCCGGGGGCTTTTTCACGGCCGGGAGTGCGCTCAACATTGCCGCGGCCGGGCGCGAGAGTTTTGAAGATTGGATCGAGGTGCTTCACGACGCTTAGCTCACCGCCGATCATCTGGCAGTAGCCACGTTCGAGGCCCCAAACGCCACCGCTCGTGCCGACGTCAACATAGTGGATACCTCTGGGCGCGAGTTCTTTGGCGCGGCGGATGTCGTCGATGTAGTAGGAGTTGCCGCCGTCGATAAGGATGTCGTCTTTGCTGAGTTTCGGAGCAAGATCGGCGATTGTGGCGTCGACCACGGCGGCGGGAACCATCAGCCAAATGGCGCGGGGCTTCTGGAGTTTACCGATGAAGTCGTCGATGGAAGTGGAGCCGGTGGCGCCTTCTCCCGCGAGTTGCCTGACCGATTCAGGACTGCGGTCATAGACAACGCACTGATGGCCATTTTTCTGGAGGCGCCGCACCATGTTGGCGCCCATCCTGCCCAGTCCGATCATGCCGAGTTGCATTGAGAGTTCCTCCGCGAGAAATTGAAAATGAAAATTTTGAGCTAAGCCAGGGCCTGTTTGACCGCTTTCGCGAGTTTCGCGAGATCGCCTTTCACATTTTTGCCGAGGTGGATGCGCAGCGCCCGGCGATCGCGGTCAGAGAGCACGGCGAAGTCGCCGCGCGCCTGGGCGGCCTTGACGATGCCGAAGGTGAACTTCTGACCTGGAACGGGAATATCGGCAGCGTCATCGCAGGTGAGTTGAAGAAAGACGCCGGTGTTCGGCCCGCCTTTGTAAGCCTGGCCGGTGGAATGGAGAAAGCGGGGACCGAAGCCGAGGCAGGTGGCGGATTTTTTGGCGTCGCGCACCTGGTGCCGGATGGCCTGCAGGGATTTTTCGTGGGCGTCGTTCATCTGGATGTAGCCGAGGAGGGCGAAGTAGTCGCCGGCGCCCGTGCGGCCGAGATGGGTACGAAGAACTTCGGAGAGATTCGAATTGTTTTTGAGGGCGGCGGCGTTTTTCTCGTCGGCGAAGAGCTTGAGGCCTTGGTCTTCGAAGAACGGAGCTTCGGAGGGCAGCTTGCCGGTGTCTTCGTATTCGCTGGTGAGCTTACGGGTTTCGATTTTGCTGGCTTCGACGTCCGGCTGGTTGAAGGTGTTGATGCCGATGACGGAGCCGGCAGTGGCAGTGGCAATTTCCCAGCGGAAGAATTCCTGTCCGAGGTCGAATTTTGTGCCGAGGACGATGCGGACGACCGGATGCCCAGCCTTTTCGAGAGCGGTGACGGCGGCATCCATGGCCCGGTTGTTTTCCTTGGCTAGGCGAAGATAGGCAAAGACGCGATCGTTGCCATAGACGGAGGGCTTGCCGATTTTTTCGCGATCGACGGGGATGATGCCCTTGCCAACTTTGCCGGTGGATTCGGCAATGAGCTGCTCAAGCCAGGCGCCGAGATCGGAAATGCCGGGAGAAGTGAAGATGGTGATTTTGTCGCGGCCATGATTGGCAGCGACGCCGAGGATCGTGCCGAGAATGACGCCGGGATTTTTCTCGGGAGCGGCGGCGGGGCCGCAAGCCTTGACCATTTTCTCGGTGATCTTCAGGAATTTCGAAAGGTCGAGGCCCATGATGGCGCCAGGAACGGTGCCGAAATGCGAGAGCGCGGAATAACGGCCGCCAATGCTGGGAACACCGGGAAAGATGTGGCGGAAGTGGCCGTCCTTCGCGACCTGCTCCATCTTGGAGCCTGGATCGGTAACGGCGATGAAATGGCTGCCAACTTCTTTATCGCCGACCTTCTGACGGATGCGCTCGTAGAAATACTGCTTGAAGATGTTGGGCTCCAGCGTGCTGCCGGATTTCGAAGAGACGATGCAGAGGGTCTTTTTCAGGTCGAGTTTTTTCTCGATGGCTTTGACCTGGGCGGGATCAGTGGAATCGAGGACGTGGAGTTCCGGGTAGCCGGGGAACTTGCCGAAGGTGAGGCGCAGGACTTCCACACAGAGGCTGGAGCCGCCCATGCCGAGAAGAAGCGCGTGGCGGAATTTCGCCTTCTTGATTTCCGCCGCGAGCTTCTTGAGGTTGGGGAGTTCCTTCAACTGCTCATCGACAATGGTCAGCCAGCCGAGCCACTTGCCTTCATCGGTTCCAGTCCAGAGAGTGGGGTCCTTCTGCCAAAGGCGCGCGACCTTATTATTCGTTTTCCAGTCAGCGAGCGAAGATTTCACTCCTTCGGCCAGGGCTGGGGGCAGCTTGTAGGAGATTTTGTTTAGACTCACGCTTTCACTCCGGCGCTCTTCCCGGTCGCTTCGAGAAGAGTCTTGAAGGCATCGGCGAAAAGTCTTACGCCGTCGACGACGAGCTGTTCGGTGACTTCTTTCATGGAAATGCCGGCCTTGGCGAGATTTTCCATGTGGCGAGCGGCGCCGGGAACGTCTTCTGTGAGACTAGGGCGGAGCTTGCCGTGATCGCGGAACGCGTCGAAGGTCGCGGGGGGAATGGTGTCCACGGTGTCCGCGCCGATGAGTTCCTCGACGTAGAGGACGTCGCGGTATTTGGGATTCTTGGTGCTGGTGCTGGCCCAGAGGAGACGCTGGGTCTGCGCGCCCTTCGCGGCAAGAGCCTTCCAGCGCGGCCCGCCGAAGAGTTCCAGATATTTTTTGTAGGTGAGCTTGGCGTTGGCGATGGCGATGGTGCCGTGGAGACTTTCGAGCAAAGTCTTGGCGTCACCGGCGGCGGTCTTGAGCAAAGCGTCGATCTTGGAGTCGATCAGTGTGTCAATGCGGCTGACGAAGAAACTGGCAACGCTGGCGATCTGGTTGATGGGCTGGCCCTTGGCGGCGCGGGCTTCGAGAGCGGCGATGAAGGCTTCGGCGACTTTTTCGTAGGCGGACTGCGCGAAGAGCAGGGTGATGTTGATATTCAAGCCATCTTCGAGAAGTTGGCGGATGGCAGGGACACCTTCGGGAGTGGCGGGAACCTTGATCATGACGTTGGGGCGGTTGACAGCTTTCCAGAGGCGGCGGGCTTCTTCCATGGTGCCGTTGGTGTCGTTGGCGAGGAGGGGAGAGACTTCGAGGCTGACGTAGCCGTCGCGGTGCTTGCTCTCATCGTAGACGGGACGGAAGATGTCGCAGGCGTCCTGGACGTCACGGATAGCGAGCTTTTCGAAGAGTTGCTTGGCGTTGAGGGATTTGGCTTCGGGGGAATTGAGAATGTCGTTGTAGAGCGTGCTGCCATTGATGGCTTTTTCAAAGATGGTGGGGTTGGACGTCATGCCGCGCAAGCCGTCTTCGGCGATGTATTTTTTCAGGCCGCCCCCGGTGAGCAGGTCACGGCGGATGTAGTCCATCCAGGGAGACTGGCCGTAGGCGAGGAGGCCTTTGAGAGGATTGGCGGCGGATTGGCTTCCGGTATTTGGAACAGTCGCTGAGGTTGTCATAGCACTTCTCCTTATAGTTTCAAAAGGGCCTTACTACCAATTCTACGCCCCTCGGAGGCAAGGGGCGCGGGATTTCAACTTTTGCACATCTTGTCCTCGAGGGCCTTCACCTTGGCAAGGCGGCGGACGTGGCGCTCTTCGTTGGTGAATTTTGCCCCCATGTAAGCGCGCACGAGCTCTTCGGCGAGCTTTTCGCCAGTGATGCGGGAGCCCAGAACGAGGACATTAATATTGTCGTGTTCGACGCCCTGGTGGGCGGAATAGGTGTCCGTGCACATGCCGGCGCGGATGCCGCGGACTTTGTTGGCGGCGACACTGGCGCCGACTCCGCTGCCGCAGATGAGTACGCCGCGTTCGGCGCGGCCGTCGAGGACGGCCTTGCCGACGGCTTCAGCGTAATCGGGATAGTCCGAAGGATTTTCGTTGTAGGCTCCGACGTCAAGAACTTCGTGGCCGAGTGAGGCCAGCAAGACACCCATGGCGTTTTTGAGTTGAAAGCCCGCGTGATCCGAACCAATGCCAACTTTCATAGGCAGGTTACCTTCCAAGTAGCTGCTTGGCAGCGGCGACTACGTTGTCCGGTACGAAACCAAATTTCGGCAAAAGATCCTTGAGCGGCGCGGAAGCGCCGAAGGAACGCATGCCGATGATCTTGCCTTTGGCGCCGACGTAGCGATCCCAGCCGAGCGTGGCGGCCATTTCGATGGAGACGCGCGCGGTGACGGCGGCGGGCAAAACGCTTTCCTTGTAGGCGGCGTCCTGCTGATCGAAGATTTCCCAGCAAGGCATGCTGACAACGCGGGCCTTGATGCCCTCTGCTTTGAGTTTTTCGTAGGCGGCGACGCAGTGCTGAAGCTCGGTGCCGGTGGCCATGAGAATCACTTCGGGTTTGCCACCGTCGGCGTCGGCGAGAACGTAACCGCCTTTGGCGACGCCGGATGCGGGACCATATTTGGTGCGGTCGAACGTGGGTATGGCCTGGCGGCTGAAGACGAGAGTGGTAGGGCCGTGCGTGTGCTGAACGGCGACCTTGTAGGCTTCGGTGACTTCGTTGGCATCGCCGGGGCGAATGACCAGCATGTTAGGCATGGCGCGGAATGCAGCGAGTTGCTCGACGGGTTGATGCGTGGGGCCGTCTTCGCCGACGCCGATGGAGTCGTGCGTGAAGATGAAGAGCACAGGAATTTCCATGAGCGCCGCGAGGCGCATGCTGGCACGCATGTAGTCGCTGAAATTGAAGAAGGTGGCCGAGAAGCCGCGCAGGCCGCTGAGCGTGAGGCCGTTGACGGCGGCGCCCATGCCGTGTTCGCGCACACCGAAGTGGATGTTGCGGCCCTTGTATTCATTGGTGAAGAAGTCGCCGGCGCCCTCGAAGACGAGATTCGTCTTGTTGGACTTGGCGAGATCGGCGGAGCCGCCAACGAGCCAGGGAATATTCTGGGCCAGGGCGTTGAGAACCTTGCCGGAACTTTCGCGAGTGGCCATGCCCTTGGGGTCGGCGGGGAAGGTGGGGAGATTTTTGTCCCAGCCGTCCGGCAGAGCGCGGTGCTGCATTTTAACGAGGCGGGCAGCAAGTTCGGGAAATTTCTTGGAGTATTCGGTGAAGACCGCGTTCCACTTTGTGCGCTCTTCATTACCGCGTGCGCCTACGCCGTTTTGGAACTGCTGGTAGACGCCGTCGGGTACGAGGAACTTGGCATCCTCGGGCCAGCCGTAATTCCTTTTCACGAGCTTTACTTCCTCTTCGCCGAGAGGTTCGCCGTGGGCTTCGTAAGAATCCTGCTTGTGCGGGGAACCGTAGCCGATGTGGCTATCCACGACGATGAGGGTGGGCTTGTCGGTGGTGTTGAGAAAAGTCTTGTAGGCGCGGGAAAGTTGCAGCAGATCGTTGGCGTCGGCGACGCGGGTGACGTTCCAGCCGTAGCCGACGAAGCGGGTCATCATATCTTCGCTGAAAGACCAGCTTGCGGGGCCATCCAGGGTGACGCGATTGTTGTCGTAGATCCAGCACAGATTCGAAAGGGCGAGATGTCCAGCGAGAGAAGCCGCTTCGCCACCGACGCCTTCCATCAGGTCGCCATCGCCGCAGATGGAGTAGACACGAAAATTGAAAAGATCGAAGCCTGGCTGATTGAAATTCGCAGCCAGCCATTTTGAGGCGATGGCCATGCCTACGCTGTTGCCGATGCCCTGGCCAAGGGGGCCGGTGGTGGTTTCGACGCCAGTGGTGAGGTGCGATTCCGGATGCCCGGGAGTACGGCTGCCGAGCTGGCGGAAGCGCTTGATTTCATCCATCGAGACGGAAAGCTCTTTTTGCACCTCGCCATTTTTGTTTACGGCGCGAACGCCGGCGAGATGCAACATGGAATAGAGAAGCATGGAAGCGTGGCCGGCGGAGAGGACGAAACGATCGCGGTTGGGCCAGAGCGGATCGGCGGGATCGTAGCGGAGGAAATCTTGCCAAAGAGAATAGGCCACGGGAGCCAGACCCATGGGAGCGCCGGGATGGCCGGAGTTGGCCTGTTGCACGGCGTCAATCGAGAGCGTGCGGATCGTGTTGATGCAGAGTTGATCAATATTTGGCTGGCTCACAAAGACTCCTTCGGAGGATAAAGCAGGATTTGGCTGGCTCACAGAGACTCCTTCGCAGGATGAACAGGATGCCCACGGAAGAGGAACGATAGCCGGGGACACCGCTCGGCAGGAAGCGGAGGCATTGTACTGCAAAAACCGGCGATTTGGCGTGCCTCTTACTGTTACAACGGATTACCTGGGCGGGTTACACCGTCCCGGAACTTTATCATAAGACGAGAACTGTGATGAACGAGCGGGGGACAAAGTTACGTTTTAGGGCGAGGAAATCAGAGGGATGCGACTTTGCGGAGGGAGACGAGGTCGGTCTCGACGGGAACACCCTTGGCGATTTTCACGTGAAGGAGAGCCTCAAAGGGCTTGAGTTCGCCCGTGTCGGATACGGAGAGGCGCAGGAGGAGTTCCTGGACGGATTTTTCGCGACAGGCGTATTCGACGGCGCCCTGGGTGCCGAAGGTGGTGGTGCCGGCAATGATCATGACGGAACGCGAGGGGTTGAGTCCGGGGATGAAAGCCAGCAGAGCGTAGTCTTCGGTGAGGAGCACGTTGGATGGCGACGCGAGATAGGATTTCTGCTCGCCAGGTTGAGGATGGACGTTAAAAACCGCCAGGTCGCCTTTGCGAGGACCGTCTGGCATGCGCTGGAAGACAAATTCACGGGTGCCTGGAATTTCCAGCAGATTGAGATTTTCGGAGGGCGAGCCTACGAAAATCAGATCGGTATTCTGAGCGTCGTCGAGGGAGAAGAGGCTGCCGCGCTTGACACGGAGATCGCGGTGGAGTTGGCTGAATACCTGATCGAGGCTGTGGACAGCAATTACTTCACCGACTCCGGTGTAATGATCCCAGATGACGTTTTTCGGGTCGTGAGCGGAATTGTAATACCGCATGCCGGTTTCGGGACGGCCCACGAACGCGGCGTTGCTGAAGACCACCCAGGGCTCTTCGGGGCCGGTGAGAAAAGGTCTCCAGAAAGTCTGAAAGGCGGCGGGAGCGGGTTTGACGTCACCGGCAAATGCTGTGGGAGTGGTCTTGCGAGTGAGAAACAGGGCGAGGAGTGAGCCCGCCAGGAGAAGAGAGAGAACCACTACAGCGAGGAGCCAAGCGCGGGGAGCCTGCTCGTTGACGGGATGAGAGTGTTCCGGAGCGACATGAAGGTGCCGGTCAGACTTCGAAGTGCCGTCCTTTTTGTGGAACGCGAGTGTGTAGGTGCCTTTGGGAAGCTCGATACGGACGGGGTCGGCGGAGCCTTCTCCGGCGTAATACTCGGCTAGCTTTGAGCGGAGGCGGCCGGCCTGGACACGGACCATGGAATCGACAGCAGGATCGAAGTCCGGTGGGCGGCCGAATTCCTCTGTCGCAATCTGGTATTCCTTCACGGGCGTACCGGGGTGTTCGATGGCGTGGTGCGCGAGATAGCGCAGGAGCTTACACAAAGACTCCGAGCCGTGGAGAACGGAGCTGGCCGCAACCTTCTCCACCTGGCGTAGATGGTGCTCCTTATCGGACATGTTGCCCCTGTAACCTCAGAAAAATCTCTTTGTAACAACGTAACAAACGGTGGAACCCACTGCAAGGGAAGAGGTTTTGGTTGTAACAGTATCAAACGTGGCGAGACTTCTTTCTATAGCAAGCATCTGAAAAATTGATGCGCAACAAGGGTGCTTTTTCTCGTTACGGGTGCCAATTTCAGCAGTTATTTGTCAGGGGATGTTCCCAACTTCTGGTTCCAGGGCTCAGGAATCCCCGTTCCAACGCAAGTCGAGAGGCGTTAAGGGAAAGCATTGTCCGGTGCCGGGCTACGTACGGGTGTGAACAAGGTCATTTCGAATGAAGAAAAGGGGCATGGAATGATGACGAAACAGTTGCGGAATTGGGCATTGGTTCTGCTGATCGTCCTCTCGACGGCGGCGGTTTGCCTCGCACAGAGCGATACGGCTCGGTTGCAGGGCACGGTGACCGATCCACAGGGGAACGCGGTGTCAGGGGCGGCTGTGAATGTCACGAGCGTGGAGACGGGACGGCTGTCCACGACGACGACGAGCGAGTTGGGATATTACACGCTGTCGGCACTGCCGCCGGGCAATTACACCGTGGACGTTTCACAAAAGGGCTTCAAGAAGGTTTCGCGAACGCTGGAGCTACAGGTGGCTCAGTTGGGCGTCGCGGATTTTCAACTGCAGGTCGGCGAGGTGACGGAGACGATCACGGTGGAAGCGGGATCGCCTGTGATCAACCTGCAGGACTCGGCGCTCGGCGTAGTGCTAGAAAGCAAGCAAATCACGGAACTGCCGCTCAATGGCCGAAATTTCACGCAGGTGGCCTTGCTGGTACCCGGTGTCATACGGGGCAGTGGCAATGCCACGGGTAATAACGGCAACGCGGAAACATATCGGTACGGCCAGGAGGGTGGTGCGTCGCTGGTCGTCAATGGGGTCCGCGCACAAGCGAACAATTTCATTTTGGATGGAATTGATAACAATGAAGCGCTGGTGAATACAATTGTCCTCTTCCCTCCTGCCGATGCCATTGACGAATTCAAAGTACAGACGAACATCGCGCCTGCGCAGTACGGCCGGGCGGGTGGCGCATTAGTGATTACCAGTATTAAGTCGGGTACCAACGACTACCATGGCAGTCTCTTCTGGTTCAATCGCAACAAAGCCCTAAACGCAAAAGATTTTTTCACCAGTGCGCACACGCCCACTCCGAGTTTCGTGCGCAATCAGTTTGGCTTTACAGTGGGTGGACCCGTGATCAAGAACAAGCTTTTTCTGTTTGGAGATTACCAGGGATTGCGGCAAAACGTACCTAGTGGACCATCGTATGCCACGGTTCCCACTGACGCTATGCGAGGGAAAGGGGCTCTAGCTGGAGAAGCCGACTTTTCCGCGCTGCTTGATCCCACAATGACCGCCGGACTTACCCTGCCGACAAATGGCGTCATTTACGATCCGACGACCGATGGCTCGGTGTGCAATCCCGCGATTAAGCCCCCGCTTCCCGGGTCGTGCCCTTCCACGAATCCCAATGGGGCGATCCAATTCATGGGTACCGGCGGGCAGCCCAACGTCATTCCCGCAAACCGGTTGAACCCCGTGGCTCTGGCTTACCTCAATGCTTATCCGGAGCCGAACTGCACGCACGCCCAAGATCCCAATTGCAATCCAATTCAACACAATTTCAAGCTCAATCGAACGGTGATCGAGAATTGGGACGACTTCGACATCCGCGGCGACTACATCATCGATACGAAGAACGCTTTGTTCGTTCGTTTCAGCCGGGGCCATTCGGATCAGACGAACACGACTTCCCTCGGCGTGCTCCCTTCGGGTTTCGGCTCCGGTACGAACTTCAACTATCCCACGGGCGCTTCGGTCGGCCTCACGTCAACGATCAGCCCAACGGTAATCAACGAATTTCGTAGCGGGTATATCCGGACGACATACGGATACGAGCCCCCTTTGAGCAGTACCGCCTGGTGCACAAAGTTCGGCATCCCAAATTGCTATACGATCGTGTCGGGCGGCATCGCACTGATTGGCGCATACGCACAACAAATCGAGTACACCGGAGATTTCGGACCCTATTTGGTGCCGCAGACCGGTTTCAACTACAACGACACCCTTACGTGGACGAAGGGCCGCCACACGATAAAAGTTGGAGGCACCATTCTTCGCCGAGAACTGAACCTGTTTCGCCCGAATTACGGCAAGGGCGGTTTCCGGCCTGCTGGAAATGGAAATAGCCCCTGCTGCAATGGAGGCTCAGGGCATGTGGATACCGGGTACGAAATTTCCGACTTACTCGCGGGTTTCGTGGACGACTATGAGGTCGCCGCGCCCCTCGGTGCGGTCGGAACTCGGAGTTGGGAGAATGGCTTCTTTGCCCAAGACGACTTCCGTATTACTCGCCGGCTGACCCTGAACCTGGGACTCCGTTATGACATCCTCACCTGGCCGACTGAGGTGGAGAATCGCCAGGCCAATTTTGACATTGTCACGGGGTCGCTGATCGTGGCAGGAAGCAATGGGGCGCCCAGAACGCTGATTCCTAACGACTATCACAACTTTGGTCCACGCCTCGGCTTTGCCTATGACCTACTGGGCGACGGGAAGACCGTGCTGCGCGGCGGCTACGGCTTGTTCTACTTCATCGACCGCGGGGGCATTAACAATCAGTTGGCACAGAACCCCCCGTTCGCCGGAGTAAAGACGGTGACGTATGCGCAGGGCTACCGCATCACGCTTTCGGGCGCTTTGGATTGTGGTCCGTCGGCGGTACCGCCGGCGCCGACTACGCCCTGTACGCCGGCGCAGCTCATTTCCACGAACGCGACGGGACCGTTGCCATCGGGAAGCTTTGCTCTCGGGACAGGGCCAGGACAGTTCAATCTAGCTGCGCCCACTGGCGTGAGCGTGGTTGCTTTACTTCCCTCCAACGTAACGCCCATGGTTTCCGAATGGAACTTGCAGATACAGCACCAAGTCGGCAACAACCAGTCCGTCAGCATCGCCTACGTTGGCACACACGGGGCGCACTTGGTGCGGAATTACGATACCAACCAGGTTTTGTTCACTACCGGTGCGAAGCTCTACTCGCAGTTGGGTAGCATTGATACCCAGGATACAAGGGGCAAGTCGGACTACCACGCTTTGCAATTGCAGTACGAGCATCGCTTGTCGCATGGCCTCACGGCGACTGGTGCGTTTACGTGGTCGAAGACCCTCGACGATGGCTTTGGCAACCTTGATGCGGGCGGCGGCAATGTTCCGCAGTTGTATACGGACTACGGGATTGAGCGCGGTCTGTCCAACCAGGACGTGGACTACGTCTTGTCTTCCAGCGCGTTGTACGAACTACCCTTTGGCCGGGGCAAGCGGTGGGGCAGTGACGTATCCAAGTGGATGGACTATGTCATCGGTGGCTGGCAGATTAACGCCATCTACACGTTGCAGGGCGGCACGCCGTTCAGCATTACCGCTAGCGGCACTCCCAACACAGCTCGCGCAGACCTCGTCGGCAAGGTCCATGTTCATCCGGGAAATATCCTGGACTACGTGGACGCCGCTGCCTTCGCCGCGCCCAAGAGTGCCGCGGGTATCTACATTGCCCCTGGCACTGCGGGCCGAGATATCGTTCGCGGACCCGGATTCTCGAACATGGATTTTGCTCTATTCAAGAATTTCCCGGTTACGGAGCGCATAAAAGGCCAGTTCCGCGTGCAAGCCTATAACCTGACCAATACTCCGCACTTTTCTAATCCGTTCGACACAAACCTTAACGACAAGCAAATCGGAAAGATCAACAGCGTTCTAACCAACAGTTGGCGGCAGGTCGAACTCGCTTTGCGGTTCACTTTCTAAACTGAACACCCCGGGAGGGAGGCGGAGAGTTTCTCCGCCTCTTATCCTTCCTTTTAATATGAAATCTCTGCGAGAGGGTACGTCCTTGCTTCCCAGAAAATGGTTGCTTGCTATTCTTGTGCTTGCGTTTTCCCTGACCACGCGGAGTTCGGCGCAGAATGCGCCCGGAGTTCCGGGTGCGGTACCTACCTGGACGGCGGGAAGCAAAGAGGCGATTGGCACGGCGACCGCCACTGAGTCGCATGTGTGGTTCACGCTGGAAAGCGGCATTTTGACCGAGGTGTACTATCCGCGGCTGGATACGGCGAATTTGCGGACGCTGGAATTTGCGGTGAGCGACGGGAAGGCGACCTGGGCGGAGTCGAAAGATATGCTTCATTCGCTGGAGCGGGTGAACAGCGATGCGTTGCTCTACCGGCAAACGAGCAGCGATCCGGGCGGAAAATTCAAAATTGAGAAAACGTATGCGAGCGATCCGCAGCGGGATGCGGTGTTGATTGAGGTCGCGTTCACCGCGCCTGCGGGGTATCAGCTGTACGTGTTGGCGGACCCGGCGCTGAAGAACAGCGGGTATGGCGACACGGGATTCACGCAGGATGGGGCGCTGGTGACACAGAAAGAGGATGTGGCTTGCGTGCTGATGAGTTCGCCGGGATTTTCGGAGACGAGCAGCGGATTTGCGGGGAAGAGCGACGGGTACACGGACCTGCTGCTGCATCACAAATTGACCTGGAAATACGATCGCGCAGAGAAGGGGAATGTATTTCAGGCGGCGAAGCTGGGCGGCGCGGGACGATACACGCTGGCGCTGGGATTTGGAACGGATGCGGCAGCGGCGATCGATGTGGCGAAAAAATCGCTGGGACGGAAGTTTGCTGAGGCGAGCGCAGAGTATGTGGCGGGCTGGAAGGAATATGTAAAGGGCCTACGCAAAGTGGACGCGCGCTATGAGAACGAGTTCCAGCTTGCAGCGATGGTGCTGAAGGCGCACGAGGACAAGACGTATCGCGGGGCGATGATTGCTTCGATGACCATTCCATGGGGATTCGCGGCGAAATCGGATACGGCAGGCGTTGGCGGGTATCACTTGGTGTGGGCGCGGGACCTTTATGAGGTTGCGACCGGGCTGATGGCGGCGGGCGATCGCGCGGCGGCGGATCGCGCTCTGACCTACTTGTATACCGTGCAGCAGAAGCCGGACGGTGGATTCCCGCAGAACAGTTGGCTGGACGGGCGCGCTTACTGGCCGGCGCTGCAGATGGACGAACAGTCGTATC
>Ga0210410_10000723_pt1 | contig 34116 bp, 30 predicted proteins | sample IncBWC4MmetaG_FD_161058 | JGI IMG/M metagenome (GOLD analysis project Ga0210410, IMG submission 161058) | Forest soil microbial communities from Barre Woods Harvard Forest LTER site, Petersham, Massachusetts, United States - Inc-BW-C-4-M | ecosystem: Environmental > Terrestrial > Soil >...
CACCCCGAATGCCGGAACAAAATCACATCCCCCTCTTGCACGACGTATTCCTTCCCCTCCAGCCGCACCTGCGCCTTCTCCCGCGCCGCTGCCAAGCTCCCCGCCGCCAGCAAATCATTCCACCGCACCACTTCCGCTCGAATAAATCCTTTCTCGATGTCGCTGTGAATCGCCCCCGCCGCTTTCACCGCCGACGCGCCCTTTCGAATCGTCCACGCCCTCACTTCCGGCTCCCCCGCCGTGAAAAACTGAATGAGTCCCAGCAAATCGTAGGTCGCGCGAATCAACCGGTTCAGCCCGGGTTCCTTCAATCCATACGAAGCGAGTAACTCCGCCGCTTCTTTCTCATCCATCTCTGAAAGTTCCGCCTCCAGCCGCCCGCAAATCGCCACCACCGCCGCGTTCGGCCGCCCTTGCAACGAACTCAACTTGTGCCGCTCCACCGCCGAATCCAGCTTGTCCGCCTCGTCGTCGCCCAGATTCAGCACGTATAGCACCGGCCGCGCCGACAAAAACAAAAATCCGCCGATCGACTTCCTCTCCTCCGTCGTCAGCTCCAGCTCGCGCAGGGCCTTCTCCGCCTCCACATGCGCCTTGCATTTCTCCAGGGTATTTTTTTCCAGCAGCAGGGCCGGCTCGCTCTTCTTTTTCAAATCCTTTTCGAGCCGCTCCCGCCGCCGCGTAATCTGGTCGTGATCCGAAAGCATCAGCTCCAAATCCAGGTTCGTCGCATCTCGGAGGGGATCGATGCTCCCCTCCGAATGCGGCACCGACGGATCATCAAAAACGCGAATCACATGCGCAATCACATCCACTTCGCGCAGCTGCGCCAGCGCATCGCGCATGCGCTCCTTCTGCATCCCGCCCAAATCGACATAATTGACCGTCGCATAGGTGATCTTTTTCGGGTTATAGAGCTTCGCCAGCTCCACCAGCCGCGGCTCCGGCACCTTGGCCACGCCCACGTGCGTCGCCGAAGCTCCCGCCTTCCCCTCGACCTGCGCTTTCGTCAAGATTCTAAACAGCGTGGTCTTCCCAACCTGTGGTAGTCCAATAATTCCTGTCTGCACACATCCCTTTCAATGCGCTATTTTCAGCCTACACAAACCCATCATCCTAGCACACCGTTCTTAGGCCCTGCCTTCTAGCAGCCGCCTCTCTGGGCCATTTAGGGCAACAATGCTTGTCACCTCGTCTATTCAGGTCTACCCTTCACATATGAGGCCGCGTACCTTGGTTCTCGCATTTGCGGTTGCCAGCGCACCAGCGTTGTGTTCAACGGCCGCTGAAAATCTCTTTGCACAATCAGGTAATTCCGGAACGCCCCCGACTGGCGTCGTCCTCACAAAGCTGTCATATCCGATCTATCCCCAGTTAGCTCGGCAAACACGCATCACTGGCGATGTGAAAGTGTCCCTTGGTATTCGGCTTGACGGATCAATCGAGTCTGCTGCGGTCGTGAGTGGCCACCCGCTCCTGCAACAAGCCGCGTTAGACAGCGCCCAACATTCTCACTACGAGTGTCGCGGCTGCACGGAGTCCGTAACCTCATTTTCCATATTTTATACGTTCGAGCTCAGGCCAGGCCCGTGCTCTCATGACGCAGGAGGCTCTTTGGCTCCGTCCCAAGAAGCGAAACTCAGCTCTCCGGAGATCGAACCTCGAAACCACGTGGAAGTCGTTGCCAAGAGTGTCTGTATTATTGACTATTGGACCACCAAGAAAGTTCGCTCGCCAAAGTGTCTGTACTTGTGGAAATGCGCCACGACATTGTGAAGGTGATCATTTCCCCGCATCAGACTTCCTCTTTTCCTGTTTGTTCCTTCAACGTTGGCGAACTTCGATCCGTCACAACGCCTATGCTTATTCCTTGCCGCCCATGAGTCTGACCGTCCTTGATCTTTCCGCCTACGTCGGCCTCGCCGCCGTCGGTGCCATCACCCTAAACATCTTCCTGGGAATGCTCATGGCCTTTCGTTACAGCCCTCATCGCTCCTGGCCGCATCACCGGTTTAACTATTTTCGGATTCACAACTGGACGGGTTACCTTGCACTCGCAGTCTCAGCCCTTCATCCCGCGATTCTGCTTTTCAACAAAGATCCGCGCTTCCGTATCCTGGACATCGTCTACCCCGTGCATTCGCCCCAGCAGCCTCTCGACAACACTATCGGCGCCATCGCTCTCTATCTGCTCGCATTCGTCGTCGTTACTTCCTACATGCGCCTCCGTCTCGGCCGCCATCTTTGGAAATCTTTCCACTTCTCCATTTATTTCGCTGCCGCCGCTCTTTTCTGGCACAGCCTGTTCACCGATCCCAGTTTGAAAAACGCTCCCGTGGATTGGTTCGATGGCGGCAAACTTTTCGTCGAATCCTGCCTGCTGCTCATCGCCGGCATCAGCCTGCTGCGCCTGCGCTATGCCCGCAAAAAAGCCCGCCGGCCGCCATATCGATCGGTCGATAGCCACGTCTGAATAGCCGTCAGGGAGAGTTGTCTCTAGGATGGAATCGTCAAAGCTGAACCTTTTCAGCCTCACTCGCTTTGCTCGCAGGTAACCCGCTAAGCGCCTCGCGCACCTTGCCGATCAAAGTGGCGATCGAAAACGGTTTGGTCAGAATGGCCTGGGGTGAAACTTGACTGGTCTGCACTCCGGCATGCTCCGAGTAGCCCGACATGAACAGGACCTTCAATTCCGGCCCTTCTTTTTTCAGTCTTTCCGCCATCTCCGCGCCGCCCATTCTCGGCATGATCATGTCCGCAAGCACCAGATGAATCGCGTTCGCGCTATACGCAATGGTTTCCAGGGCTTCGGCGCCGTTTTTGGCCTCGAGCACCGAATAGCCCGCGCTCTTGAGGAACTCGCACGCCAGTTCACGCACGGCGGCCTCGTCCTCTACAACGAGAATGGTCTCTTTACCGCGGGGGATTGCCGCTGGCTTGATTTCCTTTGTGTCCTCCATCTTTGTTGCATGACCAAGGGGAAGGTAAATCTCAAAAGTCGTTCCTTTTCCCGGCGTGCTCTCCACCCAGATGAACCCGCCGCTCTGCTTCACGATGCCGTACACCGTGGCCAAACCCAGCCCAGTGCCCTTGCCGACCCCTTTGGTCGTAAAGAATGGCTCGAAGATATGCGCCTTGGTCTCCTCGTCCATTCCGTGCCCGGTGTCGGTCACCGAGAGGAGTCCATACTCACCGGGTTGCATTGGATGACGCTTTCGCGCCTCGTCGCGGTCGAGCACTGCGTTGCGCGTGCGAACCGTAATGCTCCCGCCTTTGGGCATCGCGTCGCGCGAGTTCACCACCAGATTCATGATCACTTGCCCGATCTGTCCGGGGTCCGCCTTCACCGACACCAGTCTTGGATCCGGGGTGAAAGTGTATTCGATGTCTTCTCCGATGAGCCTCGCAAGCATCTTTCCCATGTCTGCGATTACCGCGTTCAGCTCGATCACGCGGGGCTCTAGAACCTGCATTCGGCTGAATGCCAACAGCTGCCGGGTCATCGAGACGGCCCGGTCCGCGGCTTTCTGAATCTGTTCCACATTGTTTCGGCCCGGCTCTCCGGCCGGAATGCGCGCGGAGAGCAATTCGCAGTGTCCGCTGACGATCATCAAAAGATTATTGAAGTCGTGGGCCACCCCGCCCGCCAACCGTCCCACTGCTTCCATCTTGTGCGCCTGACGCAACCGTTGCTCCAACTGTTTTTGTTCGTTCTCCGTTTTTTGCAGGTTTGCGCGCATGCGGTCAAATGCCGCGGTTACCTCCGCGACCTCGTCCCCTCCGCTGGCATCCAGCGGAAAGCTCGAATCGCCTTTTTCGAATGCGTGCAGTCCGGTCACCAGTCGTGCCAGCGGTTTTGTGATCGTTTTGGAAAGGAGAAAAGCCAGCACCGTCCCTGCAAGAACGCTGACGAATCCCAGAATCAGCAGCACTCGATTCAGTTGCTTCAGAAATGTAGTTGCGCGGTCGAAGGATTTCAAAACACACAGTGATACCGGCGTCCCAATCCCATAGGAGAGCCTTACTGTTGTACGAAGATAACGTTCGCTTCCGATCTGGATCTCCTGCTCCGTACCCAATTGATCCCCCTGGCCTTCGCGAAATTGCTGCTCCAGCAATCCATTGGCTTCGGCCGAAAGTGTGCTCGCCGCGATCTCATTGCCATACCGGAACACTGCTTCGCTGGAGGCCACGTTGCTGAAATTGCGCGCCTGACTTTTGCTTACCTCTTGCCCTATGACGAGAAACCCAAGCAAGGTCTCGTTCGATTGCTCGTCAAAATAGACCGGTTGTATCCAGATCTGGTAGAGACGCCCGCTGTGAAACCACCAGTCCCAGACATTTCCCCTCTTAAGCGAGGCCCGCAACGATTCCTGGGCGGCGTCCAGTGGGAAATCGGCGTTGCTGGACTGAAATGCCAGCACGTCTCCACGGATGCCGGCGAGCACAAAGAGGTCACTACCGGTCAGCTGCCAGATATCCTGAGAGCCATCCTGAATCTTTGCTTTGTGCTGCGTGGTCATCAGAGCTCGAAGGTTGGGCATGTCGGCGACGAGTACCGCTGTGTGCGTCAGTGTCGCCTCGCGCAGCCTTTCGAAACTCTCGTAGTTGCGAACGGAGTTGTGTAGATCCTCGCGGATCGCTTCCCGCTCTTGCTTTTCGACGCGGTTGCGCACAACCAGCAGCATCGCGCTGGTCAGCCCCGTGGAGAGGGCCAGAAGCGATAGAAGAAATCTCGTTCGTAGACGAATCTTCCCCACTTGCGATTCCTGTTTTTGACGCGTCCGGGCGCGGGTACGTTCTAAAGGTTGAAAGGATCGGGATGCCCGTCATTTTCAAGCCTAGCATTCGTGTTTTGGAATATTTGCTAGCCGTTTGAGTCAAATGTCGAAAGCCATACTGTTCGTATGGGCAACTACGTATCCTGAGAGGAATTCAAAAATAGTTGAGAGGATCTTCGACTCTTTCAAGCTCAACGCAGTGTGACCGTTCCAAGGAGTTCTCACCCTACTTTTCCTTTATCCCCCGGAACTTGCTAATCTATCCGCCCGTTTCCGGAATGGAGCTTCCGTGACCACATCGTCCCCTGTGCCCTGCTTTGACCTCGACGCCGCCACCAAACACCTCGCTGGCCGCGATGAGCGTCTGAAGCGCTTAATCGACGAGACAATTCCCTTCCAAATGGATCAGGATCCGATTCAATCTCCATACGAAGCACTGCTTGAGGCGATCGCTTATCAATCTATCTCCGGCAAAGCCGCTGCCACCATTTTTGCCCGTGTCAAAGCCCTCAGCGCGACGGGCCGCGCTCCCACACCTCAAGAAATGCTCAAGATACGCAAGCCCGCTCTACGCAAAGCCGGCCTCTCCGGCGCAAAAGTACTAGCCATGAAAGACCTCGCGCAAAAAACGATCGATGGCGTCGTTCCCACCCTGGAACAAGCCGAGAAACTTTCCGACGAAGAACTCGTCGAACGCCTCGTCTCCGTCCGCGGCATAGGCGCCTGGACCGTTGAAATGTTTCTAATCTTCCGCCTCGGCCGCCCCGATGTCCTCCCCATCCACGATCTCGGCATTAAGAAAGGATGGTCCGTCACCTACGGCAAGAAGCACATGCCCAAGCCCAAGGAACTCCTCGCGTTTGGCGAACGCTGGCGCCCCTACCGTACCGTCGCCAGCTGGTACATGTGGCGCGCTTGCCAGCGTGCCGGCAACGCTGCCCTACGCAAGATCCGCCCGGCCCCGACAAAGCGTCGTCGCCCCGTCAAAGTCAGTCGCAAACGAGCCGGTCTTAGGCCATGTTTAAAAAGATAAGATTTTTATTGACAGTATATTCCTTATTAGTTACTATATGGACTGGTTAAAGCTATCTCCGGAGTGCGGCAGCTTACCTGATCTGGGAAGGGCGAGCTGCCGCACTTTTTTGGACCTCGCAAGAATCAGAGAGAGGGCTGGTTTCGCGAAAGTCTCATTTTCCTGCGCCTAATTCCTTCACCATCAAGAACATACCTGCAATTCCCGCCAGTAACACTCCACTTTCGAGTGAAACTGAAATCCGGTGCCATCGGTTGAACTCCGCAAGCAGCGGATTATCCGCCGCCGTCGCCTGAATCGACCCCATCTGCACTCGCAGCGCCGCCATTTTCGGACTCACCGCATGCTGCGACACAACCGTCAGCAAGATCATCAGCACGACGCAAAGTGCGGCCGGAGCCGCCAGGCTGGCAAAACTGCGCGTTCTCAACAATCGCGCCAGCAACAGCACGATCCCGCACACCACTCCGATCATGTGCATCCACCACAGCCCGTACCCCACCATCGCCCCAGCCTGGTCCCGGCTTCCCAGAATCCGAAACGCACCCGGCGCCACAATGAAGCTCAGGAAGACATCGCTACCGAGCCACAAGCTCAAACTTAGAAACTCCAGCGTACGAAGGAAGGTTGACATGCTTGGATTTTAGCTAGAATAGGTTTCAGCGTGGAAACAAAAGATGGTGGGCGACAAAGGACTTGAACCTTTGACCTCTCCCGTGTGAGGGGAGCGCTCTAACCAACTGAGCTAGTCGCCCGTAATCACTATTTGTATCAGGAAGGACGCGGGTTTTCAACCAGTGCCGACGGCCACCTCTCAAATCGTTTCGCAACTGCAGCGCTCCATCGCGCGCGCCATCTACGGCAAGGAAGACGCCATTCAGCTGGCGCTCATCACTCTGCTCGCACGTGGCCACTTGCTCATTGAAGACGTTCCCGGCGTCGGCAAAACCACTCTCGCCCAGGCGCTCGCGAAATCGTTTCACTGCACGTTTCAGCGTATCCAATTCACTTCGGACCTGCTGCCCAGCGACGTTCTCGGCGTCAGCGTTTACAATCCCGAATCCCGCGAATTTGAATTTCGCCCCGGCCCTATCTTCGCCAACGTCGTACTCGCCGACGAAATCAACCGCACTACGCCGCGCACGCAATCCGCGCTGCTGGAAGCCATGAACGAAGCGCAGGTTACTGTTGACGGCAAAACGCTTACACTTCCGCAGCCCTTTCTCGTTATCGCCACGCAAAATCCCGTCGAGCATCACGGCACCTATCCGCTTCCGGAATCGCAGCTCGACCGTTTTCTGATGCGCATCAAGATGGGCTACCCCTCGCACGAAACCGAGCGGGAGATTCTGCGCAAACGCGTCGGCGACAACCCTCTCGACGCGCTGGAGCCCTTGGCGGACGTCAGTGAAGTTTTGGCCATGCAGGAGTCTGTCGCTCACGTAAAAGTCGACTCCAGCCTCCACGACTATGCCCTCGACATCGTCAATCGCACGCGCAAGACCGAGCAACTCACTCTCGGCGTCAGTCCCCGGGGCACCCTGATGCTTCAGCGCGCCGCGCAGGCCCGCGCCTTCCTCGACGGGCGCGATTATTGCCTGCCTGATGACTTCAAGCAGCTCGCGGTCTCCGTTTTTTCTCACCGCGTGGTCGCCAGCTCGCGTCACGCCTCTTTGCAGAAAAAATCGGAAGCCACGGAATCCGTTCTTCGCGATATCGTCGATTCCGTTCCTGTACCTCTCTAGGTTTTCGCCGTGAGCATGTCTTCCACGATCGCGCAGCTTTGGGCCAAATCCGACCGCCCCGCCGTTCGCGCGTTTCTTCTCTCCATCGTTTCACTTTCCGCTGCACTTCTTCTCGCGCTTTATTCCGGCGCTGCCGCGGAACTCGGCCAGGTGGCGCTTGCCAGCACATCCGCGCTGATCGCGCTAGCTGTCGCCGGCTGGGTGGGAGTCACACTCGTTCCGGTCCTGGCAAAGCGCACACCGCTTCGCTGGATCGGTTTCAAGATGGAGTACCGTGTCACGCGTGAAGGCTGGATCTATCTCGTAGGAATCATTCTTGTGGCGCTGCCTGCGCTGAACACCGGCAACAACCTTCTCTTTCTGATTCTTGCCAGCCTGATCGCGGTCATCCTGATGTCCGGCATCCTCTCTTCCATCACTCTTTCCGGAATCGAAATGCGCCTCGAGTTGCCTGAACACATCTTCGCGGATCAGCCAGTACGCGCAACTGTCGAGCTGGAGAATCAAAAACTGACTCTGCCCTCATTCTCCCTGCGCGTCGAAGCCGCAAAAACAAAAGGCGGGCCCGCTGCGGCCATGCTGGACACTCCGGTCTATTTTCCTTATCTCCCGAAGCACGATCATGTGCAGCAAAACGTACCCATGATTTTTCCCCGGCGCGGAGTCTACCGCCAAGAAGCCTTCCGCATCGTCACGCGCTTTCCGTTCGGATTCCTACAAAAGTCGCGCCACGTAAATTTGAAAACCGAAGCCTTGGTCTATCCCTCTGTCGGGCCCAGCGAAGAGTATTTGGAAATCTTGCCGGGCATTCAGGGAGCACTGGAAAGTTTGGCGAAAGGACGGGGGCAGGATCTCTATGCGCTTCGCGACTACGTTCCCACCGACAGCGCGCGCCACGTTCACTGGAAGGCTTCCGCGCGATACGGCTCGCTGATGGTCCGCGAATTTGCGCGCGAGGACGATTGCCGCATCCTGCTGGTCCTCGATCCGCATCTTCCCGTCGACAAGGTCACCGGGCTTCCGCCAGACCTCACTGCCTCGAACGCTCGTTTCGAACGGGCCGTATCCGTCTGCGCCAGTCTCGCCTGGCATTTCTACGAGAGCAATTCCCTGCTGCAATTCCGCGGCGCCACCATTGAGACTCCGCTCGCCCCCGCCAATGAGAATATTTTCGGCGTCCTTCGCTACCTCGCGATCGAGCAACCGCTCCCGCCCGATCCCAAGCAGGCATTGATGGCCGATCTCGCTGCCTCGCCTGAGCTGTTCAAAATCATCGTCACCAGCCAGCCCCGCGGCTCCATTCCCGCCGCCGTCTGGAGTTCCTCCTACGTGGTCTTTCTCGACGATGTAGTAGTGAAATAGGTGGGATTAGCATTCTTGTCTGTCGTGGCCTTCCAACGGCCTGTCCCACCCGGCTGTGCGAGAATGTCACCGCACCATGCTGGACGCTCGCGATCGCCACACATTTCGGAAACAACTGTTGGCCTGGTTTCGGCAATTCCGGCGTGACTTGCCGTGGCGGCGCACGCGCGACCCCTACCGCATCTGGCTTTCGGAAATCATGCTGCAACAGACGCGCGTGGCCGCGGTGATTCCCTACTACGAACGTTTTGTCGTTCGATTCCCGGATGTTCGCGCGCTTGCTGAGGCGCCGGAAGAAGAAGTGCTTCGCCTTTGGTCCGGCCTCGGCTATTACAGCCGCGCGCACAATTTACAAAAAGCCGCGCGGCAAATCGTTGCGCAACATGGAGGACAATTTCCGACGAAGTTGGATGAAGCGCTCGCCTTGCCTGGGATCGGCAATTACACGGCCGCGGCGATACTGAGCATCGCGTACGAAGAAAGACTTGCAGTCCTCGACGGCAATGTCGCACGCGTCCTCGCCCGTCTCGGCGCATTGCGCGGCGACCTCCGCGAGTCGCGGCGGTGGCGGGAACTGCAGAAAGTTGCGGACTCGTATCTCGACCCAGAATCTCCCGGAGACTGGAACCAGGCCATGATGGAGCTGGGCGCCACCCTGTGTACGCCGAAATCGCCGCAGTGCCTTCTCTGCCCCGTCTCCCAATTCTGCGAAGGCCGCAAGCTCGGCATCGCTGAATCTTTGCCGGAGAAACGAAAAAAACGGGCCACCGTGGAAGTCACTCTCGCCGCAGCGGTCTTCAGGGATGCCAACGGCGTGACTTTTCTTCTCCCGCCGTCGCAGGAAAGAAACAAGCAGGATGCTCCCGACCACATTCCGACATTGGTTTCCAGAATGTGGCATTTCCCCACGGTTTCCGTGACCAAAAATCCCGCCGCAGAATTACGCCGCTTTCTCCAAGATTTTCTGTCCGCGAGGCATGCCAAATTGCAATTGGAGCCTCTCGGCAAGGTGCGGCATTCAGTCACGTATCGCGCCATCACCATCGAGTCATTTCTAGTCCATGTTGAACAGTTGCCTCGCGTCCCCGGTGCGAAGGGCGTTCAGCTGAACGAGATCTCCGGCCTACCTGTCTCCAATCTCACACGGAAAGTCGCGCGCGCCGCGCTTGCAGCTGCGATTCCCCCCGCAAAGAAGCGCTAAGAGTTATCCTTTCGCCCAGCGTGCCGCTCGCCGCCGCGGTCAGGTGCTACGATGGAAGTTTCACTATGGCGGCCTCGCTCACAACTCCGCGTATTCCCGCTTTGCCCGCCGAGCGTTTCTTTCGAACTTCGCTTTCGCTCTTACTGCTCACTTCTATCCTCACTCTAGTCAGCACCGGAAAACTCGATCTCTTCACCATATTTGTGGCTCCCCTGGCCGCCCTCTATAAGGGCTACCGCTGGTGGCACGGCCGCCCCGCTGAACTCTCCTCCCGTGCGGCAACCTGGTGCGTGCTGCTCTACCTGTTTTTCTTTCCCATAGACCTTCTGCTTTTTTCGCGTTTGCTCGCGGGAAATTCTTCGAATCCTCCGCTGTTTGCTGCGCTCCTGGCCGCCGTGCATTTTCTCCTCTTCGTCACGCTAGTCCGCTTTTACAGCGCCGTCACGGATCGCGACGCAAACTTTCTCGCCATGCTTTCTTTCGCGGGGATTCTGGCAGCAGCGGTTCTCACTGTCGACACCACTTTTCTGGCGTTCTTCTTTGTATATCTCATGTTTGGCATCGCCACTTTTGCTGGCATCGAGTTGCGCCGCGGGGCAGTGGGCGCGGTCACCGCGGCTCCTAACACGCAACCGGAACGCGACCGCAAACTCACTCGCGCACTCAGTCTTGCGGCTCTCAGCGTGGCACTGGGGGCCATGGTGCTCGGCAGCGGTCTTTTCTTCTTTTTCCCGCGGTTCAGCGCCGGCTACCTCGGGCGCGCGGGCTTCAACTCCTCGCTGATGACCGGCTTCACCGAAAATGTCGAGCTTGGCCAAATCGGGGAGATCAAGAAAGACTCGGCCGTGGTCATGCGGGTGCAGACCGGGAAGCCCCTCGGCTATAGCCTTTTGCGATGGAGAGGTATTGCGCTGACCACGTTCGACGGCAAACGCTGGAGTTCCAGCGAGCGCACACCGCAAACGCTCTCGCCCGGTGCGGACGGGTGGATCTACCCAACAGATCCGACGCAAAAGCTGGATTCGCCGGGGCCGGGAATTCTCTATACCGTCTTTCTCGAACCGCTGGCCACAGACGCGATTTTCGTTCCCGGCAAAGTCATTTCTCTTAAAGGAAATTTCACCGGTGAAGGCGGGAATTCCTTTTCCGCGATGCGCCGTTCCTACATTTTCCGCGATTCCACTGGCACGCTGCTGAATCCTTTTCACAACTACGGCGCCATCCGTTACGTCGGCTTTTCACGATTGACGCCCATAAATGCGGCTAAACTTGGCGCAGCTTCCACGGATTATTCGCGCGACATCACCGACACCTACCTCCAGCTTCCTGCCCAGCTGGATGCGCGGATTCCGGTACTTGCCAGGGAAATTACCAAGAACGCCAAGACTCCGTTCGACAAAGCCCTGGTGATGGAAAGCTTCTTGCGGGACCGGTTCACTTACACGCTGAATCTGACGGGCAAGCCTGGCGACGATCCACTGGCTCATTTTCTTTTTGATACCCGCGCGGGCCACTGCGAGTACTTTGCGTCGGCGATGACGATCATGCTTCGTACGCTCGGGATTCCCGCGCGCGAAGTAAACGGGTTCCTCCCCGGTGAATACAACGACCTTGGGGGGGACTACATTGTTCGCGCAAGTGATGCACACAGCTGGGTAGAGGTCTACTTTCCCGGTAATGAGTGGCAGGTTTTTGATCCAACCCCGGCCGCTCCGGAGAATTCCGCGGGGTTCCTCTCGCGCCTTGGACAGTACGCTGACTGGATGGAAATCACCTGGAACGAATGGGTGATTGGTTACGACTTCGCCCATCAACTGGTGCTGGCCCAGAACTTGCAGCGCAACTCGAAGAATTGGAGCGAAACCACGCGCAGCTGGTTCCAACAAAAACAGCGCGCGAGCAAGCGATGGATGAAGTCCTGGCAAGTCCGGCATGGAGCGGCGGGCTTCGTGCTGCCGCTATCCCTCGTCTTGTTCCTTGTGGCGTTGCGCTTCAATCTGGTTCCCACACTGATTCGACGCATCCGCCTGTTCCTGCAATTGCAATCCGGCGAATCCACGCGCAACAATCCTCAGCTGGCTTCGCGGCTCTATGCGGAACTTCTGCGCATGCTGGCGCGCCGGGGTCTGATGCGCGTGGAATCGCAAACTCCATTCGAATTTGCGGCCGCGATGAATTCGCCAAATTTGGCGCCCGCTGTTCAGGAATTCACGCAAATTTACGCGCATGCGCGCTTCGGCGGAGCAGCCTGCAACACGACGCGGCTCCGCCAGTTGCTGGACCAGATTCGAATGGCCTTGCGCTCCCGCTAAAACCGGCCCTCACGGCGGGCTTCCCGCACCCATGTTACAATCGAGAATTGCGCAAAGGCGCAATTTCATTGCCTATGACTAAGGTCGGATTCGTCAGCCTGGGATGCCCGAAGAACCTCGTGGACAGCGAGGTGATGATGGGTATTCTTGCGCGCGAGGGCTATGAGCTGACGCCGCGCGCGGACGAAGCCGAAGTGTTGGTGGTCAACACATGCAGTTTTATTGAGGCGGCGCAGAAGGAATCCGTGGAAGCCATTTTGGAAATGGCGGAGCACAAGAAATTCGGCGCAGCGAAAAAGTTGATCGTGGCGGGCTGCCTGGTGGAACGCTTTCGAACGCAAATCCTCGAACAAGTGCCGGAAGTGGACGCGGTCATCGGGACCGGTGAAGTCGAGCGCATCATGGAGGCGGTCGAAGGCGATTTGCGTGTGTTACCCGCTCAGCCGCCGGCGTTTCTCTATCACGACTTGACGCCGCGCATCATCACGACGCCGAAGCACGCCGCGTATATCAAGATTGCGGAAGGCTGCGATCATCCGTGCACGTTCTGCATCATTCCGCAGCTTCGCGGAAAGTTTCGCAGCCGGCGATTCGAATCCGTGGTGCGCGAAGCCGAGAATCTTGCCAAATCCGGCGCGCGCGAAATTACTCTGATTGGACAGGACACTACTTCCTACGGCGAAGACCTGGGATTGCGCGATGGCCTGGCGCAATTGCTGGAAAAGCTTGCGCACGTGGATGAGCTGCTGTGGGTGCGGTTTCTTTACGCGTATCCGAACCGCGTCACCCAGAAACTGCTCGATACCATCGCGGCGCACCCGCGGCTGGCGAAATACATGGACATGCCGCTGCAGCACGCCAGCCGGAATGTTTTGGCGCGGATGAAGCGCGGTTCGAATGGCGATGCGTTTTTGAAATTGCTGGAGCGCATTCGAACGACGATTCCCGGCGTTTCGCTGCGCACTTCGTTCATCGTGGGCTTCCCCGGCGAAACCGAAGCTGATTTCAAAGAACTCTGCGAGTTTGTGAAGGCGGCAAATCTCGATTGGATGGGTGTTTTTGAGTATTCAGATGTAGACAGCGCCCGAAGCTACTCGCTCGACGAAAAAGTGGATGCAGAAACGATCAACGATCGACGCAACAGCTTGATGGCCATTCAGAAAAAGATCTCGCGAGAGAATTTGCGCGCGAAGTACCTGCGCACAAAACCGCGCTCGGCCAAAGACCACATCTTCACGGCGATAGTCGAAGGCGCCTCGAAGGATAATCCACTTGTTTGGGAAGCCCGACTGGAAGGCATGGCTCCCGATATCGATGGCAAGCTCTACCTGACAGACATCGAGTTGCCCAGCGGAGAAGTCGCCGAGCCCGGTGACGTCGCCCGCGTCGAAATCGCCAAGGCGGACGCTTACGATTTGATCGGCCGCGTGATCGAAATCCTCCCACACCCAGCTGCTCGGTCTGGTGTGAGCGCGGCCCCGATGCCGCCCGTCGAGAAGCTCCATCGCATTGCCACCGGCGCGCCCCTCCGCGTCCTCGCCTGAGATATACTCTCTCCTCGAAGGACGTACCCGGACCATGAAACACAAATGCCCCATCTGCAAAGTGGAAACGGACTCCGCGATTCACGCGGATTTCCCTTTTTGCAGCGAACGCTGCCGCGAGCGCGACCTTGGGAATTGGGCCAGTGAGAAGTATGTGGTTTCCGAACCCATCTTCACCGAAGAAGAAGTGTCGGAAGGCGAGCTCAACACCATCGTTCTTGATCTGAACAAAGATTCGGACCATTCGAATGACGCCGACCACTGACGCAAAACCCGCTTCCGAAGCGCCGGGCGCGAAGCCTCACCTTGCCCTGGCGATCGCCACGGCCTTTGGCGTGGGATACATTCCCAAAGCGCCAGGGACCTTTGGTTCGCTTGTAGGAATCGCTCTTGCGATTCTTACGCATCCAATAAGTCTGATCACTCTCATTGGCCTGTTGTTCTTTCGGGGCGGGCTCGGGATCGATTTGCCGATGTTCAACGGTCATGCTGCACCTGTTCTCCTTCTCGTACCTTCCCTGGTGGCGCTTCTCCTTGTCGGGCTACTCGGACTATGGAGTAGTTCCCGTGCCGCCACCTACGCTGGCATCGATGACCCGCAGTACGTTGTTATCGACGAAGTGTCCGGCATGCACTTGACGCTTATTCTAGGAATCATGCCACTGAGCCTGCCGACGCATCTTCTCCCGGCAGACCAGGCGTCCGTCTTTGCGCTCTACTCCGCGTTTAGTTTGCTCAACTGGAAATACCTGCTGCTCGGTTTTGTACTTTTTCGACTGTTCGACATCTGGAAGCCGTGGCCCATTCGCCAACTGGAAAAACTTCCGGGCGGCTGGGGAATCATGGCGGATGACTGGATGGCGGGCATCTACGCTGCAATTTTGCTGCGTGTCGCACTACACTTTGGCCTATTCTCGTTTTACATTGGTTGGGTATGAAATTCGGCTTTGGGTCCCCGTCAGAAAAGAACGGCATTCCGCACATTGAGAGAGTTGCGCCCGCCGCCGCCATTCCCGGCGGTGAAATGGCGATTCACGGCAGCGGCTTTGTTTCCCGAAGCCAAGCGCGCCCGGAGGTGCGCTTTGGCGAAGCGGAGGCGAGCCTGGCGCTGGCGAGCGAGAACCGGCTGATCGCGCGCGTTCCGGAAAACGCCAACGGCGGAGTGGTGCGTGTCGCAGCTGCCGGCCAGGAGAGCCAGCCGCATCCCGTGCACATCGGGCTGCAGATCGCTGACAATTTGCATCCGGTGGCGAATCCCGCGGTGGATATCAACGGCAACATTTACGTCACGTTCTCTGGGCCACGGGGCCAACGCGTTGCGGTTTCTCTATACAAGATCACCGCGAATTACAGTGTGAAGCCATTCATCACATCGCTGATGAACCCCAGCGGGCTGGCGCTCGATCGCGAGGGCAATCTTTTTGTTTCCTGCCGCAACGACGGCACCATTCATCGCGTTACACCCGAGGGCCGCGCCGAGCTATGGATGGAAGGCATGGGCGTGGCCACGGGAATCGCTTTCGACCGCGTTGGGAATCTCTACGTCGGCGACCGCAGCGGCACCGTTTTCAAGATCAGCCCGGAGCGCGAGATTTTTGTGTTTGCGACGCTGGAGCCTTCTATCGCCGCCTATCACCTGGCGTTTCATCCGAGCGGCGATCTTTACGTCACGGGCCCGACGACTTCGAGTTTCGACCGCGTGCATCGGATCACGCAAGGAGGCGACGTGAGCGTTTTCTTTCGCGGGCTTGGACGCCCTCAGGGATTGGCATTTGACCGCGATGGGAATCTCTACGTTGCCGCTTCCTACGGAGGCCGCCGCGGCATCGTGCGGATTACGCCGCAGGCTCAGGCCGAAGTGGTGCTCAGCGGCTCCGGCCTGGTCGGCCTCGCGCTGCTGCCCTCCGGCCGCGCCATTTTGGCCACGAGCACGCAAGTGCAAAACACGGTTACCGGATCGCTCTTCACCCTGGATTGGGATGTTCGCGGCTTGCCGCTGGTCGGATAATACGGCTCTATGGAGCAAAAACTCTCCACACTTGACTTTGCAATTCGTCAGAGATCCTCCACTAAACTTCCGGCCGGAACTTCTCAGGACGAACGGAACTATCTTGATTTCGTGATTGATGGCCAATCACTCGCGGAGCGAACCCGCTACGATCTCGTCAGCATTCTCTGCAAGGAGTGGGTGCCAGACGAACGTGAGAAGTCGGTTCGACGTTTGCTCCGGGAAGAAGCGGCAGACTTTCCTGACGACCGCAGATCACTTCTTGTGTGCCCGAAGTGCGGCGATATCGGTTGCGGAGCTGTGTCTATCATCATCGAAGTCTCGGAGAATTCTGTGCGATGGCGAGATTTCGGATATCAGAATAACTACGAGCCAGAAATCCATGGGGTGCATTTGAAAAACTTAGGACCGTTTGAATTCGATTTGAGCGACTACAAGAGCAAGTTGAGTCACGCGCTGGAAATGCTGAAGGCTCCGTCATGAAAGCGGAAATCATAGCGGTTGGTTCGGAACTGCTGACTCCGGACCGCGTAGACACCAACTCGCTCTTCCTTACGGAGGAACTGAACAAACTGGGTGTAGAAGTGGTGCGCAAATCGATTGTCGGGGACAATCGCGATGATTTGAGCGCTGCGTTCCAAGAAGCTCTGGAGCGCGTGGAACTGATCATCGCCTCGGGCGGGCTTGGACCGACCAAAGACGACCTGACGCGCGAAACGGTCGCGGACCTTCTCGGGCGCAAGCTCCAACTCAACAAAGAAATCCTCCAATACATCGAAGGGCGCTTCCGCCAGCTCGGCCGCGAGATGCCTCCGGTCAACGTGCGCCAGGCAATGGTGCCGGAAGGCGCGGAAGTTCTGGAGAATCCGCGCGGCTCGGCGCCGGGATTGTGGATCGAAGACGGCGGGCGCAGGATTGCGCTGCTTCCGGGCCCCCCGCGCGAATTGAAACCCATGTTCCACGAGCAGGTCTTGCCGCGGCTGCAGCGTTTCGCCTCTAGCGTTCGAATGTTTCACCGCGAGCTGCGCGTGGCGGGCATGGGCGAATCCGCGCTGGAGCAGCGCATCAAGCCGATTTACACGCGCTACGCCGACGTGAACACCACGATTCTGGCGGCGCCCGGCGAAATTCAGATTCATCTGCGCATTTGGACCGACGACGCGGCGCATGCGAAAAAAACGCTGGATGAAATCGTGCAGAGCTTCCAACTGGCGCTGACCGACCGGATCTATTCGCTGGATGGTTCTCCGCTCGAAGAGGTGGTCGCGCAGATCCTAACGATGAACGGCGCGACGATTTCCGCTGCGGAAAGCTGCACCGGCGGCCTGCTGGCACAGCGCCTCACCAGCATTGCCGGAAGCTCGTCGTATTTTCTTGGCGGAGTGGTGTGCTACAGCAACGAGCTGAAGACCGCGTGGGCCGACGTTCCCGCAGAGCTCATCAAAACAAAAGGCGCGGTCAGCAGTGAAGTGGCCATTGCGCTGGCTGACGGCATTCGACGCCGCGCGGGCAGCACGCTCGGCGTGGGCATCACGGGTATTGCCGGCCCCGGCGGAGGCAGCGAAGAAAAACCCGTCGGCACCGTGCACGTAGCGATTTCCCATGCAGGCGGCGTGAAAGAGCGCGGCACGCGCTTCCCCGGCGACCGCGAAGCCATCCGTTGGCACGCGGCGCAGCTCGCACTGGACATGGTGCGCATCCATTTTCTCTACAATGGCGGGGAGCCGCCCAAGCGCAGTTCGACGAGGTCGTGAGGCGTGCGTCTCTTTGTCGCGCTGGAGATTGCTCCCGCGGTGCGCGAAAACCTTGCCAATTTCATCAAGCAGCTTCGCCCGCTCGCGCCGGAGCCTCGTTGGGTGCGTCCGGAGAATCTGCACGTGACGCTGAAATTCATCGGTGAGACACCTGAGGAAAAACTTGACGTAATCCGTGCCGCGCTCGCCGCCATTCGTTCAAATCAAGCCGTGACGATTGAATTTCGCGGGCTGGGCTTTTTTCCAAACGAAAAACGACCCCGCGTTTTCTGGGCCGGGATGGAAGCCTCGCCGAACCTGAAGACGCTCGCAACAGACATTGGACGCGCCATGGAAAAACTTGGCATCCCGCCGGAACAGCGACCGTTTTCGCCCCACCTGACACTCGCCCGATTCGAACCGCCGCGATTACCTGAAAAGCTGCGAACACCGATCCAAGAAAATGCAACGCGCGAATTTGGCTCCCTTGCGGCGAAGGAATTCCATCTCATCGAAAGCAAGCTAAAACCGTCCGGCGCGGAGTACACTACGCTCGAAAGTTTTCCCTTCGTTATGGCGGAGGCCTAGCTGCGGATGCACTCGATCCCCGTCACAGCCGTGCTGATTCCTGTCGCAGCCTATCTGCTTGGCTCCATTCCCTTCGGCTTGCTGCTCGCGAAGATCTTCGGTAAGGCCGATGTGCGCAAAGAAGGCAGCGGCAACATCGGCGCGGCTAACGTCGTGCGTGTGGCCGGGCCGCTGGCGGGAATCCTCACGCTGGTGCTCGATGGAGCCAAAGGCGCGGCCGCGGTGCTGCTTGCGGAACGCTATTCGAATGACAGCGCTACCTGGATGATCGCCGCGGGACTCATCGCCATGGTGGGTCACTGCTTCCCCGTCTGGCTGAAATTCAAAGGCGGAAAAGGTGTCGCCACCGCGGCGGGCGTGTATCTCGCGCTGTGCCCGCCAGCGTTTCTAGGCGGTCTAATCCTGTTCATTCTGGTCGTCGCGTTTTGGCGCTACGTCTCGCTCGGTTCCATTTCTGCCGCCGCCGCGATGCCCATGCTGATTTATTTTCTATGGGCGCCGCACCATGCCCCGCCGCCAGTCATTACGTTTGGAGCATTGGCTGTGGCCATGCTCATCGTCTACAAACACGACGCAAATCTTCAGCGGCTCGTGGAAGGCACGGAGCCCAAGTTCAATTTCCGCAGGCAGAAGGACGCTGAGTGACAAGGGTCGCCATTCTCGGCGCCGGAGGCTGGGGTACGGCGCTGGCGATTGTGCTCACGCGCAGCCGCAAGCCCCATGAAATCGCACTCTGGGCGCGAAACCCGGGCTTCGCCGACTCCGTCCGCCGCGACCGTGAAAACAAGTTGTATCTTCCCGGTGCGAAATTGGCCGAAAGTGTCCAGGTTCATTCCCAATTGGAAGCTGCACTTGCCGGCGCGCAAGTCATCGTCGGTGCCATGCCATCGGCACACGCTCGCACCGTTTACGCATCGACGCTTCCCTTTGTGGCCATCGGCGCAAGTTTTGTCAGCGCCAGCAAGGGCTTGGAGCCGTCAACGCACCTGCGAATGAGCGAGGTGATCGCGCAAGTCGTCAACCCAAAATTTGCGCCGCGCATTGCCGTGATTTCCGGCCCCTCGTTCGCGCTGGAGACCGCACGCGGTGAACCCACAGCCGTCGTTTTGGCCTCTCGGGATGCTAGCTTAGCCGCCGAGCTGCAAGAAGAGTTTGCCGGTCCCGGTATTCGCCTGTACACCAATGACGATGTCCTGGGCGTCGAGCTGGCGGGCGCAATGAAAAACGTGATGGCTATTGCCGCGGGCGCCTGCCAGGGACTGGGTCTCGGCTCCAACGCGCTGGCGGCGCTAATCACCCGCGGGCTAGCGGAAATGTCCCGGCTGGCTGTAGCCCTGGGGGCGCGCCGGGAAACGCTCAGCGGTTTGGCGGGATTGGGCGATCTGGTGCTCACGTGTACCGGGTCGCTCAGCCGCAATCGCCTTGTGGGCATCGAGCTTGGCAAGGGACTTCCCCTGCCCGAAATCTTGGCGAGCATGCGTATGGTTGCGGAAGGCGTGAGCACGGCCGCGCCGCTGCTGGCGCTGGCGCGTGAACATCAAATCGAAATGCCCATCACCGAGCAGGTGGACGCCATCCTCCACGCCGGCAAGTCTCCGAAAGATGCCATTCGGGACATTATGGAGAGGCCTTTGAAGCGGGAATAATGCGAGCACAACCCACACAGCTCCAAGTTCTCTGATCTCTATTCTCTGATCTCTCTTATCCCTAGTACTAAAGTCCCAGTTGTAGATGCGCGACGCCATCGTTTGCCCGGCCCCCGCCGCACTTCCTGTTCCCCTAGAATGGATAATCAGTATGCCGTCCAACGTTCAATCCCAGTGGGACCGCCTGCGCGCCGGTCGAGTGCGCATTCTGTGGCTCGTTTTAGGCGCGCTTTTGCTCGTCAGCGCGCTGCCCATCGGGCTGTATCATCGCCAGGTATTGCAGCTTAGCCAGGACAAGCTGGTGGATACCGAGCGGGTGCAGCAGACCGATCTCACGCGCTCCGTGGCGCAAGAGATTCAGCTCTTCGAATCCAACCTGACGCAACAGCTCGTAAGCGAGCGGCAAATCCTTGCGCTCACGGGTCTCATCGATAACGTCGAGGACACCGCCAACGAACCCAAAGTGACGCTCTTGCTTGAAAACTTTGTCAACAGCAATCGCAGCACCTTTATCTACCTGACGGCGGTCGGCAAGACCGGCAAAGGCACCAGCGCGTCGCAGGGAAATTTCCGAGCCGAGCAGGATCCATTCGTTGCGAAAGCCTTGGGGCGCGCGTTTCAGACTTGCCAGCAGACCTCGATTCCCAAATACCGCAGCGATCCTCTGGCGCTGGCTCCGGAAAATCGCCCGGCGTTCGTCGTTGCGGTTCCCCTGCGGGATGTGAACGAAAACTTTACCGGCATGCTAGCCGCCGTCGTTTCGCTGGATTCCATCCTTCACCGCCTGCAGGAAGCCAGCGTCCGAGGGCGCACGGTTTTCCTGATCGATCACAATGGCCGCATCGTGGTGCACCCGGTCACGACAGATTTTGTGCCCGGCGCGGACGCCAGCAGCAACACGCTGGTCGCACAGGTGAAGGCGCTGCCGCAGGACCTTCGCAGCACGGAGACGGTTCGTTTTTCGGAAGCGAACAAAAAACACAGTGTCGAGATGATCGGCACGTATAGCACTTTCCCTGAGGTGAACTGGGCGGTCATCGCGCAGCGCAGCCTCGATCAGGTGCAACGCGACACGGGCGTCACGGAACTCAACCGCCAGGCGCTGGCGTTCGTCACCGTGGTCATTCTGGTTGCCATCGTTGTCGCTTACTTTTTCGCGGTGGGCATCAGCGGGCCCATCCGCGACTTGGCAGCCTCCACACGCGCCATCAGCCGCGGTGAATTTCACCAGCGCTCGCGGGTGGGCGGTGCGTCGGAAATTAGCGAGTTGGCAGAGAATTTCAACAAGATGGCCGGCGACATCGAAGAGTACATCGAGCGTCTGAAAGAGGCCGCCGAGGAAAATCGCGAGCTGTTCATCGGCTCCATTCGAATGCTCGCCGCGGCCATCGACGAAAAGGATCCGTACACGCGCGGTCACTCCGGCCGCGTTGCGAAGTATTCGATGCTCATCGGCCAGGAGCTTGCGCTCAGCTCGGAAGAGCTGGACAAGCTGCGCATCGCCGCACTGCTGCACGACGTCGGAAAAATCGGCGTCGAAGACCGCGTGCTGAAAAAGCCCGGCTCGCTGACGCCCGAAGAGTTCGGCTTGATGAAGCAGCACACCGTCAAAGGCGCGAACATCATGCGTCCCGTTTCGCAGCTCAAAGAGATGCTCCCAGGCATCGAGCTACACCACGAACACATGGACGGACGCGGCTATCCCTACGGCTTGCAAGGGCAGCAGATTCCCCTGATGGCGCGCATCATCGGCGTGGCCGACACGCTCGATGCCATGACCACCAATCGCCCCTACCAGTCGGCGATGGAGCTGGACTATGCCATGGACCGCATCCGCGCGCTCACTGGCTCAAAGTTCGACGCTGTGGTCGTGACCGCCCTCGAATCCGCCGTCACCGCCGGCAAGCTCCGCCTCAGCGCCGTCGAGGTCCACGTCTAACTGTCAAAACGCCCGCGCCGTGAGATGGGAGGCTTGGAAATGGCGTCCGCAAGACCCCAGTTCAAGTTATCGGCACTGAAGAGAAAGAATGAGCTTCTTTGCCGCATTAACATGTGGGGATTTGTGAGCGTCATGCTGGTTCTCCTTTTTCTGCTCATGCCATGGACGGTGGTGGACGGCGGTCGGCCTGCCGCGGACTTGGTCAGTGTGCGTCACTCAACCCGAATGCTCGCCGCTCTAAGAGAAGATGCCCTGCAGGTTGTGGTGACCCGCGACGGTAGGCTCTATTTCCGGGAACACCACATCGCCCTGGAGGATTTGCCAAATGAAATCCGAGAAGGACTTAAGAACGGGGCGGAAAGAAAGGTCTATATCGCGGTGGATGCCCGAGCCAAATACGGAGACGTACCCCCTATTTTGGACAAGATTCGCCTTGCAGGAGTAGAAAAAATCGCATTTCTCACACAGTAACACCCTCCCAGGTTTGAGCTCGCCGCAATTGACCCACATCTCGCCACAAGCGTATCTGCTACAATTTTGGGTTGCGCATGACTCTAAGTGCGCGACCATATGATTTCACTCTTTGGCAAGAATGAGCCGGAGCCGACGCTCCTCGAGCGGCTGAAGAAGTCCGTCAGCAAGACCAAGGCGGCGCTTTCCGAGACCGTTGACACGATTTTTCTCGGCGAGCGCAAGATCGATCCTTCGATCCTCAAGGATCTGGAGACCGCGCTGCTCTCAGCCGACCTGGGCGTGAAGCCCACACGCGAAATCCTCGACGCCGTGCGCGAAAAGATGGACCGCAACGCGCTCGCCGACGCCGCACAGCTCAAGCGGGAGATCAAATCGCACATCGTTCGAATCCTGAACGCGCCGGTCCGGCCGGATGTGGCAGCGGCTAGCGGCATCGCCACGTCACAGAATGGCGGCGGCACGCGTGTCATTTTCATCGTCGGCGTGAACGGCGCCGGCAAAACCACCAGCATCGGCAAGCTTGCCAACCGCCTGCGCCAGGAAGGCCGCAGCGTGGTGCTCTGCGCCGCCGACACGTTTCGCGCCGCCGCCGTCGAGCAACTGGAAATCTGGGCGCAGCGCAACGGCATCGAAGTCATCAAACAGAAATCCGGCGCCGATCCTGCCGCGGTTGTTTACGACGCGATGGCCGCCGCCAAGGCGCGTTCTGCCGACGTCGTCATCGTCGATACCGCAGGACGTCTGCACACCAAATCCAATCTGATGGCTGAGCTAGAGAAAATGAAGCGCACGGCCGCCAAAGTGATTTCCGGTGCGCCACACGATGTTTTGCTCGTCCTCGACGCCACGACCGGACAGAACGGCCTGGCGCAGGCGCGTGAATTTACTTCTACCGTCGCCGTCACCGGCATCATCCTCACGAAGCTCGACGGCACCGCCAAGGGCGGCATCGTAGTAGCCATCTCGCGCGAGCTGGGTCTGCCCATCCGATTCGTCGGCACCGGCGAGCAAATCAACGATATGGTTCCCTTCGACGCCGAAACCTACGCGAATTCCCTTTTCGACTGAGCCGTGGACGCACACGCCATCCGCTTCATGCAACACGCACTAGCCCTGGCCCGCAAAGGCGCTGGCCTCGCAAGCCCGAACCCTATGGTCGGTTGCGTCATCGTGCGCGAAGGCGAGATCGTCGGCGAAGGCTTTCATCAATACGAATGGCGCGACCACGCGGAAGTCCTCGCGCTGAAATCCGCCGGCGAAAAAGCGCGCGGCGCGACGCTTTACGTAACGCTTGAACCCTGCAACCACACCGGCCGCACCGGCCCGTGTACCGAAGCAATCATCGCCGCTGGCGTGCAACGTGTCGTCGCCGCGATGGAAGATCCCAATTCCATCAACTCCGGCCGCGGATTCGAACGCCTGGGCGCCGCCGGCATCGAAGTGTTCACCGGCATTTGCGAAGAAGAAGCCCGCCGCCTCAATGAGCCCTTCATCTGCTGGATTCGCACTAAGAAACCATTCATAACGCTGAAATCTGCCATGACGCTGGACGGCCAGCTAGCCCTGCCAAAGCGCACAAAAAAATCAGCCAAGCGCAAGAACCGTGATTGGATCTCCTCCGAAGAATCCCGCGCAGAAGTTCATCGTATGCGCCACGCTTCCGACGCACTGCTGACCGGCATCGGCACGATCCTCGTTGATGATCCACTGCTGACCGATCGCAGCGGCCTCCCGCGCCGGAAGCGCCTGCTGCGCGTCATTCTCGATTCGAAACTGCGACTCTCGCCAAGCTCCCGCATCGTCAAAACCTCCGACGACGATCTCCTGGTCCTCACTTCCGCGCCGCTGCGCTCCGCCAAAGCTCGCAAATTGCAAAACGCCGGCGCTGAACTCTTCCACATTGCACCGTGCGGTCGAAAGTCTTTCTTACTTCGAACACTACAGGAACTAGGCCGCCGCGAAATCTTGAGCGTTCTTTTGGAAGCAGGCCCCACGTTGAATGGGACAGCGCTTTCAGCATTTTGGGTTCACAAACTTGTCCTCTTTTATGCCCCCAAACTCGCCGGGAATTCCGGTATCCCTTTCGCCGACCAGCCCAATTTCACTCTTCCACCCATTCGGATTTGTTCCTTCAAACAGTACGGACCGGATCTTGCGCTTGAAGCCATTTTCCCCGATGCCTATCGTTAGTTGTGTCATAGCTATGACGACTTTCTTCCAGGAGTCGAGGCTCTAGCCCATTTCGGCTTCCATTTCCTAACGTTCTGTTTCCCGCGCGGGTATAATCAACTCGATCTTCGCGGCACACTCTGACGGGGCCTTTGGCCTGAAAGTTTCCAAATGGCAGATACGATCCAAAAATACAAAGACTACGTGATGACCGGCTTCCTGAAGTCGGTCGCCCCGATCGTCATCGATCGCGCCAGCGGCGTCACCGTGACGGACGTCAACGGCCGCGAATACCTCGACTGTTTCGCCGGAATCTCCGTGGTAAGCGCCGGCCATTGCAACCCGCAGGTCATCGCCGCGGCCAAGGCACAGATGGACAAACTGGTTCACTGTTCGTCTTACCTCTACCACGTTCAGCCCGTCGCCGATCTCGCCGAGAAAATCGCACACATCGCACCCGGAAAAAACCTCAGCAAAACTTTCTTCGGCAACGGCGGCGCCGAAGCCATTGAAGGCGCTTTGAAACTCGCGCGCCTCTACACCGGCAAGCACGAATTCATCTCGCTACAAACCAGCTTTCACGGCCGCAGCTGGGGAGCGCTGAGCGTCACCGGCAACTACGCGCGCAAGAAAAAGGGCGGCCCGTACGCAGCCGGAGTTTCCTTCGCACCCGCGCCATACGCCTATCGTTCCCTCTGGCCCCATGATCCCGAGGAATGCGCGCGCCAGTGCGCCCGCGCCATCGACGACATCGTGAAATTCGCCACTTCAAACGACGTCGCCGCTTTCATCGCCGAGCCGGTGATGGGCGAAGGCGGTATCATCGTTCCACCGTTCAACTATTTCAAGGAAGTTAAAAAAGTCCTCGACCACTACGGCATTCTTTTCATCGCCGACGAAGTGCAATCCGGGTTCGCGCGCACCGGAAAAATGTTCGCCATCGAATACTACGGCGTCGAGCCCGACATTCTCGTCAGCGCCAAAGGCATCGCCGACGGCTTCCCGCTCAGCGCCTTCACGACGCGCCCGGAAATCGCCGCTGCCTACAAGCCCGGCGACCACCTTTCCACTTTCGGCGGCAATCCCGTTTGCTGCGCCGCCGCGCTCGCCAACATCGAATTCATGGAAAAGGAAAATCTTCCCGCCCGCGCCACGGAAACCGGCAACTACGCCATGGCCAAATTGCGCGACCTGCAAAAGAAAAATTCCTTGATCGGCGAGGTCCGCGGCCTCGGCCTGATGATCGGCGTCGAGCTCGTGAAAGACACGCAGAAAACTCCGGCCACCGCCGAAGCCGAAGCCATTCGCGACGCCTGCCTCGCTAAAGGCGTGTTGATCGGCGTTGGCGGCGTCAGCGGCAACGTCGTGCGCTTCCAGCCGCCCCTGATCATCACGCGCGAGCAGATTGACCGCGCGCTCGCGGTTTTCACCGAAGCCTTGCAATCCGTCGCGCAACCGGCACACGCCACCGCGTAAAAAATGTTCACCGGAATCATCGAACATCTTGGAACCATCGAAGCTCTCGACCTCAAACCCGATGGCGGCCGCATCACGATTCATGCTCCCAGCGTCGCCCCGTCGCTCGTCGTTTCGAACAGCATCGCCGTCAACGGCTGCTGTCTAACCATCGTCGATCTCCACCACGCGCGCTTCTCCGCCGACCTCTCCGGCGAAACCATCCGCAAAACTTCCTTCGGAGCCGGAGCGGCAGGCCTGAAGCAAGGCGCGCGTGTGAATCTTGAACAGCCGCTCACCGCCGGCAAAGAATTCGGCGGCCACTTCGTCCTCGGCCATGTCGACACCATCGGCCATGTCACGCATCTCACGCCCGAGGGAGAAAACTGGTGGTTTGGCGTGCAAGTCCCAGAAGAGTTCGTGCGCTACGTCGTCCCCAAAGGCTCCATCACCATCGACGGCATCAGCCTCACCGTCGCACGCTGGCACAACAACATCGCCGAAGTCGCCGTAATCCCCTACACCTACGAACACACCAACATCCGCGACCGCAAACCCGGCGACGCCGTTAACCTCGAAGGCGATGTCATTGGAAAATATGTGGAGCGCTACATGAAAGCGGGAACGTTTTCGGCGCGGCCAGAATCCCAACTTACCGTCGCCCACCTCATCGAAGAAGGATTCTAAACGTTTGAGCTCTCGGCGCTCTTCTGCCGGGCGCCCCGCCAATACAAAACGAGTCCCAGCAAGATGGCCGCTACCGTTCCAATGAAAAGTTTTGCCTCGAACAGCACTTTGTTCGAAGAATCCCCCGGCGGCACCATGGAAACGCCCATGCAAACCAGCACGATCAGGAACCCCAATCCGCTGATGAGCCACACGCCCGTCATGCCCCCCGGAATCAGCACTGCGTGTTCATTTTCTCCCCGGTCTTTTCGCTTGGCGAGCTTGATCGCGGCCGCGAACATATACAGAAACGGAATGAAATAAATCAAGATGGTGATGTCGACCAGAACTTGATACGCGCCGCGCATGGTCTCGCTGATTTGGCTGATTAGCAGCACCGCTCCGGAAGCCACCGCTTGTACGATGATCGAAATGTACGGCGTCTTCCAGCGCGGATGAATTTTTCCAAACGCCGGCGGCAAGTAGCGGTCGATACCCACCACAAACGGCACGCGTGAAATCCCCGCCACCGTGCTTCCCACGCCGCCGGCATTGCCCACGGAAACCAGCAGCGCGGCTGCAACGCCGACAAATCCGATCCGCAGCGCCGTCGAACCATGCGTGATGGCCTGGAACACGCCGCTCTTTGGATCCACGTCCGCGGCGGGAATCATCGAGAGCACCGCAAATGTGCCCAGGATGTAAATCGCCGCGATCATCGCGCCGGAAGTCAGCACCGCCTTCGGCAACGTTCGCCGCGGATCTCGAATCTCCGCGCTCATCGCAGAGACCAGCTCAAGCCCGGTAAACGCAAAGGCGATCTGCGACCAGAAATTCACCGTGTCCCAGCTCCAGTGCGGCATCATGTTCGCCCACGTGAATTGCGTCACGGACCCGTGTTGAAACCAAAGCACACCGCCGATGCCGATCAAGATGAGCAATGGAAGATACGTGGAGACGCCGCCCGCATTTTGCAGCCATTTGCCAACATTGAGACCGATGATATTCAGCACGACCGCCACAAACAGCAGCACAAAAGAACCCACCAGCAAAAAAGTTCTGTCCTGCGCCAGCGCCGTCCCTCCCGATCCCGCGAGGTATCCGCTCATCGCCGCGCTCGCCAGCAGCAGCCCGGGAAAATAAAAAATCGTATAAATCCAATAAGTCCATCCCGCGACGAAACCATGAAAGTCCCCGAAAGCTTCCTTGGCCCATACATACAGCCCGCCCTCTTCCGGAAATCGCGAAGAGAGTTCATTGATGACCATCGCCGACGGCACAAAGAAAAATACCGCCGCCAGCACCCAAAGACTAATGGAGGAAGTTCCGTTATGCGCCGCGGCAGCGATCCAGCGTGGCCCCAGCACCGTCGCGATGTTGAAAAACAGCACGTCCCAGAAGCCCATTTCCTTGCGTAGTTGCTTGATGGGGTCGGAAGAGCCGTTCGCGGCCTGCGTCACAGGGTCACGTCCAGCGCGGGAATCAATTCATCCTGCATGCGAAAGTTCTTGAGGAAGGGATCCTCTGAACTCTCGAAACCGGCCCAGGGGCCGAAGTAGGTTACTTTTCCTTCCTGGAGAAATACGACAACGTCCGCCAGCTTCTTCGCCAGGTGCGTATCGTGCGTCACAACGATCGACGTTTTTCGATACGCTTGCTTCAATCGCAATATCAAATCGCCTGCATGGCCCGCCATGATGGGGTCCACCATGGTTGTTGGCTCGTCGAACAAGATGGCTTCAGGATTCTGCGCCAGCGCCCGGCCGATGGCCACGGCGCGCTTCATCCCCGTGGAAAGCTCGCTGGGCAATTTGTCGAGAACGTCGTCCACCTCAAGCATCTTGGCGATTTTCGCCACGTACTCCTCGACGTCGTCATACGTCAAGCCGGGCTGCCCATCCAGCGGAAACGCAATGTTTTCCCGCACCGTCAGCGAATCGAACAGCGCGCCCGACTGAAACACCATCGTCACCTTGCGCCGAACTTCTTCGAAATCCGATTCGCTATAATTGGTAACGTCTTCCCCGTCGACCAGAATCTGGCCTGAATCCGCCTTCAGAAATCCCATAATGTGCTTCAGCGAAACCGATTTGCCCACGCCGCTGCGCCCCATGATCACGCAGGTCTCGCCGCGCTTCACCGCGAAGCTCACGTCCTGCAAAACAGCGCGCCCGTCAAATGCTTTGCACACGCCCCGAAACTCGAAGAAGTTCTCCGCTTCCGGCACGCTCTTCGCCGTCTCGCTCACGCTCGCTCCGTTTCCCACATGCGCCGCGCTTCTTCAAAATCCGCCGCCGTATTCATGTTCCAGAACAGCCGCTCTGCGCTATCAAACCGTTTCCAGGCCGACTCGTCAAGAACTTCCGAGCGCAGCAGTGCGATACCCTCCGTCACCTTGCGCACTCCCCGTTCGAACGCCGAGCGCAGCGTTTCCACCGCATCCGTTCTCCAGCACGCGCACAGCGGCTCTGGCCCGTGCGCCGAGTGCGGAACCACCACCTGCGCTTTGCTAACCGCCGCACGCCCCACAAGGAACTCCATCCACTCGCGCGTTAGGAAGGGCATGTCGCAGCTCACAATCAAGTTCCATTCGGAGTGCGCCGCGCTCTTGCCGGAATCTTCAAGCGCCGAAATGATTCCTCCAAGCGGTCCCTCGCCCGGCCATCGGTCGCTAACCATCTCTCTTTCGAATTGCGCGTACTTCTCCGGCGCGCCTACAACTTTCACGTTGCCCGCCACGTTCTCCAGCAGCGCGATCATGCGCCCCAGCATGGGCAGCCCACCGAGTTCCACAAGCGCCTTGTCCCTTCCGAATCGCGTGCTCCCGCCCCCGGCTAAGACGTAGCCGCCAACTCTCAGCTTGCTCCATCCGGCGCTCATTCTGTGACTTTCAGCTCCATGCATCTTCTCTGTGCCCTCTGTGCTCCTAACTCCGTGATCTCCGTGTTAATTCCTATTCTTCTTCCAATGGCTCGCGTCCCGGCCGCCGAATCCCAAGCTCGCGCAGCTTCTCCTGCAAGCTCTGCCGGTGCAGCCCAATCGTCGCCGCCGTCCGCGAAACATTCCACCGATGCTCCACCAATTGCCGCGTCAAGTAAGCCACCTCAAATTTCCTTTTGGCTTCTCGAAAATCCCGTTCGCCAATCCCATTGTCCGGCCCGCCGCCATTCTGTTTGTGCGAGAGCGCCTCCCCGTGCACCACTTCTGCCGGCAAATCGTCAACCCCAATCTCCTCGCCGCGGCAGAGCACCAGGCTCCGCTCCAGCGCATTCTTGAGCTCCCGCACATTCCCCGGCCAATCGAATTTCTCTATGGCCACCATCGTCTCGCGCTTCAGCCGCGCCCCGCGCCCCAGCCGAGCCGCATGCATCTGCAAAAAAGTCTCCGCCAGCAGCGCGATATCCTCTTTATGTGCACGCAGTGGCGGCAACTCGATGGTCACCACGCGCAACCTGTAAAACAGATCCTCGCGAAATTTTCCAGCGCGGATTTCCGCTCCTAGATTCCGGTGCGTCGCGCTGATCACCCGCACGTCCACGGGAATCGATTGCGTCCCGCCCAACCGCTCAATCGTGCGGTTTTCCAGCACGCGCAGCACTTTTGCCTGCGTCACCGGATTCATGTCCCCAATTTCATCCAGAAAAATCGTCCCGCCCGACGCCAATTCGAATTTTCCCTTCTTCTGCTGCGCCGCGCCCGTAAATGCACCGCGCTCGTACCCAAACAGTTCCGATTCAATCAGTGTTTCCGGAAGCGCCGCGCAGTTCACAGCGACGTACGCTTTCTCCGCGCGCGGCGATCGCGCATGAATCTCCTGCGCCAGCAAATCTTTCCCCGTGCCGCTCTCCCCGAGAATCAGCACCGTCGAATCCGTCGGCGCCACGCGGTCCGCCATTTCAAACGCCAGCCGCATTTCCGCCGAGCGCCCGATCATCTGCCCAAATTGCCCTTCGGTCGTCAGCCGCCGCCGCAGCGAATCGTTTTCCTTTTCCAGCGTCGCCAGCTTCAGCAGATTCGAAACCCGCTGCCGCAACTCGTCCAATTCGAATCCCTTCACCAGATAATCCGCTGCCCCCAGTTGCAAGGCCTCCACCGCCGTTTTCGCCGTATCCAGCGCGGAGACCATCAGCACCGGGATTTCGCTCCCCTGCTCCCGCATCCACCGCAAAAACGAAAGCCCGTCCTGCCCCGGCAACACCACATCCAGCAACACCAGGTCCGGCTTCTCGCGAGGCAGCGCTTCCCGCGCGGCCTCCGCCGAATCCGCTTCGGCAATCCTGTACTTCGCCTCTAGCGCCCGCCGCAATCCGTATCTCGCCGCCGGCTCGTCATCCACAATCAATATGGTCTTCATTTTCTTTTCCTTGCTTCGTCACTTCATTGCTTCTTGGCTTCCTCAGTAGGCAATGTCACCTGAAACCGCGTCCCTCGCCCATCCTTCACCGGACTTTCCCAATCCACTTTTCCGCCAAATTCCGCCACCCGCCGCGCCACAATCGCCAGCCCCAATCCCGTCCCCTGCGACTTGGTAGTAAAGAACGGCTGCAGAATCTTTTCCCGCAGCGCCGCGGGAATCCCCGCTCCATCGTCCTCCACGGCAAGAACAAAAGCGCCATCGCGCGCCGCGGCGCCCACACTTACATGTCCCCCGCGGATCGTCGCTTCCAGAGCATTCACCAATAGATTCGAAACAATGTCATTCAGCGCCTCCGGGCTCGCCGCCACTCGATAGCGCTCATCCGAAACTCGCAGCGCGAGTTTCACTCCGCGCCGCTCCGCTTCGTGCGACAAAACGCCCGCAACTTCCTCGACGACCACGCCCCCGTCGCAACTCCCTGCAACGCTCCCCCCGCGCACCGCCGGCCGGCTGAATTGCAACAATTGGTTCAGCTTGCCCGACAGCCGTCCAATTTCCTCCAGCACCATCTTCGTCTCTGCGCGCATGGAATCCGGCAGCTCCGGATTCTCCAGCTGCACTTGCAAAATCGTCTTCATCGATCCCAGCGGATTCTTCAAATTGTGCGAGATGCTCGCCGCCATTTGCCCCACCAGCGCCAGCCGCTCCCGCTCCGCCAGTTCTCTCTCGAGTCGCAGCTTCTCCTCGATCAACCGGCACAAATCCAGCGCCCCCGGCAGTTGCTCGCACAAAAACTCCAGCGCCCTTCGCGTCTCGCCGGAAATTGCTGCCCCGTGCGGTTCAATCTGCAGCGTCCCGAGCGTCAAATTCCCTTGCAGGATCGAAAATCCTTCCTTAAAATCCTTGCGCGCCGGAACTCGTTCTTCCTTCGCTGTGTTTGGATTCCAGAGCCTCAATCCCACCTCGGCAAATTCGAACTGTTCCTTCAACCGTTTCTCGATGAACTCAGCCAGCACCGGCACCTCGCCTCGCCTCGCTTCAAGCTGGAACTCCGCCGCCAGCCGGTGCGCCACTTCCATTTCCTTCTGCGCCGTCTCCTGTAGCCGCCGCCCCAGTGCCCTCTGCAGCGGCTCGATGAAAATCACCAGCACAAACAATAGAATCGACGCCGTCGCCTCCGGAGGCAGCACCGGCTCTAGCCGGATGCTCAGTCGCCGTACCAAGCTGAGATAGAGCAGCGCCAGAAATGTCGCCGATATCGCGTACAAAAGATTCTTCTGCCGCCCGATCTGCAAAAAATTGTGCCGGTACACCAGAAAAATCAGCGCGCTGAACGGCAGGATCGGCAGCAGCGCAAACGATATGGCAAATCCTTCCGCCGCCCGTGCTCCCAGGTGAAACGGAGTCAAATGCAAGCCAACGACCGCCAGGAACGACGCCGCGAAAAATACTAGGAGCGTCGAGTGAAAAGTTCGTTGCGGCTTGTCCGGCGCTGCCGTAGCAAAGCGTCTTTCCCAAAGCCCGCACCACGCCAGCGCCACAGCCAGCACACTGGCGAAACCCTCCCCCAGCGAACTGCCCGGAACAAGAAAATTGAAGTGTGGGTCCTGCAGAAGCGGCGGAATTCTGTGATACACGAGATGCAGGCAAGCCGCATAGAAAACCAGGTACACCGCCACTTTCCACCGCTTGTTGTGCAGCAGCCCGCGCGTCACCGCATACTCCATGTGCAGATGCACCAGCAGCGCCGGCAACATGCAAAGCCCGAGGCAAATAATGGCGATGGCAAATTCATTCAGCGCCACCGGCGGCAGCGGGTAGTAAATCTGTGAATTCAGCGCCAGCAGTGATCCGCCGTAAAACAAAAACAGCGCCAGGCACAGAAAAAAGAAAACACGCTCAAAATTTCTTTGCCGCCGGTAGCCGAGTATCACCACCATCCAGAAAAGCTGCAGCAGCGTCCCCGCCGTGTACCCAATCAACCGAACGTAAAGCAGCACCCCGATAGACCTCCAACCCGCCGGATTCTACCTCTGACTCATTTGCACTACAATCTCCAAGTGCCATATTTTTCTTGCACCACCCAAACCACTCTAATTAAACGAGTTAACAGGAATGAAAATCCACAGGAGAGCCGTCCCATGTCCGCCAAATGCTTGACATGGCAGGAGTTTCTGCTATATTAGCAGTCGGTGGCGAGGAGTGCTAATTCCCCTTTTCCTCTGCAACCACACTCTAAACCGCAAGTTCACCTACGGAGGTTGTTCAAGATGGCAGTGAATCTGACCCCGCTCCACGACCGCGTTGTTGTGAAGCGCATTGAAGAGAAGGAAAGCATCAAGGGCGGCATCATCATTCCGGACTCCGCCAAAGAAAAGCAGCAGGAAGGCGAAGTCATCGCCGTCGGCCCTGGCAAGCGCGAGAAGGGTGAGCTTCATCCCCTCGACGTCAAGGTTGGCGACCGCGTCCTGTTCGGCAAGTACGGCGGCACCGAAATCAAGATCGACGACGAAGAGCTCCTCATCCTCCGCGAAGAAGAAATCCTCGCGAAGCTGGGCGGCGCCGCAAAAGCAGCAAAGAGGTAATTTGCATTCCCGGGCGATAGCCCGGCTGTAGTGGCCGGTCTTCAGACCGGTGCAGTTCTCTGAAGAATTCCAAAGTTTGCACGAAGAATATCAGGAGGAATGACCAGTATGGCGAAGCAGATTGTAACAGGTGAAGCGTCCCGCCAGGCGATTCTGCGCGGCGTGAACGCTCTTGCCGACGCAGTGAAAATCACCCTCGGCCCTAAGGGCCGCAATGCGGTGATTGAAAAGAAGTTCGGCGCGCCCATCATCACCAAGGACGGCGTGACCGTTGCCAAGGAAATCGAACTCCGCGATCCCCTCGAGAACATGGGCGCGCAGATGGTCCGTGAAGTCGCTTCCAAGACTTCCGACGTTGCCGGCGACGGCACGACCACCGCGACCGTGCTCGCACAGGCCATCTTCCGCGAAGGCGTCAAGACTGTCGCCGCAGGCGCCAGCCCCACCGCTCTCAAGCGCGGCATCGAGAAGGCCGTCGAAGTGGCCGTCGAAGAGATCAAGAAGCTCCACAAAGACGT
>Ga0210410_10000724_pt1 | contig 34103 bp, 29 predicted proteins | sample IncBWC4MmetaG_FD_161058 | JGI IMG/M metagenome (GOLD analysis project Ga0210410, IMG submission 161058) | Forest soil microbial communities from Barre Woods Harvard Forest LTER site, Petersham, Massachusetts, United States - Inc-BW-C-4-M | ecosystem: Environmental > Terrestrial > Soil >...
CTCCTGCATTTTAGGCGTGCCCGGTCTGCCCCACCGAAGGTAAGCCGGGAATTTGCGATAAATCTCGCCCGTTATCCCTTCAAGTTCTGCCTTGGCCTGGGTTACTGACAGGCCGGGTCTCAGACGCGCGATCATTTGGAAGTTATCGCCTGCATAGCCAGGGTCTGCGGGCGAGAGGTGCAATGCCTGCCAAAGATCGGGCGTGTCAACGGTGGAGAGCATCTCCGGCATGACACCAATGACCGTGTAAGGGTCCCCGTTGATGTGGACTACGCTTCCCACAATCTGAGAATCTGCATTGAGCGAATGGCGCCAGAGATGCTCACTCAGAACCACTGTTGGTGCGGCTCCCGGAAGGTCTTCGTCGCGCGAAAATGTACGGCCGAGCAACGGAGCTGTACTGAGAGTAGGCAGATATCCTGACGAGACCCGCAGTGACCGAACCGGCCGCGATTTCCCGCTACTGTCCGAGAAATTTGCCCCTAACGCACCGTCGTCGGCAATCCCGATACTGGAGAAGACCGTCGAATTAGCCAATAGAACATCTCCGGTCGCTCCAGTCTGCTCATTGTTTGGGGATCCCCCAGGTCGCGTAAACCCAATTCCCACAAGTTGGGTCGGGTTCTCATACGGAAGCGGTGAAAGAAGCACGCTACGAACAATCGAATACATTGCTGTGGTCGCGCCAATACCCAACGCCAGGATCAATAACGCAGTCGCGGTAAACCCCGGCGATCTTCCCAGTTTTCGGAACGCTAACTTGAGGTCCGCGAAGATGCCTTCTATTGTTGGCCAAATCCAGGCTTGTCGACTTCGTTCCTCAACCCTCGTTACGTTTCCGAACTCGCGCCTCGCTGCCTGCTCCGCGCCGTCGCGGCTCATCCCCTCATCCATCAGAGCTTCCATCTTCTCAGCGAGGTGTTGCTGAATCTCCTCCGACAGATCGCCGAATATCCGGCGTCGTTTGAAGAACTGTGTGATCCAATTCATGTTCACTCCTAGGTTTTGCTAGGTGCAAGAACAAGCGTGATGCCTTCCAGCATCCGTTCAAAGCTCGAAACTTCCCGCTCGAGATGTCTTATGCCACCCGGCGTAATCCGATAGGTACGCACCCGTCGGTTGGACGCCGAAATCTCCCACTCCGCCTTCACCTGACCCTCTTTAAGAAGGCGCTGCAATGCAGGGTAGAGTGAGCCCTCTTCAACTTGAAGCAGTTCATTTGAACGCTGTTTGATGTGTTGGACTAACGCGTAGCCGTGCATAGGTCGTTGCCGGAGGGACTGAAGGACCATCATCTCCAGCGCTCCTCGAAACAAATCGCGTTGTTCGGATTTCTTCAATGAATCCATAGGCATATTTCGAACATGCCTATTCTAAAACAGGATACAGGCAGAAGTCAAGGAAACTAGAGGTGACACGATGAAGATGTATCTTCCACCGGTCCTTCTCATCGCTTCTAGTCAGTGTGTCAGCAATAAAGTCGCCCCAGGTAGTTGCTGCAGGTTGAGCATGTAACAGCAGACACCAAGAGCCGAGTCTCCAGACTCACGAGACGCGTGATGCCGGGGCGAAAGAGCCCGTTGCGACATCACCACGCCCATCCCCCTCCAACTGATCTCTCGATTTCTTCATCGATCTGCCAGCCCTCATTCTTTTCACCACGATCGACAATCCAGCTGTTCCGCCATCTCCACGATGCGCCTGCAGCTTCCACCGGTCCGCCAGGAAATCATGAGTCATCAGCTGGCGCTGCGCCATCGTTCAGCTTCTTACTCCTCCACATCCGTAGCGCTCACCGTCGCGTCAACATTGAAAGTTGCTGTAGTGCCGAGCCATCTATCAAACAAAAGCAACCTAATTCCTAGACCATTTTGAAGAGCTCTACGAGCTTATCAAGGTCCTGCTCTCCCAATCCGATCAAGCGTTCACCCCATTTCCTAATAAAAATCTCTTTGTTTTTAGTGGCTAATTCTGCGAACCGCCTATTATCCAGATCTTGGCGAAAAGTAGTCGACGCCTGGCCCCATCCATCACCGTGCGCCATAGTAACCTCAGTAGATACCCCCAATTCATATCCCTCAAGTCTCGCACGTAAGCTGTAATCGTTATCTTCAAACCCGTAACCCGTATAATCTTCGTCCATCAGACCAACGAGACTGAGGAGCTCCCTGCGTAAATAAACAGCTGCGAACGTAAGATATCCATCCCTTTCAATCCATAGACCGTGGTCCGAAGGGAGATGCCCCAATCGTTGACTAGGAGTACGTTCGCGTCGGGCAAAGACAGGACTAATTATCCCAAGTTTGGTATTCGACACTATTTCTTTTTCTAATATCTTCAACCCGTTAGCAGAAATAAAATATGTGTCATCGTTCATCAGGAAAATATCGCTGTCATCCTGAGCCGCTCGTATTCCTAGATTAACATTCCTCGCAAAGCAGAACGGCTTTGAACCTGTGATGTATTTAAATTGGTTCGAGAAAGCGGGCTGTTCTATTAGTCCATCGTCTACAATAACGATCTCAATACCTTCTAGAGACGCATGTGTTCTCACTATCGACTGAATGCAACGTTTCAATAACGCAGCAGTCTTGGAAAGAATGATGACAGTAATCATGTAATATTTATCCAAGCGCTAATCATATGAATTGTATTTCAGCTAGTGGATTTTACAATCCATCGGCAAACCGACGTTCGCGATGGAAAAACATCGCGAGCTCCGGTGCGAAAAGATGTGCCATACGTCGCCACTCTTTAAGTTTTTCCCAATACAGGTAGTCGGGGTTGCAGTGAGCGACTAGAAGGCTAGGATCGTTTAGGTTAATCCGTCCTTCTTTTCCATAATACTCAAGAAAACGTCGGCACTCGGCAGTGTAAAGATCATTATTTGGATTACGATATCGACTGTTCAGATCGACACGTCTTTCCATTTGTGCTAGCAAACCTTGTACCCACTTAAAATGATGGACTGGAACATAAGCAGATGCTATGGGACAACCAATACCTGAATAAGAAAGATGTTGACCATCACCGAGGCGTATATTGCCTTTGACAGCCACGACTTTATTAATAACAGCGCCAAGAAGTGCCCCGGAAATAATCGAACCTAACGGAAATTGCTCCCATACAGATCTGTCATCATGCACCTCAAGCAGCTTGCCGTCCGCCGACAGGCGGTCAATGAGACACCCTTCTATGTAGGTGTATCCGTGGCGATCGCAATAGCTGATAATACTTCTGAGATCGTCAGGGTATACTTGTAGCTCGTCTTGGTCGGCAATTATGAACCAATCATCGTTTGAGCAACTGCTGCGAGAGATAGTGTATAGGATTGAGTTTAGATTTGTTATCCAAGGCCCTACGTTAGTAGATGCTATTTTTGCCCCTACTTTGGAGGCGCTACGCGATATATCTTCAAGAACGGAATCATCGCATGCCTGAGCGTGAGCGTGGATGATAAAATCGTCTACGCCTAGTGCTTGATAATGGGAAAGCATGTGAGGAAGAACATCAACACGGGCGCCAGCTACGGTAATCAATGCGAGCTTGATAAACAATACCCCCTTCTGTAGAAAACTTGCCGGAAGTGTTCGCGAAGATACTTTACTTTTGTAATCGTCGAAAGATCCTCGCTGCCGGATCCACTCCTGCATGGGCAGACGTCGTTACAGACCCGGACCTATCAGTCGCATCCGTCTCTTCTGAAGACGAGCCAGGCCCTGATCTATGACCTCCGCGTAGTCGTGCGGCAAATAGCCACGCATTACCTGATAAAAAGTCTCATCAGCCTCAATCTGTTTGTTAACGCTCTTCGAAGTCCAGACCCCTTTAGCATGCTTCCTGTATGCCCCTAGGACTGTTGGCATATGCAGGATATTACCGCGCTCTGCTAACAAAACCCAGAGTACCCAATCAGTCATTGGCAGGTCCGCTGCCCAAAGCGGAAATTCAAATTGCGGAACGAAACGGAACATCGCTGTACATGCCGGAATGAAGTCCCACCGAAGTAAATGCTCCAACGTAAACTCGGTGGCCCCGAGAATTGGCGACACGCGCGGTGGGATATCTCGGCCCTCATAGAACTCAAGGCTCCGGCCAAAACAAAGTGTATGATCTGGGTTGCGATCAAGCATGGCTGTCTGCTTTTCCATCTTATCTACGCGTAACCAATAGTCGTCCCCGTCCAGAGTAGCCACATATTCTCCTCGACAGTGTTTCAACGCATCTATAAAATTTCTTTGAAATCCTATATTTCGCTCGCGCACAATGCTCCGCACTATCAGGGGATACTTGCGGTTGTATGTTGCAACGATTTCTTGAGTACCATCTGTCGAACAGTCATCCGCCAGCACGATCTCAAACGGAATGCCGCCTTCTTGGCTTAGCACACTCTCGACTGCTTGAATGAGATAGTCCGCATGATTGTAAGTGACCATGAGAACGCTGACGCGAGGCAAACATCCGTTAGCCATCCGACTTCTCCATTTCTGAAAGGCGAAGTTCAAATTGCTTTTTCCCCAACTGAATTTCCAGGCCAGAGTATCCGGGGAATGAGAGTGCTCGCGTCAGCCGAATAAGATCGGAAGCTTCATACTGAGCTACCGAAGAAAGTTTCTTGATGTCGAGAAACTGTCGCTTTGAGTGGTACGTACCACGTTCACTTCGCTGATATACCGGAAGAGCCTCCCCCCGAGCCAGTCGAAACCAGTATGATCTGAATAGAGTTTGTTCGCTTTCGAACACGCGTCGATGAAGTGTCCATCCGGTATCGTCGTCTGTGTAGCCCACCTCACACTGGGCAACGAGTGGACCCGCGTCTAAAGCCGCAGTTACCTCGTGAAGACTAGCTCCGGCAGGCGTCTGCTCCCAGATCGCCCAAAAAACCGGAAAATAACCTCTTCCCCAAGGAAGCAACCCAGGATGAAGGTTGTAAACCCTATCATATCTATTTAAGACCTCCTGGGAGAGCACCGAATGATAATGCAGCGACAAGCCTGTCGGCTGTACGTCGAACCGGATGCTATTGGGCGTTCCGCGAATCGTCTTAAAGCCACGGTCACGGCCCAATGCCTCAACCGCTGGATCGTGTGTTATGACGTGTCCGACATCGGTCGAATCGATATTCTTTAGCGCCCACAGCGCAAGCTCGCCGTCCGCGTACAGGTCTGCCGCCATACACATCCCTCCATCGAACCCCGTATGATATGTGGCTCACCCATTCAACTTATCGTTGATAACGTCCGCATTCTGAACTATAAGCCGAATGAGAGCGCATATCTCATCAATGTCCTCAAGAGTCACACGTTGACCGCTCGGCAACAGGAGCACTCGGTCACAGAGGTTTTCGGTATTTGGAAGGGATAAAGAATGTAGAGGTTTCTTAGAATGATAGGGCGCCATTCTGTGGCAGCCTGGATAAAAATAGCGCCGAGCTAAAACGCCTTCGGCATGCAAAATGAGCATTATTGTGTCCCTCTGAATACGCGCGAGCCGCTCGTCGACTTCAAGTACAACGTATTGATAGTTTCGTAGCTCTTTATCGTTGATCTCCAAAAGATTGATTCCGACTATACCCTTCAGATTAGCTTTATATTGCTGATAGTTGTTCTTGTTTATGACAATGATCTCGTCTTTGCTTTCTAACATAGTCAGCCCCATCGCGGCGGAGATCTCGTTCATCTTTCCATTTATCCCGAGACTGACGACATTATCGTAGCCTGCAAATCCAAAATTACGCATCAAACGCATTCGCTCTGCCAATTCGTCGTCGTTACAGGTAATGGCTCCTCCCTCGAACGTATTGATAAATTTCGTTGCATGGAAACTGAACACTTCGGCGCGGCCAAAGTTCCCGACCATTTTTCCTTTGTAGGAGCATCCGAAAGCGTGTGAAGCGTCGAAAAGCAGAGGGATATTCCGATTTTCCGCGAGTTGAGTAAGTTCATCAATGAAGCAGGGCTCCCCCCACACATGCACACCCACTATCGCTGTAGTGCGAGGGGTAATCATTTCTGCGACTCGATGGGGGTCGAGCGAATGAGACCCTTTACGAATGTCACAAAATACTGGGGTAAACCCCTGCCATTCCATGGCATGGGCAGTGGCTACAAAGGTGAAAGAAGGAAGAAGCACTTCGCCCTGCAGCACAGCGGCCCGCATCATGATCTCAAGTGCCAAAGTGCCATTTGCAGTGGCCACACAGTGACGAACACCGAGAGCGTCTCTGACATAGGCTTCAAACTCCTGGACGTACGGTCCGTTATTTGAAAACCAACGACGGTCGAGGATATCGTTGAAACGTTCAAAAAGGCGGGATCGGTCACCGACATTTGGAGTTCCTACGTGAAGGGGCGAGGTGAAATTAGACTGACCACCAAAAATTACCAGGTCTTTCCAATCTTCTTTAGTTTTTATGATACTTTCCAATTTATTCATTGAGTCACGCCGCCATCTCTGAGAATAATGTTGAAAAATGATAAAAGTACAAATCATTTATGTATCTTGAACGACCTTATCTTTTACTAGCTATTCGTGATCAATTGATTTGAAGCAGTCCGGAGGTTAGAGAATTATGCAACAAAGAGCACGGTAGCGTCGGCTCGTCACAAGAGCTCCACGAGGACAAGTCTTTAGTTATTGCAATATCGGAATGTCGTAACCTGTCTTAGACCCGCGCCGCAGATCCCCGCGTGCAACGTACTTTGACGCTTCGGACATATGCTTCTGTTTTCGTGCCATTTTGTGGCCGCTTATTTCATCAAAACTGGTGCAAAGTAAGCTCGGCGTGCAAAAAAAGACAATATTACAGAAGCACCTTCGCCAGCAGATCTAACCGGAAAACTACGGATGATGAAGCCCAAATAACCGAGCGAGATCGTCAAATCTACGGCGACAAATCACGATCGAAGTCCTTGAAGTCAACCAGACCGTACTTCATTAGGCGGCACAAGTGGCTTAGAGAAACCAGATTGTTGGTGTCGGGCGCGATATGCTGCACGTGTCTGCTGTCTCCAAGAAATTCTCCGACGGAGACATTTCCTCTCTGGTCTAGAAGCTCAAGTATTCGCTGAATTTCACCCAATTGAAACCATGACTGTGGCACAGCTATTTTCGCAAGCATTTCGGGTCGGGACCGCCAGCGTTTGCCAAGTTCGGTAATCCAAATGCGAAAGTCGCCATCTATTAGTGCTGTGGCATAATGGCCGAAAATCTCTTCGTAACCCCAGGAGTTTAGGTCAAGTCGCTTGGTGACATCGCTTTCATCTGCGCGCGAAGCTTCCTCTTCGAGTTCGGCCCACAACAGCTCGTATTGCCTGATTACCCGCTTCCAATCATACAAATCAAAGGCTCGCCGTCTGCCAGCTAGCCCCAGGCTGCATCGGTGCTCTTTGTTCGCGATCAGCTTCTCAAGGAAATCTCTCAACATCCTCGTATCGACCACAGTCGTTGCTGCCAACAGGTCAGGGGCTATCATCCTGCCACTGCCGCGGATGTCATCAAACTGAGTGGGATATCGCGGCATAAAGGTAGGAACCAAATAGCCCGTCTCCCCGTGCGCGACAATATCCTTATATCCGTTCCAGTCAGAAACGACCACTGGCAGGCCGGCGGCCATTGCTTCCACGACGGATATGCCAAAAGTCTCTTGGAGATTGTCTGCGAGAGAAACGAACACATCGGCAAGACCATAAAGCTGTTGCTTCTGTGCGGATGTGGGGTTTGCGATCACACGTACCTGATCGGCACAGCCTAGTTCCCCTGCAAACCGCTGTAACTCTCCAGCCATTCGGTAGTGAGTGTCATCACCTGCGAGTACCAAAACGATTTCAGGATGAAATTGCGCGATATCGGCAAATACAATCAGAAGAGGAAATAAGTCGGCCTTGCTCGTCGGAGAGAAACGGCCAAAATATAAAAGCACCACCTGATCGTTGCCTGTAGATAATTCAGCACTTAGCCGGTCCGCTGGTATATCGACGAAATCTTCAGTTTCGACGCCCAGGGGAACAATGGGCATTTTCACATGGCTACGGAGATTCCCCAGTCCTGCCTCCACCAAGCGGCTTCTCATGAGGTTTTGGAAGTTCACCATAGCCTGCTGCCCAGCGGTGCTTGAGCAAATCAGAGCATCGAACGATTGCACCGGATACAGAAACAACTCAAGCACCGAGGTTAGCTGGCTGGCGTAATTGACAGAATGTATGACTGCTGTAATCGGCGTTCGTGGACGTTGGCATAGCCTACGGATACGGATTAAACCGGAAAAAGAGGGGAACGGAGCTGCCAGAATCAAATGGTCCGCGTGTTGCATCACCGGGATATCGTGCTCAGCTAACGATCTTAGTCGGCCAGCGTTCCTCACAAACAATTCAGAATCTCGCGGGTCCCCTTCCGACTGTCTGGGATAATCGGGCAAGTAGATAACGTCAAAACTGCTGTACCGAACTAAGGCTTCAAAGACTCCGGCGATGTAAACCGATGATCCCGTTATCTTTGTACCAGCTGGCTTTTGTTGTTTTTGGGATTGGGGATCCCGAGGGATAAGAGGGAAATATATTGCCTTCATAGTTGTCGCATCGCGATCTATATTCGTCTTCAGTTATCCGGGAGCCGGAAGGTTGAGTTATGAGTTATCTTCAATGATCGGTTGACGTCCAGCGAGTGGAGCGACAATTGAACACTCCAGGTCTGAGCTGAAACGTTCATCTGGCAATTGCTTCTCTTCGTGCACAAATTTAAAAGCGCGATCCACTTCCATCTCAACAAAGCTCAGCGGCAACTCCGGGTCTAACTCCTTCGCAAATTCTGTGTCCCATTTCTGATGCTGGTTAACGGCATGAATTCCAGAAGCCCGTAGCCATGTAAATTTTCCAGAGATTTCAGCACCTTTGATCTCACAGCAGGCTCCAATTGCGGAAGTATTTGTTCCAACGTCATTTCGCCAGATATGGCTACGGAAATGAGCGCATAGAGCAAAGGGGGTATTTTCTTACCTTTCTCTTGACTAATGATGTAGCCACCCTTATCCCCCATCGTCCTTATGAGCGGACTCACATTAGTTTGCCATCGAGAAAGCTCATCAAATGTCGGCTCAAAGAGGTCGTGGCGTAGCTTCTTCGCGTGCTCTTTGTGATGTTTGACATTGTTATGGATCTGATCGATATCAAAACAAGAGCCGGATAGAATACCATTAAGCCGAAGAATACAGTTAGGAAACTCTGAGGGGAGTGTTGTGCTCCCTGGTGTCGGTTCGGGCAATCGATTGTTTTTGAAGAATTCCTTTCCGCAATTATCGTAATAAATCATCGAATGAAGAGTGTCGATGCCTCCAGCCCACGGGCGGCCTACCGTCGCGGGAAAGACTTCATCGGAGGCTTCAAAAGATTCCCCGCTTTCTTCCAACAGGACTGGCTTGGAGTTTGCTCCCGATTCTTCGCGGTAATTGACCATACGTTCGATATCGACGTTCTTTGTCTCAAGTAGAGTGAGGCCGAATTGTCTCGGCTTCTGGGCTATTATTGCTGCTCCCGTGAGTACAAAATCTCCAAGGCCACCGTTGGACCAGAGATCCTTATTGGTCCGAATGAAGTTTCTTGTCTCGTTCGCCTCATCTAGTGTCTCACTGGGAAATCCTTTAAACGCCATCAACTGGACCGCAACTCTGGTCTGGCCAAAGTTCTTCATGGTGTCCGCCATGCAGGAAACTCGTGTTCCCTTATCTATTAAGTCAAGGACCCTTTGATTTCCGGATTCCATTCCGAAGGACACACAAACACAACCCGCTGCCGCCATACTGCTGCAACGTTCGAGTGAGAAAATCTTCTCCATTCGCAACTCTGCGGCCCACCGGATGTCCAGGCCAGCTGCCACTATCCCATCTGATAATCGCTCCAGGTAACCCGGCGCCATCACGTCGACTGCAAAGTACACGTATCGAACCGATTGCTCCTTTGTAACAATCGCCAGGTCAGCCAGAACCTGCTCAATCTTCCGTTCACGCCAGGGAGACGTAGGTTTATCCGTATTTAACCCGTAATCGCAAAAGGTACATCTATTCCAATAGCAACCTCGCGTTGGCGCGTAATTTATCCCTCTCGTTGGAGACAAGTAAAGATCCCAGGGAAAATCATAAACTGGCGTGCCCAGATTGGGTACGTTTTCGTAGTGGATGCGGGCCGGAAGGACAACCTGATCTCGCACCCGATCATAAGTTATTGTATTGGGAATATCACCTGCTTTTGTCAAATCGCCGTCACTGTTAGCAATTTCACACATTGCCGTCTCGCCTTCACCGACAACGATGGCGTCACATACGTCGAAGAATCTCTTCATTTCCGACTTGCTCTTAGCGTGTTTATAGATTCCGCTGACGGCAGTGCCTCCCAGAACTATGAGCTTATCGGGCCATCGACGTTTCAAAGTTCGGGCAAGCCAAAGAGCATACATCAGCTGATGGTCATAGACAATACTGATCCCAATACAGTTGCTCTCCAAAAAATCAGGATCGACAAGTAATCGATCCTGAAAATACTGCACCATGGGATGGCACGTTCGATCCGCGAGCTCCGCATTAAATAGATCATTAAAATTATAGATGGAATAATTTCCCATACTATATTGGCGAAAACGGCGTATTTCGCTGGGATAGGATAATGCGCCGAGAAGACGAAAATACCGTTCTAATGTCCGTACGCTCTCTATATATATGTTGTAGTCGAGGAATGTATCCATCCGTCGCATTTGCATCGCAGCCTTTCGCGGAGCATCTACGTCTCCTTTTATCGTTTTCCAAAGCCCCAGAAACTCTTCCTGCTCCAAGAGGTCCAGCAGCGGCTTCGCTTCAAATTGATGCAGTTTGCGTTCAATTTCGCTGTTGAAAACTGTCACTCGCTCAGCATCAAGACAATAGTTGACAAATTCGATGTTGATGTCCCTTGTAGTCACATCACTGAAACCATTGTGACGTAGATGACCAGCAAGATATGCGGTCGAGTGGTAGGGTATCGTCGGATCATCGAGTGGAGGATGGATCAGCATAATCTTCATGTAAAGTCCTCTGACATTAGAGTAATTGCAGACCCTGAGTTAGTTACCTACGGGTTTCCCAGCAAGGATATTGAGGACGCCAGTGGTGCGAGGTAGAGTGCCATTGTCGTGCTAAGGGAACATCATGCAAGATACTCGCCAGCGAAACTTCTCGTGATGTCGCCAAATAACATTAGGCTCTCCCCTTGCCCTTTGTATACTCCGCGCGGGAGCACGTCAGGAAACACCCTTCTTGCCGTCCGCGCGGAGTCATAACAACTACACCTTCACCAGGCCACTACTCCTGTGATCCGGGATACAGATCAAAAAGATTGCACGAGCCCAGATTGCAATCGCTTGTGGTTGACCAGCATAGCTCATCACTTTCTTCATAGGCTATCTTTTGCAACTCCAATACTTGATCCATAAGATGTTCCTCCTTTCTGTGATTTGTGCCACACTTATGGAACGCTTCGAGAACCAATCCTTGTCTGGCTCTTTAGACAAACCAATGGTCTCTCTGTTCCTGATCCTTCTTCCTTTATGTTGGTACAGGCTCTACCAAATATGTCTTGGCAAAATGATCCAGAAATATGATGCACAAGGAGGTCACCGCCCTAAAATGGAATCGGGAGACCAAAACGTACTTTTGCCGCCGGTCCGGCAGACATCGCGAAGACGGAAAGGGAATCGATCGCCTTTTTGTCGGCTTCTCTGGCAGGATTCCAAGGTCGGTAATGACTCAGTGAAGTGGTTCTATACGGCTGTAGCTGATAAAAAGATGCAATCTACAGAGACCGGACCAGAATGGTCTTTGAGGCTTCGGATTGGGCACTCATGGGTATATGTCCCGCAGGCTGCAGTTAAGCTCGAGACAATCGTTAAGGCCGCGTCATGAGTTGGCGCGGAACCCAGGTCTATTGAAATGGCTTATCTTCAGCATCGAGGATTACCACTTGCCCAAAATGCGATCTTCGCATGCCCGATTCGATCTTGGAAAGGTCACCTACAAGAAGCAAGGAAGCCTCGCGAGGCACAGCATACTTCCTGGCTGAAGCGTTTACAGAATCAAGGGTGGCCGTTTCGAGCGCGTTCCGTTCACGCTGGAATTCCGACATCGGAAGACGCGCCGCCCAAAGCCCTGCGACTTGCCGGGCTATCTGACCCGGCCCTTCGAACTGCTGCGCGTAGCCACGGACCAGTTCATGTTTAGCGTCGAGCAGTTCTCGCTCTGTGATAGGCTTTTTTCCACCCATGAACTCCAACTCTCTCTGAAACTCTTCTACAGATTCCTTTGTCTTGTTTGTTTGAACATGGCAGGCGGCCTTCAATATTCCATACTTCGAGTAGACAACCCCAAACGAGCGGACGCTATACGAATACCCTTTCTCATAACGCAGATTCTTTCCCAGACGGCCGCTCGCCGCGCCACCCCACACCAGGTTAGCTAGACTTAGCGGATAATAGTCTTGCGAGGTGCGCCCTGACCCAGGCAGCGTTTCAACGATTACGGTCTGGACAGCATCAGGCCAGTCAACCATAAATACCTTGCCCGGTTCCACGGAACGCGGTGCGGGAACTGCCTCTTCCACGCGGTCATTACTTAGCCAGTTTCCAAAACTCTCGCAGGCAAGCGAAGTGGCATCTGAAAGGGAAATATCGCCAACGAGAATTAGAGCCGATTTGCCAGGGTTCCAGTAAGCTTGGTGGAAGTGCGCAAGGTCGTCTCGCGTAATCGTCCTGATCGTGGACTGGAACCCGTTTGAAGGCTGTCCATACGGATTCCTCAGTCCGAAACCTAGCATCGTACTTATGCGCATTGCGACTGACCACGATTCCCTCCGTACCTGCAATAGCTTATCTAGTCGATTTCGGATTTCATTTTCCACCTCAATCGGCTGAAAGCTTGGATTACGTACGATATCAGCTAGTGCATGCAATCCCACCGGGAGATTTGTACGCAGCATATTGAAGCTTATGTTCGAAAATTCAGCGTTTGTTGCTGTCTCGATTGATGTTCCCAATCCGCCCAGCAGTTTGTCGATCTCAAGCGCATTTTTGGTATGGGTTCCCCGCGCCATCGCCTGGATATGGAGGCTGGCGAGCCCTTCTTTCCCAGGTGGATCATCTATACTTCCTACTCGGGTGACCAGCATTCCCACTACCGTGGGAAGATCCTTGTATTCGACCACCAAAATATCCATTCCATTATCAAGGGTTGCAGATTTCACTTTGGGCGCCACGAAGCGCTCGTCGCTGCCGAGCGCCGGCCGCTTCGAGCGATCAATGGCTACATTGTGCGCTCGTGACGACCTTTCTGGTCGGAAGCGCACTTGAATCCGATTGGGAGTTGCAATCCACTCTGTGACCGCCTTCCGGATGTCGTCGACCGTTATCGACCGGTGACGCCTGATATCAGCAGCAAACTTATCCGGGTTGCCCAGGAAGGTATTGTACGTGTTCAGTAGATCCGCTTTGCCACCGAATCCGCCGAGCCGCTCGATCCGACGAATGTATCGAAGTTCACACTTGGCTTTTGCACGGGACAATTCTTCAGCGGTCGGGCCTTTGTCCCCCAAACGAACAATATGCTCGGTAACGATCTGTTCGACCTCAGAGATCGAAACGCCCGGTCGGACTGTAGCCCAGATTACAAACAGTCCCGCAGTCTCCATGGATTTTTGAAACGACACGACATCTGAGCAGAGCTGCCTTTCATGGATCATATCTATCGCAAGACGTGACGATAACCCGTTCGCTAAAATATATGCCACCAGATCAAGTTCGGCGTCTCCGGGATCAAAAAATGCTGGGCTGGGCCAGGCAAAATAGATACGCTCTTGCGGAACGCGATCCATAACCTCAATGATCCGTTGCTCAGACAGCTTCGGAATCCATCTACTCAGGTAGGCTAATGCAGGACCTGGAGGAATGCATCCGTAATACTTTTCTATCGATCGTTTTGCATTGGCTAAATCGAAGTCTCCCGTTATCGCAAGCGAGAGGTTATTTGGTGCGTAATAAGTATTGAAAAACTCTGTCATCTCGACGACTCCAACCGCCGTCAGATCTTCAGGACTACCCAATACGTCATGAGAGTAAGGATGGCCGGCAGAGAAGACATTTTGGGCAATGAGCATGTCCGCGCGACCGTAAGGCCGGTCTTCGATACGTTGCCGCCTCTCATTCTTGACGACCTCCCGTTCTGTTTCTATCTTTTGAAGGGTCAGGACCTCGGTGAGAGTTGCAAGTCGGTCAGATTCGAGCCAAAGAATGTGGTTCAGGCTGTTTGAGGGCACGGACACAAAAAAATTTGTGCGGTCCTGATTAGTAGTTCCGTTAACGCCGCCTTCGGAAAGGTTCGCCCCCGCCTGTTGGGCGAAACTCATGAACTTGCCCGCAGCATGCTTCGATCCATTGAACATCATGTGCTCGATGAAATGAGCGAGCCCAGTACGGCCTGCGGGCTCATTCTTCGAGCCCACGTGATACCAGCTGTTGACGTGAACAATAGGAAGCCTGTGGTCAACGTGAAAGATCACCCTAAGGCCGTTAGGAAGCGTGTAAGTCTCTAACGGGATGCTGGGCACGCCGTCCGTCACAGATGTTCTATTGTGCGATGTGATTTGATTTAGCTTTGACACTCCCTATTCCCCCAGCGGCAGTGAGCCTCTTGCGTACTCGTAGCGTGTTCAAGTTATGTTGTTATTTCCGTGCCTCTCGTCTCTTTTGTACTTATCGCAGTAAACCGTCTCGTGCCCTGGGAAGCGGCTATTCAACGCTACGTTGTGGCATCAATATTCTGCGTCCAAATGACGTCAGATACGCTTCGTAATAATCCTTGAATTCGATTCGGCTTCCCAAAGCGAACTGCTCAATCGGGGCTACAATGCTGTTCTCTGCTGACCGGAAGTCCCATTTGGGCCCCCACCACGAACGTGTATGGTACCAACGTGTAGATGTACGGGTCCAAAATGCGGTCAGATACTTTCTGGTCAAGCTCGGATTAACGCAAGGAGATGTTCCGTGGACCACGTCTGTTCGAAAAATGACGGCGTCGCCCTTCGCCAATATCGGGGCTACACGTTGGAGACCCATCTGCTCGACAAGTTGCGGAAGTATCTCTTCCTTAACGATCTTAAAAAATGGTCCGGTTGCAGCGCCATAGGCAGCGTGGGTTGTCGGCTCTGTTAGTCTCTCTAACACATCGATGAAATCTGGATGATCCTTAGAGAGTCTTTCCTCCAGACACGATGAAATTAGGTTATGGCTACGAGGTACATAGTAAACCGGACCTGCGTCTGGATTGACATTCTCCAGCGCACACCAGATGCGAACTTCCCCACCAAACGAGTCCGGCTTTATGTCGAGAGATTCGGTATGAATCGGTGCGTGCTGTTGGTACAAGCCCGTTTGAGGTTGGCGCATTACTGGTTCATCTCCGAACCGGTATCGCAAGAAGTCCATAAGCTCTCGATTGAAAATGAGCTCGAGTGTAGGTTGATGTTCTCGATGAAAAGAGGCGCGTGAGCGCTTTATTACCGACAGCTCCTCTCGTGTCATCTGCTCGGTCCCACGCCCCTTGTCGACTGTCAAGTTTCGCATCAGGTTTTCGAGCGCAGAAAGATGGGCGTCTATCAATGGCTCGGGGATCAATCTCGGCCAAACGAGAAAGCCGTCCTCATCCAGCGAACGATTGTATGATTCATGCTCGCGTTGCCTAACCGCCGTGTCGGAGATTTCTAGGTTCATACCTCACCTGCCCTTTCAAAAGCCAAAACTGGCTCATACCTTAAATGCTTGTTCTGTAGAAGCCCTGGGATTCGCATCTGCTTTTGACCGACTCTTCAGACCGAAGATTTCCGCCAGAAGTCGATAAGATTTCATGCAGGTTTCGTGGTCGGCCAAAGGAGTCAAAATCATCACCTCCTCTGTTTTGGCGATGGCAGCTGCCGCATAAATCTCATGCTGTACCCGTTCTGGAGTACCTACAAAGCGACACTTCTCCCACTGCTTGCGGGGCAACGCGGGCACTCCATTGTTTTGCGCACCACCATTGGGTGGCGGTCGATTTTTCTTAACAGAAAGCGCCAGTTTATGAATTTCGTCTTCACTCTCGGTACAAATAACACTTACGGCCAGAATCGTTCTGGATTGATTCCCTGCGCTTCCGTTTCGAAGCTCACGATAACGCTCGAATGCATCTTGCATTTGAGTCGGACATATGAACTGGGCGTAAGCGTAGGAAAGATCTAACTTGCCTGCAATTGCGGCACTCGAGCAAGTGGATCCAAGCAGCCATACCGGCAAACGCCGCTGTGTGCTTGGCGAAACAATGATATTTCGAAATTGATGATCTTTCGGAAAATCTCCATTTAGAAAACGCAACAAGTCAGTCAATTGTTCCTCAAAGTCCTCAGCAAAAGGACTATCACTTCGATAACGCCTTAGTGCATGCATCTCTTGAATTCCACAACCGGGCGATCTTCCTATTCCAAGGTCAATCCTGCCAGGATAAAGAGCGTCGAGGGTACGGAAACTTTCAGCGACCTTTAAAGGGCTATAGTGCGGGAGGAGAACGCCGCCTGCTCCAATACGAATTTCGGAGGTCTCGGCACCAATTCTTCCAAGCAATACCTCTGGGCATGGACATACTGTGCTTTCGGAACCATGGTGTTCAGCTACCCAATAGCGTTCATAACCAAGTTCATCTCCAAGTCGGGCGAGCTCGAGGCTACTGCGTAGCGCGCGCGACGCAGTCATCCCATCGGTAAGTCTCACCTGGTCCAAAATTGAGAGCTTCACTAAAGTTAGACCTCCGTAGGTACTTCATGAGCAAATGTCCTGCTGGCTACGATTCCGGAAGCATGCCGAGGACAGTGCGCCCGGCGCTCCAGGTCATCGAGAAAACTTCATCCAGGCGGCCACTGCCGAATGTTCCGGGATCGAAAGCTGACTAGGGAGAGGAAATAAACGACCTGCCCTAAAGAAGCCTACTGTGACTTATCCACTTCCACTCGAAATGGCTTGGAACGTGGGGAATCAATTCGGCTCTATCTCAGCTCACAAACACACTCGGCTCTACGGCACCACTGGTTACGCGGGGCACGTCAGTTGGATGGATCAGTTCGTCAAGCATAAAATCAGATTTAGCTCCTTTAACAAGCCGATTGAGGAAAAGCCCGATCCCCGACCCTCCGGAGGCGTAATCGCAGCTGATTTTCCAAAGATCAAAGCCGGGAAACGCAGGACCGGGGCCCTTACTGTTAATTTGGAAGAGCCGAATGCCTGACGCAACTCTGAATGCTGCTTCGAGATATTGAGCGGAATTACTTTCAAAAGCCGCCAAATCCAGCAGAAACTCGCCGAGCCCGGCCAGGCCGAAGAATTTTCCAGGAAATACCGCATATTTCCGAGTTGTGTCCTTAAATATGCCTTCAAGAAATGGGCGAAGACTTTCGTCCTTGGTGACGTGCAGAAAACGGAGCAGTGCTGTACCAACTCCCGCGCTGCCATACCGCCAGTATGGAACAATGGTTGGGCCTGGTCGGTCCTGTATCGGCCAGGAAAGGGCGCCACAAAAGGGTACAGCATGACTGAGATCAAATCGCAGGGCGCCCTCCCCGGTTTGTAAAAACCGCACTTCCCCAGTTGCTAGATAGAGGTACAGGAGAAAGAGGCTAACACCGCTGGAACCGTGACCTAACCCAACGAAGTTGCCGTCAGACGAGTTCCAGTAGTATCCCCTGTCTGTTTCTAACCGTTTTCGGAGAATCCACTCACCAGCTTCGACCGCCCGGTCCAGATACGTCTGTTCCTTTAGAGCAATGTAAAACTTTAGGTTCGCCATGCCCCATCCTGACAGCCCATAAAGGAGGTCGGCCGACTCGAAGAGCAGAGGATGATTGCGACTAGCGATCAGAATCTCCTCAGCCCTATCTTGAAAACCCAATTCCAACAGTGTCCATGCGATTCCAGCCATGCCGATGTACAACCCCGGAGGGTAGTGTTCTGCCGTGATCTCGTGATTAAGTATCCAATCTGAGACTTGGCGTGGCAGCTCACCCGAAATCCGGTTTATGGCGTAAGCGACGCCGCACGCGCCATAGGCGACACCTAAAGGGTTCGTCACAAATATTTTCGGATCGCTCGGAAACAACCGATCTTTCCTATCATATGTTGCCGTATCTAACAGAAACGATGTGAGATTACCCAAAAGCTGTTCGCATTCTTTCTTGTCAAATGCTGCCGGCTCTTTGATCCGCAGCGCTCGGTTTTTACCGGGTGCCTTGAGATTCCTGATGACCAAGGCCGGCTTTGGGCGTTGCAAAGGATCTCGGCTCAATAGTGTCAGCACCGTGTTGCGTATTTTGTCAGGCAAACCGTAGTCGTCCGCAATAGAAGCAGCGAACCGCTCAAGAGCTCCTCCGTCCAGTCCGATCATCGGGTGCACGGGTGTCATGTACAAAAGCATAAGTGCCCCAAGCGAAAAATAGTCGCTTTCAAATCGTGCAAAGCCACTGGCAAACTGGTCAGCCGCTGCGAACCCCGGCGTGAACACATTAGTTGGGGTATCAATTCCTCTTTCGCAGGCGGCTTCGAAGTCCACCAGCTTGACCTCGCCGTCTGGGAGGACCATGACATTGCTTGGGGAGAGATCCCGAAATGCTATTTCATATCGGTGAAGAGTTGAGAGAACTCTCGTCAGAGAAATGAAAATACTCTTGAAAGTGCTTAAACTCTCACAAATGTTCTCCTCAGTGGGATCTGTAAAGCGCGGGAATGCGTGAGACGTAGCATGATGTCTAAGTTCTACGCCCGATAGATATTCCTCAACTAAAAAACAATGTTCCCATTCGCGAAACAAATCGATTGGTCGAGGTGCGATTTGAGCAGGTTCAATTTTTTTCAGAATCCGATACTCCTTCTCGAGCGAAGCTATTGCGTCACCTGCTGAGCTGTCCAGATAAACCAAAGGACGGCCCTCTTTAATAACGACCCGAGCGTTCGTTTCTCGATCTGTACCGAGGTAGACTCCTCCGGCGTTCGAATAGTGAAGCACAGAGTTGACCTCGTACCGTCCTCCCTTGAGCGACTTGTATTCTGAGCGTGGCTTTTGCACTCCCGGAAAGGGGTCGGTCGCCCAATCGGGGATAACGCACCAGGCTTTTCGAACATCGGGAACATTCTGCCCTTGAGGTGAAACCATACAAGCACTTTTTTCGCCGCTAACGCGTAAGATGGTACGTTTTGCAAAGGAGCCGTAACGGTAGAAAACGCACTTGCTATCCGGATAGCGTCTGTCCGAAAGGATGTAGGGTCCGACTTCTGGTTGTGTGGCTGAGTGCACTGTTTGAATCAGATGCAAGAAATGTTCTGAGGATCTGGGATAGATAGTTATAAACTTCCCCGCAGAGCCACGAGGCCATCGTTTGCCATGAAGTAACTGCAGGATGACAGGGTCAGCGGCAAACTTGAAGGGGACATTCTCATCCACCATAACCGGAACAACTGCCCGCAGAATGTTGACTGCATTTAGCATGGTCGCAGATACATGTATTTTCCAACCCTGAAGAGGCAAATTTCCACCGGGAGAAGCATGAAACCAAATACTGCTTTTGGTCACATTCCATTGATCGGGGAGGAGCTCCTTGACTGCGGACGCGTATGGATCTTCGTTCGGGCTATAGTTATCTAAGGACTCGTAGAAAAAGGGATTTGCGAGAACATACGCGTACCGGTTTATGCTCCACATTTGGCTTTTCTCCTTTTGTTATTTGAAAGTCCGCGCGGGAGTACGATAGGGAACACCACTCGTGCCTTCCGCGCGGTTCTAAAGAACTACAGCTGCGCCAGACTACTCGTCCTGTGATCCGGGATACAGATCAAAGGCATTGCACGAGAGTATGTTGCAATCACTTTGGGTTGACCAGCATAGCTCATCACTTTCTTCATAAGCTATATTTTGCAACTCGAGTACTTGATCCATGAGAAGTTCCTCCTTTCTGTGGTTGTGCCACACCTATCGGAACGCTCCGAGGACCAATCCCTATGCTGGCTTTTAGACAGAGCCTATGGTCTCTCCGTTCCTGATCCTCTTTTCTGAGGAATACGTACTAGAGCCTGTACCAACATGACTATGTGATTCTGCCCTGAAAGAGAAATTTGCCACACCCAGAATCCCAACGAGGCAACGATCCACAAATATCTCTGAGGCGAGAACTAGGTCGGCCTCCAACAAAAATTGGACAGTCTGGAGTGCAGGGAAGTCAGTGACCTAAAATACGAATATAAGAACCATGGCGCGAGCGCCGAAGTCTTTTGCAACTCAAAAGTTCCGGATCTAAGCCTTCAATCTCGTTCTATCCAGGTAACAAAATTGGATCCCGCTAGACCGAATGGTCCTCCGCTCACATCACTAAAGATAGAGCGCGATTTTAATTCAGATGCGGTTTTCACAACTCATTCGGTTTCGGGGTGCGCCCCGCAGCTAGATCGTTTGGTTCCGAGAATCGCTCAGGTCTGACCTTATCAGTAGACGTGGTCAGGTATCCTCGGTTTATTGCTCGCTGAGGTGGCTTCTCACTCAGCAAATAACTGCCAATGTCGTGACTAACTCGAGTCGTGACTGTGACGCTACTAATCTTGCTCTATCAAGCGAGCCTCGGATAGTCCCTGTAGCAACACCAGGACCGAGTTTCTGACCTTATTGTTCGTCTCTTCCTCATTCCCAAACAGGCCTGTGACCTCCGTCAATATATCTCGGACTGATCTTTTGCCATCGATTCTTTCGAGTATTGGCTGCGTGCCACAGGACAGCACAACTCGCAACGGAGCCAATTTCCCCGACTCCCGGAGTACTTGAATAATCGGAAGCAATTTGGAATCACGCGATGACATATAGCTCATGTACGGGCGATAGTGGACCCCCTCGCCAAAGCGAGGACAGATGTCATCTCGAATCCCAGCCTGAGAGGTCGTGGAAACCGGCGGCAAGATAGGTTGGCTATCCACCGCTCCCACGATTCCCTCAGGTCTACCGTTATCCAGGCTCTCGTATATAGTCTTTAGCTGAGGAGCCGAAAAACCACCAAAATAAAACTGCTTTGCATAGGCAACACTTTTCAGCTGATTGTCAAAACCTGCACTCAACAGGATAAATGCCTGGCGTATTGACATATTTGACTCGGGATCCACCAGCCTTCGTGCTTTCCAGAACCAGGAATTTTGATTTCGTTGTCCGTGATACCAATGCTCTGCCATCTGGAGGAAATTATTAGCCGTATTACGGTACTCTTCTTCATACCACTCCATGGCCCGATCCCCCAACTCTGGGGTACTGAGAGCGGTGTTAATAGCAAACGCGGCCTTGAGTGCCCCTTCCATGGCTAGGTCGACGCCAGTAGAGAGAATCGGATCGACGAAGCAGGCAGCGTCACCAGACAACAAAAACCCTGGACCCCGAAAGCTGCGACATATATATGACCAATCGCTAATGGTAGAGACTGATTCAGTCTCCATGCGAGCGCCTTCTAAAAGAAAGGCGATTTCTGGTGTGCCAGCCAGAGTCTTCAGATAAAAGCTCTTACGGCCTAACTTGTTGATCTGGTTCGAAGAGCCCGCTGCTGTCACGAGCCCGACGCTGAAGCGGCCTCCTCTCAGCGGAATGTACCAGATCCAACCCACTTTTGTTGCGACGATAAAGATATTTCCGGCATCCCGGGGGGACAAACTAGTTAAGAGCTCTACTACAGACTTACTGCCTTGAAAGTGTGCGAACAAAGCAATATTACGCAACGCTGGATTAAACTGGCGCAGATTTAAGTGGCTGCCTAAGAGAGAACTTTGCCCAGAGGCGTCAATGCACAATTGGCACAGAGCAATACGAGGGGTTTGAGTCTGATCCAGATACTTGACTCCTACTATCCGCCCTTCCTCCTCGATAAATCCTGTGACACGGCACTCTTCCATCACGGTTCCGCCGCTCTCGCGGGTATGATCCAAGAGGAGTTTATCGAAAGATGCTCGGTCGACCTGGAAGGCATGAGCCGCGTCTTCGGCAACCTCAGAGAAATGGATTGTCCAAGGATCTCGCGATTTTCCCCAAATATATGAAGCTCCATATTTTCGCGTGTAACCAGCCCGTTCAACCTTATCCAAAACCCCGAGTCGTTTCATTACTCTGAGTGTCCCAGGTAGTAAAGACTCCCCAATGTGAAAGCGGGGAAAGCGTTCTTTCTCGAGAACGAGTACCTTCCGGCCCCACTGTGCCAACAGGCTCGCAGCAGTTGAACCTGCGGGTCCCCCTCCTACTACAACCACGTCGTATTCATCATGAACGTTCATAATGTCTCCAGAGGATCTTTCTCCACGCATTTGAAGGCACCTAAGTGAACATCTCGGACGAGATCCAGATTAGGTAAGTTTGTCTGTCGGCATTGCTTTTAGGCGAACTGATTGGAACGCTACACCGTTTTATTCGCCAGCCGGCGAACTAGTGCGCTCGTATTGTTGTCCCGGCTGCGAGGAAAGAAGTACTCAGGGGTCATACATTCTTGAGCCAGACCAAAAGTGATTTGAGTCACGATGAAAAACGCTGACGACCATGCCGGCAACGCCATAGCCAAGGGAGCGGGAGCCCACAAATTTCATCCATTGAGCAGCCCAGAGAAGAAGTCGTCGCTGCTACCAACTCGGCGTATCCATGTTGCAGGCGCCAAAGCAGCTGTGAAAAGCATCAATGAACGGAAGCAAATGCCACGTTAGGGTCATTTTGTTCGGTAACTTCCTGCTCCAAATGCTGAAGGAGATACAATCGGCTATAAATACCGCCGACGGACAGTAGCTTACCGTGAGTACCTTCTTCGCACAGGCGACCCTTGTGAAAGACAAGAATCCGGTCCGCGTGCTCAATGGTGCTGAAGCGATGTGCGATTACGATCGAAGTCCGACCGCGAAACAGTTGCGCGAGCGCCTCGCGAATCAGAAGCTCGGTATTTGTATCCACGCTTGAAGTAGCTTCGTCGAGTATCAGAATTTCCGGCCTGTGTGCCAAGGCGCGAGCGACATTGATGAGCTGTTGCTGGCCAACCGAAAAATTCGATCCCCGCTCGGTAACCGGTGTGTAGATACCCTGCGGCAGGCTTTCCAATAAATCTCCCAACCCGGCTTTCCGCAAGGCTTCTTCGACACTCAGAGATTCGGACGCCATGGTGCCGAATCGAACATTCGATTCGATAGTGCCGGCGAACAGAAAGGGATCCTGCAATACGACCCCAAAGTGGCGGCGCAGTTCCATCGTGTCAATCTGCCGGATGTCGGTTCCGTCGATCAGAATCTCTCCGCGCTGGATTTCGTAGAAGCGCAACAGGAGCTGAAAGGCAGTTGTCTTACCTGCGCCGGTATGGCCGACAATCGCGATCATCTCACCGGGATGAATGCAAAAGCTGACGTCGCGCAGTACCCACTCCTCTTCCCCTGGACTAGTGACGTTACTATAGCTGAACCAGACGTTACGGAACTCGATATGTCCGAGGAAACGCTGCTGCCGACGCAGGGTAGGCTGAGCGAGCGGAGGGACAGGCTCGTCGAGCAGCTTGACAATGCCCTCGAAACTAGCCATCGCTGACTGGAGCGCGCCGAATTTTTCGCTTAGGTTCTGGATTGGCCGGAAGAAGCGCTGTGCGTAAAGTGTGAAAGCAACGAGAACGCCGACTTTGACTGAGCCGGCAAGTACCCACAGCCCCCCATACCAGAAAATACACGCGATGATGATGTAAACCAGGAAATCAAGGGCACACGAGAAGAGTGCAGATGCCTTGATCGTATCTTTATACGCCGCGAGACACTCTCGGTTGCTCTCGGAGAACTGCTGGAGAGCCTTTTGCTTACGATTGAACATCTGAACGGTGGTCATGCCACTGATGTGCTCTTGAAGGAACGAATTAATGCTGGCGATTGCAGCGCGAATACGGCGGCCTGAACTGCGAATGGAATTCCGAAAGCCCCGGGTGACGAGAATAGTAATCGGAACGATTGCCACGGCAACCAGCGCGAGTCTCCAATTCATCTCGATCATAACGGTGGTAAATATGATCAGCACAAATGCATCGTTCAGCATTGCGACAATGTCTGAAGAGAAGAATTGGTTGATTGCGCCTACGTCAGAAGTAACGCGAGTGACTAAACGGCCTACAGGCGTTTGATCGTGAAACGAAATCGGGAGTTCTTGCAGACGAATGAATATATCGCGGCGCAGGTCGTACATCGCGCGTTGGCCGACGGTCTGCATAATCCTTACCTGGCCATAGATCACAACGGCCGTGATGAGCAGTACAGCAAGGTATAGCAAGGCTATGACATCCAGCATGCGAACTCCATCAGCAAAGGACAGCCTGTGATGAACTACCGGTTCGATTGCCGAATCGATCGCGATGTGAAACAGATATGCTGGCGCGGCCTCAATGACGACCAGCAGCGACAGGCTGAGCGCAAACGCAATGCGCCTCTTATATGGCAGCAAGTAGTGAAGGAGGCGTTTCAGGAGCTGAGCGTCGTAATTTCTTCCGAGTTCGTCGAATGTTCTCACGAGCGTTGTAGCTCCTCCTCAAGCAGTTGCTTGCGATAGAGACGCGCGTATCGCCCATTGCGGGTCAGAAGTTCCTCATGATTACCTTGCTCCACGATTCGGCCATGCTCAAGCACTACGATGCAATCCGCTCGTCGCACACTGGAGATGCGATGCGAGATAATCACAGTAGTACGGCTCTTGATGAATGACTCGAGTTGAGAGAAAATGCGTGTCTCAGTTTCACTGTCTACGCTCGAGAATGCATCATCAAGTATCAGAATGCGGGGATCACGTACCAGTCCTCGGGCCAGTGCCGCACGTTGTTTTTGTCCGCCAGAGAGGGTGATACCTCGTTCACTCACACGCGTCTCGTATTTTTGGGGAAAGTCGTCCACATCGCCCGAAAGTCCAGCTATTTCCGCCGCCCGAATGACATCTTCGAGCGCGGCATCGGGCACGCCAAACGCAATATTCTCTCGTAGCGTGTCGCTAAACAAGAAAGCCTCCTGAGACACGTAACTGATTGAATGCCTTAATTTATCGAGAGGCCAGTCTTCAATTGGTTTCGTGTCTATGAGCAAAGTGCCGGGGGCGGCTTGCCATAGCCGCGGGATTAATGCCGCGAGTGTTGACTTGCCGCTCCCAGTCGGCCCAACGATGGCGAAAATACTACCTAAAGGGATGCAAAGGTTGATGTCTCGAAGGACTACCGGGTCCCGCTCTGTCTCGCGTCCATTTTCGTTGGTCATCGTTGGATAGCCAAAATTCAGATGTCTGAATTCTATTCTGCCCTGCACTTCATCCGGTGTGACCGTGACCTCGTTGTCTCTTATCCCAGCCTTAGTCGAAAGAATGTAATCGAGCCGACGCATTGACGCTGCCCCGCCCTGAAATACGCCCGCTAGTTGGCCGATGCCGACTATTGGCCACACGACCTGCCCGATGTAGGCATAGAAAGCCACTAGAGCACCGAGCGAAGTACCACCTAGCATCACCTGAAGTCCACCCCGCCATAGGACCAGCAGAAAAGCTGCTCCGAACAGCGACTGTAACGCCGGCATGAATAGTGCTCTAATTGAGATCAGCTTGATGTTGCCACTAAGGTAGGAGTGGTTCGCTTCATCGAATGATGCGATCTCTCCCTGCTCTTCAGTGAAGGCTCGGACTACTCGTACTCCAGAGAGATTTTCTTGAACGCGCGCCGAGAGAGCCGCCAACGTTGCTTGTACTTCTCCAGAAGTGGCGTGGATCCGCGGGCCGAAGTAATGCACCAGCGCTCCAATTAGGGGTACTGGCAACAAAACCCACAGAGTTAATGGCGGCGATAGCCTCAGCATTAGGAAAATGGCGAAAATCATCGACGCCAGCGTCATTACACCCTGTGCCAATCCCGAGTCCATCATTCCCTGGACGGATGCCAAATCGTTCGTCGCGCGAGACATCAATTCACCTGTTCGGTTGCGAACGTAGAATTCCCGATCGAGAGTCATGAGATGCGCTACTACGTCGTCGCGAAGATCAAATTCGATTTCCCGAGAGATGCACAGGAGCACCCAACGGTTGGTGAATGAGAATAAATTCTTAGCGGTGATCACGCCGACAAGCGATACACAGCAAAGGAGCAGTGTGCGGATGTCTAAAGGGCGATAAAAAGGGGCAAGAAGACGCATCACGGGGGGACCAATTTGTCCCAATTGCGACATTGGCACATTGCGTCCTGAGAGAGAATCTACCATTGCTCCAAGGTAGAGCGGTGGTACCGCTCCAAGCAGGCTGGTAAGAATCAGCGCCAGTATTCCTACTGCGAACCGTCGCTCGTAACGCAAGATATAGGGTAAGAGTTTCAGGAGACTATGCCACGCTTCAAATCGCCTGACGTTCGGTCCCGTGCTGGTGTGAGCGGTGGTATTCATTAATCCAACTCCCATTCCGATATCAGCTGACAGTCAGGCGTATCCAAAGTTCGGCAGTTAGTCTCGACTTCGCGTTGTTGTGCGAATTCCCATCCGTGCTCCGGTGGCGTCCGAGTTTGAGTCGTAATCCTCGTTTTTGCACCGATCGCACCAGGTGAATCGCGGTGTCGAGCGAGGTCGTCAGATGCGTTGACAAGCCACACTCGTTTATCACGCAGTGGGAACTTTCAGGTCGTCGCAAGAAGTTGTCGAGTTGCGACGAGTGGCAAAAGATCTGCAACAAACGGTCAACTCTTTTGCTGTGGGGACTAAAGTAGTCCCAGTCGATCCTGAACTCGAGCTCCGCTAAGCGGAACAGATCCTCCGCAGGGCAGCGACTTGCAGCATCGCTGGCTTGCTCTGTACGACACTACTGAAACGCGAGTTAAGGGCATGTGGCTGCCCCCCACACTCGATAAAGTAGATGGATCGAACTTCACTGCCTCCACGTCAAAACACCTACCGATGCTTGACGTAACGACCTAATTGGACTTTTCAGAATCCAACGATTCCAATTCCGCACGATCCACTTCCACAGACACACTTTGCATGATGAATTCTACGGTGATCACAACTCGGAAATTATTTTTTTTCCGCACCACAATACCTGACATCCCTGCAAGGGGACCGGATCTAATACGGACCAATCTTCCGGTTTCCAGGAGAGGATGTGGTTCAGGATGACGCAGATGGAGACCACATCTAAGAGCATTTATCTCATTATCAGGCAATAGAGCCGGTTCATGCCCTACACCGCTGACAATCGCCAGCACACCTGGTACTCTCAAAACCAACCTACAACTAGTTTGGCTGCCGAGAACAAATAGATATCCAGGAAATAGTGGGAGATCCAGGGTTACCCTCGATCCGTCTGCCCACTTACGCTGCGTGCGATAGAGAGGAAGATAATGCTCAATTTCTCTGACTTGCAAATGCTTGCTCACCCGCTTCTCATGGCGTGGTGACGTATAGATGACTAACCACTTAGGTTCAAGTTGCATATTGACAAGCTCTCGGGGAAGTGAAGACGCTGGCAATGTGAAGCGAACTTAAGAAGCGAAGAAACGCTTGTAATGTGAAGGAAGTTTGGGGAGTGAAAACGCTGGTAATGTGAAAGAAGAGTTTGGGGAGTGAAGACGCTCGCAATGCCCAGCGAACTATCAGTGACTCAGAGGTGTGGCTCCGCCCATCTCACTTGGATAGTTTTTTTCCTAAAACCCACCAGAAGCGAGCGATTTATAAAGTGGAATCCTAGGAACTAATCAAACGTTTGTCAAGGTAATTCTGGAATTAATTAGCACGGGCCAAACTCTAAATTGGCTGTACCAACCGATTGTGAATCAGCCGGTCTTCGTCCTGTCCTCCTTCCATGGAGCCCCAGAGGGCTGGTCATCTCAGGCACCTATAGGCGTGCGATGAAATCCAACGATGCCATATGAACAGCAGCGATAAGAACGTAATATAGCCTAGCTTGTCATCTGTGTCACTCTATTCATAGATCATCTATTAGGGTTCGCCGATTGATATAACCCATGTCTCCGTGTCGAAGAAGCAGAAACTATCTGATTGCATCTACTCGGCTGTCTTATTACCCTGCACATGGGATTAGTCTTGGCTGGGACTAGGACAGTCTTCCAATATGATCGAATTTCTCAAACAGAAACTATGTTTAATCAGAAAGCTAATGCTTAATTCTGCTGTATATGCGGCAGCATGGCTGCATCTGAGCAGACAATTCCAAGGGTCAGCCACGCCTTAGCTGCTGGCCACGTTGACCTAACCGCCATTCCAGCTTATTATTTCGCTTCTGACAAGAAGATTGGCGTGTAACGTTATATTCTTGCCGTTCCAGGAGATGACGGATGAAAACAATGCTGAGAACTGTCCGGATATTTGCGATCGCTGCGCTACTGGTAAGCGCAGTGCACGCCCAGAACGCTCCAATGGATATCACAGGAAACTTCCAAGGGACCTTACAAGCAAGTAAAGAACTACGAATCGTTTTGAAGATCGCGAAACGGGATAACGGCAGTGCGGACCGCGGTATCTGGCACGGTGTTTTCTACAGCATCGACGATGCAATGGGATCGGTAGGCCGCGATACATCGATTACCCTAAACGGGCCGGCACTCAGTTTCGCAGTTGCTTCGATCGACGGAAGCTATGAAGGCAAGTTGAGCGCCGATGGAGAATCCATCGCGGGAACCTGGATTCAGGGCAACCAGTCACACCCACTCAAGCTCGTTCGAACTACTCCAGAAAACACATGGGCGATTCCGAATCCCGACAAATTTATGACGCCGGATGCTAACCCGGAATTTGAAGTCGCTACCATCAAGCCTAGCGATCCGAATGCGAAAAGGACTGGCTTCCATTTTAACGGGAGACATGTTTCCATGACGAATGAGACCTTGAATAATCTCATCTCGCTAGCCTATGGAGTTCATCAAGAACAAATCGTGAATGGGCCATCGTGGTTCGGAACCGATAGATATGATATCGACGGAGTATCGGACTTGATAGGCCAGCCGAACTTTAAGCAGATGCAGGGAATGTATCAAAAGCTCCTGGCGAGCCGCTTTAAACTCACATTCCATCGAGAAAAGAAAGAACTCTCCGTTTATGCGCTTACGGTCGGGAAGAGTGGGCCAAAGCTTATAAAGAGTCTCGGGGATCCCAACGGTCAACCAGATCAGAATGGTAACCAAAATGCGATGAAATTCACAAACACGTCCATGTCGGATCTTGCCCTCATGCTGCAGTTCTCTCTGGATAGGCCGGTGCTGGATCAAACCAATCTCGCAGGCAGGTTTGATTTCCTCTTGAAGTGGACACCATCTGAAGCGCAGGTCAACGACCCCGCCGCGCCGCCAGGACTTTTCACGGCAATTCAGCAGCAGCTTGGACTTAAACTTGAGCCTGTGAAAGCGCCTGATGACGTTATTGTCATTGATAATGTAGAAAAGCCGTCAGCAAATTAGAAGCCGAGACACTGTTAAGCGCTAGCGCGCCTTCACTCAATCGACTGGATCGGAACTCGAACCGTAGCCAGGTCGTCCTGTCTCGGCGGCCTGAGCACGCTCGAAGCCAGGCTCAAACATCACCCAGCATTTCTACGAACGCGTCACCACACGGCACACATGGTTTGCGGGCACAAAGTCGTCCAGCACCACGGGAAGTAATGTTCCTTGATTTCGTCCCTCGCCTTGGATGTAACCCATAGGCCACTCATTGCTGCTGGAGGCATTGATCGAAGATGACACGGCTAATCCGTCAGCGTGCATTGGCGGAATGGATGCATAGCACGGGGAACGTGTCCTGGAAGTTACACATAGACTCTATCCCGAGTTAAATGATTCAGAGATCCAATCGCCTCAGCTCTACGATTTCGTCACGGGCGAGAGGTAGTTTTCGACTCAATTGGCCAATGACCTTAATCGTTCACCGGTCTTCTCCGATAAAGGACGCTATCGCCAACATCGCGAAGCCCAGGATTTCAACTGCAAATACACCTGCGGTCTCGTCGGACTCGAAAAAGGAGCCTCTGGATCATAGCGGTCTGGCATACAGGCGCGTTAAGCAGGCGGCCAGCGCTCAGGCCCGGAGGAGCCACTTGAAAGAAGAACCCGGCAGCGAGTGCGTTCTTGGCTATGCTTCGAGTCTCACTCAGGGCACCATTCGCCCTCGACAAGTGATACGCTGTGTGACGGTTGCCCGATAGCTTTCTGGCGGCTTGCCTCGAGCGCGCCTCACGGAGGAGTTATGCTCAACCCTGCAAGTCCTACCAGCGCATCCTGCCTTGATCCCACCCCGGAAAACCTCTGCTTTCCCCCGAAGAGAGGCGACTACATCTACTTCGAAACGCCACCGTTTCGGCCTGGCGAGCCGGCCGCAGTGAGCTTGTCGCGCGCTGCAGACGCCTCGATGCTCGCCTACGCGCGATTCGTCCAGCAGAGAATGGTCCTCGCCGATCTTCAGGGAATCCTGGCTGGCGCGGGGTATCCGACTGTTCAGCCAATCGGAAATTGCTTTGTCGACGGCGCCAACACTGGACGCGGCTACTTCGCTTCCAACGACAACCAAGCCCTGCTGGCCTTCCGTGGCACCGAGGCGGACAATAACAACGACAAAGCGGCCGACGCGGAGATCGATCGGACCCCGGAAGCGGGTGCTCTGGTTCATTCCGGCTTCAAGAGATATCTCGACGCGGTCTGGCCCCAGGTTACGCAATGTGTCGCGGGCTATCGCGCCAACCATCCCAACCAGAACATCTGCATCACCGGGCACAGCCTGGGCGGTGCGCTGGCGACGTTGGCATTTACGCGGCTCAATGATCCGGCCTCAAGCCTGATCACGGTCGGTTGTCCCCGCGTGGGCAACCCCTCCTACTGCAATCTGATTGCCGCCGCGGCGCGCACACGCGCGTGCTATCGCGCCGTCGACAATCTGGACATAGTCACACACGTGCCGCCCGATTTTCTCAACCTCTACGCGCACCCGCCCATCGCCATCTATTGGCTGGACCAGGGTCACACGCTGCGGATCAAACCACCCAACTTGCCCAGCGACATCGATGCCATTGCCAACCTCCCCGCTGGATTCCTGACAACACACTGGATGGAGGGCCTTCCCAACCCGCTGCCCGAGCCACTGGCGGACCACTCGCCAGTTCGCTATGGACAGTATATTGGGAAGTCCATGTAAGCTGGCCTCGGCAACCGGGGAGCATGTGGAAGGAGCGATCCATCCCGCATCCAGTCCAAAGAAACATCCAGCTTTAGGCATTTTCGCGTGCGACTGAAATTCCAAGTCGATCATTGACCGCATCTTGCAGCTTCTGTTTGCATCCATTGTACCGCTCCGTTGTTTGCACCGAAGCGTGCGCTTGCCGTTAAGCACATCGATGATGAATGTGGTGTCGAGCAGGAATCGCTTCATCAACTGTCTTTCGGTATGCGATTGTCCGATCCGGCGCGCAGCACCTTTACAAACGCAGCGGAACCTTTTCCAAATTCGGGATGATCTTCCGCATTCCAGCATCCCGCCGCGTCATCAAGCGCCCGCAGCAATTTTTGCCTACGAACCTCACGGTCGACAATTTCGGTGAGGAAAGCGCTACGTTTTCCCTTCCCAAACAATTGATCGATGTCACTGAGCAAACCTTCCGGCAGGAAGACATGTGTGCGCTTTTGCACCATGGCAGAGCCCCGCTAAATGTTGACCTGAGTACCTTAGCGGAATCCGCCCACCCGTCAAGCACAATCTACGGATTGAGACCCATAACCTCTTTTATGGGCCCTCACGATATCTAACAACTAGAATGCTTCTAAACATCATCCAGTCTTTTGCCATCGACATCCGATGCTGGCAGGATGCGCAGTCGTCAGATTGGGAGAACGAAGCAGATGCCATCCAAAGCAGAGATTTATCAAGTCTTGATCGCCTCACCATCAGATTTGCCCGAGGAGCGTGAAATTGCTAGTCGCGCCGTTCACGAATGGAACGACCAGCACGCCGTAGCTGAATCAGTAGTATTGCTACCCGTCAAATGGGAGACTCACGCCATGCCGGAGTCCGGCGTGCGGCCACAGGCAGCAATCAACCGGCAGCTCGTTACAAGCAGCGACATTTTGATTGGAATGTTCTGGACGAAGATAGGCACAAGCACCGGTGTCGCAGAACGGGCGAAGTTGGTACCGATAAGGTCAACAAATGGCGAGCCACCAGCGTTCTCCTTATGGAAGAGCAACGGATACCGCACGATTCTGTAAAGTCGGGGCTTGCCGGAAAATCCATGGACAGGATCGGCCCCCGGGCGAGAACAAGTCGACATTCGAATTTCTAAAGAAACTCATTGGCATGGGTAAAGACTAAGAGAGAAATGCTACTGGCTGAAGAGGCCGAAGCCGAAGTTGGCGTTGAAGTAAGAACCGGCGCATTTAACCAAGGCTCATACTCGGCCTCGTTAGCTAGTCACTTTTTCGTCCTCGAGACTGACAGAGTAGTCTCTGCTGCAATAGATCTGCTCTCGAATATTTTGACGACCCAATATGCAGAAAAGGCGTATATCCCTGTGACTTCTTCCCAATAGATGGCTCTCCCGGTGTTTGTACGGACGTTGATGATCCACGCCGCTACCGGAAAGACAATCATGGCGATCGACAGAAGGATGTACGCGGCTGAGTAAATGTGTCGCTTGGTGATGCTCGTGATATCAATCAAAGTGTCTCTTGATCTAAACAGTGACACGTAAGTTATGGCCGCGAAAAACAGAATCGCGCATGTCCCGTGGGCGTTGAATTTGTCATGACTGCATGTCCAATCCATCGGGAACGAGGCAATCCCCCACGCCATGAGTCCGGCGAAGTTAAGGGCCGAGTTCTCTTCGATGGAGTAGCCCTTGTAGCAATAGAGCAGAACGCCAACTGCGAATAGAAACCCTACGAATGTGTTGCGCATCGCTCCAGGAGGAATATCGACCAGAACGGTCTTCTTGCCCGTGTCGGAAGTGGTGGTCTTCGTTTCGCAAGGTGGCGCAGGCACATCGTGACTCGCCCAGTAATAGGCGCTCATAGACGGTTGATAAGAGACGCCAAGCTTCAAGCCACCGTACCGGAGAAGAGGCGGGAGAAGGAATGCCAGTACGGCGATTACGACTCTCAAACTGAAATAAGTCGCTGAAAAACGCTTCGCCAGCGGTATGGGATGCGGCATGCCTGAATTGCTCCTCTTGAGATCAGGTGGCCCAATTGCGTACCTCGCAATACTAAAGGCAATTGGACCTTCCCCGCAGAGAAAGTTTCACATTTGCTTTGCCGGCAGAATAGGGTAGGTATCCCAATCACCGCATCCAGCTAAGCCCAGTAACATCGTTGGTCTCATCGCTCTTCGAGAATTTGGATTTCGCTTCCTGCGTCTAGTGACGAGAAACGCGATGTGTCAGGGCGAATCGGATACCGTCATCATTGATGCGCGGCGTTGCTATCGAAGGTAGTTTATTCCTGACTCAAATGCTCTCGAAGAATCAAATGCGGAAGAACGACCTTTCCTAGCATTGATATCGAGTCTGAGGATATTAGGTACCCCTTTACGGCCGGTCGAAAAGTGGATTGTCATGAAGTTCGACAAATATTTGAACCGGTTATTAGTCGGGGTAATCATTTTCTCCTGCAAAAACTTCCATGGTTGGGGGGATTCTGAAGTCATACGCCGTGAAGAATTCGATGAAGCGCTTCGCGGGCGGCTTTGTCACGAGCGAACAACCTAGGCAATTCAATACGAGATGAGGCCCTTACAAGCCGGTGCATGTCGGAGGTAAAGCACTGAAAATAAGGACTTATATAAATCCGGGTCGTAGCTGCAGGCGGGGCGCTTTACATCTTCATGCCGGGCATGGAGTCATGGGCCATTCCGTGATCGTCGTCCATGCCCGCGCTCCAAACCTTCGTCGAATCGGTTTCAAATGGGTAGACGTGTGTCATCCACCCTGAAAGATGTGGCTTGAAACGCCCACCCGCCGCGCTGCAAGCCTCTGCTGTGGTGATAGAGCCGCTCAG
>Ga0210410_10000725_pt1 | contig 34050 bp, 39 predicted proteins | sample IncBWC4MmetaG_FD_161058 | JGI IMG/M metagenome (GOLD analysis project Ga0210410, IMG submission 161058) | Forest soil microbial communities from Barre Woods Harvard Forest LTER site, Petersham, Massachusetts, United States - Inc-BW-C-4-M | ecosystem: Environmental > Terrestrial > Soil >...
CAGCACGAGATCGGGCAGGGCCTCGCCCTTGGTGCGGCCGAGCACCATGTCGCGGGTGATCTCCTCGTCGGGGCTGCGGCCGCGCAGCGAATAGGTGCCGGGCAGGTCGACCAGGGACACCTGCCGCCCCTGCGGCGTGACAAAGGAGCCTTCCTTGCGCTCGACGGTGACGCCGGGATAGTTCGCGACCTTCTGCTTGCTGCCGGTCAGCGCGTTGAACAGCGAGGTCTTGCCGCTGTTCGGCGTGCCCACCAGGGCGAGATGAATCAGAGGGGCTTCCATGTCGATATCCGGTCGCCTCAGGCGACGATGATCGCCATCGCTTCGCGCCGGCGAATCGCGATGGTGATGTTCTGGACGCGAACCGCGATCGGATCGCCGCCGACGATGCCTTCGTGCAGCACCTCGACGTGGGCACCCTCGACAAAGCCAAGCTCGATCAGCCGGCTCTCGAGCTCGACATCGCCCAGCGCCGAGCCGGCATCGCCCGCGGCCAGATGCTGGATTACGCCGGCATAGCCGCGCTTGGCCAGTCCCAGCGGCAATTGCTGCTTCGTCTCGATTTGTTCGCTCATATGCCTAAGTTTCAATCGCGGCGCGTCAGGTCAAGCGCAGGCGGAGCCATGCGCCGCACCTTAGAGGGATTTTAAAGACGGCCGTTTTCTTCCCCAAGTTCTGCCCCAAGCCGCGCCAATCGTTGCCTCGCATTTTCACAGTCAGGTGAGCGTCAAGCAGGACCAGGAATGCCGTCTGTGATGAGGGGTTGTTAGGGGCAGCTGGCGGTGTTGCAGATAGCGCGCAGGAGGGAAACATGAACAGAACGGCCATCAAGCTAACCTCGCTCACACTTTTCGTCGGAGCGCAACTCGGGACCCCCACGCTGCCGGTTTTCGCCGCGTCAGGTCTTGATCCCGGCCAGCCCGACCCGATGCGGCCGTCGTCATCCTACTCGCAGCCGTCGCAGCCACAGCAGCAGACCAAATCCCCAACCACTGGCGCGACCCATCGGACCAAGAAGGCTGCCAAGCAATCCTTCCTCGACGATCCTGCTTTCATTCAGGGCTATCACACGGCCTTCACGTCGATCTATGACCACCACGACTACGCGACCGCCATCGATCAGCTCAAGACGCTCGGCCATGACGACTACGCCAATGTCGCCAACCTGATCGGCTATTCCTATCGCAAGCTCGGCGACTACAAGCTCTCCCAGGTCTGGTATGAGCGAGCGCTCAAGGATGATCCGAACCACGTCCTGACCTGGAACTATTACGGCTTCTGGCAGATCGAGCAGGGCAATCGCGAGCAGGCGGAATATCATTTGAGCCGCATCGCCGAGATCTGCGGCACCGACTGCACCGAATATCGCACGTTGGCTGCCGCGCTCGAGCAGCCGCCGGGCACCGGCCTCGTCTATTGAGGTTCGCGAAAGCGGAAATGCAAAAGGCGCGCTGCTCTCAGGCCGCGCGCCTTTGTCATGTTGGCAGCCCCGAGCCGACAGTTCCCTCGCGTTTTCACAGTCAGGTGAGCGCGAGGCGCAGTCAGGAATGCCGCCTGTGAAGAGGGGTTCTTAGAAGCAGCTGGCGGTACCGCCGATAGCGGAGGAAGACATGAACAGAACGGCCATCAAACTAACCTGGCTCACACTTTTCGTTGGAGCGCAGCTCGCTGGCCCGCTCATGCCTGCCCTCGCCGACGGAGGCGGCGACATGCACCCATCGTCGACCAATTCGCAGCCGTCGTCGCAACAGCAGCAGCCCAAGTCGTCTACGACCGGCGCGACCCATCGGACCAAGAAGGCGGCCAAGCAATCCTTCCTCGACGATCCCGCGTTCATCCAAGGCTATCACACGGCCTATACGTCGATCTATGATCGCCACGACTACACGTCCGCCATCGATCAGCTCAAGGCGCTCGGCCATGATGACTACGCCAATGTCGCCAACCTGATCGGCTATTCCTATCGTAAGCTCGGCGACTACGAGCTCTCCCAGGTCTGGTACGAGCGCGCGCTCAAGGATGATCCGAACCACGTCCTGACCTGGAACTATTATGGCTTCTGGCAGATCGAGCAAGGCAATCGCGAGCAGGCGGAATATCATTTGAGCCGCATCGCCGAGATCTGCGGCACCGACTGCCATGAATATCGTACGCTGGCTGCCGCGCTCGAGCAGCCGCCGGGCACCGGCCTCGTTTATTGAGGCGGGCTAAACGAAAACAAGAAGGCGCACTGCTTTCACACAGCGCGCCGATCTCGCGTGCGTTGCCTTGAGGCGGAGCTAGGCTTGCTGCTTTTCCTGCGCGGGGGCCATGGCGCGGCTCTTGAAGTAATCCAGCACGAACAGCCGGATCGCCGACGAGAGATTGCCTTGCTGGCGGTTGCCGTCGATCTCGCCGACGAGCTCCGACAGCGTCATGTTGCGGAGACCGGAGATCTCCTTCATGCCGTTCCAGAAGGCTTCTTCGAGGCTGACGCTGGTCTTGTGACCGGCGACGACGATGGAACGTTTAACGACAGGCGATTTCATGATGCGCCCCCGTCATCGATGCGATGTTGATCCAGTAATTTGTCTGCGCACTCGGTACGGCGTTCATCGGTGGCACGTTCGGACTTCGTGCGTCCGAACCGCGCGCGATTGGCTTCAGCCTCTCGCGCAGATTGCTCGCGTGCGTTGCGCTTCTTGAATCGCTTCAGATTGACTACTTCTCCCATAACCATCCCTCATGCAGCTGGTTTGGAGAAAGCGGTCGTTTTGGAAAAGAATGTGTGCGGCGCAAAGCCAATACGCGCACCGGCCAGCCCGGTCATCATCGTCAGAAAGTCCTTAGTAATTGCCGCGTGGCAGCATCAAAAAATATGTTTCGCTATGCGAAAACCAATATTTGGTGCTGTACCACAGCGGCTGATAAAGTCGGTAGCCAAATAGTCTCAGTGTCTAGACGGTATGATTTATCGTTATATCGCTTAGCCGTAAATGAATTCGCGATCCGTACTATACCGGGGAACCGGCGCCCTTATCCAGGGTGTGTCATTTTGTCAGGCTGAACCAGCCGGTCGAATTCCTCCGCCGATACAAACCCGAGCCGCACCGCCTCTTCCTTCAATGTTGTGCCATGCGCATGGGCCGTTTTGGCGACTTTTGCGGCGTTATCATAGCCGATTTTCGGCGCGAGCGCGGTGACCAGCATCAGTGACCGCTCCATCAGTTCATGAATGCGCTTCTCGTCCGCCCGTATTCCCTCGATGCAATGCTCCCTGAACGAGCGTGCTGCGTCGCTGAGCAATTGGATGGAATGTATCATACAATATGCCAAAACCGGCTTATACACGTTGAGCTCGAAATGCCCCTGGCTGCCGGCCACCGTGATGGCGGTGTGATTGCCGAACACCTGGCAGCAGACCATCGTCATCGCTTCGCACTGGGTCGGGTTCACCTTGCCCGGCATGATCGACGAGCCCGGCTCGTTCTCGGGCAGGATCAATTCGCCCAGACCTGAACGGGGACCTGAGCCCAGGAAGCGGATGTCGTTGGCGATCTTGAACAGGCCGGTCGCCACCGAATTGACGGCGCCATGGGCGAACACATAGGCGTCGTTGGAAGCGAGCGCCTCGAACTTGTTGTGTGCAGTTGTGAACGGAAGCTTGGTGATGTCAGCGACGTGCCTGGCAAAGGTCGCGGCGAATTCCGGCCTGGAGTTGAGGCCGGTGCCGACCGCCGTGCCGCCCTGGGCCAGCGGATAAAGCTCGTGCAGCGCCATCTTCAGCCGGCCAATGCCGCTCTCGATTTGCGCGGCATAACCGGAAAACTCCTGTCCCAGGGTCAGCGGCGTCGCGTCCTGGGTGTGGGTGCGGCCGATCTTCACGATGCGAGCGAAAGCATTCTCCTTCTCGCGCAGCGCGCCGAGCAGCTCGGTCAGCGCGGGAATGAGATTGGAGGTGATGGCGATCGCCGCCGCGATGTGCATCGCCGTCGGAAACGAATCGTTCGACGACTGGCTCATATTGACCTGGTCGTTGGGATGCACCGGCTTCTTGGCGCCGAGCTCGCCGCCGAGGAGCTGATTGGCGCGGTTGGCGATGACCTCGTTGAGGTTCATGTTGGTCTGCGTGCCCGAGCCGGTCTGCCACACCACCAGCGGGAAGTGATCGTCGAGCTTGCCCTCGATCACCTCGCGCGCGGCGCGGCTGATGGCGTCAGTGCGGCGTTCATCGAGCAGCCCCAGCTCGAGATTGGCCGCCGCCGCGGCGAGCTTGACGATGCCGAGTGCATGCACGATCTCGATCGGCATGCGGTCGCCCCCGATGCGGAAATTCTGCCGCGAGCGTTCGGTTTGCGCGCCCCAATAGCGGTCGGCAGGGACCTCGATTGGCCCGAAGCTATCGGTTTCGGTGCGGGTGGTGGTGGTTGGGCTGGCCATGAAGATGTCCGTAAGCTTGCTGTAAGCGCGATGCGAACAGCCGACATATTCATTCTAGCGCGAGGCGGCAGGCGGTCGCGTTCTATTTCTGGCGCCTGCTATTTCTTGCGGAAACGGTCCAGCCGTACGACCTCGGCGCCTTCGCCCGGCTTCGCCGGCTCTTCTTCGGCCGGCTCGGCGTTCTCAGCAGCGGGAGCGGCCGCCGGCACCGCCAGCGCCGAGGGCGCAGGAGCCGCCGGCAGGTTGGTCGACGTCTCGCCCGCGCCTTCGGTCGGCTCGAACTGCAAGCCGAACTGCACCGAGGGATCGAAGAAGCTCTTGATCGCGCTGAAGGGCACTCCCAGCCGCTCGGGAATGCCGCCGAACGACAGTCCGACCTCGAAGCGATCCTCGCTCACCTCCAGGTCCCAGAACTGGTGTTGCAGGATGACCGTCATCTCGTCTGGATATTGCGCGAGCAGGCGCGGCGAGAGTTTTACGCCCTCGGCCTTGGACATGAAGGTGATGAAGAAATGATGCTCGCCGGGCAGCCCATGCGCGGCGGCGTCGGTCAAGACCCTGCGCAGCACGCCACGAAGCGCGTCACGCGCCAATACATCATAACGAATATGATCGGTCGCCATTATCGATCCTACAGAATTCCGGTCCCGGCCAGGCCGGGTCGCCCGACTCGCCCTTCTGATCACATGCTACTCCCCCTGAGGCCTGAAATCAGCAGCCCCGGGTGCGGGAAGTTGCAGCAAGTGACCTCAAGAACACGGCAGAAGAGCACGGGAGGTGGAAGTGGAGGCTTCTGTTGCCAGGTGCCTCCGAACCCCGCCTAACGGAGCTTAACCCGTTAGGGCTTTAAGATGGTCTTTCAAACTGCGTTACGCAGCCTGAGCAACCGGAGCAAAGTTGTCGTTGGCAACTATTGCAGTAGCCCGATAACGGCGGAACAATACCGGGAAAAAGCTCGCCCTTTACGCCCTCGTCGATCCTATTTCGCCCCCGCCGAAACCCGCAAGCTTGCGGAATTCCTTGGCGGATTTTGGTGGAGGCGCCGGGTACCGCCCCCGGGTCCGAATGGTTTATTGCGACGGCGATTTATTTCCATAGCCGGCGAACCGGCACCCCCAATATAGGGGCCAAAAGATTGAAAAGACAGTGCTGCTTTTTCTTACTCGAAAAGTCCGGGAAACGGGGCCGGAACACGCCGAATTGGGTTGGCCTCGGCCAGCTTCACGTTCTAAATCTGCAAAATGTCCTCGGAAATGCCCTCGGCCGCGCCCCCAGCGCCGGATCTCCCCTTATCGACCAAAACCCCCGCACCCGGCGTCATCACGCTGTTCCTGGCATTCGCCAAGATGTCGCTCGCCGGCTTTGGCGGCGTGCTGGCCTTTGCCCGCCGGGGCATCGTCGATGAACACCGCTGGATGACGGCGGAGGAATTCAACGAAACGTTTGCGCTCTGCCATTTCCTGCCCGGTCCCAACATCGTCAACCTGTCTGTCGTGTTCGGCTCGCGCTTTGGCGGCATTGCCGGCGGGATCGCGGCCTTCGCCGGTCTGGTCGGCCCGCCGATGGTGCTGGTGATGATTCTGGCGGTGCTTTACGCCCATTTCGGCCAGCTCGAGGTGCTCCGGCACATCCTGGCCGGGATTTCCTGCGGCGCGGTCGGGCTTCTGATCGCCGTGGTCGTCAAGATGCTGATGCCGCTACTCAAGCGGCGCGACGTCGCCGGACTGATCCTCATGGTTGCGGTTTTCGTTGCCATCGGCCTGATGCGCTGGCCGTTGCAGGCGGTGCTGCTGGTCGCCGTGCCGGTCTCGCTCGGCATCACCTTCCTGATGCGGCGGCGGGTCAAGGGGCAGGCCAAAGAACAGGTCAAGGCATGAACGAGACACCGAACCCGATCTGGTCGCTGATCACCACATTCGGCCTGATGTCGCTGTTTGCGGTCGGCGGCGCCAATGCCGCCATTCCCGAGATGCACCGCATCGCCGTCGACGTGCATCACTGGATGAGCGACCGGCAATTCGCCGACATCTATGCGATCTCGCAGCTCTCGCCGGGGCCGAATGTCCTGATCGTGACCCTGATCGGCTATGCGGTCGCGGGTTTTGGTGGGGCGATCGTCGCAACGCTCGCGATGTGCGTGCCGACCGCGGCGCTCGCTTATTATGTGAGCCGCCTGTTGCGCCGGCAGACCAAATCGCCCTGGCCGGCCATCATCCAGTCGGCCCTGGTGCCGCTTTCGATCGGCCTGATGGCCGCTTCCGCCCTGATCGTGGCGCAGGCCGCCGACACCAACTGGACCGCGGTCATCCTCACGCTCGCGGTGGCGGCGGTCGCCTTTGCCACGCGGCTGAATCCGCTCTGGCTATTGCTGGCCGGCGGGCTCTTGGGATTGGTCGGCTTGATCTGAGGGCGTCCGCCAGCCGGTTCCGGCCCTTGTTGTTTATGGGCAAAACCTCCACCTTTTTGACTATAATCGCCCGCAAAGGCCCGAATCGCGGCTAACGAAGGGCGCGCGGACCGCACCATTCGCGTCCGCCAAAAGGCACGCCATGAACCAGTACCACGACCTGCTTGAACGCATCCTCGCCGACGGAGCCGAAAAGCATGACCGCACCGGCACCGGCACGCTGTCGCTGTTCGGCCATCAGATGCGCTTCAACCTGTCGGCCGGCTTTCCGATGCTGACCACCAAGCGGTTGCCGCTGAAGGCGATCGTGCATGAGCTGCTCTGGTTCCTCAACGGCGACACCAACGTCAAATATCTGCAGGACCACGGCGTCACCATCTGGGACGAATGGGCCGATGCCAACGGAGATCTCGGCCCGGTCTACGGGCATCAATGGCGCTCCTGGCCGGCGCCGGATGGATCGAGCATCGACCAGATCAGGAATGCGGTCGAGATGATCAAGAAGAATCCGGACTCGCGCCGCCTGATCGTCACCGCCTGGAATCCGGCCGAGGTCGACAAGATGGCGCTGCCGCCGTGCCACTGCCTGTTCCAGTTCTATGTCGCCAACGGCAAACTTTCCTGCCAGCTCTATCAGCGCTCGGCGGACGTATTCCTTGGCGTGCCCTTCAACATCGCTTCCTATGCGCTGCTGACCATGATGGTGGCGCAGGTGGCGGGCCTGAAGGCAGGCGATTTCGTGCACTCGCTCGGCGACGCGCATCTCTATTCCAACCATCTCGAGCAGGCCCGCCTGCAACTGACGCGGCCGACGCGACAGCTGCCGGTGATGAAGATCAATCCTGACGTGAAGGACATCTTCTCGTTCCGCTATGAAGACTTCGCGCTCGAAGGCTACGACCCGCACCCGCACATCAAGGCGGAAGTTGCGGTGTGACCCTCTCGATACGCCGCGCGCGCCCTGATGAGAGCAGCCTGATCTTCTCGCTGATCTGCGAGCTTGCCGAATACGAGAAGCTCAGCCACGAGGTCGAGGCGACGGAAGAGGGGATCGCCGCCGCGCTGTTTGGCGAGCATCCGCTTCTGTTCTGCGAGATCGCGGAGTGGAACGGCGAGGGCGTCGGCTTCGCCGTCTGGTTCTTCAACTTCTCCACCTTCTCCGGCCGCCCTGGCATCTTCCTCGAAGACCTGTTCGTGCGTCCCGCCTTTCGCGGCAAGGGTATCGGCAAGGCGTTGCTCGCCGATCTCGCAAAGCTCTGCGTCGATAACGGTTGGTCGCGGATGCAATGGAGCGTGCTCGACTGGAATACGCCATCGATCGAGTTCTACAAATCGCTGGGCGCGGAGATGATGGACGAATGGAAGCTCGTCCGCATCAATGGCGCAGCGCTCTCCCAGCTTGCGAAGGCAAAGCCGTGATCGAAACCGTCCTCATCGTTGCGGTCGCGGAGAACGGCGTGATCGGCGCCGACGGCGCCATTCCGTGGCGGCTGAAAAGCGACATGCAGCACTTCAAGGCGCTGACGTCAGGCAAGCCGATCGTGATGGGACGCAAGACCTTCATTTCGCTGAAGCGGCCGTTGCCTCACCGCACCAATATCGTGATCACCCGTGATGCGAATTTTCGCAGCGCCGGCGCCGTCGTGACGACGTCGATGGAAGCGGCGCGCGCGGTCGCGCGCGGCGATGCGCTGCGGCGTTCGGCAGCCGAAATCGCCGTGATCGGCGGCGCCGAAATCTACGCGCAATTCATGGATGGCGCCGATCGCCTGGAGATCACCGAGGTGCATGCGAGCCCGCCGGGCGACACACGATTGGCGGCCATCGACACGTCGAAATGGGAGGAGGTGGCGAGGGAACGTCACGCTGCAGGTCCCGACGACACTGCGCCGTTCTCCTATGTGACATATCGCCGTCGAGAACGCGCGAATTAACTCCGTTCGGTAATGTTTACATTGACAAAATTGGTCGAAAGCATAGCTGCATCCGATCTAAGCTTGCGTTGTAAGGGTGGGGCGCGTCCCTTATAAAGCCTGCCAAATGAGCGAGGGTCGGGCAAATCTGTCCCCAAACCCCGCGAAGGAGAGCGTCTATGGCGTGGAAGAATCAGGGCGGTGGTCCCTGGGGTTCGGGTCCGAAAGGGCCTTGGGGCTCCGGCCCGCAACCGGTTGGCCCTCGGCCGCCCGATCTCGAGGACCTTCTTCGCCGCGGCCAGGACCGGCTGCAGCAGCTGCTGCCCGGCGGCTATTTCTCCGGCCTTGGCATCGCCGTGATCCTGATAGGCGCGCTGGCGATCTGGGGCATGTCCGGCTTCTATCGCGTGCAGTCCGAAGAGCTCGGCATCGTCTTGCGCTTCGGCAAATATGTGCGCGATGCCTCGCCGGGGCTGCGCTATCACCTGCCATATCCGATCGAGACCGTGCTGCTGCCGAAGGCGCTGCGCGTCTCCACCATTTCGATCGGCATGACCCTGATCGACGACCCGACGCGGCGCGGGCGCACCATGCGCGACGTGCCGGAGGAAAGCCTGATGCTGACCGGTGACGAGAACATCGTCGACGTCGACTTCACCGTGCTGTGGCGCATCAAGCCTGCCGGCGCCGCCGACTTCCTGTTCAACATCCAGAATCCCGAAGGCACCGTGAAGGCGGTCGCCGAAAGCGCGATGCGCGAGGTCGTCGGCAAGTCCAACATCCAGCCGATCCTGACAGGGGCCCGCACCACCACCGAGCAGAACGTGCAGGAATTGATGCAGAGGACGCTCGACAACTACGGCTCGGGCATCCAGATCGCGCAGGTGCAGATGCAGAAGGTCGACCCGCCGGCGCAGGTGATCGATTCCTTCCGCGACGTCCAGGCCGCGCGCGCCGACCTCGAGCGCAAGCAGAACGAGGCGCAGACGTATTCCAATCGGGTCGTGCCCGAGGCCAGGGGCCGCGCCGCGCAGATCCTTCAGGCCGCCGAAGGCTACAAGCAGCAGGCGGTCGCCGAAGCCGTGGGCCAGAGCTCGCGCTTCCTGAAAGTCTACGAAGAATACGCCAAGGCGAAAGACGTGACGCGCGAGCGCATCTATCTGGAAACCATGGAACGCATCCTCGGCGGCTCGGACAAGCTGATCGTCGACAGCGCTCCCGGCGCGCAGGGCGTCGTGCCCTATCTTCCCCTGAGTGAGCTGTCGCCACGCCGTCAGGCGACGACCGGCCAGCAGCAACAGCCGAGCGGAGGCACGCGATGAGGTCTCCCGTCTCCGGCATCGTCACGCTGATCCTGCTCTTCATCGTGGCGATCGTGGCTTACAGCTCGCTCTTCACCGTGCAGCAGACCGAACAGGCGCTGGTCGTCCGCTTCGGCAAGCCGGTCGATATCGCGACCGAGCCGGGCCTGCATTTCAAGGCGCCGTTCATCGACACGGTCATCCCGATCGACAAGCGCATCCTTGATCTGGAAAATCCGTCGCAGGAAGTGATCGCCTCCGACCAGAAACGGCTCGTGGTCGACGCCTTTGCGCGCTATCGCATCAAGGACGCGCTGCGCTTCTATCAGAGCGTCGGCTCGATCCAGGCCGCGAACCTGCAATTGACCACGCTGCTCAACGCGTCGCTGCGCCGCGTGCTCGGCGAGGTCACCTTCATCCAGGTGGTGCGCGACGAGCGCGAGGCCCTGATGCGACGCATCCGCGACCAGCTCGATCACGAGGCCGATGGCTACGGTATTCAGGTGGTCGACGTGCGCATCCGCCGCGCCGACCTGCCGGAGCAGAACAGCCAGGCGGTCTATCAGCGCATGCAGACCGAACGGCAGCGTGAGGCGGCCGAGTTCCGCGCGCAAGGCGACCAGAAAGCGCAGGAAATCCGTTCCAACGCCGATCGTGAGGCGACCGTGATCGTGGCGGAAGCCAATTCCAAGGGCGAGCAGACCCGCGGCGAGGGCGACGCCGAGCGCAACCGCCTGTTTGCCGAGTCCTATGGCAAGGATCCGGACTTCTTCGCCTTCTACCGTTCGATGACGGCCTATGAGAACGGGCTGAAGAGCGCCGATACCCGCTTCCTGTTGCGGCCGGATTCGGACTTCTTCCGCTATTTCAGCAATCCGTCCGGCAAGCCGGCCGAGGCGCCGCCCGCGACCACCAGCGGGGCCGCCGCACCGGCTGCCAAGCCGTAAGGCGGTCTTCGCCAAAGCGAGCATTGCGGTTATTGAGTTGACAGGGACGAAGCGACACGATTGCTTCGTCCCTTGCCGGCTTCAAGAAAATAATCACGCGGGGAGGTTCCAGTCCGATGAGGTCTTTTGCATTTGCCGATTTCCTCATCGGTTTGGCCATTCTGTTCGTGATTGAAGGGCTGATGTTTGCGGCGAGCCCGACCTGGATGCGCCGGGCGATGAAGAGCGCCATGGCGACGCCGGACAACATCCTGCGCGCGGTCGGCATCGGCTCGGCGGTGCTCGGCCTGATCCTGATCTGGGTGATCCGTCGCCCGATTTGACCGTCGTAAGAACGTGATCGTGAGGAGTTAACGTCGGTTTTTTGCCGTATTAAATGGCATTGATGACGTGATATCCCGATCCCTGGACCGCTTGCGCCGCTGCCCCGTTCCGGCGCAGGGTGGGGATCGAAGCATACATTACCCAAGCTGGAGAAAAGCCGATATGACCGCTGCCACCACAGCCTTGAGCCGGCGCCTGCGCCCCGTGCTCGCTGCGATCTGCCTTGGCGCGGCCGGTGCGCTGGTCTCGGCGCCGGCTTTCGCGCGCGGACCGGAGGGGATCGCCGATGTCGCCGAGAAGGTGATCGACGCGGTGGTCAACATCTCGACCTCGCAGACGATCGAGGCCAAGGGTGGCGGTGGCGATGGCCGTGGAACCATGCCGCAATTGCCGCCGGGCTCGCCCTTCGAGGAGTTCTTCGACGACTTCTTCAAGAACCGCCGCGGCGGCAAGGGCGGCGGCGATCTGATGCCGCACAAGACCAACTCGCTCGGGTCCGGCTTCATCATCGATCCGTCCGGCATCGTTGTCACCAACAACCACGTCATCGCCGATGCCGACGAGATCAACGTGATCATGAATGACGGCACCAAGATCAAGGCCGACATCGTCGGCGTCGACAAGAAGACCGATCTTGCGGTGTTGAAGTTCAAGCCGCCGCGGCAGCTGACCGCGGTGAAGTTCGGCGATTCCGACAAACTGCGCCTCGGCGACTGGGTGATCGCGATCGGCAACCCGTTCAGCCTCGGCGGTACGGTGACGGCCGGCATCGTCTCGGCCAAGAACCGCGACATCTCGTCGGGTCCCTATGACAGCTACATCCAGACCGACGCCGCCATCAACCGCGGCAATTCCGGCGGTCCGCTGTTCAATCTCGATGGCGAAGTGATCGGCGTCAACACGCTGATCATCTCGCCCTCCGGCGGCTCGATCGGCATCGGCTTTGCGGTGCCTTCGAAGACAGTGGCAAGCGTGGTGTCGCAACTGCAGCAGTTCGGCGAACTGCGCCGCGGCTGGCTCGGCGTGCGCATCCAGAGCGTCACCGACGAGATCGCCGAGAGCCTCAATATCAAGCCCGCGCGTGGCGCGCTGGTCGCCGGCGTCGACGACAAGGGTCCGGCGAAACCCGCCGATATCCAGCCCGGCGACGTCATCATCACCTTCGACGGCAAGGACATCAAGGAGCCGAAGGATCTGTCGCGCGTGGTGGCCGACACCGCCGTCGGCAAGGAAGTCGATGTCATCCTGATCCGCAAGGGCCAGGAGGAGACCCACAAGGTCACGCTCGGCCGGCTCGAGGACACCGACAAGGCGCAGCCGGCCGCGGTGAAGAAGGACGATACTCCCGCCGACAAGCCGGTGACGCAGAAGGCGCTCGGGCTCGATCTTGCGACGCTGAGCAAGGACCTGCGCAGCAAGTACAAGATCAAGGACAGCGTGAAGGGCGTGCTCGTCACCGGCGTCGACGGCACCTCGGATGCCGCCGACAAGCATCTCTCCGCCGGTGATGTCATCGTCGAAGTGCAGCAGGAGGTGGTTTCGAGCGCCGCCGACATCAAGAAGCGCCTCGATCAGGTGAAGAAGGACGGCAAGAAAAACGTCGTGCTGATGGTATCAAACCCCGACGGCGAAGTGCGCTTTGTGGCGCTGAACGTGCAGTAGACGCGGACCGCCAGCAACACACGTGATGTCATACCCCGCGGAAGCGGGGTATCCAGTACGCCGCGGCTTGTCCGCAACAAACCGGCGTCTCTGGAATACTGGATCACCCGCTTTCGCGGGTGATGGCAGCGATATCTATTCCACAAACTCCTCGCGCCGATACCCCTGCGCGTAGAGCAGCGCGGTGAGGTCGCCGTGGTCGATCCGCGCGGCGGCCGCTGCCGCGACCGCGGGCTTAGCGTGGTAGGCGACGCCTAGTCCCGCATTCTCTATCATGCCGAGGTCGTTGGCGCCGTCGCCGGCGACCAGGGTGTCGATGTCGTCGAGGTCGAAATCCTCGGTGAGCTCGATCAGCGTCGCGAGCTTTGTTGCGCGGCCGAGGATCGGCTCCTTTACTTCGCCGGTGAACTTGCCGTCGCGCACGACGAGCTCGTTGGCGCGGTTCTCCTGGAAGCCGATCTTGGCTGCCACTGCATGGGTGAACAGCGTGAAGCCGCCGGAGATCAGGCAGGTATAGGCGCCATGCGCGCGCATGGTCATGACCAGCTCGCGGCCGCCCGGCGTCGGTGTGATGCGTTTGGCCAGCACCTCGTCGACGACGCTGACCGGCAGGTCCTTCAATAGCGCAACGCGCTCGCGCAGCGCCGGCTCGAACTCGATCTCGCCGCGCATGGCGCGCTCGGTGATTTTGGCAACGTGGTCCTTGAGCCCGGCGAAATCGGCCAGCTCATCGATGCATTCCTGGCCGATCATGGTGGAATCCATGTCGGCCAGAAAAAGCTTCTTGCGCCGGGTCGCGATCGGCTGCACCACGATATCGATCGGCAGGTCGCCGCGCGCCGCGCGCAACCGGTCGGAGATGGCGCGGATGTCGTCTTTATCCTTCGTCGGAGCATCAAAGGGAATGTCGGCCGCCACTTCATCCCACAACCAGTGCGCCGGCCCGGCCGAAGGCAGTATCGCGCGCGCGCCGTCCAGGATGGTGGAATCGAGCGCCGGATTATTCGGGTTGCAGATGAGCGTCGCGACGAGAGACATGGCAGGATTTCTGGCGTGACTTCCGGGATGACCAGCTTCAAGCCCCTGCTTATCGCAGGGCCGACCGCCAGCGGCAAGTCGGCGTTGGCGCTCACCCTGGCGCAAAAGGCCGGCGGCGTGGTGATCAACACTGATTCCATGCAGGTCTACCGCGATCTCCGCGTGCTGACCGCGCGGCCGACGGTGGAAGAGGAAGCGCTGGTGCCGCATCGGCTCTATGGTCATGTCGATGCGTCGATCAATTTCTCCGCCGGCGCCTGGGTCGGCGACGCAGCGAAGATGCTCGACGAAGCACGCGCGCAGAACCGTTTGCCGATTTTCGTCGGCGGCAGCGGCCTCTATTTCAAGGCACTTGCCCGAGGCCTCTCGGCGGTGCCGCCGATCCCGCCGGAAGTTCGCAACAGCGTTCGCGCACGGCTCGAACACGACGGCGTCGAAGCGCTGCATGCCGAGCTCGCGCGTCGCGATCCGGTTTCCGCCGGGCGTTTGAAACCGCGCGATCGTAGTCGTATCGCGCGCGCGCTCGAAGTCGTGGAAGCGACCGGCCGCTCCCTGACCGATTGGCATCGCGAGGGCTTGCCGCCGCTGCTGCCGCCCGGCGAGTTCACGGCGCTGTTTCTCTCGCCTGAGCGCGATGCGCTTTACGCGCGTATCGACACGCGGTTCGACGCGATGCTGAAGGCCGGCGCATTGGAAGAGGTGGAGCGACTTGCTGCGCGAAAGCTCGATTCCTTGTTGCCGGCAATGAAGGCCCATGGCGTGCCGGCCCTGATCCGCCATCTCGAAGGCCGGCTCACGCTGGAAGAAGCCGCCACCATCGGCCGCGCCGACACACGCCATTACGCCAAGCGGCAATTCACCTGGTTCCGGCACCAGCTGCCTGAGTTCGAATGGGTGACGCCGGAGCAGGCGAGGGTATGGGTGGAGAAAGTCCACCCGCAAAGTATCGCTTGACAGAGTGTAAGGCAATGCCTTACAACTGAGCATGATCCGGTCATTCCGAAACAAGGCGCTGGAACGCTTCTTCGCCACGGGGGATGGACGCCGGCTCAGCGTGCAAGATCCCAGGCGACTGGCCAACATTTTGCGCGCACTCGACGACGCATCACGCCCAGAAGATATGAACCTGCCCGGCTTTCGTTTTCATGCTCTCGTTGGGCGGGACAAGGGCCGTTATGCGGTCAATGCGAGCGGAAACTGGCGGATCACGTTTGGTTGGGTGGATGGGGAAGCCATCGATGTCGATCTGGAAGACTACCATTGAAGGAGGCGTTTGATGACCAAGAAGCTCCCTAAGCGCGGCCTGCCGCCCATGCACCCGGGTGAACTTTTGCGCGAAGAAATTTTGCCGGCGCTGAACCGGTCCAAGACGGAGATTGCCCGCCTCCTTGGTGTATCGCGTCAGACGCTCTATGACATTCTCGATGAGAAGCAGCCGGTGACGCCGGGCATGGCGCTGCGGCTTGGGAAGTTGTGCGGCAATGGGCCCGATCTTTGGCTCAACCTGCAGAAGCGTTATGATCTGCACCGCGCTGAGCAGGAGCTCGGCGAGAAGATCAAGGCGATCCCGACTCTGGAAGTGGCGTAGGGGAGCCGTACCCCCTCACGCGCTTTTTGCGCGTCCGCAGCAAATTCCCACTCGCCGAACGCCGAGAACGCCGCTAAGCTCCCCAAATCGCGCTTTTGACGCGGCTTGGCTTGACTTTGCCGGTTTGGCCGCTATGTATTGCGCAACCTTTGGGAAGTCTGGCGCCTCACATGCGTAATATTATTACCAAACTCCTTATCGTCGTCGTACCCAGGCGCACCGCCGGGGGTGGCTGACGGCCACCTACATTCGGACGGTGCGCATGGGGCCTTCTGGGGCCCTTTTTTATTTCCGCAAAGCAAAAACAAGCAGCTGCCAAACAGGACGAAGACCATGAGTGACAAGAGCCACGATCCGAACCAGATGACCGGCGCCGCGATGATCGTTCGCGCGCTCATCGATCATGGCGTCGAGCACCTCTTCGGCTATCCCGGCGGCGCGGTACTGCCGATCTATGACGAGATTTTCCAGCAGAGCGAGGTCGAGCACATCCTGGTGCGGCACGAGCAGGGTGCCGGCCACGCCGCCGAAGGCTATGCGCGCTCGACCGGCAAGCCCGGCGTGGTGCTGGTGACCTCGGGTCCCGGTGCCACCAACATGGTGACGCCGCTGACGGACGCGCTGATGGATTCGATCCCGCTGGTCTGCATCACCGGGCAGGTGCCGACGCATCTGATCGGCAATGACGCGTTCCAGGAATGCGACACCGTCGGCATCACGCGGCCCTGCACCAAGCACAATTGGCTGGTGCGCGACGTCAATGATCTCGCCAAGGTGCTGCATGAGGCATTCTACGTCGCCACCACCGGCCGTCCCGGGCCTGTCGTCGTCGACGTTCCCAAGGACGTGCAGTTTGCGACCGGCACCTATCATCCGCCGCGCAAGTCCGACGTGCACATCTCCTACGCGCCGCGGGTGAAGGGCGATGCGACACAGATCCGCAAGGCCGTGGCGCTGCTCGCCAATGCCAAACGGCCGGTGATCTATACCGGCGGCGGCGTCATCAATGCCGGGCGCGAAGCCTCGAAGCTGCTGCGCGAACTGGTCGAGTTCACCGGCTTTCCGATCACCTCGACCTTGATGGGCCTCGGCGCCTATCCGGCCTCGGGCAAGAACTGGCTCGGCATGCTCGGCATGCACGGTACCTACGAAGCCAACATGACCATGCATGATTGCGACGTCATGCTGTGCGTCGGCGCGCGCTTCGACGACCGCATCACCGGCCGCACCGATGCGTTCTCGCCGGGCTCGAAGAAGATCCACATCGACATCGATCCGTCGTCGATCAACAAGAACATCCGCGTCGACGTGCCGATCATCGGCGATGCCGGCAATATCCTGGGCGACCTGCTGACCGTGTTCAAGGCGGAAGCGAAGAAGCCGGACATAAGAGCGTGGTGGCAGCAGATCGCGCAATGGCGCGCGCGGAATTCTCTTTCTTACAAAAAACACAACGATATCATCCTGCCGCAATTCGCGATCCAGAAGCTGTTCGAGATGACGCGCGGGCGCGACACCTACATCACGACCGAGGTCGGTCAGCACCAGATGTGGGCCGCGCAGTTCTACGGCTTCGAGGAGCCGCACCGCTGGATGACCTCCGGCGGGCTCGGCACCATGGGCTACGGCCTGCCGTCGGCGATCGGCGTGCAGGTCGCGCATCGCGACAGCCTCGTCATCGACATCGCCGGCGACGCCTCGGTGCAGATGACGATCCAGGAGATGTCGACGGCCGTTCAACACGAGCTGCCGATCAAGATCTTCATCCTGAACAACCAGTACATGGGCATGGTGCGGCAGTGGCAGCAGCTACTGCATGGCAACCGCCTGTCGCATTCCTACAGCGAGGCGCTGCCGGATTTCGTCAAACTCGCGGACGCCTATGGCTGTGTCGGCATCCAGGCGATCAAGCCGGGCGATCTCGAAGGCGCGATCAAGGAGATGATCTCGGTCAAGAGGCCGGTGCTGTTCGATTGTCGCGTCGCGGCGCTGGAAAATTGCTTCCCGATGATCCCCTCCGGCAAGGCGCATAACGAGATGCTGTTGCCGGAAGAGGCAACGGACGAAGCGACCGCCATGGCCTTCGCTGGCGGCAAGGCACTGGTGTGAGATGAGGCAGACATATGTTTGACCTCAAGCAGTTGGAGCGCGCTCACGAGATCGTGGGCCAGGCGGTGCCGCCGACGCCGGCGCATGCCTGGCCGCTGCTTGCCGAGCGGCTCGGTGCGCGCGTCCTGGTCAAGCATGAGAACCACACGCCGACCGGCGCCTTCAAGGTGCGCGGCGGGCTCATCTATCTCGATCGGCTGAAGCGTGAGCGGCCTGACGTGCCCGGGATCATCTCGGCGACGCGCGGCAATCACGGCCAGAGTCTCGCCTTTGCGGCAAGCCGGCACGGCGTGCCGGCGGTGATCTATGTGCCGTCAGGCAATTCGGTCGAGAAGAATCGCGCCATGCGCGCCTTCGGCGCCGAACTGGTCGAGCATGGCGAGGATTTTCAGGCGGCGCGGGAAGAGGCGGGGCGGCGGGCGCAATTCGCCGGCCTTCATATGGTGCCGTCGTTCCACGCCGATCTCGTGCTTGGTGTTTCGACCTATGCGCTTGAATTGTTCCGTGCCGCACCTGACCTCGACATCCTCTATGTGCCGATCGGGCAGGGCTCCGGCATTTCCGGCTGCATCCTTGCGCGCGACCTGCTCGGGCTGAAGACCGAGATCGTCGGCGTGCAGTCGACCGAGGCGCCGTCCTACGCTTTGTCGTTTGCGGCGGCTCGGGTCGTTACCACCGCGACGAGCAATACGCTGGCCGACGGCATGGCGACGCGCATTCCCGATGCCGAGGCGCTCGCGATCATCCTGAAAGGCGCTTCCCGTATCGTGCAGGTGAGCGATGACGAGGTCGGCGCTGCGATCCGCGCCTACTGGACCGATACGCATAACCTTGCCGAGGGCGCCGGCGCCGCGCCGCTCGCCGCCGCGCTGCAGGACAAGAACAAGCTGCAAGGCAAGCGCGTCGGCCTCGTTCTGACCGGTGGCAATATCGATTTCGATCTGTTCCAGAAATGGATTGGAACGGACGCGGCTACGCCCACTGAGAGGGCCGTGGCATGACGAGTGAGATGAATTGGGGAATGAGATGAACCAGCCAGCCTCCGCCTATTTCCTCGAAGAGCGCCACGAGCCGAACGAGACGCACACGCTCTCGGTGCTCGTGGCAAACGAGCCGGGCGTGCTCGCGCGCGTGATCGGGCTGTTCTCCGGTCGCGGCTACAACATCGACAGCCTCACGGTCTCCGAGACCGAGAGCCAGAAGCATCTCTCGCGCATCACCATCGTTACCACGGGCACGCCGATGGTGATCGAGCAGATCAAGCATCAGCTCGACCGCATGGTGCCGGTGTACCGCGTGGTCGACATGACGCTGTCGGGCCGCTCCATCGAACGGGAGCTTGCGATGGTGAAGGTGCGTGGAACTGGCGACAATCGGGTCGAGGCGCTCCGCCTTGCGGATGCATTCCGGGCCAGGGTCATTGACGCGACGACCGAGAGTTTTGTGTTCGAGATCACAGGCAATACCGCCAAGATCAACCAGTTTATCGACCTGATGCGCCCGCTCGGCCTGGTCGAGGTGTCCCGCACCGGCGTCGCCGCGATCGGGCGCGGGCCTGAGGGGATGTGAACCATGCTGGCGCGCGACTGGTATTACAACGAACGCGGACGGATCGGCCTCGAACCCGCGGTCGCCTCGATCTATGGCAGCGATGACGACGGCGACCTGCGCGCCCGCGCGGCGCTCCAGATGCTCGGTGTCAAAAAGGGCTGGCGGATCGCCGATATCGGCTGCGGCAACGGCGTGCTCGCGACCGAAGCGGCGCTGATGGGCGCCGTGGTCGACGCCATCGATATTTCGCCGGCGATGCTGGCGCTTGCCGAAATCTACGCGCGCGACCGCAAGGCGGCGGTGCGGACGCAATCGGCGGGGCTGCTCTCTTTCGCTTATCAGCCCAATTCCTATGACCTCATCGTCAGCGAATTCACGCTGCACCATTTGCCGGACTTCTGGAAGGCGGTGGCGATGTCGCGCATCTTTGCCGCGCTCAAACCCGGCGCGAATTTCTACCTGCGCGACATCGTGTTCGTCAGCATGCCTGATGGTTCCGAGCGCAACGTCGAGCAATGGGCCGACTTCAACGTCAAGAACCATGATTTCGCCCGCGACAACGTCGTCACCCACATGCGCGATGAATATTCGACCTTCGGCTGGGTGATGGAGCGGATGCTGACCGAGGTCGGCTTCACGCTTCTCTCCGCCGATTATCACGCGCCGCTGCACGGCACCTATCTGCTGCAGAAGCCGGACAAGCAAGGCTAGAACAACAAGAACGAGAAAATGAAGCCGGCCGACATAGCCATCGCCGTTCTTGTGGCGGTCATCTGGGGATTTGGGTTCGTCGCGAGCCGATACGCGCTCGACGAACTGCCGCCGGAATTGATGACGACGCTGCGCTTTGTCATCGCAGCGGTGCCCTGCCTGTTCGTGCGCCGGCCGAAGATCTCCTGGGTGTTGTTGATCGGGCTCAGCGTCAGTCTGTTCTTCGGCCAGTTTCTTGCGCAATCGGTCGCGATCGCACGCGGCGTGCCGGTCGGGCTTGCCAGCGTCATCGTGCAGAGCCAGGCGCTGTTCACCATCGCGCTTGCCGCCATCATCTTCCGCGAAGTCCCGACGCCGATGCAGGGCGCGGGGATCGCGGTTGCGGCCGCAGGCCTGCTGATGATCTGCGGCACCGTCGGCTATGACTTCAGCGTCTCGGCCTTTGCTATACTGATGATCTCGCCGGTCGTGTTTGCGATCGGCAATCTCCTGCTGCGGCCGGCGAAGGGCGTGCCCATGCTCGACCTGTTTGCCTGGCTGTTCCTGTGCTCGGCCATTCCCTCCTTCGTCCTCACTATGGTGACGATCGGGCCCGAGGGGAGCTGGCAGGTGCTGACGCAGATGTCGCTGCGCGGGGTCGTCAGCATGCTCTTTGTCGGCGCCGTCACGACCTGCTTCGCCTATTGGCTGTGGGGCCGACTGTTGCGGGACCACCCCGCCGCGCAAGTGGTGCCGTTTGCGCTCCTGGTGCCGTTCGTCGGCTCGGCCGCCTCCAGCATCGTCTTCGGCGAGAAGTTCGGAACCTTGCGGCTCGCCGGCATGATCACGGTGATCGGCGGCATCGCCATCATGCTGCTTTCGAAGCGTCCGCAAAGCGTGCCGGAAGTGGCGGGAGCCTGACCATGTCGCACGAGCTTCTATTCGCTTTTATCGTTTTCGCCGTGGTGATGTTCATCACCCCGGGCCCGAACAACATCATGGTTCTGTCGTCGGGACTGACCTATGGTTTCCGGCGCACCGTGCCGCACATCGCCGGCATCACCATCGGCTTCGCCTTCATGATTGCCGCGGTGGGCCTCGGCTTCGGCACCATCTTCGTTGCCTTTCCGGTGCTGCAAACGATCCTGAAATATGCCGGCGCCGCCTATCTGGTCTATCTCGCCATCGCGATCGCGCTCTCGGGTCCTCCCAAGACCGCCGCCGCCGACGGGCGCGGCCCGATGACCTTTTGGGGTGCGGCGCTGTTTCAGTGGGTCAATGTCAAAGGCTGGGTGATGGTCATCGGCACCATCACCGCCTATGCGGCCATCGCACGCTTTCCCTGGAACATCGCGATCCAGGTCGTGCTGGCATTGGCGCTTGGGACGGTGTCGACCTCGATCTGGACGTGGTTCGGCAGCGCGCTCCGGCCGTTCCTGACGTCCGAACGCGCGGTGCGGATCTTCAACATCGTGATGGCGCTGCTGCTGCTCGCCTCGCTGATTCCGGTCCTCCTGGAAGCATGAGGAGGCAGCACCCTATGCGAGAAGAGGGTTTCCACATAGAGCCAAAATGTTCTAGACAGCGCCGGAAATTCGCGGGCGACCCGGCGGCATTGCCCATCTAACAGACTGATTAACCAGCCGATTTCGGCCTACTCAAGGAAACGACCATGCGTGTTTATTACGATCGCGACGCCGACCTGAACCTGATCAAGGGCAAGAAGGTCGCCATCGTGGGTTACGGCAGCCAGGGCCATGCCCATGCGCTCAACCTGAAGGATTCCGGCGTCAAGGAAGTTTCCATTGCGCTGCGCAAGGGCTCGGCCTCGGCCAAGAAGGCCGAAGCCGCCGGCTTCAAGGTGCTGGAAGTCGCCGAAGCCGCCAAATGGGCCGACCTCGTCATGATGCTGACCCCGGACGAGCTCCAGGGTGACATCTACCGCGAGCATCTCCACGACAACATGAAGAAGGGCGCGGCGCTGGTCTTCGCCCACGGCCTCAACGTCCATTTCAACCTGCTCGATCCGCGCGCCGATCTCGACGTGCTGATGATCGCGCCGAAGGGCCCCGGCCACACCGTCCGTTCCGAATATCAGCGCGGCGGCGGCGTCCCCTGCCTGATCGCGATTGCCAAGGATTCCTCCGGCAACGCCCATGACCTCGGCCTGTCCTATGCGTCGGCGATCGGCGGCGGCCGGGCCGGCATCATCGAGACCACCTTCAAGGAAGAGTGCGAGACCGACCTGTTCGGCGAGCAGGTGGTGCTCTGCGGCGGCCTGGTCGAACTCATCAAGGGCGGCTACGAGACCCTGGTCGAAGCGGGCTACGCCCCCGAGATGGCCTATTTCGAGTGCCTGCACGAGGTGAAGCTGATCGTCGACCTGATCTATGAAGGCGGCATCGCCAACATGAACTACTCGATCTCCAACACCGCCGAGTACGGCGAATACGTCACCGGCCCCCGCATCGTCACCGACGAGACCAAGAAGGAGATGAAGCGCGTGCTCAACGACATCCAGTCCGGCAAGTTCGCCCGCGACTGGATGCTGGAGAACAAGGTCAACCAGACCTCGTTCAAGGCCACCCGCGCCAAGCTCGCCCAGCACCCGATCGAGCAGGTCGGCGAAAAGCTCCGCGACATGATGCCGTGGATCAAGAAGGGCGCGCTGGTCGACAAGTCGAAGAACTAAGTCTTCGTCCCTCATGGTGAGGAGGCGCGCAAGCGCCGTGTCCGGACGATGCTTCGCATCGCCGGGAGAACCATGAGGCCACCACTCCGGCATCATCCTTCGAGACGCCGGCTGCGCCGCTCCTCAGGATGAGGACTGAGAGCCTTCGCAGTCGCGACATGAATTCTTAAGTGTCGTGCGCTATACGAGAGCGAGATCGCGAAAACGCGGTCTCGCTTTTTAGAAGCATTGATCATTCAGTCTTTTTCTTGAGCGCTTCGCGCGCCACCTCCACCCCGAAGAATTGAGCGTTCAACCATATTCTTGGTGTGAACCACTTCGCCTGATCTCTGAACACGAAAAAGCTGAGGCGTTTCAGATTCGAAGCGACGATACTTCAACTGCTGTCTCGGCCCGCTCATCGTCCAGCCCAAGATCCAGCCAAGATCTAGCCAAGTCCCGCGGCACCTCGCGCTTCCTAAGAATTGACATCTCGTCCAGATTCTTGGGCACGATCTGCGCCGCGCGGCGCTCTGCTACATTGCGGTTGCCGCGCCCGCGCTTAAACTGCGCCTCGCAGGTACCATTTGCAGGCATATTTGAAGGCGGGGACGTCATGAAATCCGTTGTCATCACCGGCGCGTCGACCGGCATCGGCTGGGCCACGGCCAAATTGTTGCTGGCCAAGGGCTATCGCGTGTTCGGCAGCGTGCGGAAGGAAGCCGACGCCGAGCGCCTGGTCGGCGAGTTCGGCTCCCATTTCACCCCGCTCCTGTTCGACGTCACCCACGAGGCCGCGGTGCTGGCGGCGGCCCGCGACGTCCGCGCCGCGCTGAACGGCGAGACGCTGTCGGGCCTCGTCAACAATGCCGGGATCGCCGTGGCCGGCCCGGTGCTGGAGCTGTCGGCCGACGAATTCCGCCGGCAGATGGACGTCAACGTGATCGGCCCGATTATCGCGACCCAGGCCTTCGGGCCGCTGCTCGGCTCCGACCCGTCGTTGAAGGGGCCGAAGGGGCGCATCGTGATGATCTCTTCGGTTGCCGGCAAGAACGGCAACCCGCTGACCCCGGCCTATGCCGCCTCCAAGCACGCGATCGAGGGCTTGTCCGAAAGTCTGCGCCGTGAGCTGATGCTGTTCGGCATCGATGTCATCATCGTCGCGCCCGGGCCGGTGCGGACGCCGATCTGGAGCAAGGGGCAGGACAGTTTTGACATGAACAAATACAAGAATTCGCCTTATCTGCCGGCGTTGCAGAAGGTCACGGCCTATATGAAGCACCTCGACTCGATCGGCCTGCCGCCGGAGAAGATCGCCAAGGTGGTCTACGACGCGCTGACCCTGCCCAAGCCCAAGGTCCGCTACCAGGTCGCGCCGGACCCGATGCGGCATCTGATGACGGCCGTGCTGCCCAAGCGCATGGTCGACAAGATCATCGCCAAGCGCGTCGGCCTGCTGCCGCAGGGATGATTGCCATGAAGAAGCTTTTGATCGTGCTCGCCGCCACGGCGGCGCTGGCGCCGGCAGCCCATGCCGCCGACTCCGGCAAACCGGACTGCGATAGCGGGCGGACGCCCGATATCGTCGCGTGTGTCCGGATCGAAACGGCGCAATGGGACAAGCGGATGAACGCTGCCTATCAGAAGGCGCTGAAAGAGGGCGAGGCGCCGCGGCAGGAGCAGTTGCGCACCGCGCAGCGGCTGTGGATCCAGTTCCGCGACGCCAACTGCCTCTATTTCGACATGGGCGAGGGTACCATTGCCAGTATCGACGCGGCCGAATGCGTGCGCAACATGACCGAGGCCCGCACCCACGAGCTGGAAGAATTTGGCCAACATTGAAGGCACGTTCCCCGGGGATGATGGTCATGATGAAATGGATGATCGTGATGGCCGCAATGGTTCTTGCCGCGCCGGCCACCCATGCCGGCGACAAGCACGATGCGGGCGCAGGCTGCGACGGCGTCTCCACGCCCGAGATCGTCAATTGCGTGATGGCCAAGACCGCGCAATGGGACAAGCGCATGAATGCCGCCTATCAGAAGGCGATGAAGGAGGACGAGCCGAAGCGGCAGGAACAGTTGCGCACCGCGCAGCGGTTATGGATCCAGTTCCGCGATGCCAATTGCCTCTATTTCGACATGGGCGAGGGTACCATTGCCCGCATCGATGCGGCCGAATGCATGCGCAACATGACCGAGGCCCGCGCCCGCGAACTGGAAGATTTCGGACAACATTGACCGTCGGCAAGCAAAAGGCAGAACTCACCGCCATCGCCAACGAGGCGCTGCGCAACCAGCCCGGTTGCGAGACCGCGCGCGTGGTCGGGCTCACGCCGCGGCCGTATGCCGGCGGCGGCCGCAATTGGGAGATCCCCAATGTGGCGCTGGGCGACAGCCTGATCAGCGACGTCGACCGCGCCGTCATCACCGTCCACCACCAGCTCGGCCGCCAATTCCATCTCGTTGGCGAATAGCTAGTTCGCCTCCACGGCCCGCGGGGTCTGGCGCGAGGCCATTGCGACCATCCGCACGGCGAACACGGCGAGCAGCGGGATGAGCGCCAGCGCATAGAGCGGCGATTCCGGGATCCGCTTGCCGAACGAAACCGAGAACTGCAGCAACAGATAATAGCCACCGACAAGGTGCAGAGCGCGCCAGGCGCGCGGACCGAGCGCAGCAGTGGTGCGGTCGAACGAGGTCGCGGTCATCGCGATGATCAAGGCATAGCCGAGGCCGCCGAATAGGTAGGTGGCAAGGCTGGTCACGCCGGCATAGCCAACCGGGTCCATGATGGCGAAGGCGATGATGGCGATCGCATGCAGCGCATGCGAGGCGGCGAAGGTAACGCCGAGCTGACGGCGGTTGCGGCGCTGCCAGCGCGTGAACGCATTCGGTGAGAGCCGGGCGAGCGCGGCGGCCGAGAAGGCGAGGCAGAACAACAGCAGCGAGGTTCGCGCCGTGAAGCGGATCACCATGCGCACGCCCTCGACCTCGAACTGGCGCATGGCGGCGATCCAGATCGAGAGCGCGATCAGGACCAGCGTCAACGCGCCAAACAGGCGCCAGCCCTCGAACCAGCTTTGCCGTTGCGATGCCATCGTCGTTTCCCTCCCTCTATGTAATCATCGATTACATAGAGGCGTCGCCGGATGGTCAATGGTGTAATCGGTGCTTACATTCACGATGGGGTGATGTTACAGACGGACCGATGGCGAGACCCGCGAAAAAGCCCGCAAAACGCGCCGCCCGGCCGGCGCCGCCAAAACCCTATCATCACGGCGATCTCCGCCGCGTGCTGATCGAGGCCGCGCTAGGGCTTGCCGAGGAGGGCGGCCCGCAGGCGGTCAGCGTGCGCGAGGCGGCGCGGCGCGCGGGCGTCTCCGCCGGCGCTCCGTTCCGGCATTTCGCCGACCGCGATGCGTTGATGACGGCGGTTGCGGAAGAAGCGCAGCGGCGTTTCCGCAGCGAGATCGGGGCGGCGCTGGCGGAAGCGCCGGCCGGCGATCCGCTCAAGCGCTTTCGCGCCTTTGGCCTCGCCTATTTGCGCTGGGCCATGGGAAACCCCGCGCATTTCGAGATCATCTCGAGCGGCCGCCATTTCGACCACGATCGTGCGACCGCGTTGTCGCGCGACAATGCCGAGCTGATCGCGCTGACCAAGCAGATGCTGGCGGATGCATTCGAGAAGGGCCAGCTCCGCTCGGGCGAGTTGAAGCAAATCCAGATCACCGGCCGCGCGCTGGTCTATGGCTTTGCCCGGATGAACATCGACGGCCACCTTCCGCGCTGGGGCGTCACTGAGGCCGAGGTCGAACGCATGGCCGAGTCCGTTCTCGACGTCTTCATCAGCGGCATCACACGCACGACCGGGTCGCAGCGGTAACGGGAGGTGCCGTGGATAGCCGGGTTCCACTGCGGCACGAGGTCATTTCGACCTCGTGTAACTTGACACTCGGCCATGACTGCCGCAGCATTCACAGGCACTGCTACCTCGGAGATTCCAGAGGTAAACCGCCTCCGGCTCCGCAGGCATTGGCGTCCGATCATATGGTCGCGACGACATGCGGTAAGGTTGGACCACATTGTCCGTCAATCCACGCTGGATGAGGAGAATGACGCCACCGGATCAGAACCATTGACCTCGTCTCCCCAACGACACGAGGTCACGGCGCAAGCCAAGGTGATGTGCAGCTGCTAGCCGAAGATTGTGCCGCCGACAATTTGAACCTAGTCGCGAGGCCGCAAGCGCAAAGGCCAAGTGCTTTGGCGGTCTCGATGTCAAAACTGGCGCGTACCAGACATTCCTCATGACGAGGATAAAAAAGGGCCCCGCGATGCTCTCATGCACCGGGGCCCACGCATTTTGAGCCACGAGTTCTAGCTCGTCAGGTGGGCAAAGCGACAATGAGTCCAGTGTCTCACCGAGCACCGACGGAAGCGTGCCCATCTTCGCAGGCGGTGCCGCCGATCGGTGGGCACGGCGCAAGCGCGCCTTTGCCCACCCTGCAGTTCAGGCCTGCTCTGCCCCTTCCACGAAATCTGCAAGGCCGCCGAGGATGGCGACGAGCCGATCCTGGCCGATCGAGCCGGCGTAGCGCTGCTCCAGTTCGGCCATGACCTCGAGGCTGTCGAGCATCAACTTCTTGCCGGTACGGGTGAGCAGCAGGACGCGGGCGCGCGCGTCTTTCGGGTCGGCGCGCACGCGGATATAGCCGGCGCCTTCGAGCTCGGTTGCAAGCCGGCCCATCGCCTGCTTGGTGATCCCGGCCCGATCCGCCGCTGTCGTCACGGTGCTGCCGGCGAGATCGATATTGGACAGCAGCGTCGTATGAGTGGAGCGCAGGTCGGCATAGCCTCTCGCGTGCAGGCCTTCCACGACGTGCCGGTTCACGATGCGCGAGGCGCGCAGCAGCAGCTGCCGCATGTTCCGGCGGCGGCCTGCTTCAATGGTCCCGAATTCGACCGCGTCGTCCTTGCGTGAGCCTTGTCCGCTTTTGCCTTGCGCCATATCGTAACCTTGGTTTACCTTTTTATGGTAAGCTTAGGTTACTAACTCGGACTGGAGTTGCGCAATGACCACCCGTCAAACCTTCACCGATCCGGACGCCGGCCAATGGCTGAAGATCGACTTTTTGCCGGGCGTCGAGCTTATGCCGCTGGCCGAGCCGGTACCCGGGGGCTCGATCCACCGCGCGCGGCTGGCCGCGGATACGATCATCCCGGTGCATACCCACCCGGCCGACGAATTCGTGCTGGTGCTGTCGGGAACGGTCGAAACCGGCGGCCGGCGCTGCGAAGCCGGTACCTTCTGGACGACGCCGGCGGGTACGCGCCAGGGGCCGCACATCGCCCTTACCGAAGTCGAGCTGCTCACGGTGCGGCTTGGGGCCATGGGGCCGTTCGGCGACCAGGCCTGAAGCCGGCTGCTGCGAAGGTCTGAGCGGGCCCTTCATTGTGCGTTCATGACGATTGAACTACAGTTTTATGACATGGCGCAGGCTCGGCTGCGGTGTGTGCCTCCTGGCCGGCGCCAGATCGGGGCTTGGGGCAGGTCCGGGCCAGAGGTGAGCGTCGATTTCAATGGCGCCCGCGCCAAATCCAGGTCCGTCCACTGCCACGGCGGTCTCCGCCCTCGGCGCGATCGGCATTTTCCGGCTTCTCGCCGTCACGGCGCCCCAACTGGCGGCGCTGGTGCTGATGTTCCAGACCGAGACCGATTTCGACTCGCGGCTCAGCTTCCTCTTCAGTTGGGGCGTGCTGAATTTCCTCTGGATCGCGCTGTTGCGACGGCCGGCGCTGTCGGGCGCGCTGTCGCTGACCATGGTCGTGATTCTGGTGCTGCTGTCACGCTTCAAGCACGACGTCGCCCAGATGACAGTAAACTTCGTCGACGTGATGGTGGTCGATCGCGACACCGTCGCGTTCCTGTTCACGATCTTTCCGAACCTGCGCTGGTCAGTGATCGCGACCGGCCTTGTCACGATCCCGCTGATGTATGCGCTGTGGTGGCTCGATCCCTTCCGCATCCGGCGCCTGCCGGCGCTGGCGTCAAGCCTTGCGTGCCTCGCCGCGCTCACCGGCTATGCGCTGACCCATCCGGATGAGGCTTGGCGCGGCTACTACGACGACGGTTATCTCTCGAAATTCGCGCGCTCCGGCGTCACGGCGGTTTCCGATTTTCTTCAATACGGCTTCTTCGAAGCGGCCGCCTCGACGCCCGATCGTCTCAACGTGCCGCTGGTCGATGCCTGCCATCCTACGGGCCGCCGCCCCAACATCATCATGATCCATGATGAATCGAGTTTCGATATTCGTGCGGCGGATGGCGTGAAGGTGCCGGCCGGCTATGGCGCCCATTTCAAATCCTTCGACGGCAAGGAGCGCACCTTCCTCGCCGAGAGCAATGGCGGGCCGAGCTGGTACACCGAATATAACGTGCTCGCCGGGCTCTCCTCGCGCTCGTTCGGCCGCTTCGCCTATTTCGTGACGCGGCTGGCGTCCGGTCATGTCGACCGCGGCCTGCCGCTGGCGCTGCGCCGCTGCGGATACGAGACGCTCTCGCTCTATCCCGCTTTCGGCGCCTTCATGAGCGCGCGCAGCTTCCAGACCACGACCGGCATCGAGCATTTCTACGACGCGCATGATCTCGGCGCCAAGGATGTCGAGCCCGACAGCTTCTTCTACGACTCCGCGGTGAGGTTGATGTCGCAGGAGGCGCCGGGAAAACCGCTGTTCGCGTTCATCTATCTCGCTGCCAATCATTTCCCGTGGGGGACGAAATTCCGGCCCGAGCTGATGCCAAGCTGGCGTGCGCCGGGCAATGGCGAGACGGTCGACGAATATCTGCGCCGGCAGGCGATGAGCGCGGCCGACTATTCCGGCTTCATCGCGGACCTCAAGAAGAAATTCGCCGGCGAGCCGTTCCTGATCGTGCGGTATGGCGATCATCAGCCGGAGTTCTCGCCGCATCTGCTCGATCCCGAACTGGATGAGGGGGCTATCGGCAAGAAGCTGGAAGACTACGACCCACGCTATTACTCGACCTACTACGCCATCGACGCCGTCAATTTCGAGCCGGTCAAGTCGCCTGTCATCATGGACACGATCGACGGCGCCTATCTGCCGCTGGTGATCCAGGAGGCGGCGGGCATCCCGCTAGATCCGTCCTTTGCCGAGCAGAAACAGATCATGCTGCGCTGTGGCGGCAAGTTCTATTCGTGCAAGAACGGCGCAGAAGCGCGCCGCTTCGACCGACTTCTGCTCAATGCCGGGGTGATTCACGGCTTGTAAGCCAGCTCCGGCGGTAAAAACCGCGTCTTGAGTGCGGCCGCGGAAATCTGCTAAAATCCGGCTTTACGACCACGTATTTCGCGGACTCTCGTCATGGTGACGCGCCTTTTTGCGCCTCAGTTCCTTGTCGTGTGGGCTTTCATTGCCTCGGCCGTCGCGGTGCATTTCCGCGGCAAGGTGCGGCTCGGCTTCTGGCGGCAGGTCTCCGACCATTCCACCATTATGGCGCCGTACAATGTGCTGATGTACCTGTTCTCGGCGGTACCGAACCGGCCAATCCTGCAGGTCGAGATGGTGCCGGAGCTCAAGGTCCTGCGCGACAATTGGCAGACCATGCGCGAAGAGGCGCAGCATCTGTTCGCGCAAGGCGCGATCAAGGCCGCCGACAAATACAACGACTGGGGTTTCAACTCCTTCTTCCGCACGGGGTGGAAGCGCTTTTACCTGAAATGGTATGGCGCGCCGCTGCCGTCGGCGCTGGCGAATTGCCCGAAGACCGTCGAGCTCCTGAACTCGATCCCGAATGTGAAGGGCGCGATGTTTGCCAATCTGCCGCCGGGCGGCAAGCTGGTGCAGCATCGTGATCCCTATGCCGGCTCGCTGCGCTATCATCTCGGTCTCGTCACGCCGAAGTCGTCGGGCGAATGCCGCATCATCATCGACGGCAACGTCTATTCCTGGCGCGACGGCGAGGATCTGCTGTTCGACGAGACCTATCTGCACTATGCCGAGAACACCACCAGCGACGACCGCATCATCCTGTTCTGCGACGTCGAGCGTCCGCTCAAGACCGGCGCGATGACCGCGGTCAACCGCTGGGTCTCTACCAACATCATCAACGAGAGCGCGACCCAGAACGAAGAGGGCGAGCACGTCGGCTGGATCAACCGCATCTTCGGTTACGTCTATCACGTGCGCCTCGTCGGCAAGCGCATGAAGGCCTGGAACAAGCGCGTCTATTACCTCGTGAAGTATCTCTTGATCGGCGGCATCGTCGCCGCGTTTCTGGCGACCGCATTCGCGTGACTGGTTATTGCTTCGGTATCCCGGCCTTGTCGATCACCTTGCCCCATTTCTCGATATCGGCCTTGAGCCGGTCGGAGATTTCCTGGGGCGTAGAGGCCCGGGCCTCGATGCCGAGATCGAGCATCCGCTTCTTGACGTCGGCATCGGCGAGAATTTCTTTCAGCGCGTCGTTCAGCGCCTTGATGATCTCGGGTGGTGTGCCGCTAGCCGCGAACAGCGCGTTCCAGGACACGACGTCATAGCCGGCGACGCCGCTCTCGGCGACGGTCGCAATATCAGGCGTTGCTTCCGAACGCTTGGGACCGGAGGAGGCCAGCGCACGCAGCTTGCCGCTGGCGATATTGCCTTTCATCGAGGAATAGCTGTCGATCATCAGCGCGACATTGCCCTGCAACAGCCCAACCTGGATCTCCGGCGTGCCCCGATAGGGGATAATCGCGAAATCGACGCCGGCCGAGGTCTTGAACAGCTCGGCCGAAAGATTCTGCGTGCTGCCGACATTGATGGTGCCGACATTCAGCGTACCGGGCTTTTCCTTTGCCGCCGCGACGAAGTCGGCCAGCGTCTTGTAGGGCGCGTCCGCGCTGGTTGCGAAGATGAAATCGAAAGTGCCGAGGCACGAAATCGCGGCGAAATCCTTCAGCGGATCGAACGGCAACTTCTTGAACAGGGAGACGCTCACCGCGGTGCCGTTCGAGAGCAACGCCAGCGTATAGCCATCCGGCGGGGAGGAGATCACGGTACGCGCGGCGGTGATGCCGCCGGCGCCGGCCTGGTTCTCGACCAGGAAGCGCTGGCCGAGCTTGTCGCTGAGCTTCTCCGCGACAATGCGCGCGGTGATGTCGGCGACGCCGCCCGCCGCAAAGGGCAGCACGATGCGGACCGGCTTTTCCGGATAGGCCGCCTGGGCCGCGGGCGCGGCAAGCAGCGACAGGGTAGCGAGGGCGAGGAAGCGGCGGGCAGTCAATTTCATACGTCTCCTTTAACGCTTTTCAGTCTTGTCCCATAGCCAGCGTGCGACCGCATCCGGCGAGGCCGCCGCATCATTGCCGCTGGCACGCAAATTGGCGGCGCGCATGTCCGCGATGTCGATGCGGCCGAGCAGCGGTTTCAGCGCCGCTTGCAGGCCCGCATCATGCGCGCGCTTCGGCGCAAGCAGCACGATGGCATCATAGGGTGGGATCGCATGCCTGGGATCGTCCAGCACGGCGAGATCGTATTTGGCGATCAGCCCGTCGCTGGTGTAGCCCGCGATCACGTCGACCTCGCCGCTGGCGACGGCCGCATACATGAAGTCGGGCTGCATCGTGCGCTGGGTGCGGAAGGCAAGGCCATAGGCGCTCTTGATGGCCGCCCATTCGGGCCGGGAGAAGAACTCATAATCGCCGGCGATCGACAGCGTCGCCGCATGTGCGGCGAGATCGGCGATCGAGTGAATGCCGAGCGCCTCGGCGCGCTTCTTCGGCATGACCAGCGCATAGGCGTTCTCGAAGCCAAGCTCGCCGAACAGGGTGATGTTCTGCTTCTCCAGCGTCGTCTTTAGATCAGCGAGCAATTGCTCGCGCGGCGGAGTATCGCTGTGGTGGAACTGGTTGACCCAGAGCGTGCCGGAATAATCGACATAGACGTCGACATCGCCAGAGGCGAGCGCGTCGAAAATCACGTTGGACCCCAGCCCCTCGCGCGAGCTTGCGGAAAAGCCGGCCGCGCGCAGCCGCTCGGCGATCAGGGAGGAGAGCACATATTGCTCGGCAAAGGTCTTGGCGCCGACGATGTAGCTCGAGGACGAGCGCGCCATGTTCGGCACCAGCGTCGCCGCGATCAGTGCCGCGATGCCGAGCCCGCCGAGCGAGGCGCGGATGCGGCTGCGATGGCGTAAGCCATTCTCGATCAGCGCCAGCAATTGGTCGACCGCAAGCGCCAGCACGGCGGCGGCGATGCAACCGAACAACACGAACACCCAGTTCTGGGTCTGCAGCCCAGCAAAGATGTAATTGCCGAGGCTGGTCTGGCCGATCGGCGTCGACAAGGTCGCGGTGCCGATCACCCACACCGCCGAGGTGCGGATGCCTGCCATGATGACAGGCAGCGCCAGCGGCAGCTCCACCGCGAACAGCGATTGCCGCGGCGTCATGCCGACGCCCTTGGCGGCTTCGGTGAGGGAGGCATCGACGCCGTTCAGACCGGTGATGGTGTTGCGCAGCACCGGCAGCATGGAATAGAGCGCCAGCGCCAGCACCGCCGGCAGGAAGCCGAAGGCGGAAAAGGAAAAGCCGAACCAGGCGAGCGTGACCTGCGCCAGCGCCAGCAGCAGCGGATAGAACAGTGCGAGCAGCGCCAGTCCCGGCACGGTCTGGATCACGCTGGCAATCCCGAGCAGCACGTTTCTGAACAGCGGCCGGTTGCGCGCGGCAATGGCGAGTGGCAGCGAGACGATGAGGCCCAGCACCAGCGCGGTGACGCTGACCCGCACATGGTTGCCGAGATAGTCGGGGAGATGCGTCAGCGCCTCGCCCCAGCGCGCGTCCGAGAAGAAGCTCATGCCGCGCCATCCTCTGGCAGCGATTTGGGCAGCAGCGCATTCAGCCGCTCCGCCTCCCGCCGCGGCGTGCGCAGGAGGTTGGCGACATAGGCATCGCCGCTCTTCGACAGCTCGGCCGGCGTTCCCAGTGCGAGCAGCTTGCCCGCGTGCATCACCGCAATGCGGTCGGCGAGCAGCAGCGCCTCGGCCATGTCGTGGGTGATCATGACCGTGGTCAGCGAAAGCTTGTCGTGGAGGCTGCGAAAATCGTCGCGCAACGCGTCGCGGGTGAGGGGATCGAGCGCGCCGAACGGCTCGTCCATCAGCACGATCTGCGGCCTCGCCGCCAGCGCCCGCGCTACCCCGATGCGCTGGCGCTGGCCGCCGGAAAGCTCATGCGGCAGCCGCTCGCGATGATCCTTGTCGAGCCGCACCAGTTCGAGTAGCTCGCCGACCCGCGCGGCTATGTCGGCGGCCGGCCAGCCCAGCAGCTTCGGCGTGATGCCGATATTGCCGCCAACGCTGATATGCGGAAACAGCGCCCCGCTCTGGAAGACATAGCCGATGCGCCGCCGCAGGCTCACGGGATCG